>Ga0190271_10000980_pt1 | contig 15596 bp, 9 predicted proteins | sample Popmic356T_FD_133747 | JGI IMG/M metagenome (GOLD analysis project Ga0190271, IMG submission 133747) | Populus adjacent soil microbial communities from riparian zone of Weber River, Utah, USA - 356 T | ecosystem: Environmental > Terrestrial > Soil > Riparian zone | place: USA: Utah | collected...
GCGGGCGACGGCACGGGCGCGTTCGCGTTCGCGGTCTTGCCGGCACGCGTCTACAACTTGTTGATTGGCAGGGCGCAGAGCGGACAGACAGCCTTCGACGCCGTGCTCGATCACGACCCGAAGATTCCGGAGGCGCTCCATCCGGACGGCTCGCTCTCGTACGCGTACCTCGTCAAGAACGGCTTTCGCTACGACGCCAAGGCAGCAGCCGCCGCGCGCCGGCCAAGCGCGCCGACTCCAGGTGACAGCGGCAGCAACCCGACTGGACAGCTCGCGGCGCCGACGGGTGACGCCTCCGAGCCCACGGTCGAACAAAGCATCTTCGACGACATCGTCGAGCTCGGGGCAGAGGTCGTGGAAGCCGTCGGCGGGGCCATCGAGGACGGCGTCGGTGCGATCGATCAGGCGTTCTCGGGAACCCGACGCTTCACGATCGAAGTGCGGCTGGCCGACGTCGGCCAGAACGACTCGATGACCTTCATGATCCCGAACGTGGCAGGTCGTCGTCCGCTGCTGAGCCGCACCTGGGGCCAAGACATCGGCGACCCGCTCACGCTGCCCAACACCACCGTCGAGGCCGAGAACGTACTGATAGGTCAGCACAGCGAGGACACCAACGGGGAGGGAATCGCAGAGCTCGCCGTTGCGGATGGTCGTGACTACGAGCTCTGTCTGCTGCTCGACAACCCGTCCGCGGAGGTCGCCTCGAACTTTTTCACCACCGAGATCGAGCTGTGCGACTACACCGGACGCATCATCTCCCAGTCGACGCCGGGCGCGGTGGTCGAGAGCAACGACCTCGACGAAGACCAGCTGGGCAGCTTCCGAACGTTCACGCTGGTCGTCGAGCATCGCTACGCACAGGTGCTGGCACTGGTCACCGACGCGGATCGCTACTTGAGCGACGTGGCCAACATCAACAACGACACCAAGGCGCAGATCCTGGTCGGCGGCATCGCAAACACCATCAACAACGAGGGCGGTGCCTTTACCCCGTGCTTCGACTTTCCGAACTGGGTCAGCGCGCCGATCCTGGACTTCGCAGGACAGTTTTTGGTCGGTGGCGTGAGCGCCGTGCTGGGCAGCCCCATCCGCAACTCGGACATCGTGCTCAATGACGAGGTCACGCGCGACCGTGGCGTCGTCGTGCACGAGTGGGGCCACTTCGTGACCTGCGAGATTCTGTACGACGAGAGCGCGGTCGGTTTTGGCACCACCTGGACGATGGTGATGACCCAGTCGCTGGCGCAGGACACGGATACCCAGGTATCGATGATGGCCGAGTCGTTTGCGGACTTTTTTGCATCGCAGGTCGTGGGCGGGACCAACTACTTCGGCGCGGCGCCCACCACCGGCAGGGACTTCGGCGGTCTGTTCTACTGCAACCCGCTGAACACCAGCTGCATCGACGACAACTTCGGGGGACCGGCGCGCTCGCCCGCGCGTCCCTTCGGGCAGCTCGCGACGGACGACGACATCGACTCGCGGCCCTTTCACCGTGGCGTGGGGCGCTTCGCTTCGCTGCTGGTCGACGTGGTGGACGGTCAGCAGACGTTCCCCGCGTCCAACGACCCGACGAACGGTGGCGTCTGGGAGCAAAACGCGAGTGGCTTTACGGGCGGCCTGATCTCGCAGCAGTTCTCGCTCAACGATGAGGCGATCGAGCTGCCCGGCACTCGTATCCACGACATCTTCCAGTTCTGGTTCGACCAGAGTGGCTACAACGACTTCAGCATCCGCAACGTCTCCTTGGCCCTGGTCGACCTGCTGCTCGACGAGGGCTACACCGACGAGCAGATCTGCCAGCTGTTCGCACTCCACGAAAAGAGTGGTCAGTGTCCGAACTGGCTGCCGGTGGCGCAAAACGTGGTGCCGCACGCGCCGTTTCCGCTCACCGGGGTCACGGACGCGACAGGCCGCGGCGTGTGGACCTGGCAAGACGACTCGCCGTTCGCCACCCACTTCGAGTGGGAGCTGCACGACCTCACCACCGGCGACACGATCGTGCAGAGCGGGACCACACCACACGGGCCATCCCCCACCAGCGCGAGCTTCACCAGTCTGAATCCGCTCAACCCGAACTCGTTTTATCGCTTCGAGGTGTTGACGGCGAACAACGCGCTGAAGAGTCCCGAGGCGTGGAACGCGTTCTACACGCCCGCCGAGCCCGTGAGCATGGCGGCCTGCGTGGTCGACCGTGAAGAAGTGTCGATCGACTGGGACAGCGTGCGCGCCGATCGGTATCAGGTCGAGTACCGTCAGGTCGGCTCGTCCGGCTGGGAGACAGCCGCGACGACGAGCGCGAGCGACAAGCGCGTGCAGGGACTCGACGGCGGCAGCTCCTTCGAGTTTCGTGTCACGTCGCTCAACCTGATCGGCCAGCCGTCCGCGCCGTCGCCCGTGGTCACCTGCCAGCCCGATCTGCTCAAGCGCATCTACGTGTCGGCGGCCACGGGCGACGACAGCGCCGCCGACCCGGGAACCACCACGAGTCCGTTCAGGACGATCGCGGCGGCGCTCGACTGGGCCGACAACCTGAACGCGCTCAACGTCGACAACGGCGGCTGGGGTCTGCTTACGCTCGCGGCAGGTGAGTACAGCTACCCCGAGATCTTCATGCCTCGCGGCGCACTCACCCGCGTGCGCGTGTCGGGCGGCTATAGCGCCGGCAGCTGGACCCAGGACGGCGGGCCGACCACGATCCGGCTCACCACGGTCGCGGCGACCGGCAAGCCTTTTTCCGGGAGCAGCGAGAGCGCGGCCGGCATCATCATTGCCGAGGACCGCTACGCCAAGTTCGACAACCTGCAGATCGTCGCCGACGCAGCTCCCGACGGCACCCGCTGCACGGTCGCCATCATGGCCGAGAACCTGGTCCTCCAGAACGCGAGCGTGACCACTGCCGGTAACCTCGCCACGACGCGCTGCCGCGGCGCCATCCACGCCCACAGCGACACCGGCAATGGCGTAGTCAGCATCAGGAAGGGCTCGCGAGTGAGCGGCGTCGACCTGGCGGGCGGCGCGCTCACGACTCTCAGCAGCACCGGCGTCGCCAGTAGCTCGCCCGGCGCAGAGCTCGTGGTCAGCGACTCGTTGGTGTCCGCCGCCAGCAATCCGGGCAGCACGGCTCCGTCTGGCGCGTTCGTGGTCGGCGTGGCTGCCAGCGGCGCCACGACCACGATCGCCCGCTCCACCGTGTGGTCGATGAACCAGTCGCCGGACTGGAGCTTCAGTGAGGGGGTCCAGCTCGCGGTGTACGGTTCCGGCCGGCGCACGGTCGTACACAACTCGGTGCTGCGCTCGGCGGCTGGCGGCAGCGCGAGCTACGCACTCGCCACGGCGGCAGACAAGGCGGAGGTCGATGTCGTCCAGTCGACCCTGGTGGTGGGCGACGACTGGAACGGCGGAACCGGGCGCGCGCGTGGCTTCCGTGGTGCCAGCTACGCACTCGGCTCTTCTCCTGTCCGCGTTTACCTCCGCAACAACCTGTTTTCGTACGCGGGCGGCGGCACCCCCTCGTTCGACACGATCCTGAGTACGCTCGATTTCAGCGGTCTTCTGGCCAGCGTTCAGGGTCCAGACGCGATCCGGGTGATGAGCTCGGTCGGCAACGTGTTCTCGATCGGCAGCGGCCTGGGCGGCAACACCTGGGCAACGCTGTTCTGCTTCAACTTCGAGTTCGGGTATTACACCGAGGAGACCAGCATGAACCGCGGTCACAACTACGCCTGCAACGCGTCCAGCTACGCCTCGAGCTACGACGCGCGCGAAAACCAGGTGCTGACCGAGCCCGCATTCGTACCACCGCCGTGCACCACCGATGCGCAGTGTTCCCGGCCCTACACGTGCACGCTGCCGGCGGGGCAGTGTCAGTTCCAGCAAGCGCCCGTCGCCGAGCTCGAGACCACGGGTCGGCCCGTCAACGTGCCGAGCTCCGCGCGCGAGACGCTGCGCACCACGGCGCAGCCGCTGGAGCTGCCGGACGCCTCGACGTACGCGGTCGATCTGACGGGGGTGCAGCGCAGCGCCGCCAACGTGCAGCATGTCGGCGCGTTCGTCATTCCATAGCGGGCAGCTCGCGTCGGCTGCCTGCTTCGCTCGCGCGCGGAGCAAGCTCGTGTTTCGACCGCGCCTAGCACGCGGGCTGCGCGCAGTCCTCGCGCTGTGCGCCGCCTGCGCGTTCGGCGCTTCCGCGTCGTGTAGCGAGCGCGCGGACTCGGACTCGCCTGCGCCCGAGCCGCTCGCGGGAAAAGCGCAGTCGGTGGTGTTCGGCGCCGACGACCGCGCCGAGGTCTCCGAGCTCGTGGAGCGCGGCGCGCTCGATCTCGTGGAGCTGAGCCGCGCGGTCGCACTGCTGACCGACAGCGCCGCACTCGACGCCCAGGGGCGCCCGCAGATCACGTGTGCGGGCGACGCGCAAAAACCCTGCACACGTGACTGCCAGCGCTGCGACCTGCGTGCGAGCGTGCCGTTCTCCGCGCTGCCCCGCGCGTGCGCGCCCCCGCTCGAGGTGTGTCCCGAGCTGTGCGCGGACGAGCCTTTTCGTGAGCAAGCCAGCGCAGGGCACTGCACCGGTTTTTTGCTGGCGCCCGACCTGCTCGCGACCGCCGGACACTGCCTCGCCGAGCAGCCCTGCGCGCGCACCGCGGTGGTGTTCGGCTACCGCTTGCAGGCGAGCGGCGCGGGCTCCGCGGTCGTGAAGGAGGCGCTCGACACCTATCACTGCGCCGAGGTGATCGCCGCCCAGCACGGGGCTTCGACCACGCCGGACTGGGCGCTGCTGCGCCTGGATCGGCCGGTGCGCGACCGCGTGCCGCTCTGTCTTGCAGCGCCGCCCGGCCCACGCGTCGGCGACCCGCTGGTGCTCGCGGGCCACCCGCTCGGGCTTCCTCTCAAGGTCGACGACGGCGGCGAGCTGGTGCGCCTCTCGCCGACCGGCAGCAGCCTGCTGGCCACCACCGACTCGTTCGCGGGCCACAGCGGCTCGGCCGTGCTCGACGCGCGCACGTTGCAGGTGGTCGGCATCCTCGCGCGCGGTCCGCGCTACGCGTTTGCGGTCCAGCCCGGGACAGCCTGCAGTCGATCGCGCGTGTGTGATGCGAAGGCGGGCTGCGGAGGGGCGTTCCCGGAGGCGACCCTGATCGAGCCGCTACGCCGGTTTGTGCCCGCCGGCGCGTGTTTTGCGCCGGGCCAGCGCTGCACGTCTGACTCGGCGTGCGCGCCCGCGTGTGCGTGTCGCGACGGCTCGTGCGCGCAGGGCCTCGAGTGCGGCAGAGACGTGTGCGCGACGCTGCCCTGTACGCCCGCTGTCTGTCGCGCCGCCAGCTGCGACGCCGCCACCGGCTGCGCGCGGGTCGCGCGCGCGGACTGCACGCCGTGCGGCGGGGGCGCGCTGTGCGTCGCGGGGCGCTGCGGAGCTCCGGCGCACGATGGCTTCGAGCAGGGTCTGGCCGACGACTGGGCGCCCGCGGATCGGCGCCCGGAGTGGTTCGTTACCGATGCACGGGCGGCGACCGGCGTGGCCTCGCTGCGCGCGGAGCCCACGGGCCCGTTCGCCCAGCGCCGCCTGGAGCGGCGCGCGACCACGCGGGCGGGCGCCAGCGTGGTCTTCAGGTACCTGCTCGACGCCGCGGAGGATGACGCGCTGGTGTTCGAGGTCGACGGCGCCGCGGTCGCCAGCCTGCGCGGGCCAGCGACGGGCTGGGCCGAGTATTCGTTTCCGCCCGCGGCGAGCGACGGCTATCTCGCAGCGGGAGCGCACCGCTTCGGCTGGCGCTTCGTCCGTGGCGGCCAGGCGCCTCTGCGCGAGAACACGGTCTACCTCGACGACGTGACCATCGTGGGCCTGGCGCTCAGCTGTCCGTGCCTCGGCGACGCCGACTGCCTCGATGGCATCGCCTGCAACGGCGAAGAGCGCTGCAGCGAGGGAGTCTGTTTGACCGGCGCGACGCGCTGCGCAGCAGACCGCGTGTGCGATGCGCAGCACGATCGCTGCGTGGAGTGTGTCAGCGACGCCGACTGCCACGCCGGTGCACGCTGCCTGGGCCGCATCTGCCAGCGCGGCACACCCGACGCCGACTCGGGGCAGGACGCCAGCGCTGCGCTGACAGCCAGCGTCCCTGAGGAGAGCGCCGAGACGAGCTCGCGCGACGCGGCCAGCCAGGGCACAGGCGACCCAGGCGAAGCCGTTCCAGATGCTCGCGGCGAGCCTGCCGCAACGCCGTCGAGCTGTCGTGCCGCGCCGCGCTCCGCGGTGCCAAGCAGACTTCCGGCGTGGTTCGTGGTGGTGTTGGCGCTCGGCCTGTGGCGAGGCACGGCGGGCTATCGGTGTTGGTTTTTGGGGCGTGGCACGCCGTAGTGCTCGCGCAGGGTGCGGCCGGTGTAGTCCGTGCGGAACACGCCCCGGCGCTGTAGCAACGGCACCACCTGCTCCACGAAGTCCACCAGACCGCCCGGCATCACGGCGGGCATCAGGTTGAAGCCGTCGGCCGCACGACCCTCCCACCAGGCCACCATGGTGTCGACGACCTGCTCGGGCGTGCCGATCACCGTGTTGTGGCCTCTGCCCAGACCAAAGCGTGAGATCAGCTGGCGCACCGTCAGTCGATCGCGACGGGCCAGACTGACCACCAGGCTGTAGCGGCTCTTGCCGCCCTCGATGGCGTCTTCGCCGGGCAGGTCATCTGGCAGCTCCCGGTCGAGCTCCAGACGCTCAGGTTCGACGCGCAGCAGCCTCGCCAGGTGTTTGCGCGTGAGCAGTGGATTGACCAGCTGATCCAGCTCGGCCTGCTTGGCCTGCGCTTCCTGCTCGGTGCCGCCCAGCACCGCCACCAGCCCGGGCAGCACCGCCATGTGCTCGGGGGCCCGGTAAGGTCTGGCCAGGGCCTTGACCTCCGCGTAAAAACGCTGTCCCTCGGCGAGCGTGGGCTGCGACGTGAACACGGCCTCGGCGAAGCGCGCCGCAAATGCCTTGCCGCCCTCGGACGAGCCGGCTTGCACCAGCAGCGGGTAGCCCTGCTGCGGGCGAGGCACGTTCAGCGCTCCCTGCACGCTGTAGTACTTGCCGGTGTGTCGCGCGGGGTGCAGCTTGGCTTCGTCGCCCCACACGCCGCGTGCCTTGTCTGCAACCACGGCGTCGTCTTCCCAGCTATCCCACAGCGCGAGGCACACCTCCACGAACTCGCTCGCACGGATGTAGCGCTCGGCGTGCTCGGGCTGGTCTTCGAGGTTGAAGTTGCGCGCGACCTCGCGGCCAGGCGTGGTCACGATGTTCCAGCCCGTGCGCCCGCCGCTCAGGTGATCGAGCGAAGCAAAACGGCGCGCCAGGTTGTACGGCTCGTTGTAGGTGGTCGAGGCCGTGCCGATGAGTCCAATGTGCTCGGTCACGCCCGCCATCATGGTGAGCAGCAACAGCGGGTCGAGCGCCGCGTTGGGCCGCTGCGCAAACCCCATCCACAGTGCCGGGATGTCCGCGATGAACAGCGAGTCGAGCTTGCCGCGCTCCGCCGTGCGCGCGAGCTCGGCCAGCGCGCGCGGTGAGAACCCTGCGCGCGGATCGCTCTCGGGCAAGCGCCACGCCGCTTCGTGATGTCCCCCGTCCATCAGGAACACGTTCAGGTGAAGCTGCCCGGCGCGTGTCATCGACCCAACCCAGCGTTGTTGCGTACCACCTCGCAGACCTGCCACCGCGGCGTGTGTTGTTCAAGCGCTCCCCGACGTGCGGCGTTCACGCGGTCGCGCGAAGCGCGCCGACGTGGCCGGCGGCCTGTCTTCTTGACCCGGCCAAAACACTGCGCATCCTGTCCATCATGGCAGTCGACGAGCGAGCTCTGCGCGAAGCGATTCACAAGGTGCTGGAGGGTGCAGCCAAGGGTCGCGGCCACGGCACCGCCATCCGCTATCCGCACTACCTCACCGCGTATCAGATCTTGCGGCGCTTGCCCCCCGCACACCATCAGGCGCTCATCAACGAGTACGGCGAGCCGGGCAAAAAGGCCGGCCGCCACTTCACCGCCGTCTCGCGCGTCGCGCAGATCGCCCGCACCATCGCCGACTACGACCACCTCGACGCGTCCGACCTGGAGTTCAAGTTCGACGAAGGCGAGGAGCTGGTCACCGGCGGCAGCCGCGTCGTGGGTCTGTACAGACTGCGCCGCAGAGCCACCAGCGATCAGCAGAGTGTGCTTCCGCTGGACGATGCGGCGCGCGACGGCGAGCGCTCCGAGCGCTAGCGTCGAGCCGCGCTCGGCACAGTAAGGCGTTGCCACCGGCCGGCCGGCGCGTCTTGCACAAAAGACGCCACGGTGACACGCTGCCGCGCATGGAAAAGCGCTCTATCGGCTCGCTCTCGGCTTCCGTCGTGGGCCTCGGCTGCAACAACTTCGGCATCCGCCTCGACCAGACGCGAACCACCGCCGTGGTCGATGCCGCGCTGGAGGCAGGCATCAACTTCTTCGACACCGCGGACGTCTACGGCGGCACGCGCAGCGAAGAGTTTTTGGGCAAGGCCCTGGGCGCGCGCCGCGCACAGGTCATCGTCGCCACCAAATTCGGCCTGCCCATCGACGAGCAGCGACAGGGCGCCAAGCCCGCCTACATCCGCCGCGCGATCGAGGACAGCCTGCGCAGGCTGGGCACGGACTACATCGATCTGTACCAGCTCCATCGGCCCGACCCGAGCGTGCCCATCGCCGACACGCTGGGCGCCCTCGAGGCCCTCGTGCGCGAGGGCAAGGTGCGCGAGATCGGCAGCTCCAACTTCTCCGTGGCGCAGCTCCGCGAGGCCGACGCCGAGTCCGCGCGCGCCAAGTCTGCACGTTTTGTCAGCGTGCAGAACGAGTACAGCCTGCTCGTGCGCGAGCCCGAAAACGGCGTGCTCGCCGAGGCACAGCAGCGCGGGATCGGCTTTCTGCCGTTTTTCCCCCTCGCCAGCGGTCTGCTCACGGGCAAGTACGAGTCCGGCAAGCGCCCCAGCGGCACGCGCCTCACCGAGAGCGACTCACGCCTGGCCGGCCGCTTCTTGACGGACGCGCAGGCCCACAAGGCAGACGCCCTGGCCGCGTTCGCCGCGTCGCGCGGTCACAGCTTGCTCGAGCTCGCGTTCTCCTGGCTGGCGGGCAACAAGGCAGTCTCGTCCGTCATCGCGGGTGCCACGTCTGCCGAGCAGATCCGCGCCAACGTCGCAGCGGTGCGCTGGCAGCTCAGCGCCGACGAGCTCGGCGAGGTCGACCGCATCGCCGCACGCACTCCGTCGTGAGCGACGGGCGCGAGAGCGCGCCCTCCTTCACCGCTGGCCGAGCGATCCGCCGCGACGATCGTTGCGGCGACGACCGCGCAGCGTAAGCGCGATGCCGACCAGTGCGAACCAGGCGGGGATCGTTCGCTGTGCTGCGTCGTCGGCGTAGAGCGCACAACCGCTATCTTCCGTGCCGCTCCGGCGGATCTCACCGGGTGATGTGCCGGTCCCAGCGTCGACGATCTCGCCACCACCACCAGCGTCGTTCGCCCTGGGTGGCCGCAGGTCGCCAAGATCCGAGTCTGGCTCCCACGCCGGCATGGCGCCCTTGCACGACAGGTCGAGCTCGATCTCGGGGGTCTCTAGCTCCTTGTCCGCGATCTTTGCGGTCATGCGCACCCGGTGTAACCCTTCGGTCAGTGCGGCCTCGGAGCGAAAATAAGTGTCTGCTCTGCAGGTTGCGTAGATGCGCGCCTCTCCCTGCGGGAGCGTGGAGGGCGCCGCAAAGGAGGTGCTGAACTCGGGATGCTCCCGGCCATCGACGAAAACTTTGTAGTCGAACACGGCGGCGTAGGGACGCGCCGACTCCGCCAGCTTCACGGAGAGGTCGGCGTACGAGATGTCGGCCGGCAGAGAACAAGCGCCGCTGATCACGGCAACGCGAAGCGCGTCGCGGTGCAGCGTCGCCTGGAGCGTCCCGAGCTCGCCCGGAATGGGTGCTGAGGCCGTGATCGTGTACTCGCCGCGCAGAGGTGCGTCACGGCAGCTTGGCGCCTCGAGCACGAGCTGTGTGCCCACGGGCAGCGGCGCCTCTGGGGCGAACCAGACCGCCTCGGAGCTGGAGCTCTCGACGCGCACGGGCACTTCTACACGGGCCGGACCCTCGAGCCGATACAGCCTCGGCAGCGAGGTGCCGCCATCGATCTGCTTGACGCCTTTTCCGCTCAGCGGCTCGAAGCGAAAACGAACCTGGTCACTTGGGATGTCCCCCCCACTGGGCAGGATGGTCCCTGCGGCACACGCAACCGAGCAGGCAGCCGCGCGGCTGGTCGGCAGCGACACGGCCACGAGTGCCGCAAGACTGGCCGACAGCGAGAGGGCAGAACGGCGGCGATGGAGTGGCATCAGCTTGCGAGTAGCAGTCGTCGTGCCAGCCCTGCATGTGCGCCCAATTCCCGCACGTTCCGCGCTCGAGCCGCCACTGGGCCGCCGCGCTGCGACACAACGAGCCGCTCATGAGCCAGGTTGCGCCGACAGGCCGCGCCTTCGGACGGGCACTCAGGCTATCGTTTGCGACACCCTGGTGGGCGGTGCCGTGCTGAATCATCATTCACCCGAGCGGCAGATAAAGGTCCGTCTGCAGCGCCTCGGGCTTGTCCATCGTCATCACGCGGTAGACCTCGAACGTGGGGCCCTCGCCCACGCGCTCGCCGCTGCTCGGCAGCCACTCGCCCATGAAGCGCGCCCAGCTGTCGCCGAGCTTGTCGTAGGGCCCCTGATGGGTCGTGCGTGCGTAGCGCCCCGCGGGCAAAAACGTCTCGCCGAGGTCCGCCGGCAACAGCGCGTCTTCGCTCACGCTGATCCCCGCGTCCGCGCGCAGCTCTTCCACCGGTGTGGTCTCGGGGTCGTCATGGTAGATCGCCAGGCACAGCGCGCCTTCGCGCTCGAGGCCCGCCGGGCCTGCGATGCCTTGCAAGCGGCCAAAGGCCGCGCCGATGCGATTGTAGGCGCCGCGGTGCGCTAACGTTGCAACGCGCAGGCGCTCACGGGTTTCGACGGTGACATCCATGGGCTCTCCTATCGTGAACTGCACTTGGGTGGTGTCGAAGTGGACCTTGGCTCGGCTCGCCAGCTGAGTAGGCGGCCGCCGGTTGGTGGTCGCGCGCGCGCTGCGAAACGCCGAGGGCGATAACCCAAAGGCCGCGTGAAAAGCGCGCGTGAAGGCTTCGTGCGTCTCGTAGCCCGCGCTGAACGCAATGCGGGTCACGCCATCGTCGTGATCGAGCAGCTGGCGCGCCGCGCGCTCGAGCCGCAGCCTGCGGTGCATCTCGAGCGGCGTCTCGCCGACCATGCCGCGGAAGATGCGGTGGAAGTGGAACGGGGACAGCGCTGCCTCGCGGGCGAGCGCCGTGAGGTCGAGTGCGGAGTCGAGCGAGCCGAGGATCCGCACGATCGTGCGCTCGACCGCGAGCCCGTAAAATGTTCGCGTTTCGGTCTTCACACTGAGCAATCTACGACGGGCGCCCGGGGCAGCGCTTGACGCCGTTTGCGATCTTCGTGGCGGTCGCCACGCGCCCGCGCCCTTGTTACTCCTGTTTGTACCAGTTGTAGGGAGCGGACGAAGGGACTCGGATCTGCATTTTGCCCGGCGATGTGCTGGGATCGTAGGTGTATGCACGGGTGCCGGCGATGTCGGGGTCAACCAGTTCCTCGGCCGTGAGCGAGCGGTCCACGTTCTGCTCGCTGTGGCGGAAGTCGTGAAAACGCTTGCGGCCGGAGAGTGGGTAAAACGTGAAGGTGCCGTCGTCGTGGAAGGCGACCGTGCCTTCACAGTCGATCAGCTCCTCGTAGAAGTTGAACGCCGCCTCGTAGCGGTAGAACTTGGCGACGCCGTCCTCGTCGAAGATCATCGCTTCGCGCGTCGGCGTCGCGTTGCGGCCTGCCCAGTACCCCTCGCGATAGTTCTCCCAGAGCTCGAAGTCGAAGGCGCCATCGGCCCACGCGCCGACGAGCTCGCTCGGCACCTCGGTCTGCAACCCCTCTGGCAGCTGCGTCGGCCCCTCTTCGGGGTCGACCGGCTCGTCCCGAGGAGCGAGCGGCTTGGCTCCGGCATCCGGTGCTTGCTGCACGGAAGGCCCGCTCGCGAGCCCTCCGTCTTGGGGCACCTGGAACACAACGCCTGCATCCTCGCCCGCGCGCGAATGCTCCTCCAGCTGAGGCAAGGCCCCTGCGTCTGGCTGCTGCGCCGGAGCGAGGGGCGGAAATGGATTTTCGGTCTCCTCGCAACCCAACATGGTCACGCCAACCATCGCCACGACGACCCCAGCCCTCACGAAATTACGCATGTCTTCTGTGTCCTCTGCTTTCTGCACGCGATGGATGTCCGTCCGCGCGAGCTGCACAGGCCTGTGATGCGACCTGACCCTCCGGTACGCATCATAAGATTTTCTTAACCTCCGCCCGCGCGACAGCGCAGCTGCCAGCCCTGCGCAATCCCGGGGACACTGTCGCCTCGCTCGCCGATCGGCTATCAAGGCGCGATGCGAGCCATGATGATGAGCGCGCTCGGCGAGCCCGAAGCGCTGGAGCTGAAGACCCTTGTTGACCGCGAGCCCGGGCCCGGTGAGGTGGCCATCGAGGTGCAAGCGATCGGCTGCAACTTCGCCGACACCCTGATCTGTCGCGGGCGCTATCAGCTGAAGCCCGACCTGCCGTTCGCGCCCGGCAGTGAGGTCGCAGGTCGCGTGCTTCTGCTCGGCGCAGGGGTCGACGGCCTGCGCGTCGGTCAGACCGTCAGCGCACAGCTTGGTCATGGCGGCTACGCAAGTCGCGTGATCGCCGACGCACGGCGCGTGCAGAGCGTTCCGGAGGGCATGCCGGCGGCAGACGCCTGCGCACTCGGCATCGCGTACCAGACCTCCTACCTCGCGCTGGTCGATCGCGCGCGGCTCGCGCCGGGCGAGCAGCTCTTCATTCATGCCGCAGCGGGTGGGGTGGGCCTGGCGGCGCTGCAGATCGGCAAAGCGCTCGGCGCGCGCGTGATTGCCGGTGCTTCCCAGGACAAGCTGGACTTCTGCAAGGCACAGGGCGCGGACGACGTCGTCAACACGCGCGAGCCAGGCTGGATCGAGCGCGTTCGCGAGCTCACCGCGGGGCGCGGCGCCGACGTGATCTACGAGTCCGTTGGCGGCGAGTCGTTCGAGGGCTCGCTCAAGTGCATCGCGTGGGCTGGACGTCTGCTCGTGATTGGGTTCTCGTCGGGAGAGATCCCGGCGCTCAAGCTGAACCGCGTGCTGCTCAAACACATCACGCTGCTGGGCCTCAACATCGGCGGTTATCACGAGCACGATCCGCGCGGCCTACGCGCCGCCACCGAACAACTGTTTGCGCTCTACGCCAGCGGCAAGATCAAGCCCGCCATCCACGCACGTTATCCGCTCACCGAAGCGGCCCGCGCCCTGCGCGAGCTCGCGGACCGACGCACCGTGGGCAAGCTGATCCTCGAGCCGTAGCGCTCGCCACAGTTCGAGCGAATCCCGGGCGCCACAGTGTGCCGGTTGTCGTGGTGAAATGGCTCGGCGACAGGCCTCGCTTCGTTCTGCACACTGGCGACATCTCGCACGCGAGGCCACCCATGGTCGCTCGTATTCTCAGCTACATCGTGGCGATGGCGCTGCTGACCGGCTGCGCAAACGTCTCCCCGCAGCTGCGGCTGTCGCGCACGCTGGTGGGCCTGGGCGCCGCCGCGCTGGTCGTGGGAGGTCTGGTTACCGCGGGCTGCAGCGAGCCCGGCGTTGGCGACTGCGGCTGCTCGGGCGGTCCCACGACAGCCGACCCCGAAGCCGGCCTGCCCGTGATGGCCGCAGGCGCCGCGTTGATCGGCGCAGGCTTGTTGGCCAAGCCCCCGGAACAGGGCCGGCTGTTTCCCCAACAGGCGTTGCTTCCCACCCCCATGCTGTACAACGCGTTCGCGCCCGGGCCTTGGCTAACTCCGCCTTAGTGCTCCGTCAGTTCGCGGCTTACCGCTTGCCTCCGGCGGTCAGCTCGTTCAGCAGCCCCGTCAGCTGAGCCGGGTCGACCGGCTTGACCAGGTGGCGATCGAAGCCCGCGGCGTACACCTTCTCGCTGTCCGTGCGCTGGCCGTAGCCGGTGAGCGCGATCAGAACGATGCCGCGAAGTCGCGCCTGGGCGCGCAGCCGGCGAGCCAGCTCGAGGCCGTCGATGCCGGGTAGACCGATGTCGACCACCGCGATGTCGGGAGCAAGCTCCTCGATGCGCGCGAGCCCAGACAGGCCGTCCTCGGCGGTGTGACAGTTGAAGCCGGCGAACTCGAGGAGCTCACACAGGAGGCCACGACTGTCGGCATTGTCCTCGACGATGACCACGCTCGGCTTCTGCGCCCGAGGCTCCATGGCGCGCGCAGGCAGCGCGGCGCCCGGGGCTGCCGGCGCAGCGACCAGCGGCAGACGCACGACGAACGCGCTGCCCTTGCCCTCCCCTTCGCTGCTCGCGCTGACCGTTCCACCGTGCTTGTTGACCAAGCCGCGAACCAAGGTGAGTCCGACTCCCAGGCCCCCGTCCGAGCGGTCGAGCGTGCGTTTGTTCTGCACGAACAGCTCGAACACGTTTTGCAACATGTCGGGCTGAATCCCCATGCCGTCGTCGCGCACGCTGATCAGCGCGTTGTTGCCTTCGCGCCGCAGCTCCAGCTCGACGTGTCCTCCGCGCGGCGTGTACTTCGCTGCGTTGTGCAGCAGGTTGGTCTCGATCTGCTGCAGACGAGCGGCGTCTCCGTCGACGTACAGCGCGTCTTCGTCCAGCTTGACCGAGAACGTGAGCCCGCGTTCTTCCATGCGGGCACGCGCGGCATCGACCGCCTCGCGTGTCACTGCGCTCAGGTCCACCGTGGACTTGACGAGCTCGATCTTGTCCTGGGTGACCCGGCTCACCTCGAGCAAGTCGTCGAGTAGGCGCGCCATGTGCTGGGACTGACGCTCCAGGATCTGCTGCAGCTTGTTTCGTTTGTCGGCGTCCGCGCGGCCGGCCTGCAGGAGCGCGGTCGCCGCGACGATCGCACCGAGCGGGTTGCGCAGCTCGTGAGAGAGCATGGCCAGAAACTGGTCGCGTCGGCGCACCGCGTCCTCGATGGCGCGCTCGGCCAGCTTTTGCTCGGTGACGTTGCGGAAGATGCCGATGATGCCCACCACGTCGTTGGTCCCATCGTGCAGTGGGAGTCGGGTCACCAGGTCCCACTCGGGGGCCTGCTCCGCAGTCGAGCGCTGCTCGAGCTTGTAGTGCTGCGCCTGGCCCGTCTCGAGCACGAGCTCGTCCTGTTGATGGAGCGCGAGCGCCACTTCCTGCAAGGGCAGCTCGGCGCTCGTCTTGCCGACCGCGTCCCGTGGATCGTCGAGGCCGAGCCGCTTGCTCATCGCCCCATTGGCGCGGATGAAGCGACCATGCGCGTCCTTGAAGTAGATGGCGTCGGGCACGGTCGCGAGCAGACTGTTGAGTAGATAGCGCTCGTGAAACAGCGCATCCTCGGCCGCGCGCAGTCCGCTCACGTCGATCATCGTGAGCACGACGCCGTCGATCGTGCCCTTGGCACGGTAGGGCAAGATGCGCAGAAAAGACGAGGTCTCGA
>Ga0190271_10000981_pt1 | contig 15592 bp, 13 predicted proteins | sample Popmic356T_FD_133747 | JGI IMG/M metagenome (GOLD analysis project Ga0190271, IMG submission 133747) | Populus adjacent soil microbial communities from riparian zone of Weber River, Utah, USA - 356 T | ecosystem: Environmental > Terrestrial > Soil > Riparian zone | place: USA: Utah | collected...
ACGAGTCAGCTCACCAACACGGCGGTCATCGAGGTCAACGGCCAGTCGGAAGAGGTCGTCTACGGCGCGGCGTTCCCGACTGCGGATCCCGTCTTCCGCCTGGCGAACGTCACCGAGTCCGGCGTGGAGGTCGGGCTTGCAAGCGGATCCTTCGACGACGGCCGGCAGTCCGTAGCGATCTCGATCGGCGAGCAGGTCCAGCTCGTCGGCGACGACGGCACGAGCTACACGGTGAAGGTCGTCTCCGTGGACTTCAAGCTCCCCTGCGTTCCCGGCGGCAGGGCGGAAGACTGCATCGGCAGCAGCTAGCCGCGCCCGTCCGTCAAGACACCTCTGAAACGCCTGCAGGGTCGCGGGCCCACTGCAGCTCCACCCCTCGACGGGTGGTCGAGTGGGAGGAGGCTCGAGCGCGCGCGACGCGCGCACGAGGGCGAAACGCGATCACGATCCATGAGGTCCTGAGCGAAGGGACCCGCGAAATGGGGACGCCGGCGCGCGAGCCGGCTCCAGGGCTCTTCGAGGCCCGACGGACCTTCTAGAGGCCGGTGGACTCGTCGAAGATCGACGTCGCCCGCGCCCACTCCCTGTACGGGGCGGTCGGCTCGCGAACGACGACGGTCAGCCTCTTCACGGCGCGGCCCGCGACGCCGCTCCCGTTCGCGACCTGGCTCCAGGTGACGTACGTGTCCACCCGGTAGCTCTTGCCGTCGGCCCCCGTCGAGCTCTTCGACGGGGCGAGGTCCGTGCACGGCGATCCTCCCAGCGAGCACGCGCCGACCGCAACGCGCTCCGTGAGCGTGACGGTCGCGCCTGCGGCGTGGGCCTGAGGACTCGTGCCGTCCCCGCCGCGTTCGACGGTCCAGGTCGTCGTCCCGGCGCCCGCGGCGACGATGAGCACTTCGCTGCCGATCGTGACCCGGAACTCGGGCGAGGCGGGAAATCCGCTCCACCCGGCAACCGTGAGCGTCGTACCGGTGTTCGTCAGCCCGCCGGTCACCGTTGTCGTCGCCGTGTCCGGAGCGTAGGCCTCGTCTGCCGCGTACACGTCCGGATTCTCTGCCGTGACGAGCGCGGCGACCTCGGTCGCGTCGAGCCCGAGCGTGTCGTGCCGCCCCGCCCGGAAGCGCTCCATCTCCGCGTCGGCCAGGGCTCCGGCGGTCGTCACCGTGCTCGCCCGGCGAAGGCTGACAAGTCCGGCCTGGAAGAGCGTGAAGACCGCGAGCACGCCGATGAGCATGATCGTCATCGCGGCGACGAGCTCGATCATGCCGAAGCCCTGCTCGGCGCGGCAGCGTGACAGGAAGCGTCGGCTCGAGGCGGACACGGTTCCTTCATCGGCAGGGCGCCCTACCCACTCAAGCGAAGAACCGTCGATGCCGATTCTCAGGCCCATGGCGTCCTTCGCGTATACGGCCATCAACGCGACCGGTCTCGAGTCGACGGGTGAGATCAACGCGCCCGACCTCGGAGCCGCTCGGGAGGCGCTGCGCGTCCGGGGGCTACTGGCGGTCATGCTCGAGGAGCGGGGCTCCGGTGCCAAGGCGCAAGGGGTCGCCGTCAAGAAGGTCAAGGCGAAGTCCCTCCAGATCTTCTCGCGTCAGTTCGCGACGATGATCGAGGCCGGGCTCAACGTCGTGACGGCGCTCGTCATCCTCGAGGAGCAGACGGAAGACAAGAAGCTCGCCATCGTGATCGGGGAGCTGCGCGCCGACGTCGAGAGCGGCTTGCTGCTGTCAGAGGCGATGGCAAGGCACCCGCGCGTCTTCTCGCGCCTGTTCATCGCCATGGTCGAGGCAGGCGAGGCGGCCGGAATCCTGGACGTCGTGCTCGACCGCGTCGCCTACCAGATCGAGAAGGAGACGAAGATCAAGCGCCGCGTGAAGGGCGCGATGATGTACCCGCTGATGGTCATGGCGTTCGCGACGCTCGTGCTCATCGGCATGCTCCTCTTCCTCGTCCCGATCTTCGTCGGGATCTTCGCCCAGCTCGGCGGCGACCTGCCGATGCTCACGCAGATCGTCGTCACCGCTTCCGACTTTCTGCGCGCCCGCTGGTACATCGTCTTCCCCTTCGTCGGCTTCGTCATCTACGGCCTCATGCGCGCGAAGAAGACCGAGAAGGGCCGCCGCATCTGGGACTCCCTGCGTGTCCGCGCTCCGATGGGCATCGGCAAGGTGATCATCAAGATCGGGATGGCGCGCTTCTCGCGCACGCTCTCGACCCTGGTGGCGGCCGGCGTCGACATCATCCGCTCGCTGGAGATCACGGGCGCCACGGCGGGCAACAGCCTCGTCGAGGACGCCACGAACCTGGTCAAGGAGCGGGTTACACAGGGCGTGCCGATCGCCGTCCCGCTGGCCGAGGCGTCCATCTTCCCGCCGATGGTCTCGCACATGGTGCGGGTCGGCGAGGAGACCGGAGAGCTGGAGAAGATGCTTTCGAAGATCGCCGACTTCTACGAGGACGAGGTCGATTCCGCGATCGCCAACCTGACGTCGATCATCGAGCCCCTGATGATGATCGCCGTCGGCTGCGTCGTCGGGGTGATCATCATCGCCATGTACCTCCCGATGTTCAAGCTGCTGACGCTGATCCAGTAGCCGCCGGGTGGTTGAGCCTGTAGTTGCAGCTACAGGCTCAAGCGACTTTCCTGCAAATCAGCAACTTTTGAGATTTCACCCAAGTGCCAGGTTAGCTAGTTGCATCTGCGTACCCACGTAGGGGCTAATCGCTTGGCTTTTCGACCGCGCGCCTTTTGCCCTAAGGGCTTCGCAGCAGCCCTGACCTCGCGCCTTTCCTTGACGACGACGGACATGAGATGCGCGGACGGTCTGTCGTGACCGAATAGAGCGCGGTCGTCAGAATGGGGAGGTCACTGACTATGACGGCGCAGACCCAACCGGACGTCCTCATCGTCGGCGCGGGTCCGACTGGGCTCACTCTTGCGGGCCAGCTTCATGCCCTCGGCGCTGGAGTCCGGATCGTCGACCGGCAGCTTGATCGTGTGCACGAATCGCGTGCGCTCGCCGTACAGCCGCGCACGCTTGAGGTTCTGCGTGGGCTTGGGATCGCGCAAGCCCTGGTCGAGCAGGGCAACGACACTTCCCAGGTTCAGTTGCACGTGGGCGAGCGTGTCGTCGCGGTGCGGCTGTTCGACGTCGGCCTCGAGGACACGGTGTATCCCTTCCTGCTCTTCATCTCCCAGGCCGAGACCGAAGCAGTTTTGAACGAGCACCTGGCCGAGCAAGGCGTCATCGTCGAGCGGGGCGTCGAGCTCGTCGACTTCCAAAACCGCCCGGAAGACGTCCTTTGCACCTTGCGTCACCGGGACGAACGGACGGAGCGGCTGCGTGCTCGCTACCTGGTCGGGTGCGATGGCGCCCACAGCAGCGTGCGCCAGCGCGCTGGAATCCCGTTCGAGGGCGCCGCCTACCCGCAGACGTTCGTCCTCGCCGACCTGGAGGTGGACGGCGACCTGGAACGCGACGTCGGGCATGCGTTCCTCGGCGCGGGAGGGATGCTGTTCTTCTTCCCGCTCGCCCGGCCGGCGTCGTGGCGCATGCTCGGGATGCGACCGCCGAGCGGCGACGGAGAGCAGGAGCGGGCGGCGCCCACCCTCGCCGATCTCCAGGGGATCGCCGACGCCTTCACCAGTGGCACGCTGCGGCTGCGCGACCCGGTCTGGCGGACCTACTTCCGTCTGCATCACCGCCACGCCGCGCGCTACCGGACCGGACGCATCTTCCTGGCGGGCGATGCCGCTCACGTCCACAGCCCCGCCGGCGCTCAGGGAATGAACACCGGTATCCAGGATGCCTGGAACCTGGGCTGGAAACTCGCTCTCGTCGCTGGAGGCATCGCCGACCACGCACTGCTCGACACCTACGAGCCCGAACGGAGGCCGATCGGCCGCTTCGTGCTCCACTTCACCGACCGCGCCGCCAAGTTCGCGACATCCGAGAGCCGCGCGATCCGCCTGCTGCGAACACAGCTCGCGCCGCGGTTAGCACCCCTCGTTCTGCGATTCGCGAGGGCGCGCGCCTACGGTTTTCGCACCGTCGCACAGCTCCGCATTACCTACCGGCGCAGTCCGGCCGTCCAAGAGGGAGAACCGGCTCTCAGCCGAGGGCCGAAGGCCGGCGACCGGCTCCCCGACGCTCGCATCGCCCGCGACGGGAAAGCCGGCGGGTTACAGGAAGCCCTCGCAGCGCCGAACTTTCATCTCCTCCTCTGCGGGCCCGCCGACGGCTGGGGCGGGGAGCACCTCGCCGCGTTACAAGAGCGCTTGGGCGATCTCGTCGACGTGCACCGACTGACCCGCGAAGGCGGGCCGGGGCTTCTCCATGATCTCGAGGGGCAGGCATTCAGTCGGCTCGGCGTCGACGACGCAGCGCAATACCTCGTGCGGCCCGACGGCTATATCGGCTACCGAAGCGGCGGCACAGAGCTCAGTGGGGTCGACTCCTACCTAGCCCGCTGGCTCCCAGGCGCTGTCTCCGCGCCCGTCCACTCGAGTCACGACGCCGGTTCGAGGAGCTAGGAGTAAAGCAGCTCGTCTCAACCGAACCCGTCACAAGGCGGGCTTGGCACGCATGCGACAGCGGTCGATATATTGAAGAGTGTCAATGCGAGAGCGTGACCCGGCGTGCACCGAGCTTGTCAAGGCCTTGACGCAGAACGGGTGTGCGTAAAGAGCCCTAACAGCAGCCGTCGGCGCAGCCCTCATCGCGCCAGCTCTCACGGCCTTCCTTCACAGCGACCGCGGCGATGAAGAGGGCGGCGATCGGATCGGCCCACCAGAGGCCGGCCGCGGCGTTGAGGACCAGTCCGATGAGCAGGGCGACCGAGAGGTAGGCGCAGAGCTGCGTCTGGGAGGCCTCCTTGACCGTCGCCGCCGATCCGAGCTGGAGGCCGACGCGATGCTTGACGCGCGCGAGCATTGGCATCGTCACGGTCGTGAATGCGGCGAGGCCGATCCCGACCCAGCTTGCGTCCGGGTGCTGGCCGCCCGCGAGCGTGCGGACCGACTCGACTGACACGTAAGCGGCCAGGACGAAGAAGCTGATCGCGATCAAGCTGCTGCGCGCGACGTTCGGCATTCACTGAGCCGATTCGAGCGCCCGTGAAGAGCCAAAGAACGACGAAGCCTGCGAGAGCCTCGATACAGCCTGGAAGAGCGCGCCCTCCGGCGCGTCTGGGTCGATGGCGACAACCTAATAGCCCGAATCGTCAAGGGCGCGGGCAAGGTCGCCTTGACCACAGCCGACCTCGAGAACCCGGGCCGGGCGCGGGACGTGCGCTTCGACAAACGACTGCAGGGTTGCGCTAGGCAACGCAGGCGGCGGCGAAGTCTGCGTTCTTCGCGCAGCAGCGCTTGAGGGTGGCGATGAAGCCGCGTTCGCTCGGACTCAGGGGTCGGCGAGCGAGCCGGGCGACGTAGAGGCGCCGCTCGATGCGGGGCTGGCCTCTGAGACGGAAGCTCGCGAGCTCGCCCCGCTCGAGCTCCTCGGCGACCGCATAGCGCGAGAGGAAGGCGATCCCGAGGCCCTCGCGCGCGGCTCGCTTGATCGCCTCGCTCGAATCGAGCTCCCAGACGCGCCGTGGACGTCCGGTGAGTCCACTTAAGGCGCGTTCCGCAGTCTGGCGGGTGCTCGAGCCAGCCTCGCGCACGAGAAGCGTCTGCTCTGCCAGCGCAGCCGGCTTGATCCGCCCTCCCTTGATCGGAAGGAGGCCCGGCTTGGCGACGCCGACGATCTCGTCGGAGAGGAAAGGCGTCAGTTCGATCCGTTCGTCGACCTTCGTCTCACCGACGAGGGCGAGTTGCACCCGGCCGGCGAGCACGCGCGCGATCATCTCGTCAGTGGCCGCGATCTCGACCTCGACATCGACGTACGGGTGGTCGCGCCGGAAGCAGCCGAGCGTGTCCGGCAAGAGGTAGACGCCTGGGGTCGTTGAGGCGCCGATGTGGATCGTGCCCGCCTCGAGACCGGCGAGCGCCCCCAGCTCCTCCTCGCCAGCTTGCAAGGCTGCGAGTGCCTCGCGCGCTCGCGCGGCGAGCAGGCTTCCCGCCTCCGTCAGCCGGCTCCCGCGCCCGTTGCGTTCGACCAGTCGCTGCCCCGCCGCGGCCTCGAGCAGGCGCAGATGCTCGCTCGCGGTCGGCTGACCGATGCCGACCGCGCGGGCTGCGGCGGACACCGTGCCCTGCCGGTCGATCTCGACGAGCAGACGGAGCCGGGTGGTGTCCCAGAGGAGCGAGAGCGATGTATCGGTCAAGGCGATGGGCGCTATCGGAAGATTCGCCTTGTTCAATACTAGGCCGCACCGTAGCGTGGAGGCAAGCATGGTCTTTCGGCCGTTCCTGTTTGCCCCGACAGCCTGCGCGAGCTACCTGTTTGGCTGCCTGACGCACCACCAGCTCGCCGTCGTCGACCCCCATGAGGAACTCGTCAATGAGTACCTCGAGGAGGCACGGCAACTCGGTTCGCCGATCGGTGCGGTTTTCGAGACGCACGTGCAGGCCGATCACGTCTCCGGACTTCCAACCTTGGTCGAGGCGGGGGCGACGGCGTACCTTCCGGCTGGGGCGACAGTGGAGTTCGAGCACGTCACGCTCGGTGACGGCGAGGTGGTCGAGCTCGGCAACACGATCGTGCGGGCGCTGGCGACCCCCGGTCATGCACCTGCACACAACGCCTACCTGGTCGCCGACAGACGCCGGGGGACGGAGGAGCCGTGGCTCGTCTTCACCGGCGATTCGCTCCTTGTTGGCGACGTTGGTCGTCCTGACCTGCATGCCGGGGGCGATGCCGAGCCGGCAGCGAGGCAGCTCCACAGCTCGATCGAGCGCCTGCTCGAACTTCCCGACCACGTACTCGTCTATCCGAGCCACTACGGCGGCTCGGTCTGCGGGCGCGGACTCTCGAGCAATCCGTTCTCGAGCATCGGATTCGAGCGGCGCTACAACGACGCGTTGCAGCATTCGGATGCCGCCGACTTTGCCGCGGCGCTTCTTCGCGACCTGCCGCCAGCTCCGGCGAACCAGCGCGAGATCGTCGCCGCCAACCGCCGCGGCATAGTCCCAACGCGGGCATGAGCGCCGCCGCGGCGCGCCTGGGACTTCGGGAGAACGCCGGACAGTTCTTCCTGCTCGTCGCCCTCAACGCCTTCGTTGGTGCCATGGTCGGGCTCGAACGGAGCATGCTCCCGATCGTCGGCGAACGTGACTTCGATCTCGCCTCAAAGAGCGCGATCCTCAGCTTCGTTGTCGCCTTCGGGATCACAAAGGCGCTCGCCAATCTCGCCGCCGGCGGACTCGCCGATCGCGTCGGCCGCAAGCGCCTGCTCGTGATCGGATGGCTGTTCGCCCTTCCCGTGCCGCTCATGATCGCCTTGGCTCCCAGCTGGGGTTGGATCGTGGCCGCGAACCTCCTCCTCGGCGCCAACCAGGGCCTCGCCTGGTCAATGACGGTCGTGATGAAGATCGACCTCGTCGGCCCGCGCCGCCGTGGGCTCGCCCTCGGGCTCAACGAGTCCGCGGGTTATCTGGGCGTTGCAGCAACGGCATTTGTCACGGGCGCGCTGGCCACGACGTTCGCGCCGCGCACGCTCGTGTGGACGATCGGCGCCGTCATCGCCGTGCTCGGGACGATGATCTCCATCCTCTTCGTGCGCGACACCGCCGCTCACGTCGAGCGCGAGCAGCGCGCCCACGGCGCCGGCGTCACACGCACGCTGCGCTCGGCCTTCGCCCGCGCGACGCTCCACGATCCGACGCTGCGCGCCTGCTCACAGGCCGGTCTCGTCAACAACCTGAACGACGCCCTCGCCTGGGGCCTCGCGCCGCTCTACCTCGCCGCAAACGGCGCCAGCGTGCGGCAGATCGGCGTTGTCGCCGCCGTCTATCCGGCCGTCTGGGGCGCAGGCCAGCTCCTAACAGGCTGGCTCTCCGATCACACAGGACGCAAGCCTCTGATCGTTGCCGGGATGCTCACCCAGGCGGGCGCCCTCGCCTTGCTCGTCCTCGGCGACGGGGCCTTCGCGCCCGCGCTTGGCGCGGCCGTCTTGCTCGGCGTCGGAACCGCACTCGTCTATCCGACCTTGATCGCGGCGGTCTCCGACGCTGTCCAGCCTGTCGAAAGGGTGCAAGTCGTGGGCGTCTATCGCTTCTGGCGCGACTTCGGCTTCGTCATCGGCGCGCTCCTAGCAGGGTTCGTTGCCGACGCGGCCGGGTCTGGCCCTGCGATCGCGATCGTGGCCGGCCTGACGGCGGCGAGTGGGATGTGGGTCGCCCTCACGCGCTGGGCTGAACGGGATCGCTCCACTGACCGCCGCGCCACCCGCCGGAACGTGGATGAGCTTCTCGCCGAGGCACGGGCTCGGATCGAGCCACGGCGCACGCCCGCACAGGCCTTCGAAGCGCTCCGTGACGGTGCGCTCATCATCGACCTGCGCTCGAACGACAGCCGTCAGGAGCGAGGGGTCGTGCCGGGCTCGATCCACATCCCGCGCTCGGTACTCGAGTGGCGGGTCGACCCCGACTGCGAGTTTCGCAATCCGCATGCCTGCCACCTTGAGCGCGAGCTCATCCTCATGTGCGCCGACGGCTACTCGTCCAGCTTCGCTGCCGCGTCACTACGCGAGCTCGGCTTCCATCGAGCGACCGACCTTGTGGGCGGCTTCACTGCTTGGCAAATGGAAGGACTTCCGGTCCGGCCAGCACCTGAGCCGCCCGAATCCGACGCGCTTCCAGGCATGGGGAAACCGGAGCCTTTCACCACGCGCGGCAAAGGGGCACCGGATTCGCTGCGCTTTTGAGCCTTGCGGACTGCGTATCGTCAGACCTCGTCGGTCAGTGCGGCTACAGGCTCATGCGTATCGCCTGCAAAAGAGCCACTTTTCGGATTTCACCCATGAACGGGCTCCGCTAGCTGCACCTGCGCACCCATGCAGGGCGGATTCTGGCTCGAAGCACGAGACTGTGAGATCGACTCAGCAGATCGCCAACGGCGTGAGGGCGCGTCCTAGCTCTGAAAGTGAATGCCGGCGACGATCTCGACGGCAATGATCGCCGCGACCACGAAGTCGACCACTAGGCAGAACGGAGGCCACCACTTCGTGTTGGCCACGAACTGAGTGCGGTGCTGCCAGAGGTCCTTCAGGCCATGACCGGCGAGGCCGACGACAAGCAGCCACGGTGTGCCGGTGATCGCTGCGGCGGCGATGATGATGAATCCGCTGGCGACGCCGGTTTCGACAGCGAGGACCTTCCAGCGCCCATCGCCGACTGCGAGACCGATGTAGATGGGGGCGATCACCGCCAGCCCGAGCGCGTAGACGGTGGCGGTGTCCAGCCACCAAAGGGCCAGCGGTGTAGCCGCCTGCGCGACTCCCACGACCACTCCCCAGAAAACCGGCCCTCGAAGGCCCGCGTGGAACGGCTGTGTCGTAGCTGTCGTGCTCACGACGCCTTCGGAGTGGTGCGCCGCCCGCGCGTGATACTCACTACTCGGACTCCGGCACGACGTTGAAGCTGAACATCATCCCGCTCTCGTGGTGCTCGGCGATGTGACAGTGCGCCATCCAGAGCCCGGGGTTGGTGACGTCGAGCAGGATGTCCACCGTCTCGCCCGTCCGCACGAGAACCGTGTCCTTCCAGGCGAGGTTGGGCTCGACGACGCCGTCCCTAGCGAGAACGAGGAAGCGGCCCGCGCCGTGCACGTGGAAGGGATGCGGCATCGGGTGGTCTGAGTCCATCTCGTTGATGAGGCGTAGCTTCACTTGATCGCCGACGTGGAACGTCCAGTCGATCTGCGCGTTTTCGGCCCCGGTGTCGCGATCGACGAGCTTCCAGCGCATGTTGGCCGGCGTCGTCATGCGGTTGACCTCGACCATGTCGTCTTCCCACTCGATCCCTTGCGCACCGTGAGCATGGCCCCCGGCTGAATGTTCGTGGTGTCCGTGATGCTCCTCGTCGGCGCCCGAGGAAGCGTGCGCGTCGGCCGCCTCGCCGATTCCCGTCGCGCGGAGCGTCATGCCGCATTTCGGGCACGTCGCCGCCCACGTCGCCTTGATCTCAGCGTCCATGGGACATGCGAAGGCGGTCGGGGGCTCGGTCTCTTCCGACGCGGGCATGACCTTCATTCCGCACTTCGGGCACTTGCCCGCCCAGGAGGCGACGATCTCAGGATGCATGGGGCAGGCATAGACGCCGGTGTCGACCGCCCCAAGACCGACGTCATCCATCTCGGCAACGAAGGAGAGCGTCTTGTCGGGCGGAGTGTCGATAAGGGCCATGACTCGTTCCCGAGCAGCCTTCATGTCTGAGTGCGTACGCAGGTTCGCGAACTGATCGCTCAGGTCGGGTTCGGCCGGCTCGTCGATGACCTCGATCGCCGCGAGGCGATACGAGGCCTCGGGCGTCCGATGCTCGATCGCTAGCTCGCCCGGCTCCTCGAAGAGGACGTCGACGACGACCCGCTCCGAGGGCGCCAGGAGAACCTCGTCGACCAGCTCTTCCTTCTCGTAGTGGCCGCTGTCGGCGCCAACGAGCTTCATCCGCGCCTTCGGAACCACAACGTTGAAGACGCGCGTGTTGGCCGTGTTTGTGAAGTAGAAGCGCACAACTTCGCCGCGCTTGGCCTCCAACGAGAGGTCCGGTTCTCCGGCGATGAGCATTGTGTTGCCGAAGCGGCCCATCGCCACATGCGTCGTCTCCGACTCACTGAAGGGCGCGATCCGCCCCTCCTCGATCAGGACGTCGTCAAGCGTCACGAGAAGTTCACGGTGGGCGGGTGGCCAGTGCCCCTCCGCGCTTGGGACGACGAGGATGTTTCCGTACAGACCCAGCTCCTGGCCGTAGTCCTCCCGGATGTGGGGGTGGTACCAATAGGCGCCCGGATCGGGAACGCTCACCTGGTAGGTGAATGTCTCCCCAACCGGGATCGGCGCCTGCGTCTCGTGCGTGCCGTCGTATCGGTTCTCCAGGCGCAGCCCGTGCCAGTGCACCGTCGCATCGATGTCGCCTCTGTTGGTGACGTGGACGGTGATGGTCGCGTCCTGGGGCACCTTCAGCGTCGGTCCGGGAACGGAACCGTTGTAGGCGAGCATGCGCACGGTGGCCTCCCCGATCTGCTTCCTGACCGGGGCGATCTCGAGATCAAACTCGTCGCCGTCGGAGAGCTCGACGACCTCGGGGCGCCGCGCGTCCGGCAGCCCCTCGGTCGCGCTCGGAAATTCGATGTCCGTCTGCCCGTGCGAGCTGTGGTCGTGCATGTCTACCTACCCTTCTCGGCAGGTGCTCCTGCCCGGACGCTGGCTCCTCCGTGTGCGGGCTCCCGCGCAATCCCTCTCGCCTCCCGCAAGGTCTCGATCCGCCCGGCGAGGAACTCGGCGTCGTCCTTCACCCAGCCGATCAGCGCGGAGCCGCGGGTGTGCTGCCAGGTGAGACCGAGGAAGTAGTGACCCGGGACGTCAGTCACCCCGCGACGGTGTCGCAACCGCCCGTTCGAGTCAAGGATCGGAAGGTCGATCCAGGAGTAGTCGGGGCGGTAGCCCGTCGCGCAGATGACCGCGTCCACCTCGACCTCGCTCGCGTCCTCGAACGTCACCGTTCGCCCTGAAGTGGCGGTCGCCCGCGGCTTGATCTCAATCCCGTAGCGACGCTTGAGCTCGCGCGGGCTCGATCCAATCAACGTGTCCCGGTCTTTCAGCCGTTGCCCGAGGCGCGACTCGACGGTCTTGTGGATCAGACCCGTCTTCGTGAGCCACCAGAAGAGATCGCGGCCGGCCAGGCGCTGTGGCAGCGGCTTCTGACGAGTGCCGACCGAGAGGATGACCCTGTGCGTAGCCGAGAGCTCCTTGGCGATCTGGTAGCCCGTGTTCCCGCCCCCGACCACGAGCACGGTCCCAGCGGGCACGTCACTCGGGCGCCGGTAGCCCGTGCTGTGCGCCTGCCAGACCTCGGGGTCGAGCTCGCCCGCCAGCTTGGGGACGTACGGCGTCTGGAACGGACCCGTCGCGACCACAACCTGGTCGGCGGTGACGGTCCGCCCGTCGAGCTCGAGGACGAAGCGCCCGCCCTCGTGGGAAACCCTGCGCACTTCGCTGTTGAGCTTGATGGGAAGCTCGAAGGTCTCCGCATGGCGCTCCAGGTAGGCGATCACCTCGTCGCGCGTCGGGTAGCCATCCGGGTCGCCCGGGAAGGGAAGGCCTGGTAGCGCGCTGTAGCGGCGCGGCGTGAAGAGAGTCAGCGAGTCCCAGCGCTCGCGCCAGGCCGGCGCGGTCGAATCGCCTCGCTCGAAGATGGCGAACCGCAGCCCCCGCTCGCGTAGGTAGTAGCCCATCGCCAGGCCGGCCTGGCCGCCACCGACAACCGCGACTTCGAGGTGCTCACCCGAGCTCTCTTCTCCCGAGTTGTCTTTCTCTGCAGAGACTTCCCTCGCAGACATGCGCTCCTCACACTCCTCAGCTCAGTCGTTTCCAGCCCAAGAGCGCCTACCCAGAAATTCTCTCCGGAAGGCGCGGGTGATCACAAGGTGCGTCGCCTCGCATCCTCGAACCCTAACCGCAGAGCTGAAGGGCCAAGACCGCCGCCATGCCGCGTCAGGGTGAGCGCGGCATACCGGGCTAACGCCTCCGTTGCCCGCCGTTCATGATCCATGGATGCCGCACATCATCCGCAAGCCCGGATTCCTCGGCGGGACGACGCTCGCAGTCTTCATGACGCTCGTCCACACGGTCAACGATGCGATCACTGCGATTTTGGGTGCGATGCTCCCGACTCTTCAGGTGCGGTTCGGTGCGGGTCCCACGACCCTCGCCGTGATGGTCGGAGTGTTCTGGATCGCCTCTTCCGTGACGCAGCCTGTCTTCGGTGCGCTTGGCGAGGACATCGGGTTGCGTGCGATCGGATGCGTGGGCGTCTTGATGGCGTCTACGTTCTTGAGCCTGATCGGTGTTGCTTCCGAACTCTGGCTCGTCTTCGTCTTGCTCGTGATCGGCGGGCTCGGGTCCGCGGCTCTCCACCCCGTCGGGACGACGATCGCCAGCACACAGGCGTCGAATGCAACCCTCGGCGTCGGTCGCTCGGAAGCGCAAGCGACAGAAGCGGCGCACCACCCACCTTCGGCACGCGGGACACGTGCTTGGCGCCGCGCTCTTCTTTGCGAGCGTCGCCTTCTGCGCGCTGACGATGACCCGCCACCAGGAACACTTCTCCTGGCTCGCTCTGCTGCTCGGCGCGGGCTGGGCGTGGGCCTTCGGCGCCAGCGCACGCTAGGGCAGTCTCGCTCGTCGCCGAGATAGGAGCGAATCGCTGGCGGCGTGAGCGGCTGGGTGACCTCGAGCGCCGCCACCTTCAGAAGCGGCTCATCAACGCTCAGATCGAGGCATCGAGGACATCCGCGCCTTGTTCCGTCCCCTACTCTTGTCGAATCGCCGTGCTGGAAACACGTGATCGAAGGAGGTCCGCATGGACATGAAGCTCGAGGTCGTTCCCATCCCCGTGTCCGACGTCGATGCGGCGAAGGCCTTCTACACCGAGCGTGTCGGGTTCGGGCTCGATCACGATGTCCGCCCCAACGACCACATGCGGGTCGTACAGATGACCCCGCCAGGCTCGGCGTGCTCGGTCGTGATCGGCGAAGGTCTGCCGCTCGGCGAACCGGGCTCGGTCAAGGGTGTCCAGCTAGTCGTAGAGGACCTCGACGTGGTGCGCGAGGCCCTCGCAGCACGAGGCGTCCCTATCAGCGACCTGCAGCAGCTCGGACCCCCGGGCTCGCGTGGCTCACGCTTCGCGTTCTTCGACGATCCCGACGGCAACACCTGGGCGATCCAGGAGCTCAAGCCCGACCCGGCGTAGCTCCCAGGCCTGACTGGCTCCTGGCGAGGCTCGTTCCGGTTCGACGCGCGCGGGGACATCTCGCCGAGGGTGATCGCCGTCCAGCGGATCGCCGGCGGGAGCTCCATGGACGCGCGCAGCGGAACCAGCGGCGTCGCGGTCACGAGTCCGCGGGTCGGGCGGTCGAGGTCGAACGTGACCAGGAGGAGCATCGAGACGAACGCGGCCGCGAGGATCACTGTCGCGACGCCACGCGAGAGGATGGCGAGGTAGAGAGCGAGCAGGCCCAGCCCGACCGCGGCGCCGATGATCTCGAACAGGAGGACGGCTGAGGGGACGCGGTTGTTGAGCGCGGAGACCCGCACGGTCTGCATGTCGATCATCTCGTTGAGGGTCTCGACGTAGAGCCGTGGCGCGCTGTCCGTCGGCGAGTCGGCGAGGGCCTCGCCGGCGAGGCCCCAGAGCTCCCGCTGCAGCCGTCCGCCGTCTGCGACGGCCGCGGCGGCACGTGTGCTCCCCGGAACCGACCGCGAGAGCGCGATGCTGGCATCCGTGTAGCGCACGAGCAGGTCGAGCGACTCGCTGCGAATCGGCTCGTGCAGCGTCCGCGCGCGCAGGTAGGTCGTGCCGATCGCGTTCGCGTCGTCGACGACCGCGGCCCGCCGCTGGTCGTAGCGCCCGACGGCCATGGTCAGGCCGAAGGCGAGAACGAGCGCCACGAGCCCGAGCAGGGCAGCCTGGACGACACCGAACGGCTCACGCAGCGTCTCGGCGTGCGCGCGCAGCCGGCTGCCGACGAAGCTCCGAGGAGCGTCGCGCCGAGCACGATCCCGAAGATCATCAGCCCGAGCTCGAGGGTGCTCAGCCGGAAGAACATGGTCGCCGATCATGCGCGTGCGCTCAGACGGAGCAGCTGCCCTCCGTGATTGGAGCTAGCCTCCGCGTCGTGAGCACCTTCTCGGCTGCGAGGGCGGCCGGGCTGGAAGGTCGCGAACGCCTGCGCCGGGCGCTGCCCTGGCTCGGCCCAGCCGTCTACCTCTCCGCCCTCGTCTTCTTCATCCTCCGCGACGGGGTGCCGCTCTCGCGCGACCGCCTGTTCATGTGGATCCTGCTGGGGCTGCTCGCATTCTCGCTGACGAACCTCCGCGGCTGGATCCGCGGCGTCGTCCTCGAGTGGATCCCGTTCGCGCTCATCCTCTGGGCCTACGACTACCTGCGCGGGCAGGCCGACGGCCTCCTCTTCTCGACGAACGTGACCCCCCAGCTCCGAGCCGACGAGATCCTCTTCGGAGGCACGGCGCCGACGGTGTGGCTCCAGGAGCATCTGTGGAACGGCTCGTTCGACCTGCGCTGGTACGACTACGCCACCTGGGTCGTCTACGTGAGCTACTTCCTGGCGACCTACGTCGTGGCCGGCTTCCTCTGGTTCTTCGCGCGCGGCCTCTTCCGCCGCTTCGTCGCGATGGTGTCGCTCCTCGCCTTCATGGGCTTCGCGACGTACGCCCTCTTCCCGGCGGCGCCTCCCTGGATGGCGAGCGACCTCGGAGCGCTCGAGCCGACGACCCGCTCGATCGGCTACATCTGGAACCACATTCCGATCGCGTACTTCAACACCCTCTTCGACCGGGGCTCCGGGTACTCGAACCAGGTCGCGGCCGTGCCGTCGCTGCACGCGGCCTACACGCTGCTGATCGCGCTCTTCCTGTGGCGCGTGGCGCCGCGCTGGGGACGGGCCCTGCTCGCGGTGTACCCACT
>Ga0190271_10000982_pt1 | contig 15592 bp, 7 predicted proteins | sample Popmic356T_FD_133747 | JGI IMG/M metagenome (GOLD analysis project Ga0190271, IMG submission 133747) | Populus adjacent soil microbial communities from riparian zone of Weber River, Utah, USA - 356 T | ecosystem: Environmental > Terrestrial > Soil > Riparian zone | place: USA: Utah | collected...
AAGAGCAACGTCGGCCACCTGGTCATCGCCGCCGGCGCCGCCGGACTCATCAAGACGGCGCTGGCCGCGCGTCACGGCGTGCTGCCGCCTTCCATCAACTTCCGGGCTAACAATCCGAAGATCGACTTCGCGAACTCGCCGTTCTACGTGAACGACAAACTGGCCGACTGGAGCCCCGCTTCAACTATCCGACGAGCGGGTGTCAGCAGTTTCGGAGTAGGTGGCACAAACGCCCATGTGATCGTCGAAGAACCGCCAAGGCAGGACGCCCTCGCGCCTGCCGCGGGGCCGCATCTGTTGACGCTGTCGGCGCGTAACGAAGGTGTGCTCGACGCCGCCGCCCAAAGACTGGTCACGCACCTGCGCGCGAATCCCGATCTCTCGCTCGCCGACACGGCGCACACGCTGCGCGTGGGTCGCAAGAATTTCCAGGCCCGTGGTTTCGTGGTGGTCAGCGACCACGATGACGCCGCCGCCGCGCTCGCGAGCCCGCGCTTCGTGAAGCGCCGCGCCGCCGATCGCACGCCCGAGGTGGTGTTCCTGTTCCCCGGCCAGGGCGCGCAGTACCCGGGCATGGGCGCCGAGCTCTATCGCGACGATGCCGTCTTCCGCGAACACTTCGATGCCTGCGCCGCGGCGCTGCAGGCCGTCGGGCTCGACATCAAACGCGAGATCTTCGACGGGACGCCGGCGACGATGGCCGCCACCGCCATCGCGCAACCGGCCACTTTCGTCATCGAGTATTGCCTCGCGCAGGTCTGGCTGGCCCGCGGACTCAAACCGGCCGTGCTCATCGGCCACAGCGTCGGCGAGTTCGTCGCCGCGGTGCTCGCCGGTGTCATGACGCTCGCCGAAGCGCTGCGCCTGGTCGCGGCGCGGGGACGCCTGATGCAGGCGCAACCCGCCGGTTCCATGTTGTCGGTGCGCGCACCCGCCGCGGATGTCGCCGCGCGCCTGCCGTCCGGCCTGTCGATCGCGGCGGAGAATTCGCCGCTCGCCAGCGTAGTGTCCGGCCCGACAGCGCTCATCGAAAGTTTTGCCGCCGCGCTCGATTCCGCCGAGATCGCCAATCGCCTGCTGCAGACCTCGCATGCCTTCCACTCGGCGATGATGGATGCGGTGGTCGCGCCGTTCAGCGAGGAAGTGCGCAAGCTCGCGTTGCGCGCGCCGCTGTTGCCGATCATTTCCACCGCCACCGGTGAACTCCTCGCGGCCGATCTCGCCATGGATCCGGGCTACTGGGCACGCCACCTGCGCGAACCGGTGAAATTTTCGCCCGCGTTGCGTGCGGCGCTCGCCGCGCACCCGAACGCGCTGCTGCTCGAAATCGGGCCGCGCAACATGCTGTCGACGCTGGCCCGCCAGCACTTCGCGCCCAAACAACCGGGGCCCGAGATCGTCACCAGTGGCGCGGAAGGTCCTGACAAGGAGTCCGCCGCGCTCGCTCACGCCATCGGACTGCTGTGGGCCGCCGGTGTCGCGCTCGACACGTGCTGGGGTGCGAACGGCCCGCGCCGACGCATTGGCCTGCCCGGTTATCCCTTCGAAGCTCGCCGACACTGGGTGTCGGCGAGCTCGCACTCATTACCCACCGTCACGGAACCGACGGCCACGATCCGGGTACTTACGCCTCTGGCGGCGCACAGGGATGAGCTTCCTCCGTCATCGGTTTCGTCTTTGTTGGAGCGGCAACCCGTTGCCGAAGTATCCATGCCGCAAGCTCATGCCCAGCCAAACCGCCGCGACCAGCTCATCACCAGGTTGTGCGGCATCGTCGACCAGGTCGTCGGAATCGACGTGGAAGGCGCGGACCCCGCGGCCGCCTTCATCGAACTCGGCCTCGACTCGCTGGCGCTCACCCAGGTGGCGCTGCAGCTGCAAAAGGCCTTCGGCGTGAAGATCACGTTCCGCCAGCTCATGGAGAGTTACTCCTCGCTGGGCGCGCTCGCCGCGCACCTCGATGCATCCATGCCGCCCGATGCGGCTCCGTCTACTGCGGTGGCGCCGGCCGCGCCCCACACCAACAACACCGCGGGGCCGCTGCCCGCCGCGGGTGCTTCGCCGGCGCTACTGCAGACCTTCATCGAACAGCAGATGCAGCTGCTCGCGGCGCAGATGGCGCTGCTGCGGGGGACCACGGTGCCGGCGCCCGCCGCACCGGCGCCGGCAGTAGTTAGCGCACCCGCCGCACCGGCGCCGGTTGCCGAGGATGACAGCGGCCAGAAAACCTACGACGTGAAGAAGGCGTTCGGCGCCATCGCGCGCATCCACACCAAGGCGACCGGTGAACTGACCGAGCGGCAGAAGACCCGCCTCAGCACCTTCATGCGCCGCTACATCGCGCGCACGAAGAAATCGAAGGAATACACCACCGAACATCGCTCCCACCTCGCCGACCCGCGCGTGGTGAATGGTTTCCGCCCGCAGCTCAAGGAAATCATCTACCAGATCGTCATCGACCGTTCGAAGGGCTCACGCGTCTGGGACCTCGACGGCAACGAATACGTCGACGCGCTCAATGGGTTCGGCATGAGCCTGTTCGGCTGGCAGCCGGACTTCGTTCTCGACGCGGTGCGCGAACAACTGGACAAAGGCTACGAGATCGGCCCGCAGCATCCGCTGGCGGGCGAAGTGGCGAAGCTGGTCTGCGAGCTCACCGGCTTCGATCGCGCCGGCCTGTGCAACACCGGCTCGGAAGCCGTCATGGGTTGTCTGCGCATCGCGCGCACCGTGACCGGCCGCAGCAAGATCGCGCTGTTCACCGGCTCCTACCACGGCATCTTCGACGAAGTCATCGTGCGCGGCGCGCGCAAGCTGCGCGCGGTGCCGGCGGCGCCGGGCATCATGCCCAACACCTCGGAGAACGTGCTGGTGCTCGACTACGGCACCCCCGAGTCGCTGCAGATCCTGCGCGAACACGCCGACGAACTCGCCGCGGTGCTCATCGAGCCCGTGCAGAGCCGCCGCCCGGATTTCCAGCCGCGCGAGTTCCTCAAGGAGCTGCGCGAGATCACGCGTCAGTCCGGCACCCTGTTCATCTTCGACGAAGTGGTCACCGGCTTCCGTTCGCATCCGCGCGGCGCACAGGCGGTACTCGGCATCGATGCCGATCTCGCCAGCTACGGCAAGGTGGTCGGCGGCGGGTTCCCCATCGGCGTCATCGCCGGCAAACGTGAATACATGGACGCGCTCGACGGTGGCGGCTGGCAGTTCGGCGACGACTCCATCCCGACCGTGGGTGTCACCTACTTCGCCGGCACCTTCGTGCGCCACCCGCTGGCGCTGGCCGCCGCGCACGCCGTACTGATTCATCTCAAGAAAGAAGGCGGCAAGCTCCAGGACGCGCTCAATGCACGGGTGACCGCCATGGTCGCGGAAATGAATGCGTTCTGCCGCGAAGTGGGCGCACCCATCACCCTCAAGAATTTCTCGTCGGTGTGGAAGATGTTCTTCGACGAGGACCACCCGCTGCAGGACCTGCTGTTCGCGATGATGCGCGAGCGCGGCATCCACATCCTCGACAATTTCCCCTGCTTCATGACCACGGCGCACAGCGATGCCGACATCGCTGCCATCGTCAATGCGTTCAAGGAAGCCGTTCGCGAACTGCAGGAAGCAGATTTCATTCCGCGGCGCGCTTCGATCGTCACCTTGCTGGATGCCTCCAAGCCACCCGTGCCCGGCGCGCGCCTCGGCCGTGATGTCGATGGCACGCCTGCCTGGTTCATGCCCAATCCCGACAGCCCCGGAAAATTCGTCAAGGTCAGCCGATGAACTCCATTCCCGCCACGGTCGACACCGACGACTTCAACCCCTTCGCCGCCGGCGCCATCGCGCGCGTAGCCGCGACGACGCAGCCGCAACGCGAGGTGTGGCTCGCCGATCGCCTGAGCGAGGAAGCCTCGCTCGCCTACAACGAGTCGATCACGCTGCGGTTGCACGGCGCGCTCGACGTCGCGGCGCTTTCGGGCGCGGTGCACGACGTCATCAACGCGCACGAAGCGCTGCGCTCCACGTTCAGCGCCGATGGTCAGCAGATGATCGTCGGTGATTCACTCGACATCGACATTCCGGTTCACGCCTCGGCCGACACCAACGCGCTCGAGCGCGCCTGCGAACGCGCCGTGTCCGTTCAGTTCGACCTGGAAGCCGGACCGCTGGTGCGCGCCGAGATCTTCTCGTTCGGCGCCACCGAACACGCGCTGGTTTTCACCGCCCACCACATTGTTTGCGACGGCTGGTCCTTCGGCGTGATCGTCCGCGATCTCGCGCAGGCCTATTCCGCGCGGCAAACCGGCACCGAAGTGCCAGGCCCCGGCGATTCTTTCGCCGCCTACGCCGACGAAGAGCTCAAACACGAAGGCAGCGAAGCGCAGCGCGGCGACGAGGCCTACTGGCTCAGCCGCTTTGCGCAATCGGTGCCCGCGCTCGACCTGCCGACCGATCGCACGCGCCGCGCGTGGCGCAGCTTCAGCTCGCGACGCGCCGACATCACGCTCGATGGCGCGCTCACCGCCGACGTCCGCAAGTGGGGCGCCAGGCTCGGCGCCGGCCTGCCGGCGACACTCACCGGCGCATTCGCCACGCTCTTGCACCGCATCTCCGGCGCCACTTCCGTGGTCGTGGGACTGCCGGCCGCCGGACAATCCGTGGCCGACAAGTCGCGACTCGTCGGCCACTGCGTGAACCTGCTGCCGCTGCGTTTCGACATCGATTCCGACAAGCCGCTCGCGGCCGTCATCGGCGACGCGCGCACGCAGTTGCTGGACGCCTTCGATCACCAGCGCTACACCTTCGGCACGCTGCTGCAGAAGCTCGCGGTGAAACGCGATCCGGGCCGTCTGCCGCTGGTCAGCGTGTTGTTCAACGTCGACCAGGCGCTCGACGAGAACACCATCCAGTTCTCCGGGCTCACGTTCGATTTCCACGCCAATCCGCGCGTGGCGGAAAACTTCGAGCTGTTCGTGAACGCCGTGCCAGTGGCGTCCGGCCTGCGCCTCGAAGTGCAGTACAACTCGGAGCTGTTCGACGAGGCGACGATTCGCCGCTGGTTCGACAGTTACGTGACGTTGCTGCGCAACGCCATCTCCGAAGGAAAGGGGACCGAGGGCACGCGCAGCGTGGCCGCGCTGCCGCTGGTGTCGCCGGAAGCATTGGCCGAGCTCGCCGCGCTGCAGCCTGCGCAAACCTCGTTCGAACGCGACGTGCTCATGCACGAGTTCATCGAACGCCAGGCGGACGTTACTCCCGACGCGCCGGCGGTGGTGTTCGGCGACGAACGACTCAGCTATGCGGCGCTCGAAGCGCGCGCCAATCGCATCGCGCAGCGCCTGCGCCAGATGGGCGTGAGGCGGGGCGTGAATGTGGGTCTGTGCGTGACCCGCGGCCTCGACATGGTGCCGTCGATCATCGGCATCCTGAAGGCCGGCGGCACGCACGTGCCGCTCGATCCGGCCTTCCCCGCCGAGCGTCTGGCCTTCATGACCAGCGACGCCGCGATCGGCGCGCTGATCTCCGAGACCGAGCACTTCGCCAAGCTTGGCGTGGCGCGTGACAAGGCGTTGTTGCTGGACCAGGACCAGGCAGAACTCGCCGCGATGTCGGCTATGCGTCCCGGTCGCGATCCTGGCGCCGCGACCCCCGACACGTCCGCCTACATCATCTACACCTCCGGCTCCACCGGCCGACCGAAGGGCGTGCAGGTCACGCACAGCGGCATCGCCAACCTGTTCGCCAGCCTGACGCGCGCGCCCGGCATCAGCGCTACCGACACGCTGGTCGCTGTCACCACGATCTCCTTCGACATCGCCATCTTCGAGCTCATGCTGCCGCTGACGGTGGGTGCACGCGTCGTCATCGCGACGCGCGACCAGGCCCGCGACTCCGGCGCGTTGCGCATCTTGCTGGAGAGTTCGCGCGCCACGGTCATGCAGGCGACGCCTGCCGGCTGGCGCATCCTTCTCGAATCCGGCTGGGAAGGTCACAAGGGTTTCAAGGCGATCTCCGGCGGCGAACCGCTGGCACCGGATCTCGCCAACGCCCTGCTCAAGCGTTGCGCCAGCGTGTGGAACGGTTACGGCCCCACCGAGACCACGGTGTATTCGACGTTCTGGCCGGTGGCCAACACCGAACGCGGCATCAGCATCGGCCGACCCGTGGGCAACACCACCGTGTGGATCCTCGATGAGCGCCAGCAGCTCTGCCCGCAGGGCGTGCCGGGCGAAATCTGCATCGGCGGCGACGGCGTGACGCTCGGTTATCTCAACCGCCCCGAGCTCAATGCCGAACGCTACCTGCCTAACAACTTCGACTCCCGGGGCGGACGCGTATATCGCACCGGCGATCGCGGGCGCTGGCTGTCGAACGGCACGCTGGAACATCTCGGCCGCCTCGACTTCCAGGTCAAGGTCCGCGGGTATCGCGTCGAGCTCGGCGAGATCGAGGCCAACCTGCTCACGCTGCCCTCCGTGGCGCGCGCAGTGGCCATGGCGCGCGAAGACCGCGCGGGCGACGTGCGCCTGGTGGCCTACGTGGTGGCGCAACCCGGCCAGGAACTGTCCGAAGCGCTCCTGCGCGCGCACGTCTCGAAGATCCTGCCCGAATACTTCGTGCCGCAGCACTTCCTGGTGCTGCCGCAGATTCCGTTGCTGCCCAACGGCAAGGTAGACAGGAAGTCCCTGCCCGCGCCCGAAGCGCCCAAGCTGGTGCGCGAGTTCTCGCCGCCGCGCAACGACCTCGAGAAATCCGTGGCCGGCGTATTCGAAAACGTGCTCGGCCTGCCGGGCATCGGCATCGACGACGACTTCTTTGCGCTCGGCGGCCACTCGCTGCTGGCCGCGCAACTGACCGCGCGCATCAACCGCGAGCTCAAGGTGAAGCTGTCGTTGCGCACGCTGTTCGACGCGCCGACCGTGGCGCGGCTCGCCGAGAAGATCCAGGCCGAACTTGCCGCCGGCCAGCAGACCGCCGAAGCACCCATATCCATCCGCACCGAACAGCGCAAGGCGCCGCTGTCCATCATGCAGGAGCGCCTGTGGTTCCTGGAGCAGTTGCATCCCGGACGCGTGGTCTACAACACGCCCTCGGCGCACCGCCTGCGCGGCCGTCTCGATCTCGCCGCCTTCGAACGCGCCTTCGCCGAGATGGTGCGTCACCAGCCGAGCCTGCGCACCAGCATCCTCGTGGAGAACGGAGCCGCCCAGCAGCTCATCAACGAAAACGTGGCGCTTCAGCTCACGCCCGAAGACCTGTCCGCGCTGCCGGACGTTCGACGCGAGACGGCGCTCATGGAGCGTCTCAACACGCTCACCAACGAGCCGTTCGATCTGACCAGGCCGCCGCTGTTCCGCGCGCGACTGTTCAGGCTCTCCGCGGAAGAACACGTGTTGCTGTTCGTGCCCCATCACATGATCTGGGACGGTTGGTCATTCGACCTCTTCTATGAAGAGCTCGCGCAGGTTTACGAGGCATTCCTGGCCGGGCGGGGGAGCCCGCTCAAGCCGCTGCCCATCAGCTACGGCGATTTCTCCGCCTGGCATCGCCAGTGGCTCGAGGGCCCCGATTTCGCCAGGCAGATCGGCTTCTGGCGCGAGCGCCTGGCCGATGTCGCCGAAGTGTCGGAGCTGCCGGCTGACAAGCCGCGCCGCCCGGGCATGTCGGGTGAAGGCGCAACCGAGTGGATCAGGATCGACAAGGCGACCACCGAAGCCTTGCGCGAGCTCTCCCGCCGCGCCGACACCACGCTGTTCATGACGCTGCTGACTATCTACTACGTGCTGCTGGCGCGCGTCAGCGGGCGCAAGCACCTCGTGGTGGGTACGCCGGTGCGTGGCCGCAACCTGCCCGAAGTCGAACGCGTCATGGGTTACTTCACCAACCTGCTGCCGCTGCACCTCACCGTCGACCGCAACGAATCGTTCGTCGACCTGCTGAAGCGCGTGAAAGCCACCGTGCTCGACAGTTTCGCCAACCCCGACGTGCCGCTCGAGAGCCTCATGCGCGAGCTCACCGTGCAGCGCGGCGAAGGTGGCTCGCTGCTGTACCAGGCGTTGTTCTCCTTCCAGGACGCGCGCCATCGCATTTCGAACTGGGGCGGCCTCGCGCACGAACAGATCCTGTTGTTCCAGCGCGGCGCCACCGAAGACCTGGGCCTGTGGTTCCTCGACAACGATCGCGGCATGGTCGGCGGCATCACCTACAACTCCGACATCATCGACGCGGAATCCGCGCAACTGCTGCGCGACCGTTACCTCGAACTGGTGGGCGCGGTGCTCGGCGCTGCGGAAACGCCGGTCGGGAAGCTCAAGCTCACGCTGGATTCCGACGCGAAGCAGCTGCGTGCATTCGCCGGCAGCAACAAGGCACACGCTGAAGCCGGGACGCTGCACGGCCTGTTCGAAGCGACCGCCGACAAATCGCCCGCGCAACCGGCCGCCTTCGTCGGCGGCTGGAGCGTTTCGTACCAGGACATCGAATCGCAGGCCAACCGCATCGCGCAGACGCTGGTCGCGCGCGGCGTCACGCCGGGCACGGTGGTCGCGTTGTGCGAAGAACCGGGCCAGGGTTTCCTCGCCGGGTTGTTAGCCATCCTCAAGACCGGCGGCGCCTGCCTGCTGCTCGATCCCGGCGTGGCCACGGCGCGCGCCTCGAGCGCGCTGTCGATCGCGCGCGCCACGGTGCTCGTCGGCAATTCTCGCTTCAAGGACATCGGCGCCGGCCTCGAGCTGAAAACGCTCTGGCTGGACGCGGACGCAGCCGAGATTGCCAATGCCTCGCCGTCGCGGCTCGCCGCAGGCGCGGCGGATTCGAACGCCGCCGCAATCCTGCTCGACCTGGTCGGCAGCCCCATGGCGCCGCGGATCGTGACGCTGTCGCATGCCACGCTGACCAATACGCTGCTGGGGGTGCGCGACGCGCTGGGTATCACGGCGCAGCAGCGTTGCCTCGTGGCGGGCGCACTCTCCGCCGAACCCACGGTGCTCGAATGGCTGTTGCCGTGGAGCGCGGGCGCCGCGAGCGTCATCGTCAAGAACGAAACGCTGCGCGACCTCGATGCGCTTCAGCGTGAAATCGGCAGTGCCGGCGTGAACTTCCTGCAGCTGCCCACGGAGATCTGGGGCGCGCTCACGGCGCGCGGATTCCGGCCGGGCAACGACCTCGTCGGCGTCGTCTACGGCGAGCGCCCATCGCTCGAACTCGGCGAACAACTGGCGAACGCGGGCCGCATCTTCCGCGCCTGGGGATTCGCCGAAGCCGGGATCTGGACCACGCTCTCGCGCATCGAACGCGCCGAGGATGCCCTGCTGCTCGGCCGGCCGATCGACAACGTGCAGGTGGAAGTGCGCGATGAACAGCGCCTCACCTGCCCCGTCAATATCTGGGGTGAACTCACTATCCACGTGCCGGGTATTTCGGCGGCGCCGGGCCCGCGCGTGTATGGCCGCTGGCGCGCCGATGGCCGCCTCGAGCGGCTCACGCAATCCGACGACGCCCAAAGAGATGTGGTGTATGCCGCGAACACGCGCATCGACCTGCGCGCGTTCCAGACATTGCTCATGGCGCAAACCGGCGTCGACGACGCGTATTGCCAGCTTCGATTCGATGCGGCCGCGCGTCCGGTGCTGGTCGCTTACGTCGCAGGCGAAGGTGGCGAGTTGCGCGATCAGCTCCGCGAGGTCCTCGCCGGGCAGACGCCGCCGGTGATCAGCCTGAGCGAAGTATTCGTGCTCGCCAAGCTGCCGCGCACACCCGATGGACGTATCGACAAGCGCGCACTGCCCCAGGGCGACGCGGAAGTCGCGCCGGGTTCGGCCAACGATTTCATCGCGCCGGCCACCGACAAGGAAAAGATGCTGGCGGAAATCTGGTGCGATCTGCTCGGCCTGCCCGAGGTGAGCGCGCGCCACAATTTCTTCGACCTGGGAGGCCACTCGCTGCTGGCCATGCAGGCGATTGCCACGATGGAAAAGAAAACCGGCCGCCAGATCGCCGCACGCCGCTACATGTTCCAGACGCTGGCCCAGCTCGCGGCGTCTTACGACGAGCCGGCGGCCGAGCCGCCGCCCAGGCAAGGGCTCGTGGGCAGACTGCTCGGCGCGCTGCGCGGCGGCCGTAAATGAACCAGCCGTCCAGGAGCTGCCAATAGTGACGCCCATCCGCATCGGCGCTGAAACCCGCGAAATGCTGGGTTTTTATCATGCGCCGTCGCGAAGTGTGGCCGATGCGCCGGCGGTGCTGTTGTGCAGCCCCTTCGGACCCGAGGCCATTCGCAGCTACCGCATGCTGCGCTTGCTAGCCGATCGCCTGGCCAATGCCGGCTGCCCTGTGCTGCGCTTCGATTACCACGGCACCGGCGACTCGCCCGGCGACGACGACGTCGCTTCGCTGCCGGGATGGGCCGGTGACATCGGCGTCGCGCATCGCGAGCTCGCCGCGCGTTCGGGCAAGAGCACCGTGGCCTGGATCGGCTTGCGCCTCGGAGCTTCGCTGTGCGCGCTCGCGGCGCAGACCGTGCGCACGGGTCTTGGGCTGGTGGTGCTCTGGGACCCGGTAATCGCCGGCATGAGCTACCTCGAAATCTATCGCAGCCAGTCGGGTCCGCACGCCGGGGTGGGCTTCGAGACCATGGGTTTCGAATTTTCCGACCGCTTCCGCAATGATCTCTCGACGCTCAACCTCGCCAACGTGACGCTGCCCGCGGGCGCGCGCGTCTCGGCCATCGTCGGCAGCGAGAGCAGCCATGCGACCGCACTCAAGGACGCGCTCACGCGCTCCGAGGTCCGGCTCGACTGGACCGTGTCGCCGGCGGTGGCGGAATGGAATTCCGAGAAGGCGCTCAACAGCGCGGTCGTTCCCATGCAGCTCCTGCAGGGCATCGAATCGAAAGTGATGGAGCGCGCGTGAGCGAAACCACGCTGGCATTTGGTGCGAATTCCGGGCTGATGGGCACGCTCAGCGCGGCTGCGCCCGCGGCCGGCGTCGGCGCGCTGCTGTTCAATGCCGGCGTCGTGCCACGCATCGGCCCCAACCGTCTGAATGTGCGCATTGCGCGCGCGCTCGCCGTGCAGGGCGTTCCTTCGCTGCGCTTCGATCTTTCCGGCCGCGGCGACAGCGCCCCGGCGCGCGGCATGGAGTCTTACGAAGAACAGGCCGTGGCGGATATTCGCGCGGCCATGAACCTGCTGACCGAGCGCACGGGCGTCGGCCGTTTCGCGTTGATGGGAATCTGTTCCGGAGCCGAGAATGCGTTTCATGCGGCCCTGGCCGACGAACGCGTGATCGGCGTGACGTTGATGGATTCTTATCACTACCCGACCTTGCGCACGCACCTCAACCGTTTCCGGCAGCGCGCCCGCATGCAGGGTGGCGTGATACGCGCCGGCAGTGCCTGGATCAGGCGGCGCCTGCGTGGCAACGGCAACGGTAATGGCAGCGCTGCGGCACGCCAGGGAGCCGCGAACAGCTTCGGCTCCATCCGGCCGACACCGGACGAATTCGCCGCGAAGCTTACGAAACTCGTCGATCGCGGCGTGAACATCGACCTGCTGTTCTCGGGCAGCTTTCTCGAAACCTACAACTACGAAAACCAGTTTCGCGACGGGTTCGGACGCTTCGGCATCGTCGATCGCATGCGGATCGAATACCGGCCCGACCTCGACCACACGCTGTCGACGGCCGTCATGCAACGCGAGATGGTCGCGCGGACCGCAAGCTGGTTCTCTAGCCTTTCCCAATAGAGCCTGGGTGGTGCCGGGCACCACCCACGGCACTTCCCACGCCCAATAAAAAAGGCCCGCCAGAGGCGGGCCTTTGAGAGAGGCATTGCTTTTCTTGTAAGTCTTATTGTTGTTAGACAGCAGCCGGCTTGCGACGACGCAGGAGGCCAGCCAATCCAAGGGCAGCGCCGAACAGTCCGAAAGTGCCGGGCAGCGGTACGCTCGACACGGCGCCCGCCACGTCGCCGTCACGCACGGCCCAGACCTGGTTGTAGTCGCCCGTGCCGGTCACGCCGCCAAAGCCGAAGTGGAAGTGTTCGTACCAGGCACGGCCGGCGAACGGCGCTTCGCTGCCGGTCCAGTAACCGCGGTAGCTGATGTTGATGAACGGGTTGTAGGCGCTCGAAGTCGGCACCGGATCGTAGGTATGCGGATCGTAGTTCGGGGTGTATCCAAGGTTGATGTAGTACATGTACGCCAGCTCGCTGCTCTGGCCGAACACGTCATAACCTTCCGCGCCGGCGTCATACACCTGCGGCAGACGCCAGTCATCCCACACGACGCCACGTGCCGTGTCGACGTAGCTGAGACCGTCTGCGAAGTCCTTCGCATCGCCCCAGGTCAGGCTGCCGAAAGGCGCCGCGCCCGAGGTGACCGCGTATTGCGCGTCCTGCAGCCAGGTGACGTTCAGAACGTCGTCATAAATGAGGCCGCCACCGCGATCGACGAGGGCTGCCTGGCTGGCGGCGGATCCGAATCCGAGCGTCGCCACCGCGATCAGGCCGAAATACTTCTTGGTCTTTTGCAATTCATCTCTCCCTTCGCGCCGTATACGACGTGCAGTGAATCTATCCGTGCGATGCACAAGCAGGGCGGCGCCCAGGGGTCCTATTAGGCAAAGTGTGACGTAGGTCATACAGGGATTTGTCAGCAACTTGCTGAACATAATGTAAAAAATGCCATCACTTCGCGTCGATTTCCGCCCGCCTCAGGTCGGTATCGATGAGCTCGACGTTGAGTCCGGCTCCCAGGAATGCGAAGGCGATGGTTTCGTCATCGAAAGCCTCGCCCGGTGCGGGTGCCGCGACGATGCGCGCCTGCTTGGCGGCGAGCTCCGCCACCCCCTCTTCCACCGAGGCGGTGCTGAACGCGAGGTGGTGCAATCCGCCGCCACGGCTCTTGATGAAATCGACCAGCGGCGAGTCGAGCGAGGCGGGCTCGATGAGCTTGATGTCGAGCGAGCCCGGCTTCGACATGAACTGCACGTTCACGCGTTGGCGCGTGTTGTGCACGACTTCGGTGCGCGGCTGATAGCCCAACATCTTCTCGAGCATCGCGCGTGCTGGCGCGATCTTCCGGACCGCGAGACACACGTGGTCGAGCTTGAAGTCGCTCATGCGTAGAGCCTGGCCAGCCAGGCGCGGCTGAAGCCCAGCATCTGCTCCTGCCATTCGCGGAAGGACAGCACATGGTTGGCGTGCGGAATGACGTGCTGCTCGATCTGCGCGGCATGCGGCGCGAGCTGCGCGGCGTACGGCTGCGCAAACTTCTCCTCGTATTCGGATTGCAGCCGATCACGCTCGCTGAAGAGCATGAGCGCCTTGCCGCCGCGCGCGAGGAACGCGAAGTAGGCCTTGGGAAACAGCGGATTCGCGTTGCCGCGCTGTTCGACGGGCTGGGTCGTCGAAACCGGCGGGGCCGCCACCGGTTTGTCCTTGATGAAGACGCGTTTCAATGACTTCCAGATCACGTCGTATTCGCTGCGGAACGTGAGGAAGCGCAGCCAGGCCTCGGGCTTGAGCATCTTGAGCAGGTAGCGGCGGCGGCGATCGTCGAGCTGCGCGCGCGTGAGGTACTGGCCGGGTTTCGCGGCGTTACTCGCGAGCGTCACCGTCATGCCGATGGACAGCAGCGAATCGACGCGCGCGTCGCGCTCGGCCGCGAGGATCGCGGTGATGGCGCCGCCGCACAGGCCGCCGAGCACGAAACGCCGCGCGCCATGTTCGGTGCTCAACCAGTGGAGCGCGGCGAGTGTGTCATCGACGTAGCGCCCCACTTCGATGTTGTTGTAGACGTCGGCGAGCACCGTCTCGCTGAGGTCGCCTTCCGAATCGCCGAGGCCGAAGAAATCGAAACGCAGCACGCGGAAGCCCTGCGAATTCAACAGTTCGGTCAACGGGACATACAGGCGTCCGGGGCCGACGCGCATCTTCACGCCGGGTGACAGCAACACGACCACCGGCAAATCCTTCTGCTGCGGCTGGGTCGTCTCCGGCAGATGCAGGCTGCCGAACAGCATGTTCCCGCGCTGGTTCCTGAAGCTCACCGGCAGAACTTCACTCATGTCACTGGCACCCCATGTCGCTGTTCCATCCACTGGAGAGTCTGATTCTGCAGATTGTCGGCGCGCGAACAGAACGCCTTGATCTCGCGCCAGAACGGCTGCTCGATCGCGCGCTGGAAGGTGCCGTCGGTGCTGAGCTCCGCGAGCCGCTGCTGGTCTTCGCGCAGCTTTGCTTTCTCGGTGGCGGCGATCTGCATGACCAGGGTGCCACCGGCATGCCGCAACCCTTCGGCCGGCAGCAGCTCCTTGAGCGATGCGCTGGCGAACAGCGGCAGCCCGATTTCGTAACCTTCGACGTTGGCGATGCCACCGGCGCGGATGCGCTCCACCAGCACCTCGCGGCTCTCCTGCACCTTGCCGTACACCGCGAGCTGCGTGCTGAGATTGATCCGCAGCAGTTCCTGGATGTAGCTCTCGCCGTCGAGGATCGGATCCCACAGCGCCAGCGGCCCGCCCAGCACCACCGGAAATTTCTGCGTGAGGCGGGCGCGTTCGGCGAACTGTGCCGCAAGCGAGGCGCCGAAACGCAGGCCGACGAGCCCTACGCGCGTGGCAGCCGGCACGCGAGCGACCAGTGCTTCGACCGCGGCTCCGAGATCGTCCAGGTAGGTGTCGACGCTGGTGCTGGCGGTCTCACCCGCGCTGTCGCCAGCCCCGGTGTAGTCGAAGCGAAGCACCGGAATGCCGCGCGCGGCGAGCGTGCGCGCGAACACCACGAACACGCGATGGCTCCAGAGCTTTTCCTCGCCGAAGGGGTGGCTCATGACATACGCCAGGCTCGAGCCGGGCGCAGAAGGCGCATGCAACATGCCAAACAGGCGGGTGACGCCGCGATAAAAGTAAAACGGGGTTTCGGTCACGAGTTTCGGACCACGTCTCGTTTACTCATTCGGAGGTTCCGGGGGCGGTAGCGGGCCCCGTTGCTGTCTTGTATAAGGCACGCGCACCGCATGGCAGGATTTTCAAAAGTTCGGTTCACTTATGTCCACGAAATCGTTCATATGCAGCGCATTCAGCGTGCTGGCGCTGTCAGCGTGGACGGCTGTCGGGCAGGTTCCGCAGCCGATTGTTCCCGCGACAGGAGATAGGGGCGTGATTGTAGTCTTTGGAGCGTCGTACGCGAAAGATTGGCCGATCGCCGAGATCGGCGGCCTTGCGGTCGTGAACGCCGGCGTCGGCGGCAACGAGACCCGCGACATGATGGAGCGTTACGAGCGCGACGTGCTCGCACTCGCCCCACGCTACGTCCTCATCTGGGGCTTCATCAACGACTACACGCGCATGCCCGCCGAGAAGCATCCGCAGGTCGCCGCACTGATCGAGCAGCGGATCACGCAGATGGTCGATCTCGCGGTGGCGCGCAACGTGCGCGTGGTACTGGCCACCGAGGTGACGATGCCGGCCGCCACCAGCTGGTCGGGCTCGGTCCTGGCGTCGATCTACGGGGCGCTTGGCCGCAAGGGCTACGCCGATCGCATCAACACGCAGGTCATGAACAGCAACCGCTGGCTGCAGAAGTTCGCGGCCGATCGCA
>Ga0190271_10000983_pt1 | contig 15589 bp, 14 predicted proteins | sample Popmic356T_FD_133747 | JGI IMG/M metagenome (GOLD analysis project Ga0190271, IMG submission 133747) | Populus adjacent soil microbial communities from riparian zone of Weber River, Utah, USA - 356 T | ecosystem: Environmental > Terrestrial > Soil > Riparian zone | place: USA: Utah | collected...
CATCAGGGCCTTCCTGGAGAGGAGCGCTGATTGTCGCGGCTCTCCGCCCGCCGCGCAACGCGGCGCGTCACGGGGCCGTCACGGGCCGTGTGCGGTCGAGGCCGATTGCGCGTTATGGTCCACATGGCCAAGAAGAAGCCGGCTGCGCGGCGCCCTCGGGCGGCCGCCCGCACCACTCGTGCCCGCTCCAGGCGCAAGACGGCAATTCCCCCGGCGGCGCCAGGCCCAGCGGCGACGGCCGTGGACGACGGCGAGGCCCTCGTCGTCTACATCCACGGCATCGGCCGGCACCTGCCGAAGGACGAGCTCAAGCTCGAATGGGATCTGGCGGTGTTCGGCCGCGATCGCGGGCCGGCCACCCGGATGGCCTACTGGTCCGATCTCGTCCACCCGCCGCAGGCGGCGCGCCGGACGCGCGGCCTGAGCGCCACCGACGAATCCCTCGACACGGACGCCGTGCTCGCCGAGGCCGGCGTCTCGTCCCGCAACCAGGACGCCCGCGAATACGTCGAGGAGCTGCGCCGGGCCTACGGCGTCGACGAGACGACGGTGGTGCCTCGCCGCGGCGTACGCGCCAAGGTGGTGCCGCTGCCCCGCTTCATCCGCGAGCCGATCGCCCGCGCCTTCCTGAAGGCGTTCCTGACCGACACGGCGGCCTATTTCTTCGACCAGGAGAAGCGGTCGGCCATCCGCCAGCGACTGATCGACGCGCTGCCTGGCCGGGACACGCCGGTCACGCTCGTGGCACACAGCCAGGGGTCGATCGTGGCCCTCGAAGTGCTGTCCGGGAAGCGGGACGTGAACATCGTCAAGCTGGTCACGATTGGCTCGCCGCTCGGTTTGCAGGAAGTGCAGGACCAGCTCGCCGTGCCGCCGCGGCGCAAGCCGTTCCACGTTCCTGGCAGCGTCGAGCGCTGGGACAACTTCGCCGACCCGCTCGACCCGGTGGCCCTCGACAAGCGCCTGGCCTCGGAGTTCGTGGTGTCGCCTGACAGCCGCGACATGCCCCGGCTGATGGTGCCGATCGTCGATCGGATCATCGTCAACACCAACACCATGCGGTTTCGCGGCTTCAACCCGCATTCCGCGGTGGGCTACCTCTCCCACCCCGAGGTCCGCAAGAGCATCCATGAATCGGCGCACTTCGATTCGATGTCGCGGTTCGTGGTCGCGCGGGACGTCTCGGAGGCGCTCGGCCACGACGCCCGCCATCCGGTCCTGATCGAGGTCCTCGAGCCGGGATACCCGGCCGTCGACGAATCGAAGGCCCAGTGCAAGGAGCGGGAAGGCGCGGTGAAGCACTCGCTGGCCGGACGCATCGCCGTGGCCGGCGAGGATCTGGCCATGCTCGTCCGTCGCAACGCGCTCGATGCCGGGCTCTCGGCGGCCGAGGCCAAGGAGGAGGTCGAGGCTGCGCGGATCGATTCGCTGCGGCGGTTCGTGGCCGCCCACCTGACGCCGGCGGAGCTGCGCCATGTGGCGCAGCAGCACGTCAAGTTCAACGTCTACGCGGTGTGGCGGAGCGCCGCCAAGGCGAAGCTCCTGCACCGGTCGCGCAGCGTCCTGCAGGCCGACGCCGCGTTCGAGAGCTATCACGCCGCCGGGCGGGGAATCCGGTGGGCGGTGCTCGACACCGGCGTCCGATCCGATCACCCGCACTTCGTCATCGACCCGAAGACCGGCAGCTCGCGCATCGCCGAGATCTGGGATTGCACCAAGCGAGGCGACCCGGTGCGGCTGGCCAGCGACAACGACGCCGACGGCCACGGTTCGCACGTGGCCGGCATCATCGCGGGGCGCGGCACGGCGGACGACAAGGAATACCTCGGCCTCGCGCCGGAGGCGCAGCTGGTGGTCTACAAGGTGCTGGACGACCGCGGCGAAGGCGAAGACGCCTGGATCATCAAGGCGCTCGACCACATCGCCGAGCAGAACGAGAGCAACGCGCAGCTCGCGGTCCACGGGCTGAACCTGAGTCTCGGCGGTCCCTACGACTCGACGGTGTACGGCTGCGGGTTCACGCCCATCTGCCAGGAGCTGCGGCGTCTCTGGCGCTCGGGGATGGTCGTGGTGGTGGCCTGCGGCAACGAGGGACAGATCGATGTCCAGACCAGCGACGGCGAAGTCGAGCTGAACTCGCTGATGTCGATTGGCGACCCCGCCAACCTCGAGGACTGCATCGCCGTCGGCTCGGTCAACGCCGACAAGCCCCACCTCTACGGCGTGTCCGCGTTCTCGTCGCGCGGGCCCACGTCGGACGGGCGCTGCAAGCCCGATGTCGTTGCGCCCGGCGAACGCATCGCCTCGGTCAACGCGCGGTTCAAGGGCCAGTCCCGGCTCTATCGCGTCGAGAGCGGCACCAGCATGGCGGCGCCGCACGTCTCCGGCCTGGTTGCCGCCTTCCTCTCGGTCCGCCGCGAGTTCATCGGGCGTCCCGACGAGGTGAAGAAGCTGCTGCTCGACACGTGCACCGACATCGGCCGCGATCGCCAGCACCAGGGACGCGGCATCCCGAACCTGATGAAGATGCTGCTGAACGTGTGATCAACGGCCGAGTCGGATCGGTGCGGTTGACGAAAGCCCCAGAAAGAAAGGCGTGAACAGGGCACGCGGTTTGCTGTAACACCCCGCGTGGGTAACGAACTACACACCCGTCGCCTCTCGTGGCCCGTGCTGGCGTGTGCCGCGGCCGTATGTGCCGCGGCCCCGGCTCGGGCGCAAGAGCCTCGGCCCTCTCAGCCCGTCCGGGCCGAGGACACCGCGACGGTTCGAGGCGAAGCCGCTCCGGCCACGCCGGGTCGTCTTCGCCTCTTCCTGGACGACACCGTGCTGTCGAAGACGCTCGTACCGCGCCTCGCATTCAGCGCCGCGATGGATCAGCGCGACGGTGCCAGCCGCGCCTGGGGCACCGGCGCCGATGCCTACGGCAAGCGCATGGCCGCGCGCGCGGGTCTCGCGCTGTCGCAGGCCGCGGTGCAGCACGGCACGGCGGCGGCGCTCGGCCTCGATCCGCGCGGCGATCGCTCGCGCTGCGGCTGCACCGGCACGCTGCGTCGCGCCACCCACGCGCTGACGCGGACGTTCTACACGCGCGATCGACGCGGACGCGCCGTCCCCAACGTGCCGCTCGTGGCGGGTGCCGCCGGCGGCGCGCTGATCGCGCGCGCCTGGTATCCGCCCGACGAGCGTCCGGGCCGCGATGCCGCGCGTTACGCTGCGGTGGCGGTCGTTGGCCAGGCCGGCACCAACGTCTTCAGGGAGTTCGCGCCCGAGCTGAAGCGCCTCATCCCGAAACGCAAGCCGCGCCCGGCTCCCGAGTCGCGCGAGGCGCGCGCCGAACGCTGATATACATACGCCGTGCGGCAGCTCCGCTACTCCGTCGCCGCCAGCCTCGACGGCTACATCGCCGGGCCGAACGGCGAGTTCGACTGGATCCCGATCGATCCCGACATCGATTTTCCGGCCGTGTACGCCGGGGTCAGCGGCCTCGTCATGGGCCGCGTGTCCTACGAAGTGTTCGTGGCGACCGGCGGCGCGCCCGGTCCCCCGCTGCCGACGTACGTGTATTCGCGCACGCTGCCCGAAGGCACACGCGAGGGCGTGACCATCGTGCGGGACGCCGCACGGCACGTCCGGGAGCTGAAAGCCGCGGAGTCCGGCAAGCCGCTGTGGCTGTGGGGCGGCGGGACGCTCTTCCGCGATCTCGCGCACGCCGGTCTCGTCGACGGCGTGGACGTCGCGATCCTGCCGATCCTGCTTGGTGGCGGGATGCCGCTGCTGCCGTCGCCGGGGCCGCGGCTGCCGTTGACGCTGCGGGCGCAGCGCCTCTATCCGAAGACCGGCACGCTGTTCCTCGAGTACGACGTCGTGCGCGCCTGAGCGCCTCTCAGCGCTGGCACACGGGACAGTAGAACGTCGACCGCCCGGCCTGGGTGCGGCGGCGAATCGTCCCCGGACAGCGCGGCCGCCGGCACGCCTTGCCTTCACGATCGTAGACGCGGAAGCGCCCGCCGCGATAGCTCGCGTTGCCGGCGCGCTCGATCGCCTCCGTCAGCACCTGCTTGATCGCCGGCACCAGGCGCAGCGCCACCGGCCGCGGCGCGCCTGTCGCGGTCGCGATCACCGACGCGCGCCGGAACGGCGACAGGCCGGCGCGGTGCAGGGCCTCCACGACGTAGATGTTGCCGAGGCCGGCGACGATGCGCTGATCGAGGAGCGCCACCTTGATCGCCGCCTTGCGGCCGCGGCACGCGCGCGCCAGCACCGCCGGCGTGAACGACGCGGACAGCGGCTCGGGACCGAGTGCGCCGATGACCGGGTGCCCGGCCGGCGCGTCGGTCGGCACCAGGTCCATCGACCCGAACCGCCGGGGATCGTTGAAGGTCACGACGGCGCCGGACGCCAGGCGCAGGATGACGTGGTCGTGGCGATCGAGCGGCTGTGCCGCGCCGCCCTGCTCGACGCGGAAGTCACCGGACATGCCGAGGTGCATGAGCAGCGTCTCGCGGGACGAGAGATCGGCGAGCAGGTGCTTGGCCCGGCGGTGCAGCTCGAGGACGGTGTGGCCGGTCAGCCGGGACGCGAAGCCGGCCGGAAACGGCCCGCGCAGGTCGGCGCGGCGCAGGACGACCTCGGCGATGCGCGCGCCGACGAGGACCGGCGCGAGCAGCCGGCGAACGGCTTCGACCTCAGGCAACTCGGGCACGCGCGCCAGTCTAGCGCGCCGGGGACCTCCACCTTGCCCGGTCACATGAACCCCACGGGCCGCCCCTCGTCAGATACCGATATGAGCGACGCCATCTCGAACCCGATCGTCGTGGATGCCCGGCCGTCGGCGTCCCTGGTGAGCTGGACGCAGGTCATCTACGCGCTGCACGCCGTCAGCCTGCTGACCGGCGTCCTCGGCGCCGCCAGCGTGGTCGGCGCGTTTCTCATCGGCTGGCCATCGGTCGTCGCCGTGATCCTCAACTACGTCAAGCACAGCGAGGCGCGCGGCACCTGGCTCGACAGCCATTTCCGCTGGCAGATCCGGACCTTCTGGTTCGGCCTCCTGTGGGCCGTCCTGTGCCTCGCCTTCGTCGTGATGACCCTCGGCATCGGGCTGATCGTCGTCTGGTTCCCGCTCGGCGTCCTGACGCTGTGGTTCATCTACCGCGTCGCGCGCGGCTGGTCGTCGCTGGCGTCCAACCAGCCGATGTACTCCTAGCCGGCGCCTGACGGACGCCGCTCACCGGACCGCCTCGGCGAGCAGCGCGAGACCGCTGCTGTCGCGGCTCACCTTGGCCCGTTCGAGCTGGAACCCGGCCTCGCCGATCAGCCGCCGCACCTCCGCCTCGTCGCGCTCGATCAGCCGCCAGTCGGCCAGGTACTCGATCCAGGGGCGGAACGGGTTGCCGATCGCGATGTTCGAGAAGAGCATCCGCCCGCCCGGCAGGAGCAGGTCGCGGGCGGCGCTCAGCGTCGCCACCGCCCAGCGATCCGGCAGGTAGTCGAAGAGCCCGCCGGCGACCACGAGATGGAACCCGCCGGCGTCCCGCACCTTGCCGAGGACGCGCGGCACGCGGCCGTGGACGAAACGGCAGCGGCCGTCGAGGCGATCGAGCCGCTCGCGCGCGAAGGCCAGCGCGTCGGCGTCGGCATCGATCAGCACGAACGTGCCGTGTGAGGGCGGAATGTAGTCCTGGATCAGCGAAAGGTCGCGGCACCCGCCGCAGCCGATCGAGGCGATGCGCGCGCCGGGATTCGCGGCCAGCGTCGAGAGGATGGCCCGCGCCTGCAGGCCCACCTTGTTGCGGTGCTGCTGCGCCACCGGCGACTGCAGCGCGCACTGCTCGATGGCCCACGGCACCGTGCCGATCGGGGCGCGGTTGCGCGCGTCGCACAGCCACTCGACCGTCTCGAAGTCGCCGGCGTAGCCGCGCGGCCACGCCTGGAGCCGGTGCACGAACGGCGAGGCCGCGTGGATGGCGCGGGCCGACTCGAGGTGCCACGCGAGGTCTTCGCGGGTGAGCCCGGCGTCCTCGCAGGCGCCGACCGCCATCGCGAACGCGTGCATCGCGACGGCGGTTTCGTGCAGGAGCGTCAGGGCTCGCTCGGGCGGCGCGGTCTCCAGTTCGGTGAACCGGGCGCAGGCGAGGCGCAGACGGTAGACGGCGGCCGTCTGGATGGGCGACAGACCGGCGGTACCTGGGACGGGCGCAGGCGGCTCGACGGATCCATGGTGCAGGGCGGTGGCGGCGGTATGGGCATGGGACATGGGGACGTGACCTCATCCACAGAGGCGGATTCCCCGGAAAAAGGGGACACGTCGCTTACCCACCTTGGCCATCAGGCGGCGCACGCCCGCAGCCAGAGGCCGCCTGCAGCGGCCTCCCCGCCGGTGTGAGCGCGGCAGGGTGTTTGCTACCGCCCAGCCTCGGAGGATCGAGCAATGCTGCCCATTGGCGATGACGACGGAACGGCCCGAGGCGCGCGGATCGTCACGATCGCGCTGATCGCACTGAACGTGCTGGCGTTCTTCGTCGAGCTCGGCCAGGGCTCCGAGGGCGCCCTGCAGTCGTTCATCACGTCCTGGGGCGTCGTGCCCCGGGAATACAGCGTCGGCCGCGACATCCCGCCGACGATTCCTCTGCCCTACTGGTCCACGCTCATCACCTCGATGTTCCTGCACGGGGGCTGGATGCACCTGGGCGGCAACATGCTCTATCTCTGGATCTTCGGCGACAACCTCGAACGCGTGATGGGCGCGGCGAAGTACGCGGCGTTCTACATCGTCTGTGGCATTGCCGCGGGCCTCGCCCACATCCTGTTCGCGGGTGGCTCGGCGGTGCCGAGCGTCGGCGCGTCGGGCGCGATCAGCGGCGTCCTGGGCGGCTACCTGCTGATGTTCCCGCAGAACCGCGTCAAGGTGCTGACGCGCGGCGGCGTCGCCTCGGTGCCGGCGATCGTCGTGCTCGGCCTGTGGATTGTGATCCAGCTGGTGAGCCAGCTCGGATCGATCGCCGAGACCAGCCAGGGCGGCGGCATCGCCTACATGGCGCACATCGGCGGCTTCGTTGCCGGCATGGCGCTGGTCAAGCTGTTCGCCACCAGGCAGCTGGCGACTGCGTGACGAGAGATCGTCGTCGGGAGTGACTCCCGACGACGATTGTCGAAACGACTACTTGCTCCAGTGGCGCAGGATCCTGGAGTACATGTCGCGATGGGCGCCCGGCTCGAGCAGGGCCTCCATCGTGAGTCCACGGGTCTTGCGTTCTTCGGGTGTCAGCTTCGCGCTCGCCGCGTCCATCGCCGCGACGAACTGGTCGTCGGCTTCTGCGCTCGGCGTCACCGTCACCACGTGGCGCCGCATCGGGCTCTCGGTGTGGACGTCCTCGACGTCGATCGAGTAGCCGACCAACGTGCCCTTGGCGACGAGCTCGTCGTAGAGCGGCTTGGTGTTCTTGTCAAACACCTGCTTCCACTCCTGCCCCTTCCCCGCCTTGATCAGGTAGGACGCGACGCTGAGGTAGCCCTCGCCGGACGCCGGCTTGCCGCCGCCGGCGATCGACCGCAGGTAGAAGTCGCGGTGCCCCGTCGCCGCGGCCATCGAGGCGGACGCAGCGGCCGTCCTCACCAGTTCGAGCCGGGCCTTCTCAATGCCGGCGTAGGACGTCGACGACCACCACACGCCGTGCGTATAGCCGTCCGGCTCGTGGACGATCGACTCGAAGGCGCCCCACGAGATCAGCGTGCCCGCGGCGGCGTGCTTCTCGAGCACCGGCTTGGTGTTCTTGTCGAAGTCTGCCAGGAACGCGCCCCACTGCGCGCGGGGCAGGTTCCACTGGGCGACGAACGTGTAGGGCTCGACCGTGGGGGCGGTTTGGGCCGCGGCGGGAGCGGCCGCCGACAGCACGGCGAGGGCCGCGAGGCCGACGAGCGAGGATTTGAGCATAGGACGTCGTTTCTGCGCGCTGAAGAGGAGGCCGAGACAGGCCGCTCCGACGGAGCGGCCCGCATCGCCCGGTACATAAGGGGGAAGCGCGCGTGCGAACAGTAGTCCCGCGCGCGCCAGGAGTCAATGCTGAGCTTGACCCGGCGCGCGCGAGCGGACGCAGGTCTGCGCCTCTACCGCACGACGGTCGGCGTCAGGGTGAAGGTCCAGTCCTTCGCGCCCGGCATGGTGAACGACTTCTTGTCCGCCGACACCGAGATCGGCGAGCCTTTCGGCATCGGCATCGCCAGGACCCCGGGATCGCCAGGCGCGGTCGACACCAGCTGCCCTTCTTCCGTGCCGCCGGGGACCGCCGTCATGTTGCAGCTCGCCGGATACTGCGAGACGTTGGCGCCCGGGAACGTGCGGACGCCGGTCATCATGATCAGACCGTCCGATTGCACGGTGTGCTTCACGTACTTGAAGTGCTCGTACTCGCCCATGAGCGTCGGTGGCGGACAGTTCGTGCCGTCCGACTTGATGTTCGATACCTCCGACTTGCCATCGACGATCGTCACCGGGCCGACGATCTTGCGCGTCGTTTTGTCCCACACGAAATCGAGCGTCACGGTGTCCTTGACGTCGGCCTTGCCCTCGCGGTCGCCGAAGATGACGCTGGTCCGTCCCTGGTAGACGCCGACGGCGTGGTAGCGGATCACCTTCGCGGCCTCCCACTTCTGCATCACCGCCATGTCGATGTTCATCTGCGCGGCCACCAGGCCGCCGGCCATCATCGTTCCGACGAGAAGTGCGTAGGGCATCTGTGGCGACTCCAGTCCCAGCGGTGTGGGCGCGGTGGCGCCCGGCTGGACGGCTGAGCTTAACAGGTGGCCGGTCGGCCGTCGTCGCCCACGGCGGGGCTGCACACTATGTCGCACTCTAGGGGTGTATCCTTAGATCGCCCGCCACTGTAGCCACGCCATCGGAGACGTAGCCGCAGCCGCCGAGCCCCCGGTCGGCAGCTTTCGCCTCGTAACCGGAGCGTGCCTTCATGTCCTTTTCTTTCACCGCCGACGAATTCGCCCGTATCCGGCACCGCGCGCGCCGGGTCGAGGACGACGCGGCCGCGCGGGAACGCTTCTCCGACGCCCTTCTTCGCGCCGCCGAACAGGACGTCGAGCGGGCGCGAGCGACCGCGGCCAACCCGGGGGACCTCACCCGCGCGTGCCTCGACCGGTTCGCCGCCGACGCGCAGGGGCAGCTGCGGCGCAGCCTGGACGCGCTCGTCGACATGCGGCGCCTGTGCCTGGACGCGCACGAGCATCGACAGGCGACGGACCGGCTCGTCACGGAGCTGCGCCGTGACACCGACGACGCCGGGCGGCCGGCGTCCGACGCGCGTCCGGCCGTGCTCGTGGTCGACGACTTCGACGATGGACGCGAGCTGGTGTGCGCGGTGCTCGCCGGCGCCGGGTTCATCGTCCGCGCCGCCAGCAACGGCCTCGAGGGGCTGCTCACGGCCTACGAGATGCGGCCCGCCGTGATCGTGATGGACCTGACCATGCCCATCCTCGACGGCATCGAGGCGACGCGCCTGATCAAGGCCGTCGACGCGACCCGCGACGCCCGGGTCATCGCCTGCACCGGCAGCCCGTCGACCCTGGACGGTCTCGCCGACAGCCTGTTCGTGGCGGTCCTGCCCAAGCCGGCCTCGCCCGACGAAGTGCTCGCGACCGTCCGGCAGCACGCCGCCGCGTAGCCCCGCTCCGGGCCGACCCCAGCGCCATGCCCGGATGGGACCATGGGCCTACCTCGCGCGCGGTCGAAGCTGTGCTCGAATGACCGTGGCGTCGCAGCACCTCACAGACGCTCGGAGGAGACGACGATGACCGTACATCTTTCGCCCCGCGTCCTGCATAGCCTGCGGCTCGTGACCATCGGTTGTGGCCTGGCGTCGAGTGGTCTGCTGGCGGTCCCGGCCCAGGCGCAGCCGTGCGCACCGGCTCCGTTCCCAACGTCCGCGGCCGCCGCGCCGTCCGGCCAGACCGCTGTTCCCCACACCCCCGGCGATCCCCTGCTCATCGTCGGCCCGAGGATCGAGGTCTTTCGCGCCACGCCGGACCCCGAACCGGAGCAGCAGGGCGACAACCACCGGAGATGGTCGCTGCACCCGATGGCGCCGTTCGTCAGGATGGAAGTCATGACGATCAACGGCGACCGGTCCTCCTGCGTGGCGCGGCGGCTCACGGGCTGGGACACCCTGCTGTTCGAGCTCCGCGACGACGAGGACATGGCCTTCGAGGATTTCGTCGTCTATCGGGATCCGGTCCCGGAGGGGGCCGTCAGCGCGGTGATCGTCGAGTCGCGCCACCGGGACCTGAAGTTCAAGCGAGACGACGAAGACGCGACCACGCGGATCCGGGCCAGCGACGACGACCTCCACATCACGCAGATCCACTACGGCGACCACTTCATCTGCGTCGCCAACTCGGGACAGCCCGAGGAGGGCCCCTGCGAGCGCAAGGGGATGCCGCCGGAGAAGCTCGTGGTCCGGCTGTGCACGAACGACTCGTGCACGGCGATGCCGTAAGACCTGACGGGCAGGCGGGCGGCGACCCCGGACGCGGCCGCCGCGCGCGGCGTCAGCGCGGGGCCCGGTCGAGGACCACGACGGCCACCGAGCCGCGCGGCAGGTCGACGGTGAACTGCGGCCCGGCGGCGATCGTCGCCGAGGTGACCGCCACCGCGTCCGGCGTCGCGAAGGTGTTCGCCGTATGCAGCGTCGGCGCGCTCAGCGTGTGCTGCGTCGCGCGGGCCGCCGCCGGCCAGCCGTCGATCGTGATGCGGACGCGCGCCGGTGCGTCGGCGTTCGTGTTCACGGCCTTGACGAAGCAGCGGCGTCCGTCGCTCGACCGGCTCGCCGTCACGTCCACCCAGGGCACGCCCGACGGGCCCTCCGGAACGTCGAAGGTCGGGCTCTCGACGGCGGCCTCGAGCCGCTCGGCGCCGAGATGCTCGTTGTACAGCTGCGCCACGCGATACGTCGGCGTCACGTGGACGCCGTGCCGGCCGGCCTGGATGATGCCGCCCGGCCAGCCGTTCACGAGGTCCGACACCGCGCTCATCGCGACCAGGCCGCCGCTGCGCTCGAACACGTTCATCAGGCGGGCGGCGTAGAGCGCCGCCTCCATCGAATGCTGCCGCGGCATCGGCAGCACGGAGTTCCACTCGTTGACGATCAGCTTGATGTTCGCGCCGGGCGCGCGCGCGCGGATCAGCTGACCCAGCTCGCGGTAGTACGTCTCCCAGTGCAGCGGACGGGCCATGAGCATGCGCGCGTCCTGCTGCTCCGAGGGACCGTCGTAGTGGTGGATCGACAACAGGTCGATGCTGCCGCCGGCGAGCGCCAGCAGCTGGTCGTTCCAATCGGTCCGATCGCGGCCGACGGCGATGAACCGGATCGACGGGTCGACGGCGCGCATCGCGTCGCGATAGCGGAGGTAGTTGCGGGCGTAGGTCGCGGCGTCGGAATAGCCGCGCACCCAGTCGCCCCAGATCTCGTTGCCGAGCTCCCAGGTCTTCACGCCGAACGGCTCACGGTGGCCGTTCGCCGCCCGCATCGCGCCGTACTTGGAGTCCGGCGGGCCGTTCATGTACTCGACCCACGCCGCGGCCTCTTCGGGCGTGGCGCCCGCGCCCTCGACGTTGACCACGACGTGCGGCTCCGCGCCGATCGTCCGGCAGAACGCGATGAACTCGTCGCTGCCGAAGTCGCTCGGCTCGCGCTCGTTCCACCACGCCTTGTTGATCCAGGACGGCCGCCGGTCGCGCGGACCGATGCCCCACTGCCAGTGGTAGTCCTGGGCGACGTTGCCGCCCGGCCAGCGCACGAACGCCGGCTTCAGCGCCTTGACGCGGTCGAGCACGTCGGCGCGGACGCCGCCGACGGCATCGCCGGGCAGCAGCGACACCTGATCCAGCCAGAGCCGCCCTTTGCCGTCGAACAGGATGGTGAGCTTCGCGAGCGGATCGCTCTCGCTTGGGGTCAGGGTGAAGGTGTACTGGCGCCACGCATCATCGGTCGTGACCTTCGCGATCACCTGGGACGCGTAGGTGCGGCCGCCCTCCTGGTCCTGTCCCAGCGCCAGCGTGACCGCGCCGTCGTAATCGGGCGTCTTCAGCCAGAACGAGCCGTGATAGCCGACGTTCCGGCGCGCCGGGATGCGTCCCTGCCGCACGCCGCGCGGGCCGTCGTAACGCGCCTTGATGACGAGACGCAGCGCGTGCGCCGAGTCGTCCGCCGGGAACGGGGTGGACTGCGGCGCATACGCCACCGCCGCGTCCCGCGCGAACGTCGCCTCGCGATCGTCGTTGCGGTCGTTCGGCTCGCGCTCCCAGTCGCGCGGCAGGCCGGCGGGGCTGGCCGTCTCCTCGAAGCCGCGGTTCTTCAGCAGCTCGGCGTGCAGGCCTGACTTGATGCCCTCGAACATGAACTCGAGGAAGTGGCCGTAGAGCCGCGGGTCGATCGGGTTGGCGACCTTCGTCGCGTCGATGCGGACGGATGCGGTGAAGGGTTGCGGCGGGCCTGCCGGCGTTTGTGGCGTCGCACCGCGCAGGCTGCTGCCCGCGAGCGTGGCGCACAACGTGGCGATGGCGAACCGGACGGCAACTGTCATGACAGCAGCACTGCGATCGGGGGCACTTCCCCGGCCGTCCTACTCTACCTGCGTCCGGCCGCCGCGACGATGTCCCTCGCTCCTCCGGCGGAGGCGTGGCCGTGCACCAACGCACCGTAGGCGGCCTCGAGCTGCGACGCCAGGCGCCGGCCGTCGGTGAAGCCGGCGTCGACGAAGTCCGCCCGCAGCCGCGCGCGGATCCGGGCCAGCGCGCCGGCATCGGCGACGAGCGCGGCCGCGATCTCGGCGTACTGGCTGGTCGATTCCGCGATCCACTCGGCGTGGCCCGCTCGCGCCAGGAGCGCGCCCGAGACACGGCCGACATGGGTCCGGCCACGCATCGTGACGACCGGCACGCCCATGATCAGCGACTCGCAGGTCGTCGTCTGCCCGCTGTACGGGAAGGTGTCCAGCGACACGTCGACCGCGGGCAGGAGGCTGAGGTGCTCCTCGCGCGGCACCGGGCCGCGCAACGTCATGCGCCCGGGATCGATGCCACGCGCGTCGAGGCAGGATCGCAGCCGCCGTGACGTCTGGCTGTCAGGGCGATCCAGCTCCGCGTCACTGTTCTGCACGAGCAGGCGCGCGTCGGGCACGCGATGCAGCACCGCCGCGATCGCGTCCCACACGCGATCGTTGAACTTCGCCAGGCGCTGGAACACGCCGAACGTCGGGTAGCCGTTGACGAGCGCGGGTGGCGGCGCAACCGGCGGACAGCGGTCGGGCAGCTCGAATGCCAGGTAGCCGGGATCGAGATGGTAGAGCCGCTCCGAGTACTCGACTTCGGTTCCCGGCGGGCTCGTCCAGCGATCGGTGAACAGCCAGTCGACGCCGGGACATCCGGTGGTCGCCGGATAGTTCGGATAGGTCATTTGTACCGGCGCGATGCGATCGCAGAGCAGCGGCAGCCGGTTGAACGGAAAGTGCCCCGACAGATCGACGACGACGTCCAGGTCGTCGGCGCGCATCCGCGCGACGAGCGCGGCGTCGCTCAGACCGCCGGCGCCGCACCACTGCTCGCCAAGCGTTTCGTAGCGGGCCGTGAACCGATCGACGATCGGGCTGGTGTTGTACAGGAAGACCTCGATGGTCGATCGATCGTGCGTGCGCAGGAACGGGTGGAAGAAGTACCAGAACGGCGTCGATCGATATTCACCGGAGAAGTAGCCGACGCGCAGTCGACCGTCGCGCCGCCGCGCGGGAGCCGCCGCGACCGATGCGGCCGGAGGGAAGGCCGCGCGCGATGCCGCGAGAATGCTGGCGGCGTCCTCCTCGGGATCGGAGAGTCGGATGAAGAGGGCGGTGTCGTGGTCCGTCTGACGCGGCAACCCGAGCGCTTCGGCACGCTGGCGAAGGCGCCGGGCATCGCCACACGAGCCGCGGTCGGAGGACGCGAGCGCGAGCCGAAGCTGCGCGTACGCGGACATCGGCTCCGCGGCGGCGAACGACGTCCAGCACCCGAAGGCGCGATCGCCGTGCTCGAGCCGCTCGTACGCGCGGCCGAGCGTATCGAGGGCCGACACCCGCGACGGCTCCAGCTCGAGGCAGCGGCGCAGCGCAATCTCGGCCTCCGCGCCGCGCCCCACGTCGACGAGGGCCTGGCCGTACTCCGCCAGGAACCCGGGCTCGTCAGGGCGCGGACGTTCGTCCAGCCGCGCCACCGCCTGATCGAGGACGGCGGCTTCGCGCGCGGCCCGGAGATAGACGACCAGAGCATCCGTGTCGAGGCTGTCGACCACTCGCGACAACGCCGACACGGCGCCCGCCCAGTCGCCGACCTGGGCGCGGACCACGCCCAAATCGCGCGACCAGAGCGGGGTCGACGTGTCGACCAGACGCGCCGCCTCGAGGTGAGGCAGCGCGTCCGCGAACGCCGACTGCCCGCAGTACGCGAGACCGAGCGCGTGGTGCGCCTCGGCCAGCAGCGGGTCGGCCTCGAGCAGCGTCCGACACCGCGCACGGGCGATGTCCCACTCCGCGCGGTTGATCGCGTCGTAGACCTCGTCCAGCATGCGGCCTCGCGTCTAGGCGCCGGTGGGGGGCGGGGTGGTGCTGAAGGTGACAGCGAGGTTGGGCTTGCCGTCGGCGTCCTTGCGTGTCAGCGACACGAACATCGACCCGCTTCCCTGCGCGAGAGCGAACGTGTGGGGCCCCGACACGAGGATTGGGCCGGTCACGCCGTCTCCCTTGAACTCCACGGTATACGGCGGATAGGAATCCGGAACGGCGCCGGACGCGGATCCAGTACCTGAGGCAGGGGCGTTGGCAGGCTTCATGTAGTCAGAACTCATGGGACCTCCGGAAACGGTGAGCGTGAGTCAGTTGGGGAAACGCAGCCGATCCACCAGGGCGCGGAACGCCGGATCCTGGCGGATCGCTGCGTAGTGGGGGGAGACGTTGACGTAGAGCAGATCCCGATCGTGCTGGGCCTCGGCCTCCAGCAGCATGGCCATCGCCCGCGGGGCGTCGCCCTGCGCGCCGTAGACGCGCGCGAGCGTCGACGCGGTCACGCGTCCAGCGGCGCGGCCCTGCTCGAGGCGTGCCACGAACGGCGCCGCGCCGGCCGGGTCCGGCTGATAGCTCCAGGCGAGCGCCGCCACCATGTCGGCGATCGGGGTCGCGGCGTCGTCGCTGCTCGTGCGCTCCTGGCGGCGGATGATCTCGCTCTGCTCGAGGGCCTTGCGGAGATAGGCTTCGCCTTCCGCGGGGAGCGCCCGCCCCAGATACGCATAGACCTGGCCGAGGTTCGTATGTGCCGCGAGCAGATCCTTCTGCGACAGCAGCGCTTCGAGCTGGGCGGCCGCGTCCCGGGGGCGGCCGGCATGGAACAAGGCGTGGCCGTACCCGGACTGTCCCGGGAAGTCGTACGGGTCGATGGCGATGCTGCGGCGGTAGAGATCGAGGCTCTGGTCGAAGCGCCCGTACTGCAGCAGCAGACCGCCGTACCACCGATGGGCGCGGGCGGATCGCGGCGCCAGCTCGAGGGCGCGGAGGTACGCCG
>Ga0190271_10000984_pt1 | contig 15588 bp, 11 predicted proteins | sample Popmic356T_FD_133747 | JGI IMG/M metagenome (GOLD analysis project Ga0190271, IMG submission 133747) | Populus adjacent soil microbial communities from riparian zone of Weber River, Utah, USA - 356 T | ecosystem: Environmental > Terrestrial > Soil > Riparian zone | place: USA: Utah | collected...
CGACCACCCGAACGGACGTCGCCGCGCGGAAGTGCGCCGCTACGCCGGCCTGGAGTAGGGCGCCGGCCCGCGCCGAATTGCCGATGCGAGGATCCCGGGCCGGAGCTGCCGCGATCGTGCTCCTTTGCGCGGCCGGCGCACGCACCGAGGCCGCGGGGCCGTCCGGGCTGCGGGTCGAGAACGCGGGCTGCCCCGAAACGATCGTCCCCGGCCTGGCGGCGGGCGTGAAGCTCGAGATCGAGGTCCTGATGCGTGAGCGCGGCCCCGCCGGCGCGTCCCCCGACAGCATCGCGATCGGCTGCGACGAATCCGCCGCGCGCATCGCGGTCACGATGGCAGGCGCCCGGCGCGAGTCGACGGTCGATCTCGGCGCGCTCGCGCCCGAACACCGCGCCCGCGCGCTGGCGCTGGCTGCCGCCGAGCTCGTGCACGCGATGGACAGCGCGCCCGCCGCGGAGACGCCGCGGGCCGCGGACGCGCCCACGGCCACGATCGCCGGTCCCGTCGGTCCGCCCGCAGCGCCCGAACCCGCGCCGCACGCCGCGCCCGGGCGGCCCGAGCTCCTGGCCGGCGGCCTCGCGGAGTGGCTGGGCAAGCCCACCGCGTTGCTGTTCGGCGCCCGTGTCGCGCTGCGCGCTCCGCTCGGCCGGTTCTTCGTTCCAGCGCTTTCCGTCGACGGCTCTCTGGGGAGCTTGCCCGTGCCGTCGGCGGAGGTCGCGATCAAGACCGTCGCGGCCGCCGGCCACCTCTACGTTGGAACGACGATCGGACGTTTGCGCCTGGAGGCGGGCGCCGGAACGCGGTGGAGCTGGGTCGACGTGACCGGGCGTCCCCTTGCCGGCGCGACGCTGGAGGGCGGCAGCATCACCGCGATCTGTGGCGGACCCGAGATACGCGCGCGCGTCGGCACCAGCGCAAACGAACGCCGCTTCCCCTTGATCGCGGTCGAGCTCGGCGCGGGCCTCGTCGCGCGTCCGATGCGCGGCCTGCGCGATGGAACCGAACGTGTCTACGCAGTGGAGGGCAACTGGATCTCGCTCTCCGCCACGCTCGGCTTCGGGTTCTAGTCGCTCCGCGCCGCAGGCGCGGTGTGCGACTATTGTTTTTTCAGGTAGCCGCACTGTCGCGCTTCGCGCGACAGCGGCTAGCGTCCCGCCCGACCGCCGGCAGCGGCGCGCGCCGCCGCCAGCTATACCGGCCAGTTTCTGCGCAAGGTGCTATGAAACGGTCTTGCGCTCGTCTCTCAGGTTCAGCTTCGCCGCCGTCGCGCTGACGGCCCTCATTGTGATGGTGGGCTACTTCGGGCCCGCGCGGGCGGCCGAGCCGCTGCTCGCCGTCGGCGCTGTCGCGCCCGAGGTGGTCGGCACCGACGCCAAGGGGACGACCTTCAAGCTGTCGGCCCAGAAGGGGAAATACGCGATCGTCTACTTCTACCCGAAGGACGACACGCCCGGCTGCACCAAGGAGGCGTGCGCGTTCCGCGATGCTTTCGACAAGTTCGTCGCGGCGGGCGTGACCATCTTCGGTGTTTCGCGCGACCCGGAGCCCAGCCACAAGGCGTTCATGCAGAAGTACACGTTGCCCTTCCCGCTGGTGGCCGATCCGTCGGGCGCCGTGCAGAAGGCCTACCGCGTACCGTCGACCATCTGGGGCGGCAGCAAGCGCGTGTCGTTCCTGGTCGGGACCGACGGCAAGATCGCGCGCGTGTACCCCGACGTCGATCCGGGCGTGCACGCCAAGGAAGTGCTCGCCGCGATCGCCTCGCTCGCCTCCCGGGGCCCGCGCTGAATTCATGAGCGTTGCGGGGGCCAGGTCGGTCTCCGGTGACCGCTGGCGCTTCGCGGCGCTGCTCGCTTGTCTCTTGTCCTCGCTGGCTCTGTACGTGGGCCTGGCGGTGATCCTGGGGAGCGTGCCGCCCGGCTGGAACAGTCGGCTCGGGTTCTCGCTCGCGTCGGCGGAGCCGTTCCGTGCGTTCACTGGATTGCCCGCGGTCACCTTGACGGTGCCTGGCTTCGAGCGGGCGATGATCGTGCTCCTGGCCCTGCTGTGGGGATGCTGGGGCGCCGCGGTCCTGGCGTTTCGAGGACTGGCGAACAGCGAGCTCCGCAGGCGGGCCATCCTGACCGTCGTCATCGGCGGCGCGGCGATGCTGCTGCTCGTCGCCGTTTGCGCACCGCCCATGCTATCGGCGGATCTCTTCCGGCAAGCTGCCTACGGCCGCATGGTCGCGCACCACGGTCTCAACCCGTACGCGACGGCCGTCAACGCGATCCCGCACGATCCCGTTTTCGCCCTGGCGGACCATCCCCATCTCACGACGCACTACGGCCCCGCGTACACCCTCCTGTCGGCGCTCGCGGCTGCCATCGCGCCGTCGACGGTGCTCGGCGTGGCGCTCGCCTGGAAGGTCATGTCGGCTGGCGCCGCCCTGGGCTGCGCGTTGCTCGCCGCGCGGGTCGTGCGTGGACTCGGCGGCACGCAGCAGGAAGCCGAGGAGGCGCAGCTCTGGCTGGCCTGGAACCCGCTGTTGATCCTCGAGTCGGCCGATTCCGGTCACATCGAGCCGATCATGATGGTCGCCGCGCTGGCGGGGATCCTTCTATGGCAGCGAGGGCGGCATTCCCGGGGCGTGATCGTCCTCGTCGTCTCGACCTTGACCAAGTGGGTCTCGGGCTTGGTCCTGGTCTTCGCGATCGTGCGGGAAGCGCATCACGCGGCGCCGGGGCGAAAGCTCCCAACGATCCTCCGGTTGACGGCGATCGCGGGCCTCGCCACCGCCCTCCTCTACCTGCCTTTTGCCAGCGGGCTGACGAAGCGGGGCGGCATCAGCGATCTCGCCCTTCGCGGCTCGGCCACCGTCGGCGCGGGGGCGCAGACCGGTGTGCCGCAGTGGGCGCTGGTCGCCGGCTTCGCGATTCTGGTCCTGGGGACGGTGAGGTACGTGGCGCGCGGCGACTGGCAGCGGCTGATCGCGACGACGACCGCGCTCACGCTGGTGTTCCTGACGTTCGTCAATCCCTGGCCGTTCCCGTGGTACTTCGTCACGCCGCTCGTCCTCGCCGCGACGCTGCCCAGGGGACGCGCCGGCTTCGTGCTCCGTGGGTTGGCGGCCGGGATTGGGGCCGTCATGCTCTTCACGTACGCGAACCTCACGCCCTGGCCGTGAGCGCGCCCGGGCGTCCGGGCGGGGCGATCAGCGCGCGCCACCCCGCGCTGCCGGCGCCGCCTGCACGGTGTACCTGTCATCTCGGAAGCGCGTGATCCAGCCGTCGCGCTCGAGCGCCGGAACCGTCGACGACGTGACCGGAAGGAACGCGCAGCGGATGCCCCATCGATCGAACAACGGGCGGTAGGGCGCACGCTCCCACTGGACGTCGAGCTGGGCGGTGATGTGCTGCAGCGGGTAGGGATCCACGCGGTTGTCGACGAACACCGGCTTCTCCGGCACGAACCAGATCAGGTAGCCGCCGTCGTCGTACTGGTTGTAGAGCGGCCCGTCGCACGCACGCACAGCCGCCAGCGCGCGCTCGTCGATCGGGCGCCAACCGAGCGACGGCTCGCCCGTGCGGTAGCTCCAGGCGACAAACACCAGCGCCGCGAGGGACATGCTGGCGAGCAGGGCGAGATTCGCGCGCGGCCGATCCGCGTCGGCGCGCGCCTCCGGCGCCTTCCACCACGGCAGGCGCAAGCGCGCGTCCGGACCGAGCAGGCGGCTGGTGGCCGGGATCGCGAGGAGAAGAAACGGCGTCACGTTGCGAACGGCGGTGGCCGCGAGCGGCAACAGCGCGAGCGCGCCGGTCACCGCCACCCAGTCGGCCCATGACGCCGCGTGACCATCGCGGAGCGCGCGCCGGCGCACGACCAGCGTCGACAGGAACGCAACCGCCAGGACCCAGAAGATCGCGCCGTACGTCGCGGTGGGGAGGGTCGGCTGCCACTCGCCGATCTTGATCGCCCGGATTCTCACCATCGAATCGGCGAGGAAATGGAACATGCCGGTGCCGAGAGGTGTCGCCAGGCAGGCGGCGGCGGCGGCGGGCAGGACGATCGCGAGGACGAGAGCGCGCCGCCGATCCGCGGGCGTGCGATGGATCCGCCAGCGCAGCACCGCGACAGCGGTCGCGGCGCCGAGAATGATGCCGCCCAGCGCCACGGCGCCGTGCATGTTGGCCCACACGACGAACAGCAGCGGGATCGGCCAGAGGCGCTCGCGCGCGAGCAGCGTCACCAGGAGGGGGACGGCCAGCAGCGTGAACAGGTGCGGGCGCAGCGTCCAGACCGGGATGGTGAGCGGCAACCCGATGAGGAGCAGGGCGAACCGCGTCCACGCCGGACCCACCATCAACCGGTGGACCAGCACCAGCGCCGCGACGACGAACGTCGCCCCACACAGCGCCAGCAGCGGCATCCCGCCGAGGTGGTGACACGCGTACGAGATCGGTTGCCAGAGCCACTCGTGGTCCCGCCACGGCCAACCCGCGGCCGTGAACGAATACGCTTCCACGCGCGGCACGGCGCCGGTCCGCAAGATGTCGCCGCCCGCGCGCAGGTGCCAGAACGTGTCGGCCGCGGCCGGCATCAGCAGCGCCCGCGACACGAACACGACGAACAGGAAGCCGACCGCCATGTCGGCAAAGCTGATTCCGCGCCGCAGGCGAGCGAACATCGTGTGCGCGTCGGGTGCCATGACGGTGCCGTCAGCCCTTGGGCGGCGGCGCCGCGAGCACCGCCCACTTGTCGTCGCGATAACGCGTCTGCCATCCGTCTTTGCCGAGCGCGTCGACCGTGACCGCGTCGACGGGGAGGAACGCACACCGGACGGCAAAGCGATCGAGCAGCGGCCGGACCGGCTTCCGCCCGCCCTCGACCTCGATGACCTCCAGCAAGAACGGAAGCGGATACGGATCTTGCCGGCCGTCGACGAACACCGGCTTCTCCGGCGCGAACCAGATCAGCGTGCCGCCGTCACCGTATTGATTGTAGAGTGGCCCGTCGCAGGCGCGGAGCGCCGCCAGCGCGCCCTCGGGGATGGGACGCCAGCCGAGGCCCGGATCGTATTTGTGAAGCGTTGCGACCGTGATCGCAGCCAGGACCGACATGCCGGCGAGCAATGCGAGGTTCAGGCGCGGCTTGTCCGGGCTGGGCGGGCGCGGTTTCCTCTTGAACGGCCGCGCCAGCCAGGCGGGCATACGAAAGTCCTCGCCGAGCAGGCGGCTGGCGGCCGGCGCGGCCAGGAGAATGAAGGGCGCCGTGTTGCGGAGCGAGCGGACCGCGAGTGGCAGCATCGCGACCGCGGCGGCGGCGACGGCCCAGTCAGGCCAGGGCGGGGCCGGCAGGCGGACGAACCGGCGCAGGCGCGCGGCGAGCAGCACCACGAAGGCGATCGTGGAGAGCCAGAACAGCACGCCGAATACGCTGTCCGGCTTCACCGGAAACCATTCGATGATCTTCACCTCGATCGAACGGGCGGTCGATTCGATGACGAAGAGATAGATGCCGAAGCCCAGCGGCGCGGCGGCGCAGGCCAGGCCCGACAGCGCCGTCACGATGAGCAGCGTGCGCGCGCGCGCGCGATCGATCGGATCGCGCACGCGCCACCAGCGCAGCAGCGCCGCCGCCGTGGCCGCCGCCAGGACGAGCCCGCCGAGCACGACGCCGCCGTGCGCGTTGGCCCAGAGCACGAACAGCGGCGGGATCCAGCGGTACCGCTCGCGCGCGAGCAGTGTCAGCAGGACCGCCAGCAAGAACAGCGTCAACACGTGCGGCCGCAACACCCAGACACACGACGACAGCGCCAGCCCCGCCGTCATCAGGACGGCCCGCATCGCGACCGTCCCGACCGTCAGGCGCCAGGTCAACGCGGCCGCTCCCATCACCAGCACGGCGGCACCGATCTCGAGCCCGGGCATCCCGGCCACGCGATAGACGGCGTACATGAGCGCCTGCGAGAGCCATTCGTGGTCCGGCCACGGCGCGCCGGCGAACGTGTGCGAGTAGCCATCGACCCTGGGAATCGCCCGCGTCAGCCAGATGTCCTGGCCGGCGCGCAGGTGCCAGAACGTGTCGTTCTGAGCGGGCATCAGCAGCGCCATCGCGGAAAACGCCACGAAGAGCGCGCCTACCGCCAACGTCTCGAAGCGGATGCCACGGCCAAGGTCGCGAACGCTCATGCCTTTGGGCAGCGGGCCATTATAGATGCGGCCGCGATGCGGCGCGCGGTGCGGCGGCCTTTTCGATCCGCGTCGCCGGCTGCAAAACCCACCTGTACGCACTATTGAGCACAGTAGGCGCAGTGAATTGCATGACACTTTCTGAGGACACTGATGAGGCGATGGACCTATACTGCGAAGCGTGCGAGCTCAGCAGCGCCGGCGCGGTCAGCGCGGAACGTACACACTCGAGTTCGCGGTCGTGTTTCCGGCGCTGATCGCGCTCATGTTCGGCCTCATCGACGCCGGCCGGTTCATCGCGACGCGCACGATGCTCGCGCAGGCGGCCGCGGCGGCAGGGCGCACCGCTTGCCTCTCCTCGACAATCGCGGCCAACGCCGCAACGGCCATCCCGCAAGGCGCGAGTGACGCCGCCCCGACGCTGGCGGGGCTGACCACGACCTGGGTCTGCACGGCCGCCTGCTCCTTTCCCCTCACCGCCGGCACGCCGATCCGGGTGACGGTGACGTACAGCTTCGTCTCGGGTTTCTACAAGTCGTTCACCAAAACGATAGCGAACACCAGCCTGGTCACTTGTTGAGTGGTCAGGCCGACAACCTAAGGGTGGCCAAATGAGAACCATGCCCACGCTCCCAAACAAACGAAACAGCGAGCTCGGCGCCATTGCCATCATCATCGCGTTTGCGTGGACGGCGCTGTTCGGGATGGCCGTCCTGGCGATCGACTTCGGCTACCTCTACGCGAAACGCCGCGGCGTCCAGTCCGTCGCCGACGCAGCGCTGAGAGCCTCGATGCAGACCTGGGTGGACGCCTATCCAAGCGGCTTGAGCGCCGCGACAGCCAAGGCCAACGTCGTCACCAGCGCCAACGGTTACGTCAACGGTTCCAACGCGACGGTCGCAACGACCGAGAGCGGCAACCTCTACACAGTCAGCGTCAGCCGAACGTACCCGACGTTCATCGGCGGGGTCTTCGGCCTGAGCGGAAAAACGGTGACCGGCAAGGCGACCGGGCAGCGCACAGGCGGCGGCGGCGGCTCGGCGATCCATGCCCTCAACCCCAACGGTGGCGTGTGCCCCGGAGGATCCAGCTGGGGCCTCGGGTTCCAGGCGGAGGGCATGGCACCCCTCATCGTCAACGGCGACATCACCAGCGAATCGCAGGTCTTCTTCAACACGACGGGTGGATCGGTCACGGGCACGATCAAGTCGCCCTGCCCGTTGACAGCGGGGGTCTTCAACAGCAGCACCCCCCCTATGACCATGACCCCACCGTCCGCCGTGGGCCCCTGGCCAGCCCCGGACCCGATCAATGCCACCGTCACGGCGCTGGGCGCGTTCTGCACCCCCCCGATGACGATCGACAACGACCTGGTGGGTGCCGAGATGGTCTGGAGCAACGTCGGCGGCGCCGCCGGCTGCGACACCTTCCCGGACAGGGTCTACTGCTCCAACAACATCATCAACATCAACCCGGTAACCTCGATGAAGATCTGCCCCGGAACGAGGGGTACCTTCATCACCCGAACCGTCATCACCGTCGGTGCCAACGACACGGTCGATCTCCAGCCCTCCGCGGCCGCGCCGATGGGCATCCTCATGGCGGCCTACGGCAACGGGGGAAGCGCCGCCTGCGGAGCGAACACCATCAACATGGGATCAGCGGGGACGTATACCCTGCAGGGCAGGATCTACGCGCCCAACGGTTGCATCTGGACCGCGGGCGCGGGAGCCATCGGCGGCGTCACGATGACGGGCCAGATCGTCGGCCGAAACATCGCCTTCGGCATGTCGCCCAGCGCGCTTCCCTGGACGATCAACGGTAGCGGCGGCGGCGGCGGCGGCAGCTGGACCGTCTACCGGTAGAAGCCGCAGCGCCGATCATGCGGCCAAGGCAGCCCCCCACCTCGCGTGCTCGATCGCGAGGCGTCGCCGCGCTCGAGCTGGCGCTTTCGCTGTCCTTCCTCGTCCCGCTGATGCTCGCGACGCTCGACTTCGGATATTACTTCTACGTCGGCGCCACCGCCGAAGAGGCCACGCGGCAGGGCCTGCAGCAGGTCGTGAGGAAGGCGGCGGGCCAGCCCTGCGGCAGCGCGCTCGCGCTCGCCGCTCGCACGATCGTCCGTGACACATACCCTGCGGGGCCGACCGGCATCGCCTGCCTCGGCGCGGACAACGTCAGCGCCGTCTACTGCTACATGAACGAGCCGCCGCTTGGGATGGGCGCCTCCAGTGGCCCCACGCAGATCGTCCTCGAGTGCGACGGCACCCCGGTGGCGAACAGCTGGCACATCCAGGTCAACGTCAGCTTTCCCCTGGTGGCGGGGTTCTACAGGCCCCTCCTTCCCGCCGGGGCCACGACCGGGACGGTTCGTTACCGCGCGTCGCTGACGGCGACGCCGTGACGTCGCGGGCGCGTGCGGCGCCGTAATACGCGCGCCCTCCTTCCGCGCGATAATCTGACCGGCATGCGCCCCTCGTCCCCGCCAGCCGACGACGCCGATCGGCAACCGGCGGCGCTCGTCTGGACGGTGTGGTCGCTGATCGTCGTCGCGGGGATCGCGCTGGCGCTGCTGCGCGTGATGGCGGTGAACCTGCCCTGGCATCTGGCGACCGCGCGCCTCGCTCTGGAGACGGGGCACTGGCCGGTCGTCAACACCTGGAGTTACACGTTCCCGCAGTACCCGCTCTACCAGCAGTACCCGGCGTTTCAGTTCACGATGTGGACCATCCTGCGCATCGCGGGCTGGGGCGGGCTCAGCGTCGCCACCGCGGTCGGATGGGTGCTGGGCTTCCTGCTGATCGCGCGCTGGGCGGGCACGTTCGCCCAGGGCGCGCGCTTCCACCTGTTGTGGATGGTGGGGCTGTGGGCGGTCCAGCGTCGGATGGTCTTGCGGCCCGACATGTTCAGCATGATCGCGTTCGGCATCGAGCTCCTGGCGCTCGACGCGTTCGCGCGCGGCAAGACGCGAGCGCTCGCTCTGGTGCCGCTCGCGCACCTGCTCTGGACGAACAGCCACCAGCTCTGGCCTCTCTCGCTGGTCATCCAGGCCCTGTTCGCCGCGGATATGGCGCGGCAGCGCGACTGGCGGCGGGCCAAGCTGGCCGGGCTGGCGCTCGCGGCGTCCGTGCTGCTGACGTTCGCGACGCCGCTCGGCCTCCAGATCGTTCACGCGCCGGCCCGCACCGCCCTGTCGCTGTCGCTGTTCCGCGAGCACGTGGACGAATTCCACCGCGTCTGGACGATGTCGCACGAGCTCACGCTGTCGCTGATCCTGGGCGTGCCCGCCGCCTGGACGCTGTGGCGGACGCGGCGCACGTGGGCGCTCTTCGATCTCGGCTTGTGGCTGCTGTCGCTGGCGCTGCTTCTCTCGGCGGTTCGTGGGCTGATGTTCTTCAGCGTGGTCAGCGTCGCGATCGTCCAGCGTTGCGCGCTGCGGGCGCAGGCGGCCGGCGAGCGTCTGCTGCCACCGCTCAGCCTCGTCACCCGCCGCGTGCTGCGCGCCGCCGGGTTCACGATGACGGTGATCGCCGCCTGGGGGGCGGTCTACTACCGCTGGATCAAGCCGCCGTTCGCCCTCGGCGGCACGCAGGCGGGCGTCGGACGCGCGTTCGGCGGCTGGGCCGAAGCCGCGACCGACTTCATCCGCCGCGCGCCGCCGCCGGGTCGGATGTTGAACCTCGGCATGGGCCTGGGCGACGATCTCATCTTCTGGGTGCCCGGCATCCAGGTGTTCGTCGACTCCCGCCTCGAGTCCTACCCGCCGGAGTTCCTGCGGACCGTGATGGCCGCGCAGACGAGCGACGCCGAGCTGACCAAGCTGATCGAACAGTACGGCGTGCAGTGGGTGTTCGCGGGACATGCGCGCCCCGCCCCGCGCGAGCGCGTCGTCCATCTCGTGCGCGCGGGCTGGCAGCCGGTCTACGTCGACAGCGGCCACGTCGTGCTGGTCTGGCCGTCGCCGATGACGGAGGCCTACCTGCGCGAGCACCGGATCGATCTGCGGCGCGCGCAACCGCGAGACATCGTGTCCTCGCCCGCCGCGATCCGGAAACAACAGCAAGATGATTTCGCCGCGTTGATCGCGGCGTTGGGTCCGGAGCCGCCCCGCTGACCCCGCTCGTGCGCTGATGTCCGAGCTCTCGGCACCTGGATTCCTCACTGACCGGCGCCGGCTGTGGGCGCTCGGCGCCTGCGCCACCCTCCTCGTCGTCACGGTCGTCGGCTTCAACCTGCTCTACCTGCACCTCCCGCCCGGACTGGCGCCGACCTACGACTTCGCGCAGAACATCGCCGCCGCGTATCCCCCGGCGTTCTCCCGTCCCGACGTGGTGCTGACGCCGAAGCTGTTCCGCGGCATCTCTTTCGCGCTGCAGGCCGGGATGTGGGGCGCGTTCCTGGCGGGCATCGTCCTCGCGCGCGGGCTCCGTCAGGACGCCACGGAGAAGGCCGCCGTCAGGCTGGCCGCCGCCGCCGCCGCCGTCGCCAGCGTCGCCCTGATTGTCACGCCGCCGATCCTCTCGCCCGACCTCTATCACTACGCGCTCTTCGGCCGGATGATCATCACGCACGGCCTCAATCCTTACGTGACACCCGGAAGGGCGCTGAGCGGCGATCCGCTGGCGTGGTTCGCGAACTGGCCGGACTACACCTCGCATTACGGCCCGGTGTTCACCTGGCTCTCCGTCGGCGCGACCTGGCTCGGCCGCGGGGGCCCGATTGCGACCGCGGTCGCGTTCAAGACGCTCGCGGCCGCGTTCGGCGGCCTCGGGGCCTGGTCAGTCGTCGCGCTCGCGAAGCAAGAGAAACGCAGCGGCCTGGTCCCGCTCCTCCTCCTGGCGTGGAACCCGCTGGTGCTGATCGAGACCGCGGGCAGCGGGCACAACGAGATGGTGATGATCGGCCTCGCGCTCTACGGCCTGTGGGTGTTCCGGAAGGGCCTCACGACCGTCGGGTTCCTGTTGCTGGTCGCGTCCGCGCACATCAAGTGGATCACGGCGGCGTTGGCCGGCCTCGTCGTCGTCGCCCACCTGCGTGACATCGACGGCGCGCGCGCCCGGGTGCTCCGCGCGCTCAAGCTGATCGGCATCGGCGCCGTTGCCACCGCCGTTCTTTACCTCCCGTTCTGGGCGGGAGGCGACACGTTCGCGGCCACGCGGCGGCTCATGGTCGAGAGCCAAACCGGCGGCGGCGCACCCGCAACACCGCCGTCGTATTTCGCTGTCTTCGCCGCCGTCGTCGCCGTCGCCTTCGGCGTCGTCGCGCGCTACGGCCAGCGCTTCGTGCTCGAAATGGCGGCGTCCGTGAGCCTGGCGTTCGTCACGTTCCTCTTCCCCTGGCTGTTCCCGTGGTACCTGATACCCGCCGGCGCTCTCCTCGCCGCAGGCCCCCGATCTCGGCTGAACGTCTGCCTGCTCGTGAGCCTGACCGCGATTTCGATCGTCGTCGTTTCGCTCTGGGCGAGGCTCATTTCCCGATGAGCTTCGACGACGAGGTGGAACGTTCGGGTCATGGGACAATCCGTCCCGTGACGGCGCCCGCCGCCCCGGAAGTTCCTCGTTGGCTGCAGCTCGGCGTTGGCGCGCTGCTGGCGATCGTGATCGTGGTCGGATGGGGCGCCGGGCTGTCCTGGGGCCTGTGGTTGGACGAAACGTTCACCGTGTGGCAGGTGGATCAGGGGATCGCCGCCATCATCCCTCACAAGCTGGGCGATTCCACCCAGTCGGTGCTGTTCGGCACCATCGAGGCGCTCTGCTATTTCCCGGGCTCGCCACACATGGAGGCCTGGTTGCGGCTGCCGTCGATGGTCGGCGGGGTGGCGTGTTGCTTTCTCATCTACCGGCTGGCGGAGTCGTTCGTCGGTCGGGGAACGGGCATGCTGGCGGCGATAGCGCTGGCGGGCAGCCCGGCGATGATTGTCTATTCGTCGCAGGCGCGGCCTTACACGTTGGCCGTTGCGGCCTGCCTGGCGACGATCCTGTGCCTGCAGCGATGGCTGGAGACCGGTGCGTGGCGATGGGGCATCGGCGCGGCGATCTCGCTGTCGCTCGCGGTCCACCTGCATCTGCTGTTTGCGACGTTCGCGGTCGTGCCGGCGTTCATGGTCTGGCGCCGGGCGCGCGGCGGCGAGCGCATCGCATGGAAGCCTCTGTTCACGCTGGCGGGTGTGACCGCCGCGTTGCTGCTGCCATGGGTCCCACGGCTGCGGATGCTGTCGGGGGCTGCCGATCCGTCGGCGCTGCCGCCGCCCCGCTTGCCTGTCCTGCTGAACGCCTGGCTGCCCGAAATTGTGCTGCTGGCGCTGGTCGCATTCGCGTTGTTGCTGATCCCCGCCCGGCGCGCGGCCTTCGCGGCGTTCAAGCAACGCCTGCCTGGCCGCCCGCTGGGGTTGGCGCTGTTCTGGCTGACAGTCCCCGCGCTGCTGCTGTTCGTCGCCTCGCGCGTCCTTCACAAGACGGTGCTGATGGATCGCTATGTCCTTCACGTCGTCGGTGCGCAGGCCTTGATCGTTGCGGCGTTGTTTCGCCCGTTTCATCCGGTGCTGGCGCGCGTGGCGCTGCTCGCTGTCTTCTTCACGATTCCGCTGCAGCACGGTTTCCAAACGCGGTCGCGGGCCGACAGCTTCAACAGCTGGCGCCGTCCGCTCGTCGCGATCAAGGAGATCGATCCCGCCGCATCTGCTCCCGTGTTCGTGCATTCCGGGCATCCGCAGTCCAACGCGATGGACTGGCAACACGGCATCGAGCGCCACACGTTCTTGTATTCGCAGCTCGCGGCCTACCCGCTCCGCAATCGCGTCTACCCGCTGCCGTACGCCCTCGACGACAACCTGCGCGCCTACGTGCGCCACCTGGCAGACACGGATCTCGCGAATGAGCCCCTGATCCTCCTCGCGGGGCTTCCCAGGGACCCGCCGATCGAATGGGTCCGGCAATTCTTCGAGGCGCGCGGGTACAGGAGCAGCTACGCCGTCCAGCAAGGACTCGGCGTGCTCGTTTTCCGCAAGTCCAACTCTCCTTCGTGAACCGACCGCGGTGATGCCCGAATCCGCTCCCCCCACCCTTCCCCGCTGGATGCAGGCCGCGGTGCCGACGCTGGTGGTGGCGGTGTTCGTGCTGGCATGCCGGCCGTCGCTGTCCTGGGGACTCTGGCTGGACGAGACGACCCTGGCCTGGCAGGCCGAGGCCGGCTGGGCGCTCGCGCGCGACCGCCTCGGCGAGACGGGCAATTCGGCGCTGTTCGGCTACATCGAGGCGCTGTTTTACTTTCCGGGGCCGCACATGGAGGTGTGGCTGCGCGTCCCCGCGTTGCTCGGGGCGCTTGCGAGCTTCTTCCTCATCCAGCGCCTGGCCGAGATGTTCCTGGGCAAGGGAACGGGCCTGCTCGCGATGGTGTCGCTGGCGGGAACGCCGCTGATGCTGACCTACGCCACGCAGGCGCGCCCGTATTCGCTCGCGCTGGCCGCCTGCCTGGTCACGCTGTGGGGCGTTGCGCGGTGGCTCGACACGGGGAGCCGGCGGTACGGCCTGCTGTTCTCGGTCGCGTTCGCGCTGGCGGTGCACCTGCATTTCCTGTTCGGCGTGTTCGCGGTGGTTCCCGCTTTTCTCGTGTGGCGTCACGCGCGCGGCAAGCAGCCGGTGCATTGGCGGGAGCTCGGCGCGTGGGCCGGATTGTCGGCGCTGCTGCTGCTGCCGCTGTTGCCGCTGCTGCGGCGCCTGTCGCGCTTCCCCGACCCGTCCGCGCTGCCGATCCCGACGCTGGCCGACCTGGCGGAAGTGCTGATCCCGTCCACGGTGCTGCTGTCCCTCGTCGCGTTCGCATTTCTGCTCGTGCCGCCGAACACGCGGCGCCGCGCGCTCGACGGACTGCGCGCGCCGGGCGCTCGTCCGACGCTCGCCTTCGCGTGGTTCTGGTTTCTCGTGCCGCCCCTGGTCCTGTTCGTCGCCTCGCATCTGATTCGCAAGACGATCCTCATCGATCGCTACGTTCTGCACATCGTCGCCGCGCAGGCCCTGATCGTCGCGGCGCTGTTTCGTGGTTTCCCACCCATCGTTGCGACGCTGGCGCTGCTCGCATGTTTCCTGCCGTATCCGGTCCTCTACGGCATTCAGTCTTCATCTCGAGCCGACGGCCCTCTCAGCTGGCGCCTCCCGCTCGAAGCGGTCCGCGCGCTGGATCCGACGGGCGCTGCGCCCGTCTTCGTCCAGTCCGGACATCCGCCGACGAATGCGATGGACTGGCCGCACGGCATCGAGCGGCGGCTGTTGGACTACGCCCCGCTCGCCGCCTACCCGGTCCCGAACCGCACGTATCCGCTCCCGTACACGCTCGACGAAAATGTTCGGACCTATGTGCGCCGCGTTTCCGACACGGAGTTGGCGCAAGCTCCGGTGATCTTCGTTGCGGGACTGGCGGAGCATTCCACGATTCAGTGGGTGCGGCAGTTCTTCGAGGCGCGCGGGTATACGGCCAGCTTCGGTGTGCGCCAGGCCCTCTGGCTGCTGGTCTTCCGCCGGACCGATTCCACCCGCTGATCAACGTCGATCGCGAGCCCGCCGCGTGGGCGGTCACACCAATGCTTACGGGTAGCTCGTTATCCTACCTTGGCGCTGTCCCGCGTCCCCCCGACGTCGACGGGGTGTCGGGCTCCGTCACGATCTTGACGGAGCGGCACTTCCTTCCCGGAGGGGCGAGCGCCGTGGCTGAGTTTCCGCGGGGTTGGCCACGGTGGTCTTCGCACCTACCTCGGCCACCTCGAGGCATCAGGTCGTACCTCTCCATCCAGCGGGCGACGGGGTCGTTGATTGCGGGCAACGTATGCGATCGTGACCAAAGCTAAACAAACGTAATTGCAAACGAATGCCCAATAATTGAGCAACGAAGCGCTTAACAATATTGTGGCGCGTGATACTGTATTCGCGGGGGTCAGCATGAAATCTCTCGCGGTCGCAACGTTACTCCTCTCTTCTTTCACTCTCATCGCGGCCGGCTGCGCGGATGAGGCTGACGATGCAACGTCGACGGATGAGTCGCTGCTCACCTGCGGCGGCTGGCACCGCAACGGCCACAACCATCGCGGGCATCGCCATCATCGGCATCATCACGGTCACGGCCACGGCCACCACGGCCATGGCGGCGCCGGTGGAACGCAAGCGCCGACGGGCATGGGCGGCAGCACAGGCATGGCTGGCAGCACAGGCATGGCTGGCAGCACAGGCATGGCTGGCAGCACAGGCATGGCTGGAACGACCGGAACGGGCGGCGCCCCCGTAGATCCCCGCTGCGCTCCCGTCGACGGAATCGTGAGCTGGTGGCACGGCGACAACGATTACGACGACGCGGTCGGCACCAATGACGGCATGTCGGGCGGCGCGGTTTCGTTCGTGCCAGCAATGGATCAAGAGGGATTCAACCTCAA
>Ga0190271_10000985_pt1 | contig 15578 bp, 12 predicted proteins | sample Popmic356T_FD_133747 | JGI IMG/M metagenome (GOLD analysis project Ga0190271, IMG submission 133747) | Populus adjacent soil microbial communities from riparian zone of Weber River, Utah, USA - 356 T | ecosystem: Environmental > Terrestrial > Soil > Riparian zone | place: USA: Utah | collected...
CCGCTGTTGTTGTTCGCTGCACGCGAGCTGTTTGCCGGGCGCACCGTCGAGCTGTACGAATTTCCGATCGCTCCGCGCAGCATCGAAGATCACGCCGTGCTGCGCCGGCTTGCGGCTCCTGCGCCCGCCAGGCCCGGCCTCGAACTGGTGGCGGCGGACGCATTGCAGCCGCCGTTCGCCGACGGCGCTTTCGATACCGTGGTGACGCCATGGTTCATCGACATCATCGGCGAGCCGTTCGCGCGCGTGGCAGCGCGCATCAACCTGGCTCTCAAACCCGGCGGCCGCTGGATCAATTACGGCTCGCTGGCGTTTTCCCGGGCCGCGCACGCCGAGCGCTTGAGCCTCGAAGAGGTGAGCGGACACATGCCGAAGGCGGGATTCGCCAACTTCGCGATGCGGGAAGCGTCGATTCCCTACATGCGGTCGCCGGCCAGCCGGCACGCGCGCGTCGAGTGCACGATCAGCTGGGTCGCTAACAAAGTGGGCCCGCCGTCAGAGGCGCCGCGGGCGCGCGTCCTTCCGGAGTGGCTGTTGCAGCCCGACAAACCCATACCGCGGTCCCCGGCACTGGAGATGCAGGCCGTCTCGAGCCGGGTACATGCATTTCTGCTGGCGCTGATCAACGGCGAGCGTTCCATGCGCGAAATGGCGCGCGTGCTCGTCGAACAGCGCCTGATGTCGGCGCAGGAATCCGAGGAGCAGGTGCGCCTTTTCCTCGCGCGGCTGCACGAGGAAAGCGAGTCGCAGTAAATGGTGTCAGGCACCGTTTTCTAGGAATCGGTGCCAGGCACCGATTGCTAGCAAACGGTGCCTGACACCATTCGCCACAATCCATCGCAGGTTCGCCCGCGCGACGCCCGTCCGCATGCCCGATCCAGGCTCGTAATGAACCTCGAGAGCAAGACGGCTCTCGAGTTTCTAACCACTGGAGATGGCACATGGGCACCTGGACTACCAAATTTCGTAAACCCGCTTTCGTTGCGGGCCTGCTGGCAATCAGCCTTGCGGCGAACACTGCATTTGCGAAGCCGCCGGGCGAGAGCGGCTCGAAGCGCGCCGGCGCCGGTTTCGCGAGCGGCGCCATCATTGGCGGCGCGGCCGCCGGGCCGATCGGCATGGTGGTCGGCGCATCGCTCGGGGCCGTGATGGGCGAACGCAGCCACAAGAAGAACGAGGCGCTCGCGGCCCGCAGGGCCGAGGCGGCGCTGCTCGCAAGTGAAATCGAGGCACAGAGCAACACGCTGAGCGAGATCGAGACCAAGGCGAGCGCGGTGGGTTCCACGGTCCAGTTCCGCACCGGCCAGACCCAGGTTCGTGACAACGATCGCGCGCGCATCGCAAAGCTGGGCGCGCTGGTCGCCGGTCTAAAGGATGTGCGCGTGCGCGTCTCGGGCTTCGCGGATTCGCGTGGTGATGACGCGCTCAACCTGACCCTGTCGCAGGAGCGTGCGGAGACGGTTGCGCTCGAACTCGAAAAGGCGGGCGTGCCGAAAGAGCGAATGGTCATCGAGGCGATGGGCGAGCGCTTCGCCAGCACCGAAGCGGTCGCGGATGACCAGGCTTTCGAGCGCTGCGTCGAGATCCGCTTCGAATCGGGCACTTCGCTCGCCAGCAACTGAGCGGTTCCCGATGGCGCTGCCCGGGCGGCACGATCCCTCGAGGTCGTGCCGCCCGCGCTGCCTGGCACCGGGGGATGGCGCCATACTCCGTGCATGAACGCTCCATCCTTGAACCCGCAGATCATCGATTTCTCGGCAGTCATGGAGGGCGAGGCAACGACTCCCGCCGCCGATCGGCTGCTCTCGGGAAATCCCCGCCAGACCGTCACCAACTATTTCGCCGACGCCACCCAGCAGTTCTTCGCCGGACGCTGGTCGAGTTCGCCCGGAAAGTGGCGCATTCGTTACACCGAGTCGGAGTTCTGTTGCCTCACTCGTGGACGGGTCGTGCTCGAAAACGTGCACGGCGAGCGGTGGGAATTCGGTCCCGGTGCCGGATTCGTTGTGCCAGCGGGATTCGTGGGCACCTGGGAGGTGCTCGAAGATTGCACCAAGTTTTACGCCATCTTCGAGACGCGCACCTAAATCGTGCATCAGCTTCAGGGTTTACGGCATAATCCGCGCCACACACTTACTTGTGTTTTTTGTGCATACGTCTAACACCTTGAAATCTCAAGGATGAGCACTGCCGTAAGGCGAGAATGGCACAACCTTTGCTTAGGTAAATGGCCCCTAACGCTCTCGGAGGAGCAAATGAAATCGATTAAAACGTTGGCGCTCGTGACTGGCCTGTTGGCCGTCAGTGGCGTTTCCCAAGCTCAATTCAGCTCGACCTGGACCGCCGTGAGCGACTACGACTTCCGCGGCGTCACCCAGAGCGGGAAGGATCCAGCCCTGCAAGCTAGCGCCGACTACGCGTTCTCCAATGGACTCTCCATTGGCGCGTGGGCGTCGAACATCGACTTCGGTAACGACGAAGACATGGAACTGGACCTGTACCTGAACTACACCGGCGAGATCAACGACTCATTCTCGTGGACGGCTGGCGGCACTCTGTACATGTATCCGACCGGTGATGCGCAGGACGACTATCCGGAAATCTACGTCGGCTTCAATGCCGGTGCCTTCAGTTTCAAGCAGTGGTACTCGTGGGATTTCCTGGCACTGCCCGACAGCACTGATGCGCTTTACAGCGAGGTGAACTACACGGCTCCCATCGGCGAGAGCTTCTCGCTGGCGTTCCATGCAGGCTACTCATATGGTGGCGACTTCTGGGATGGCGCCGAGCAGTTCGACTACGCCGTTCAAGGCAACTACGTCGCCGGCAACTTCACGATCTTCGGCAAGTTCACCGGAACAGACGCGAGCGGCGCCTCCAAGATTGAAGACGACGTGGGCAACAACGAGCCGCGCTTCCTCATCGGTGTCATGACGACGTTCCCGTGGGGCGATTGAAGCCCAGGTCTTTTGACGATCAAGTCTCTTGAACAACAAGATCAGCGAACCACGCTGACGTGAAGCAAAGGCCGGTCTCGCGACCGGCCTTTTCTTTTGTCCGTACGTTGACGGCCACCGTCGCGCCTGTCATGTAGTCAGCCCGCTTTTTCCCGGTTCACCATGAAAGATCTCAGCACCGGTTCCATTCCGGGACACCTCACCTCGATGTCCATCCAGATGGCCATCGGCATCCTCGTTCAGACGTTGTACTTCTTCGTCGACCTGTACTTCGTGTCGAAGCTCGGGGATTCGGTCATCGCCGGCGTCACGTCGGCCGGGAATATCTGGTTCGTGGTGCTCGCGCTCACGCAGGTGCTGAATGTCGGCACCGTGGCGCTGGTTTCGAACGCGGTCGGCGCGCAGCAGCGCGATCAAGCCAATCTCGTCTTCAACCAGTCGCTGGTCCTGTCCGGCGTGACCGCGCTGTTCGTGTTCGTGGGCGTGTACCTCGCGGCCGAGCCCTACATGCGCATGGTGGGCGCCGACGAAGCGACCGTTCGTGCGGGTGTGGACTATCTATATTGGTTTGCGCCCGGCCTCGGGCTGCAGTTCGCCATGGTGGCGATGTTCGCGACGCTGCGCGGCACGGGCATGGTCAAGCCGACGATGATCCTGCAGATGATCACCGTGTTCGTGAACATCATCCTGGCGCCGGTGCTCATCGCCGGCTGGGGTACGGGCAAGCCGATGGGCGCGGCGGGTGCGGGGCTCGCGAGCACCATCGCCATCGTGGTCGGTGTCGTGTTGAGCGCCTATTACTTCCACACGCACGAGAAATACGTCGGCATGCAGCGCGACCTGCTGCGCGTACAGCCCGCGGTCTGGAGCCGGCTGCTCTACATCGGCCTGCCGGTGGGACTCGAGTTCTTTCTCATGTCCATCACGATGGCGTTCATCTACTGGCTGATCCGCGACTTCGGTGCCGAAGCGCAGGCGGGCTTCGGCGTGGGCCAGGGCGTCATGCGCATCATCATGCTGCCCGCCATGGCGGTGGCGTTCGCGTCCGCTCCCATTGCCGGTCAGAACTTCGGTGCGCGCAAGCCCGACAGGATTCGCGAGACGTTCCGGTGGGCGGTGCTGATCAGCGTGGTCATCATGGTTCTCGAGACCGTGTTGTGCCAGTTCGAATCGGAATTCTTCATGCGGATATTCACGACCGAAGCCGCGGTGATCGCCGTGGGTGCGCAGATGCTGGTGATCAGCTCGTGGAATTTTGCCGCCAACGGAATCATCTTCTGCTGCTCGTCGATGTTCCAGGCGCTGGGCAACACCTGGCCGACCATCGCCTCGAGCGCGCTGCGGCTGGTGCTGTTCATCGGGCCGTCGCTGTGGCTATCTACCCGGCCGGGGTTCGAGCTGGTGCACATCTGGTACGCGTCGGTGGCGAGCATGACCATCCAGGCGGTGGTGTCGTACACGCTGATGCGCAGGGAATTCTCGAGCAAGCTGGTGCCCGCCTGAGTTAAAAAGGGGACAGATCTATTTATTCGCGCCGGCTCAGGCCGAACACGCGGCGTCGATGAATAAATAGATCTGTCCCCTTTTTAACCTTCTTTCAACGCCTCCGCGAGCAGGCCAAACAACTCTTCGATCTGTCTGGGTTCGATGATGAGCGCGGGTGAAAGCGCGATGATGTCGCCGGTGGTTCGCAGCAGCAGGCCGCGCTCGAAGCATTTGAGGTAGATGTCGAAGGCCCGCGCGCCCGGCGAACCGGCGATCGAACTCAGCTCGATGCCGGCCACCAGCCCGTAATTGCGGATGTCGATGACATGCGGCAGCCCGCGCAATTCATGCACCGCCTTCTCGAACAGCGGCCCGATCTGTTTCGCACGCGTGAGCAGCTTCTCGCCTTCGTAGATATCGAGGGCCGCGAGCCCGGCGGCGCAGGCGATCGGATGCGCGGAGTAGGTGTACCCGTGGAAAAGCTCGATGGCGCCCGGAGGTCCCTGCATGAACGCGTCGTGGATCTTCTTCGACGCCAGCACCGCGCCCATGGGCACGCAGCCGTTGGTGAGCCCCTTGGCGCAGGTGATCAGGTCGGGCGTCACGCCGAACTCCTGCGCGGCGAACGGCGAGCCCAGGCGGCCGAATCCGGTGATGACCTCGTCGAAGATCAGCAGGATGCCGTACTTGTCGCAGATCTCGCGCAGCCGCTTGAGGTATCCCTGCGGGGGCAACACCACTCCGGTGGACCCGGCGATGGGCTCGACGATGACCGCGGCAATAGTCGAAGCATCGTGCAGCGCCACCAGCCGCTCGAGATCGTCCGCGATCTCCGCACCATGCGCGGGCAGTCCGCGCGAGAACGCGTTGCGCCGCAGATCGTGCGTGTGCGCGAGATGGTCGACGCCGGGGATCATGGCCGTGGGCCACGCCTTGCGATTTGCCGTCATGCCGCCAACGCTGATGCCGCCGAATCCCACGCCGTGGTAACCGCGTTCACGACCTAGCAACCTCACGCGCCCCGCATCACCTTTCACGCGATGCCAGGCCAGCGCGATCTTGAGCGCGGTGTCGACCGCCTCGGAACCGGAATTCGTGAAGAACACGTGATCGAGCCCCTTCGGGGCGATCCGGACGATGGCATTGGCCAGCTCGAACGCTGCCGGGTGGCCGATCTGAAACGCCGGCGAGTAGTCCATGACCTCGAGCTGCTCGGCCACGGCCCGCGTGATTTCCTTGCGCCCGTGGCCCGCGTTGACGCACCACAGCCCGGCAACTCCATCGAGCACCTTCCGGCCTTCCGGTGTTTCGTAGTACATGCCCGACGCGCGCGCCAGCATGCGCGGCTTTTGCTTGAACTGGCGGTTCGCCGTGAAAGGCATCCAGTAGGCTTCGAGGGAAGGGGCTGTATGTTCGGGATGTGCGGCCATGTTCGACTCCGGCAGTTGCCCAAGATCATAATCCTTATACGTATGAGCATCGACGTCGGAGCAAGACTCAAACACGTGCGCGAACTGCACGGCCTGTCGCAGCGCGAGCTGGCACGCCGCGCCGGGGTCACCAACGGCCTTATCTCGTTAATAGAGCAAAACCGCGTCAGCCCCTCCGTAGGCTCGCTCAAGAAGGTGCTCGACGGCGTGCCGATGTCCATGGCGGAGTTCTTCACGCTCGATGTCACGAGCGCCGCGCAGGTGTTCTATTCCGCCAGCGAGCTCGTCGAGATCGGCAACGAAGGCGCTTCGCTGCGCCTGGTGGCAGCGCAGCGCCCGGGACGGCAACTGACGGTACTGCACGAGCGCTACGAACCGGACGCGGCCACCGGCGAGGACATGCTCTCGCATCGGGGTGAGGAGGGCGGCGTGGTGGTCCGCGGCAAGGTCGAGCTCACCGTGGGTGGGCAGACGCGCGTCCTGGAGGCCGGCGATGCCTACTATTTCGCAAGCGCAACTCCGCATCGCTTTCGCAATGTGGGTACCGAAGTGTGTGAGATCATCTCGGCCTCCACCCCGCCGACTTTCTAGAGACGCAGGTTCATGCCTCCACAGATCACCGTTTCCGCAGTCCAATGGCGCGAACGCGCCGCTGCCCTGAAGCCCCGCTCCCAGGTGTTCATCGACGGTCGATTCGTCTCGGCCGTCAACGGCGCGACGTTCGACAACATCAACCCGGCCACCGGTCGTTCGCTCGGCGTGGTTGCTGCCGGCGAACAGCTCGACATCGAGCGCGCGGTGGCGAGCTGCCGCGCTGCGTTCCTTCGTGGTAGCTGGTCGCAGCAGCCGCCCAAGGCGCGCAAGAAAGTATTGCTGAAGCTGGCCGACCTCATGCTCGCCAACCGCGAAGAGCTCGCGTTGTTAGAGACGCTGGACATGGGCAAGCCCATCTCCGACAGCCTCGCCGTCGACATCCCGTCGGCCGCGAACTGCATCCGCTGGTATGGCGAAGCGGTCGACAAGATCTACGACGAAGTCGCGCCCACCGGACCTAACGCGCTCGCCACCATCACGCGCGAACCCATGGGCGTGGTCGGCGCCATCGTGCCGTGGAACTTCCCGTTGCTCATGGCCTCGTGGAAGATCGGCCCGGTGCTCGCGAGCGGAAACTCGCTGGTACTCAAGCCTTCGGAGAAATCCCCGCTCACCGCGCTGCGCATCGCGGAGCTGGCCGTGGAAGCGGGTCTGCCCGAAGGCGTGTTCAACGTCGTACCCGGTTTCGGGCACACGGCCGGCAAGGCACTGGCGTCGTCGATGGGCGTGGATTGCATCGCTTTCACGGGCTCCACGGCCACGGGCAAGATGGTGATGCAGTACGCCGCGCAATCGAACCTCAAGAAGGTGTCGCTCGAGTGCGGCGGCAAGTCGCCTAACATCGTGCTCGCCGACTGCCCTGATCTCGACAAGGCCGCCACGGCGGCGGCCTACGCCATCTTCTTCAACCAGGGTGAGATGTGCTCGGCGGGCTCGCGGCTGCTGGTTCAGGATTCCATCAAGGACGCCATGCTGGAAAAGATCGCCGTCGTGGGCCGCACGATGATTCCCGGCGATCCCCTGGATCCCGTGACCAAGCTCGGCGCGATCGTTGACGAAACGCAGATGAAGCGCGTGTTGTCGTACATCGATGCGGGCAAGGCCGACGGCGCGAAAGTGGCTTTGGGCGGCAAACGCGTGCGGGAAGAGAGCGGCGGCTTCTACGTGGAACCCACGGTGTTCGACGGCGTGCTGCCGGCGATGCGCATCGCGCGCGAAGAAATCTTCGGGCCGGTGCTGTCCACCATCTCGTTCAAGAACGTGGATGAAGCCATCCAGATCGCCAACGACGTGGAATACGGCCTGGCCGCGGCGGTGTGGACCCGCGACATCAACACCGCCCATCGCACTGCGCGCGCATTGCGCGCCGGCACTGTCTACGTGAACTGCTACGACGCCGACGACATCACCGTGCCTTTCGGCGGCTTCAAGCAGTCCGGCATCGGCCGCGACAAGTCGTTGCACGCCTTCGACAAGTACACCGAGCTCAAGACCACGTGGATCGAGCTCAGCTGAACATCACGAGTAATTCACCCGTAGCCTTCGTCGACATCGAGACGACCGGCTGCACGCCGGGCATGCATCGCGTCATCGACGTCGCCGTCATAGGCGCCACCGGCGACGAGATCGACTTCGAGTGGCAGAGCCTGGTGAACCCGGGCGTGCGCATTCCGGCGGGCATCACCGCGCTCACGGGTATCGACGACGAGATGCTCGTCGACGCACCGCCGTTCGAAAAGGTGTCGCGTGAACTACGCGAGCGGCTCGAGGGCCGCGTGTTCGTGGCGCACAACGTGCGCTTCGACTATGGCTTCATCCGGCGCGAGTTCGCGCTGACGGGGACCACGTGGCGCAGCCCGAACCTGTGCACGGTGCGCCTGTCGCGCGCGCTGTATCCGGAAATGCCGCGCCACAACCTGGATGCCGTCATGGAGCGGCATGACATCCACATCGAGAACCGCCATCGCGCCATGCCGGATGCGCAGGCGCTGCTGGCGTTCTGGCGCAAGCTGCGCGCGGCGTGGCCTGATGAAGAACTACAAAGCGCGATCGATCTCGCGAGCCAGCGCGCCACGCTGCCGGCCGCGTTGTCGCCGGATCTTCCGGACGATTTGCCCGAGGGGCCGGGCGTCTACCGTTTCATTGGAGTTGCCGAAGACGGCCGGGACACTCTTCTATATGTGAGCAAGGCGAACATCCTGCGGGAGCGCGTGCTCGATCACTTCCGGGGTGGTGCCAGCGACGCAAAGTCGCTGAAGCTCGCCGCCGAGGTCCGGCGTGTGGAGTGGACCGAAACCGCCGGTGAACTCGGCGCGCTGTTGCTCGAAGCGCGTGAAGTGCGTGAGCGCACGCCTAAGTACAACCGCCAGTTGCGTGGCGGGGGCGAGCGACTCACCTGGCTGTTCGACGACAGCGCGGCCGCGCCGCGTCTCGTGACACTGACCGCCGACGTACTGCGCTCGGGCAATGCCTTCGGCACCTACCGCGCCGCGCGCGATGCGCACCGCGCGCTCGAAGGGCTGGCGCGCGAGCACCAGTGGTGCTTCAAGTTGTTAGGCCTGGAGACCGGCGCGGGTTCATGTTTCGGTCTCCAGGTGGGCCGGTGCAAGGGCGCTTGCGTCGGCAAGGAGCCGGCGCCGCGGCACATGGCGCGCGTCAAGATCGGACTCATGCCCCTGCGGCTCAAACCCTGGCCGCACGAAGGTCCGGTCATGTTGCGCGAAGGTTCGGGAGAGCGCCAACAATGGCACGTCATCGACGCATGGCAACACCTGGCGACGCTCGATGCCCATTGCGAAATGGAGGAATTCGCGGAGCTGCCTTCCGTCGCACGGCGCAGCCAACGCGCATTCGATATCGACAGCTATCGGATACTTACACGTTTCATGCACGACTCCCGGCTCCTGACCCGGCCGCTGCCGCGTCCGTGAAAACTTCGCCCGTTGAAGTGCCGCACTTCCAGCCGTTCGTCGGCCATCATTGCGAGACGGTCGCGACCGGCACCCTGCTCGCAGCCGCCGGGTTGAAGCTGTCCGAGCCGATGTTGTTTGGCCTGGGCGAAGGGCTCGGGTTCATCTTCATCAACCTGAGTTCGTTGCCATTGCCGTTCGTGGGTGGGCGCACGAAACCATTTGCAGTGACCGAGGCGATTTGCGGCAACCTCGGCCTGACCTGCACGTCGGTTGAGACCGCCTCGAAGACCAAGGCATGGACGGCGCTCGAGACTCCCTTGCGTGCCGGACAGCCCGTCGGCCTGCAGCTCGATTGCTACCACCTGGAATACTTCTCGCGCCCGGTGCATTTCGCGGGCCACTTCGTGGCCGCCCATGGCTTCGATGATCGCGAGGTCCTGCTCGTCGATACGGCGCCGCAAGGATCGTTGCAGAGAACCTCGCGAGCGAGCCTGGAGAAGGCGCGGTTTGCCAAGGGCCCGATGGCTGCGAAGGCGCGTGCCTGGACGATCACCTTGCGCAATCGCACCGCGGCGCTCGACGTCGCGACGCGCAAGGCCATTCGCGCAAACGCGAAGCAGTATCTGACGCCAGCCTTCAAAGGCGCATCGCATCTCGGCATCCTCAAGCTCGCCGAATCGCTGCCGACCTGGCTGGAGAAGGCCCGGCGTCCGGCGGATGACCTCGCGCTCTCGGCACTCCTCATGGAGCGGGCCGGAACGGGTGGCTCCCTGTTCCGAAATTTCTACCGCGACTTCCTGTCGGAAGCACGCGAACACCTGGCCGGCGCCCGCGCGAAGCTGGACGACGCGAAGGCACTGTTCGCGGATTCGGCGCAGGAATGGGCTGCGATCGCAGCCTCGATCGAGCGCAGCGGCCGGACCGCGGAGGCGGCGCCGCTGGGTGAAGCGGCGCAACGCTGCCGGCGCGTTGCGGACATGGAGGTGGCCGCCATGCGGCTGCTGGCAGGGATCTGATGGAAAATATCGCACACCGTTTCGTAGCTTCCAGCCCGCGCGGGTTCGGAGACTTGTTAGCCACGGAACTGCGCGGCTTCGGCGCGGGCGACGTGCGCGAGCGCGCGCTCGGCGTGGAATTCACGGGGTCGCTGGAAGTGGCGTATCGCGCCTGCCTGGAGTCGCGCGTCGGAAGCCGCGTGTTCCTGGTCGTCACACAATTCACGGCCGCCACCGATGCGGGTTTCTACGACGCGGCGCGCGCGGTCGACTGGCGCAGGCACATCGACGCGTCGCGCACGATAGCCTGCGATTTTTCCGGCAAACACCCGGAGATCACGCATACAAAATTCGGCGCGCTTCGTCTCAAGGACGCCATCTGCGACCAGCTTCGTGATGCCACGGGCAGCCGGCCCGACATCGCCACCGAGCGGCCCGCCGTGCGCGTGCACGCGCATGCCAATGGACCGAACGTGACGATCTCCATCGATCTGTCGGGCGAAGGCCTGCATCGCCGCGGATATCGCGCCCAGGCGGGCGAGGCGCCGCTGCGCGAGAACCTCGCCGCAGGAATCCTGTTGCGTGCCGGCTGGCCGGAGAGGAGCAGGAGCGCCGCGGAGTTCCTCGATCCCATGTGCGGCTCGGGCACGCTGGTCATCGAAGCGGCCATGATCGCGGCCAACGTCGCGCCGGGCGCGCGCCGCCACTATTTCGGCTTCCTGGGCTGGGTCGGTCATGACCGGGTTGTCTGGGAGAAGGTCAAACAGGATGCGCTCGCGCGCGAGCAGAAGCCTTCGCTGCGCCTGCGTGGGCTGGATGCCGACGCCGCGGTGCTCGGTGCCGCGCGCGACAACGCGGCGCGCGCCGGACTGGGTGGGCTCATCCAGTTCGAAAACGGCCGGCTCGCCGATGCGAAACCGGCGGGCGAAGGCGTGGGATTTCTCGCCACCAATCCACCTTACGGCGTGCGCCTCGAAGATCGCGATACCGCGCGCGCGTTGATGAAGCAACTGGGCGAGGTGCTGCGCGCGAATTTTTCCGGCTGGAGCGCCGCGGTGCTCGCCGGTTCGCCGGACGCGGGCCTCGAGCTCGGGATCCGCGCCGAGCGCGTGCACACGGTGTGGAACGGCGCGCTCGAGTGCCGCCTGCTGCGCCTCGATGTTTCCGCGGAATCGGAAAAGCAGATGCTGCACACCGGGCGGGGCGCGCGCATCGACGAGTCGCTGGCCGAGTCTCCCGGCTCGAAGATGTTCGGCAACCGGCTCGCCAAGAACATCAAGCAGCTCAAGGGCTGGGCGGCACGCGAAGGGGTGAGTTGTTACCGGCTCTACGACGCCGACATGCCCGAATACTCTTTCGCCATCGATCGCTACACCGAGTTCGATGGCGCCAACACCTGGTTGTACGTGCAGGAGTACGCGGCACCCAGGACCATCGAGCCCGAGGCCGTGCAGCGCCGGCGTGCCGAAGCGCTGGCGGCGCTGCCGGGCGTCACGGGAATTCCGGTCGAGCAGATTCACCTGCGCCAGCGCCGGCGAACTACGCGCGGTGACCAGTACGAGAAGTTAGCCGAGAGCGCCGACTTCAAGCTGGTGGCGGAAGGCGGCCTCCGGTTCTGGGTCAACTTCACCGACTATCTCGACACCGGCCTGTTCCTCGATCACCGGGTGACGCGCGAACGGCTGCGCGCCGCCGCCGCGGGGCGCCGTTTCCTCAACCTGTTCGCCTACACCGGCAGCGCCACGGTATACGCCGCCGCCGGCCGGGCCCGCGCCACCACGACCGTCGACATGTCGGCCACTTACCTCGACTGGGCCCAGCGCAATCTGGCAGTCAATGGCTTCGGGGGGCGCGAACATGATTTCATCCAGGCCGACTGCATCACCTGGCTCAGGGCGCAGATCGCGGAGCGGCGCGCTTACGACCTGATATTTCTCGATCCGCCCACGTTTTCCAATAGCAAGCGCATGGACGACATCCTCGATGTGCAGCGCGATCACAAAGGGTTGATCGATAGCTGCATGGCGTTGCTGGCGCCCGGCGGCAAGCTGGTATTTTCGACCAATGCGCAGAAGTTCAAGCTGGACGGCATGCTCGGTGAGCGCTACAAAGTCACGGATATTTCGCGCGCTACGCTGCCGAAAGACTTCGAGCGGAATCCGCGCATTCATCAGTGCTACGAACTGGAGTCAGGAAAATGATCAAGAAAGGTTCCGCCGTCTGGAAGGGCAGTCTCAAGGAAGGCACTGGCGCCATCACCACCGAAACCGGCGTGCTCAAGAACGCTCCTTATGGATTCAAGGCGCGCTTTGAAGATGGCCCGGGCACCAATCCCGAAGAGCTGATCGCCGCCGCACACGCCGCCTGCTATTCCATGGCGCTGTCCGCCGGCCTCGGCAAGGAAGGCTTCACCGCGGAATCCATCGAAACCAGTGCGGCAGTGCGGCTCGAGAAGATCGGCGACGGATTCGCCATCACGCACAGCGACCTCATCTGCCTCGTCAAGGTACCGAACATAACCGAGGCGAAATTCGCGGAAATCGCCGAGATCACCAAGTCCGGCTGCCCGGTGTCGAAGGTGTTGAACGCGAAGATCTCGCTGGTGGCGAAGCTGGTCTGATTGCCTGAGAGCCTGTCGCGCAAACGCGGTATCGAGCGGACGTCGGGTTCCCTCGGTTAAAGTAGGCGCAAATTCCGCTTCAGGACTCTCCATGAAAGCCCTCATCAGCGCCGCTTGCGGCGCGGCATCGTTGTTTGTTTCCCTCGCCTTCGCGGCCGATCTGCCAGCGGCGCAGCGCCTGCACTCGATCGACGTGTTCCAGCTCGAATACACCGACGACGTGCAGATTTCGCCCGACGGCAATCGCATCGTCTACGTGCGCATCAGCCACGACATCATGACTGACCGCGCACGACGCAACCTCTGGATCATCGACGCCGACGGCTCTAACAATCGGCCCCTGCGTTCCGAATCCGGGAATTTCAGCTCGCCGCGCTGGTCGCCGGACGGCACGCGGCTCGCGTACGTCTCCGCGACCGAGGGCAGCCCGCAGCTCTACGTGCGCTGGATGGATTCAGGGCAGACTGCGTTGCTCACCAACCTCGTCGAGGCGCCGGGCGCCATCGCCTGGTCGCCGGATGGCAGGTTGATCGCGTTCACGCAGCTGGTGCCGGCGAAGAAGCTCCCGCTCGCGATGCCCCCGGAGAAACCCGAAGGCGCGCAGTGGGCGCCACCGGTCAAGGTCGTGGACTCGGTCATCTATCGCGCCGATGGCGCGGGTTGGCTCGAAGCCGGTTATCAACACGTGTTCGTCGTTTCCTCGGATGGCGGTACGGCGCGCCAGCTCACCGACGGCGACTTCAACCATGACGGCCCGCTGTCGTTCACGCCTGACAGCAAGAGCATCATCTTCTCCGCCAACCGTGATCCGGACTGGGAGCGCAATCCGCAGGCGAGCAACGTGTTCGCCGTGCACATCGACACGGCAAAACTCACGCAGCTCACCACGCGCGAAGGTCCGGACAACTCCCCGGTGGTCTCGCCCGATGGTCGCAAGATCGCTTACCTGGGCTTCGACGACCGTCTCCAGGGTTACCAGGTTACTCACCTGTACGTGATGGACATCGACGGGAAGAATTCCAGCCTGGTGACGGGCGAGTTCGACCTCGACGTGGACGCTCCGCTCTGGGCGAACGACAGTCGGAATCTGTACTTCTCCTATGACGAACGCGGCGTGAAGAAGCTGGGCAGCGTGTCGCTCGGCGGCAAAGTGCGCGCGCTGGCGGAAGGGCTGGGAGGCGCCGATCTCGGCCGTCCCTATACCTCGGGTTCCTTCAGCGTATCGCGCAATGGCCGGGTGGCGTTCACGCACAACACCACCGGTCGGCCGGCTGACGTCGCGCTGTTATCGGGCGGTTCGCTGCGCGTGCTGACCAACCTCAACGACGATCTGCTCGGCCACAAGAAGCTCGGCGAAGTGCGTGAGCTCAACTGGAAGTCGTCGAAAGACCAGCGTGACATCCAGGGCTGGGTGATGACCCCGCCAGATTTCGACAAGTCGAAGAAATATCCGCTCATCCTCGAGATCCACGGCGGTCCCTTCACCGCCTATGGTCCTAACTACACCACCGAGCTGCAGCTGTTCGCCGCCGCCGGGTATGTCGTGCTGTATGCCAATCCGCGCGGCAGCACCAGTTACGGCGAGACCTTCGGCAACCTGATCCACCACGCCTATCCGGGCGATGACTACGACGACCTGATGTCGGGCGTCGATGCGGTGATCGCGCAGGGCAACGTGGACACCGACAACCTGTTCGTCACCGGCGGATCGGGCGGCGGAGTGCTCACGGCGTGGATCGTCGGCAAGACGAATCGCTTCCGCGCGGCCGTGGTCGCCAAGCCGGTGATCAACTGGTCGAGCTTCGTGCTCACGGCGGACATGAACAATTTCTTCTACCGCTACTGGTTCGGCGCTCAACCCTGGGAAAAGCCCGAGGACTACTGGCGCCGCTCGCCGCTGTCGCTGGTGGGAAATGTGAAGACGCCGACCATGCTGCTCACGGGTGAAGCGGACTACCGCACGCCGATCGCCGAGTCGGAGCAGTTCTACCAGGCATTGAAGCTGCGCAAGGTGGACACGATCATGGTGCGCATTCCCGAGGCGTCGCACGGCATGATCGCGCGACCCAGCAATCTCATCGCCAAGGTGGACAACATCCTGGCCTGGTTCGAGAAGTACCGGAAGAAATAGGCGCGACCCATGAGATTCGCCATCCTCGGCGCCGGCGCGCTCGGAACCATCCTCGGTGCGCACCTCTCGCGCGCCGGACACGACGTCGTGATGATCGCGCGAGGTGAGCGCGCGCGAGTCTTGCAGCGCCAGGGGCTGGTGCTGAACGGACTCTCGACCATCAAGGCGCGGCCCATGGTCGTGGATGACCCCGCGAGGCTGCTCGACACCGATACGCTGATCGTGGCCACCAAGGCCATCGACTCCGCGCACAGCCTCGACACCCTGAAGCAGCTGCGGCTCGAGAACGCGCTCTCGGTGCAGAACGGCGTGCTCAAGAACGAACTGCTGGCGCGCGTATTCGGCTTCTCACGCGTGCTGGGCGCAATGGCGGACTTCAGCGGCGAGCTGCTGGCCAATGGTGAAGTGAAGTTCACGCGCAATGTCTGCCTGCACATCGGCGAAGAGAAGGGCG
>Ga0190271_10000986_pt1 | contig 15576 bp, 11 predicted proteins | sample Popmic356T_FD_133747 | JGI IMG/M metagenome (GOLD analysis project Ga0190271, IMG submission 133747) | Populus adjacent soil microbial communities from riparian zone of Weber River, Utah, USA - 356 T | ecosystem: Environmental > Terrestrial > Soil > Riparian zone | place: USA: Utah | collected...
ACCAGCCCCAGGCGGTGCCGTTGTGGTAGGCCGGCTTCCTGCGGGTGTCCTCGTCGCCGACGTAGTGACCCCAGTACGGGTAGTCCGGGATGTTGAGGGTGTCGCCCTTGTCGTTGACGATGGGCAGTGGGTAGCTGACGTGCTTGGGTGCGAGCGTACGCATGGCTCCCGGCACCAACAGGTAACGCTCCGCGGCCGCCACGATGGCGCGTGCGCGCTCCCCCGTGATCAGTCCGAAGCTGACTGCGAGCAGCTGGTTGGGGCGCAGGTGGTCGTCCGGCACGGCCTCGCTCGCGGGCACGCCCTCGGCCGCGTGCAGGGTGTCGGCGCAGTAGCCGAGCTCGGGTCGATAAAAGCGCTCGAGCGAGCGCTGCGTGAGCTCGGCCTGCTGCTCGAGATCGAAGCCGGGAATACGCACGCCGAGCCGCGTGAGCTGATGCAGGCACCGCAGCCAGAGCACGCTGAGCTCGATCGGGTAGCCCTCGCGCGGCGTGCCCGCCGGATAGTTGGTGTCCATCCAGGTGTAGTGCGACGGACTCCACACCAGGCCCGAGCTCAGGTCGATACGCACGCCGTTTTCGGCGCGCTTGAGCAGGTTGGCGGCGATCGAGGTGAGCACCTCGCGCAGCGGACGCTGCCCCTCGAAGGCAAGGTCGTACAGACTCGGCCCCATCGCGGCGGCCAGCTCTTCGGAGGCGAGCGCGAACCAGAGCGGAGCATCGGACGTCTCGCGCCCCACCTCGCCGTCGCCCACCACGAAGTTGTTGGGCAGCGTGCCCCCGCGCTCGAGGGCCGCGTAGGTGAGCAGCATGTGTTTGACTTCTTCGTGGTAGCCGGCGGCGATCAGGCCGCGCGCCGCGATGAAGGTGTCGCGGCCCCAGTCGAGAAACCAGGGGTAGCCCGCGATCACGGTGCGGCCCACGCCGCGCCGCACGATGAACGCCTCGGCCGCGCGCCGTAGCTGGGCCTCGAACTCGCCGCCGATCGGCGTGACGGGCGAGCGCGTGATCAGCGCACGCTGCACGATCGCCGGCGAGGGCTCCTCGCGATCGGCCGAGCAGACCAGCGTGGCTGGTGCCATCGGCGCGAGCGGCAGCTCGAACCAACCCGGACTGTACGCGTCGCCGCTGTTGCCGAGCCCGCGCTCGGCGTCGATGGCGTGGAAGATGTTGCGTGTCCACTGCGGCCCGCGCGTGTAGGTGCCGCGATCGGCGCTGACCGTCAGCTTGCGATCGTCGGCCGGCGCGAACGCAAAGCCGATGCGCCCCTCGAGCTCGCTGGTGGCTTGCTCGAAGCGTGTCACCAGCTCGGGCTCGGCGCGCGTCTCGCCGTGGAAGCTGCGGTCTTCCAGATCGAGGCGCACGATCAGGCGAACACGCTCCTCGGGCGCGAGGTCGAGCGACTGCGTGGGCACGCGCTCGAAGCGCAGCACGGCAATGTTGCGATCGCGCAACAGGTCGAACGTCAGCCGCACGCCGACGCGACGGCCGTCGCCCGCGTTGCAGGCGAAGGTCCACACCGCCGGCGGACCGGACTCGATCTGCAGCAGGTTTTGTGCGTCGAGCGGCGTGGTGAAGCCGTCGGCGTCGACCCAGACCAGCACCCGCTTGATCAGCACGTGGCGATCGGAGGGCACCTGCGGATGGAAATTGGCGGCGAGCAGACAGTCGTACTTGCTCGTCACCTGGCCCAGGTTGGCGTGCATGCGCGCCATGCCGCCGCGCCCGTTGACGAGCAGCACGAGCCCTTGCTCGGCCATGCCGCGGAAGGTGGGGCGGTGCGCGAGCAGACGCAGGCGCGCCTCGATCAGCGTGCCCTCTTCTTTGAAACGATTGAGGCGCAAGGTCAGGTCGCTCTCGACCTCGCCTGCGTGCGGCGGGATGGCCGCCACGTGGCCCTCGTTCATCCGGATCGAGCGCAGCACCAGGTCGCCCTCGGGGCGCGCGAGCACCACCTCGAACGGCAGCTCGTCGCGCACCAAAAGCCAGTGTTTGGGCGGCACCAGGGTGATGCGCTGCGCGTGCTCGGGGCGGAACGTGACCACGCGCGGATAGCTGCCCTTGGCGCGCGCCTCCTTGATGGCGGAGAGCAGATCGACGCGCGCCTTTTTGCGGTCGATGCCCTCGATGGAAGCCAAAAACAAGGCCGGATCGGCGGCCACCAGCTCCGCCAGCAGAACGAACTCGGTGGGCCCGAGCGACTCGTGCTGGATCAGCGTGCCGAGCTGTGTGTACGCCCAGGCGGCCTGCGCGCGGCGCACCCGGTACAGGTCTCCCGACAGCCCGCGCGGCGAGGCACTCTCGGCGACACAAAACGCCTGGCCCGGCCCGAGCCGCAGCTTGGTGAGCTCGCCGGTGCTGCTCAGCGAGGGCAACGTCTGCCCCAACAGGTCGCGCGGATCGCGGCCAATCTTGGCCCACTGGTGTTTGGGCAAGCGCAGGTCGTGCGCGCCGTCGGGGTCGAGGTTGATCAGCACCAGACAGCGGTCGAGACCGTCGTGCGACACGCGCTCGAGCGCCAGCACGGCCGAGTCGGCGTCGCTGACCCGCTCGATGTGCGCACCGTCGAAAAAGCAGGGATGATCGCGCAACAAACGATTGAGCTCGCCCAGCTCGCGCACGATGTTGATGGTCGCACCCCAGGCCAGCGTGTGCGCCTCGTGGACGTCCACCTTGGTCGTGCACAGCCACTCGACACCCGACGTGAAGCCAAACGCGCCCGAGTGCCCGCTCAGCGCGCTGAGCCGGTTACGCATCAGCGACCAGGTGACGCCGCGCTTGGCGAGCCGATCGTTGTCGTGCGTCTCGCTGTAGTGAACCAGCGTGCCCAGGCGCTCGCTCTGGCGCAGCGAGTGGTCGAGGTACGAGGCGACGTGCGCGGGCTCGTGGCACTGAAACAGCTCGGAGTACGCCCACTGCATGCCGCCCTCGCTGAGCAGGTGCTCGGTGGCTTGCCAGGCGCCGCCGAGCCCCTCGAGCAAAAACACACAGTCCGGGAACTCGCCGCGCACGCGCGCGACGATGTACTGCCAGGCGGGGACCGGCACCATGTAGCCGGCGTCGCAGCGAAAGCCGTCGACGCCGCGCCGACACCAGGTGATCAGCGCGTCGGCCAGCACGTCCCACAGCTGTCGGTGTGCCTGGTCGAGCTCGACCAGGTCTTCCCACACCGTGCCCCAGGCGCCGGGGCTGTGGAAGGCGCCCGCGCCGTCGCGCTTGAACCACTCGGGGTGCTCGTCGAACAGGGTCGAGCCCCAGCCCGTGTGGTTGAGCACGATGTCGAGCAGCACCAGGCCATCGCGCAGGTGCACGCCATCGGCCAGCTCACGAAACTGCTGCACCGCCGTGGTGCGCTTGTCGAACTCGACCAGCGCCGGATCGATGCCGGTCAGATCGAGCTGGGCGTACGGACTGCCAAAGCGGCCCATGCGCGCGTAGGTGGTGGGCACCGGACCTATCGGCAACAGGTGCAGGATACGACAGCCGAGCTGATCGAAGACGTGCGGCAGAGCGCGGGTCAGGCTGCGCAGCGTGGACGAGGGAGGGATGACCGACCAACCGCGCTGATCGAGCACGCGCACCGCACCGCTGAGCTCGGGCGGCGGCACGGCTGGGTCGTCGCTGCCGCGCGCACCCATCGCGCGCGGGAAAGCGCAGTAGATGACGTTGGCGGTGCGCAGCCGATCGGGGTGCACCGCGATACTCAGGTCGCGCCCGTCGGGCCAGTACTGGCGTCCCCCTTCGTCACGAAAGTAGGCCTTGGCGAGGAAGTGACCGGTCTCGAGCAGGGGCAGCTCGAGCACGTACTCACCGCCACTGTGCAGGAGCGGGATGTCGCGCCACGAGGCGCCGGCGAAGGTCAGCTCTTCTTGCTCGCGTAGCCCGGCCTGCGCGATCACCTCGGCCCGCGCGACCTTGGCGCGCGTGAGGTTGGTGCGCAGAAAGGCGCGTAGCGGCGTGAGCGTGCCCTCGGGGGGCGTGAGCGTGACGCGCAATCTGTCGCCGACGAAGCGCAGGAGGTGTTCGCCGGGAGCCGGAGACATGCGTGGAGCATTCATCTGCGCGAGAGAATACTCGTTTTGCGCACGGCTCGCCGCCGCTCACTGCGCCGTCGTCACGCTCAGCGGAGGCGCGTGACGTGGGTCGCGTGGCTCAGGGCCAGCCCGGTCGTGCTCTCGATCTGGCGCAGGCTCGCCACGCGCAACTCGTCTGCAAACGCCACGTGATGTACCCGATACATGGAGGCATCGAGCAGCGTCTCCAGAAAGGGCAGCCCGGGGGTGTACACGAAGCGGCCGCCCACGTTCAGCGAGCCCAGGATCGCCATGTACGCCCGCGCGTATTCGTACGCGGTCTCGCCCGCGGCCATGTGGTGGTGCAGGAAGTGCAGCGTAAAGCCCAGGTGCGAGAGCACGGTGCCGAAGCGCGCGCGGCCGTACGGGTAGCTGAGCCAGTCGGCCTGGCTGGCCAGCTCGGTGTCGGCTCCGCGCTCGCCCGCGGCGGAACCGCGCGCTTCGATGACGCGATCGATGCCGCGCGCGTCGATGCCCTCTCGCACCAGCGCGCGCACCAGCGTGGCGTGTCGACCGCAGCCGATGTCGAGCACGGGCTGGCTGAGTGACGCCGTACCCACGCCCAGCACCGCCAGCTGCAAGTCGGGCGCGTACTCGGAGCACACCACCTCGCGCGGGCTCGCCCCGTAGCGGGCGCGCACGAACGCCGCCAGCTCGGCGCGGTGCTCGCTGAGCGCGGGCTCGAGCTGGCCAGTGCGCGCGATGCTCGCGAGCGCGCCGTCCACGCTCGCAAACAGCAGCTCGCGCGCCTGCTCGTCGAGCGCCTCGAACTGATTGCGCGACCACAGCCAGCGCACCAAGTCGTCGGTGATCGCCTCGGCCTCGTCGCGTGCCTCAGAAAGCGGGCTGGCCAGGTCGAGTGAAGCGGGGCCGGTCGTTGCCGCGCCCGCGCCGTCGAGGCGCACGCTTGCTGCGCCCGGGAGCCCGGAGACGAGTGCGCTCAGCGACTCGCCCCAGGCGCGCTGGAAGGTGGAGATCAGGGTGTCGCCGAGGGCCATAGGACGCGCACTGTACTGCGCCGGCGCGTGGCTGTCGGCAGCACGCTCGGCAGGGCACGCTCAGCGCGGAAAGGAGAGCTCGACCTCGAGCAGCTCGGAGGCGAGCTGGGTGTCGTCCATGTCGACCACCACCCAGGCACGCGTGGGGTCTTTGCGGTCGAGCACCAGGCCTTCGGCCTTGAGTCGCAGCGGGCCACCGTGCTCGTCGAGCAGCGGCGTGACCCGCGCGCTGCCGTCGGGTGCGAGCTCGCCGATGCGCGTGCCGTGCACCGTGCCGTCGGTGACGCTGTCGGTGGAGTCTTCGGCGCTGGACAAAAACAACACGCTGCCATTGGGCGAAAGCGTCGCGTCCGTGAAGGTGAAAGGCACCCCCTCGAGCGAGCCGAGGTCGTACTGGGTGACGCGACCGAGCGGCGGCACGTGGCTGGGCGCGCAGTGGCTGGTCAGGTAGTTGCGAAACAGCGGCCAGTCGAGCTCGCCGACGGCGTTGACGGCCGACGCATCGGCGCGCGTGGCACCGTTGCCGCGCTGAAACAGCAGCAGCGTCTGCCCGCGCAAGACGGCGCCCTCGATGTTGAGCTCGCTGCCGCTGAACTCGGGTCGGGCGCGCAGCTGCGCGTAAAACGCGTCGGCGTCGAGCACGCGCAGCTGCTCCACGTGGCGATCGCTGTCGTCGAAGTCGAGCACCACGATGCGCTCGCGCGCACGCTTGCTGCCCGAGCCGAGCCCTGCGAAGTGGAGCGCGCCGTCGTCCAGGCGCCCGGTTCGCCCCTGCCCGGGCGAGAAGCGGTAGGCAAAACAAGCTTCCAGATCGAGCTTGAGGCCCTTGGTGCCGCGCGCCGTCTCGAACAGCCGCTGCCCGTTGGGACCGACCGGCAGCGGGATGTCGATGGCCGCGCCGCTCTCGGGCTCGACCAGCGCGATGAAGTTGGCGTCGTCTTGCACGACCCCGAGCAGCTCACCCACCCAGGCCACGCCCGAGGCGGCGCGCACGTGGGCAGGCCGATCGAGCGCCGGGTCCGCGCCTGCGCGATAAAACAAGCTGCGGCGCGACACCACGCGGGCCGAACACCGGTCGTCCTGCTGCGCGCGCTCCATGCCCGCATGTTGCACCGTCCACACGACGAGCGCGAGCACGCCGAGCAGGAACAACACCACGACCAGCCGGGTCCGTTTGCCCAAGCGCAAGCGCGCCCCGAAAGACATCCCCCTACCTGGCATCCGCGGGCGCCGCGCGCGAGCCGGGCGCGCCGCGCTCAGCCTCCCGAAGCTTGTCCGGAGGTCGCCGACAGCCCGTGGTCGAACTCGTAGCGCAAGCCCAGGGTCAGCCCCGCGTAGCCGCGCACGCTGGTGTCCTGGTCGCGGTGAAAGATCTGGTCTCCGAAGATGGACTGCGTCTTGGTGTTGGGGTTGTCGGTCACCATCACCTGGTAGCTCGGTCCCGCGACCAGTCCGAAGCCCTCCACCAGCATCAAGGTCACGGGCACGCGCAGGCCGCCGATGCTGGTGTTGTAGCTGCCCATGTCCTTGCCCAGGTAGGTGGTGGTGACCGCGTCGATGTCGATGCGCAGGCGCGCGTTGCTGAACACCCGCACGCCCAGCGCAAAGGTTGCGAGGGCGCGCTCGTTGCCCGGACTGAAGCGCGGGCCGATGGCGTAGCTGTTGTGCACGTACTTGCCGCCGTGGGTGACGCCAAAGGTGAGCCCGCCCGTCTCCACGGCAGCGAGCACGTCGAGGCTGGTGCGACCGCGGCGCACGATGCTCAGCAGACCGATCGAAGCGCGCGAGCTGTCGGCGTAGTTGAACACGCCCACCTGGGTGCCCCGCGACCCGCTGCCGATGATGTTGACGATGCCCACCTGCGCGCCTCCGCCGTCCGCGCTGATGTTGGCGACACCCAGCTGCGCGCCCCGACCGACGCCGCCCGCGTAGTTGGCCAAGCCCAGCTGCGCACCGACCCCCTGCCCCACGTTCGTGTTGGCGAGACCCACCTGCACACCGTAGAGGGCGCCGATATTGACGTTGGCAACACCCGCTTGCAGACCGGTGAAGGTGCCAACCGAGGCGTTGGCGACGCCGGCCTGCAGACCCTTGTGGTCGCCGCCCGTGTAGGTGACGACGCCGACGTGCGCGCCGATGAAGCTGCCGGTGTTGACGGTGACGACGCCGCCCTGGGCGCCCCTGAAAAAACCGGTGTTGACCGTGACGATGCCGCCTTGCATGCCCGTGAATTCGCCCACGTTCACCGCGACGATGCCGCCCTGCGCGCCGGAGACACCCTTGGCCGTGCTGAATAACGCGCCCTGCAAGCCACTCACGGGACCGCGCGTGATGCTCGCGCCGACGGCGAGCTGCGCGCCGCACACGCTCACGCGCTGCGTGCTCACGCCCAAGCTGAACTCGAGGCCGTGCAGGCGCGACGACAGCGTGCCGGCGAAGCCCAGCGAGAGCCGACGGGTCGCCGCGCGGCCGCTCTTGGTGCTGGAGGCTCCGACGCCGGGCGCGAAGTCGATCCCGAACGCGGCCTCTCCGTGCAGGTCGCACGGCGACACGACGGGCGGCTTGGGCGGCACGCTCGGCGCGCTCGCTGCGCTCGGGTCGACCGGGCGCAGATCGGGCAGCAGCGAGGCGGCTTCGTTGCGCACCAGGTTGGCGGCGATAAAGGCGACGATCTGCACGCGCTCTTCGGGGCGCTGGGCGGTCAGCGCGATCTCGCGGCTGGCGCGCGGCAGGCTGCGCGACGACAGCGCCACCTCCACGTTTTCGGCCGAGACGCGCGTGACCTGCAGCATGGGCATGCCAGCCGTCGCGTAGGCAGCGTCGAGCACACCGACGCCCAGCTCCGCTTCGAGTGCCGCGCGCAGTGCGGCCGCGTCCACCAGCTCGGGCGCCACCTGCAGCGCGATCACGGCCTCGCGTGCCGGCGCAGCCGCGCTCGCTTCGGACACGACGCCCGGCGGCTCTGGGCTCGCTGGCGCGCTCTGCGCGTGGCCCGAGCCCGCGTTGAGGACGCAGCTCGCCAGCCACAGCAGCCCGGAGGCTGCTGCTTTCGTTTTCCGGATCGGCATCACTTACTCCAGCGCTTTTAGCAGCTTGGTGGCTTCGGCCTGTCGATACCCGCGCGCGACTTCGCCCCTGGCGAACGGCAAGAGTGCGCGGCGTGCCTCGTCTTTTCGATCGAGGCGCACCAGGCAGATGGCGCGGTTGTAGCGAGCTTCGACGGCGAAGGTGCCACTCGGATAGGCTTGCAGATACTGGTCCCAGCCGCGCAGGGCGGCCGCAAAGTCGCGCGCACGAAAGTGTTTTTCGTGCGCATAGCGGTACAGCGCGAGGTCCTTGTCGTGCGCGGGCTCGGGCGCCACCGGGGCTGGTGCCGGCTCGACGAGCGCAGGCGCGTCGGGCGTGACCGCGGGGCTCTCGCTCGCACTCGGGGCCGCCGCACTTGCGCCGCGTGCGCGCTCCTCACGACGCCGGCGCCGCTCGTCGCGTAGCCGCCGGCTCTCGGCGTCGTCCTCGGCCGTGGCCAGCGCCTGCCGCACGGGCGGCTCGCTCACGGTGCTGGGCAAGTCGTCGACGACTGCGGGCGTCGGAATGGGAGCCGGCGCGGGCGCGGGGCGCGGCGCCTCGGCCGGCGCAACGCGCGCGGGACGGGCCTTGTGTCTGGCTTTGTGGTCGGCGACCGGACGTGGCGCGAGCAGCGCCGTCACGGCCTGCGCCACGCGCTCGAACGAGCCCGGCACGGCCGCGAACGCGCTGCCCGCGGCCAGCATGGCGGCCAGCGGCAACACCCAGCGCAGGGTGCGTGCGCGACTCGACTTGGCGCTGCGCTGGGCCGCGAGCAGTCGCTGCCTGGCAAGCAACAGCTCGTCGTCCGATGGCGGCGGCGTCGCCCGCAGCGCGCGCGTGGCCCGCTCGAGCAGATCGTTTTCGCCACTCATCGTACTTCCCTCCGCGTGAGCTCGTCGCGCAGCTTCTTTTTGGCGTGATGGAGACGGGTGCGCACCGTCGCCTCCGGAGCTCCCACGATGCTAGCCACTTCTCGCGAAGTTCGCTCTTCGACTTCGCACAACACGAACGCCACGCGCTGGTCGATGGGCAGGGTGTCCAGCGCGAGCGAGAGGGCGGCGGCCAGCCGCTCGCGCTCGGCGTCCTGCTCGGGCGTACCCGAGATCACATCCGGCTCACGCGCGAAGCGGTCGGCCATCGCGCGCCGGCGCGCCGCCGAGCGCACGTGATGGCGCGCATGGTTGACGGCGATCGAGATCAAGAACGTGCGCAGCGACGAAGCGCCTTGAAACCGCTTGATGGCCGACGGCACGGCCAAAAACACCTCGTGCACCAGGTCTTGCGCCTGATCGGGATCGCCCACCAGGCGACGCGAGAAGGCCGACAACGCCGGTGCATGCTCGTCGTACAGCTCACCGAGCGCGGCGGTCTCTCCTGCTTGAAGGCGCGCAACCAAGCGCGCCGTGATCGATTCCACGGACACAGCGGCGGGGCGGACCATAGCACTCGACGAAAACACGCTCATGGGACTCACCGTGTAGTTCCCGGTCGCCGCCAGAGTGTTCAACGTGCTCATGACAAAGTTCGTTTCGTGGGGAAGGCTCAGTCAGCGAGAAAAGCGCACGGTAACGGGGCTCACCACGGAGACCTCGCGACCGCCCTGGTCGAGCGCAGGCGTAAACTGCTTGGAGAGCAGGCAATCGCGCGCCGCGAAGCCAAAACCGTGGCCCTCGGGGACCTCGCGAGAGACCACCACCGAGCGCACCGTGCCGTCGGCCTCGACCTTGACGCGCAGCAAGACCTCGCCGCGGTCGACCTGCGCGCGGCTCGGAAAAAAGCCCCGGCAGGGGTCGCTCTCGCCGAGCCGGGGCGCGCGACTCAGGATCGGATTGGCGCTGCCCGTGGCGGTGGGCGCGGCAGGTCGATCGCCGGCAGCGGCCGCGCCGACGGGCGCCGAGGCGGCCGTGCCGCCGCGCTGCACCGCGCCGTAGCCGAACGCACGACCGTTGGGGTCGGTCACGAAGCGCACTGGCTCGTCCGCGGTCTTGACGGCCTCGTCGACGGTGCGCAGCGGAGCGGCGCTGGCGGGCGGCGGAGCGGGTGCGCGCTGGGGCGCCCGACGCTCTGCCGCGCGACGCTCGGGCCGGGGGGCGACCGCAGCCGGCGGCGGCGGCTCGGGTGGCGGCGCCACGGGTGGCGTCACGGGCGGCGGCGGCGCGAGCAGCTCGACCTCGGTGACCGTCACCAGCGGCGGCGTTGGCGGCTCCGTGTTCAGCGCCAGCGCCGACAGGGCACCGTGTGCCAGCAGCGCCACCAGCCACGCACTGGCGGTGCGCCCTGCCCTCGCCTCGTGTGCCCCGGTCGAGAGCCATGTGGGCTCGGCGTTCACTGCCCTGGCTCCGTGCTCGGTGTTTGTTTGGCCTCCGCGCCAAACGCGACCTTGGCCACGCCCACCTCGCGCAGCACGTCGAGCACGTGCATCACGCGGCCGTGATCGACACGACTCGACGCCGAGAGCACCGCGCGCAAGTCAGGCGTCGCGCGCTGCGCCGCGCGTGTGGCCGCGCGCAGCGCCGTGTCGTCCACGGTCTTGCCGTTGGCCTGGATGACGCCCTGTGCGTCGACCGTGACGGTGAACATGGTCTGTATCTCGCTCGCCGTCGCGGCCTTGGGCAGGTCGAGCGGCATGGCCTGCGACATCACCAGCTTGGCGGTCACCATGAAGATGACCAGCAGCACCAGCGTGACGTCCACCAAGGGCGTGACGTTGATGCCGGTGATCTCGTCACCGTCTTGCGAAGAGGCCGCCATGATCAAACTCCTTCTGCGCGCGAAGCGACCAGGTGGGTGGCGTGTCCACTCGCACTCGCGCGGCCGCTGCTCGGCGCGTAACGAACGTTGCGCGGCGGATCGGACTCGAGGTGCACCAGAAGGATGTGCGAGAGCGCCTCGGTATTGGCGACCACCCCGCGGATCTTGCGCTGAAACCAGTTAAAAGCGGCCACTGCCGGGATCGCCACGAACAGCCCGATCGCGGTCGCCACCAGCGCTTCTGCGATGCTCGCCATCACGCCGGTGGTGGCCGCCGCACCGGCGCCCGCCTTGGACAGCTCCTCGAACGCGAGGATGATGCCGATCACGGTGCCGAACAGTCCGACGAACGGCGCGTTGTTGCCGAGCGTGCCGAGGAAGCCGAGCCGGCGGTCACAGCGGCTGCGCTGCGCGGCCGCGGCACCGGCCATCGCCTCGCGCGCCGCGTTGGCGCCGCGCTCGTACTCTTCGATGCCGGCCAGCACCACCTCGGCCTCGAGCGAGCGCGAGCGCTCGAGCAGTGCACGCGCGCCGGCCAGGTCGTCGTTGCGCAGGCTCACCGACAGCGAGCGCGCGAGTGCGGCGAAGTCTCCACGGACGGAGAAAAAGAACAGCGCGCGCTCGACGATGATCACGATGCTGATGATCGACAGACCGACCATCAGCCACATCACGGGCGCCGCGCCGAGCGACAGCATGAGCAATTTGGCTTGAGTAACGATGTCCATGCGCGTCTGTGCCCGCCGCGCGCAGGTTCGTTCACGGTGGAACAAAAAATCTGGGCGCTTGAACGCTGGCAAAGCCGCCGGGCACTAGACCGCGATGCCAAGCAGAAAAACATCGAGAGGGCGGCGCGCGCTGTGCGTTGTGTTCGTGCTCGCTGCCGTGGTGGCGTGCCCGCTCGCTGCACACGCGCAACAGACCGCACCCAACCAAGCCCCGTCCGACGCACCGCCTGCGCCCGCGGGAGACGAGGCCGCACCCAACCAAGCCGCGCCCGCTGCCGATCCCGGCGCGCTGACGCCCCCCCACTTGCTCGACGGTGCGTTGCCTGCTTTGCCCGCGCTGCCCGCAGGCAGCCAGCCGGTCAGCGTGGTGATCGAGCTGACCGTCGAGCGCGACGGTCTGGCGAGCGACGCCGTGGTGCTGATCTCGGGCGGGAGCGAGCCCGATCGGGCGGCGCTGGCCGCGGTCGCCGCACTGCGCTTTTCGCCTGCGCACAAGGGCGATCAGCCGATCGTTGCGCGCATCCCGTTTCGTTTCGAGTTTTTCCCTGCGGCGCCGACGCCCGCGCCCAGCGCGGTCGCGGCGCCCACAGAAGAAGACGAAGACGAAGAAGCAGGTGTCAGCGGCGAGCTCACCTTGGACGTGCTGGGGCAGAGGCCTCCGCGCGAGACCACCGTGCACAGCATCGAGATCGAGGAGTCGCGTCAGATCCCTGGCACCAACGGTGATCCGCTGCGCGCGCTCGAGTCGATGCCGGGCGTGGCGCGTCCCTCTGCCGCAGACGCGCAGCTGATCGTGCGCGGGTCGGCGCCGAACGACACGGCCGTGTTCATCGACGGCATCCGCATTCCCGTCGGCTACCACCTCGGCGGCTTCTCGTCCGTGGTGCAGAACGACGCACTCGACAAGCTCGAGTTTCGACCGGGAAACTTCGGCGCCGAGTACGGCCGCGCGATGGGCGGCACGGTGGAGCTGGGCCTGCGCGCGCCCCGGCGCGACCGCATCGCCGGGCTCGCCCAGCTCGACAGCATCGACGGGCGCTTGCTGCTGGAGGGACCCCTCGGCCAACGAACGCGCTTCATGTTGGCCGCACGACGCTCGTGGCTGGACACCTGGGTCGGCAGCCTGGACGAAGACATCAAGGCAGCGCCGGTCTACTACGACGGTCAGGCCGTGCTCGAGCACGACTTGACCTCACGCACCACCGCACGCCTGTTCTTCGTCGGCTCGGACGATCGGATGAAGCTGTTGTTCGACGCGCCCAGCGCCAGCGACCCGAGCGAGGGCGGCAAGCTGAACATCGCGTACGCGTTCACGCGCCTCGCGCTGCGCATCGAGTCGCGCCTGACCGACGACACCAGCCTGCGCCACGTGTTCTCGTGGGGCACCGACCATATCAACATCGTCGAGGGCGCGGGCTTTCAGGACATCAGCGCCCACACGCTCGACTGGCGCAGTGAGCTGCGCACCCGCTTCAACGGCTATCTCGCGGGTGCGGTCGGCGTCGACGCAAACTTCTGGAAGTATCGGGTCAGGCTGCGCGTGCCGCCCTACGAAGCGACCGACGAAGTCGACAACCCCACCTTCTCGCGTCCGTACCGCTCGCTCGGCGCCGACGTGTGGCTGGTGCGACCTGCGGTGTACGCCCTCTTGGAGATCACTCCCCTACCAGGCGTGCGCCTCGTGCCGAGCGTGCGCGTGGACTACGCAGAAGACACCAAGCAGGTCACGGTCGACCCACGACTGTCCATGCGTGCCGACGTGCACCCTGGTTTTCCACGCACCACCGTCAAGGGCGGCGTGGGTCTGTACGCCCAGCCGCCGCAAGGCGTCGAGAGCGTCGAGCCGTTCGGCTCTCCCGGCGTCGAGAGCAATCGTTCGCTCCACACGAGCCTCGGCGTCGAGCAGGAGCTCGCCCGCGGGCTCGAGCTCTCGCTCGAGGGGTACTACAAAAAGCTGTCCGACCTCGTGGTGGCGCGCACCGCAGAAAACACTACCAACGTAGGCGCGAGCTTCGCCAACACAGGCTCGGGCCGGGTGTACGGCGGGGAGACGCTGCTGCGCTACCGCGATCCAAACGGACGCTACTTCGGCTGGCTCGCGTACACGCTGTCACGCAGCGAGCGACGCAATACGAAGAGTGAGGACTACCACCTCTTTCAGTACGATCAGACGCACATCCTGACTGCGCTCGGCAACGTCCAGCTCGGTCATCGTGGCTGGTCGGTGGGCGCACGCTTCCGCTACGTCACGGGCTCGCCGTACACCCCGTACGTGGGCGGCGTCGTCGACCTCGACGCAGGCGCGTACACGCCGATCCCAGGATCTCCCTACAGCGCGCGTTTGCCCGCGTACCAGCAGCTCGATCTGCGCCTCGACAAGACCTGGTCGATCGGCCGCACGAAGCTCATCGCCTACGGCGAGCTGCGCAACACCTACAACCACAAAAACCCGGAGGGTCTCGCGTACAAATACGACTACTCGAAGTCCGAGATCCAGAGCGGCATCCCCATCCTTCCCGTGATCGGTCTGCGAGGTGAGCTGTGAAAAAGTGTTCATGCGTGCTGAGTCTTTCGCTGCTGTGCTCGACGTCGCTGGCGGCGTGTTCCGACGACCTGGATCCGTCGTCGTGGGTGAACGAGCTACGTCTTTTGGCGGTGCAAGCAGACTCGCCGTTCGCGCTGTCGGGACAGACGGTAGAGCTCGACGCGCTGGCGTTCGACCCGGCGGGGCGCGTCTTGAGCTGGGGCTGGGGCACGTGTTTCGACGCCAACTCGACGGTCGCGACCGACTGCCTGCACACGCTGAGCTTCGAGAGTCTGAACATTGCGACGAACGCGCCGACGCACTCGTTGCTGGTTCCCGCAACGGATGCGCCGTACCTGGGCGTGGCGGTGGTCGTGTGCCCGGGGACGATTGGGCGCGGCACGACCGCGGGCGTGCCCGTCACGTGCACCGACCCGAGCGGTCGCGTGCTGTCGATCTCGGAGTTCGAGGTGGGCGTGAAGCGGCTGTACCTGCGCGAGCCCGCGCTCAACCACAACCCCTCGATCAGCGAGTTGTCGTGGGACGGCGTCCCGTGGCCCGAGGGCGAGCTCAAGACGAGCGCGTGCAAGACCAGCAAGGCGGGCGCGTGCGACGAGTTCGTCGAGCACAAGCTCAGCGTGCTCGCTCCCGGCGCGTCAGAAGCTTCGGTCGACCGCGATCAGCAGCCCATCCAGGAGTCGGCGGTCGTGCAGTACTACGCGACCGGCGGCGAGTTCGAGGACGACGTGCGTTTGTTCGACACGGCCGAAAACACCTGGCAAGCGCGCCGCGAAGACGCGGGCCGGCTGATCACGCTCTGGTTCGTCGTGCGCGACGATCGGGGCGGCGTGTCGTGGATCACGCGCCAAGTGCAGGTTCCCTAGTCGGGGCGTCGGTGGGCCTGGTTAAACGCAAAACGCCTCCCAAAAGGGAGGCGCCTCGTCGTTTCAGCGCTCAAGGAGCGACTGAGTCTGGCTTAGTAGCGGCGACCGCCGCCGAAGCCACCACCGCCGCCGCCGCCGCCGAAGCCGCCGCGACCACCGCCGCCGCCGCCGCCGAAGCCGTTACGACGACCACCGCCGCCGCCGCCGCCGCCGCCTCCGCCACCCGAGCGCTCCTCAGCCTCGTTGACGCGCAGGGCGCGGCCATCGAGCGTCGCGCCGTCCATCTGCGAGATGGCGTTGGTCGCCGCCTCGGACGTACCCATCGTCACGAATGCAAAGCCGCGCGAACGGCCGGTCTCGCGATCGCTAACGATATGTACGTCGGTGACCTCACCGACCTCGCTGAAGCACTCACGAAGCGTCTCGGCGCTCGTGTTGAACGAAAGATTACCAACGTACAGTCGATTTCCCATTGCCTGTCTCTTCTCGTGTGCGGCTCAAAAACATCAACCCGTCTCCAGATCGCCGCCGGTCTCAGAGGGAGTGCGCGGAG
>Ga0190271_10000987_pt1 | contig 15575 bp, 16 predicted proteins | sample Popmic356T_FD_133747 | JGI IMG/M metagenome (GOLD analysis project Ga0190271, IMG submission 133747) | Populus adjacent soil microbial communities from riparian zone of Weber River, Utah, USA - 356 T | ecosystem: Environmental > Terrestrial > Soil > Riparian zone | place: USA: Utah | collected...
CCCTCTGGGCACAGCAGGACCTGCGCCGCATCCTTGGGATCGCCGGTGCGCGCGTGATCGAGGGCAACCTTCCGATCGCACGCGCTGAGACCGCGTTCGACGAGCGCGGAAGCCTCCGCGAGCCGCTCGTGGCTGAGCGCCTGCGCGCACACGTGGAGGCGCTCGTTCACGAGGCCTCTGTCCCGCTCGCCGCCTAGGTAGGGCTGTCACGGCAGCGCGCGCCGGGGTACCATTGGCGGGAGCGAAACGGGGAGCTCGGGCAACCGGGCTGAGAGGGCGGCTAGCGCGCCGCCGACCCGCAGAACCTGATCTGGGTAATGCCAGCGGAGGAACGCGTGAACGAGCCAGACGTCGTCGTCGTTGCAGCCGGGCCCGGCCCCGCGGTCGTGCTGCCCGAGGCCCCGACGGTCCTCGCCGCCGACGGCGGCGCAGACCGGGCAGCGGCGCTCGGTCTCGTGGTCGACGTCGTGCTGGGCGACCTGGACTCGATCTCAGACGAGCGGCTGGCGGCTCTGGAGGCTGCGGGCGCCCGGATCGTCCGGCACCCGACAGCCAAGGACGCGACCGACCTCGAGCTCGCCCTCGACGAGGCTCTCGCGCTCGGAGCAGGAAGCGTGCTCGTCGTCGCGAGCTCCGAGGGACGGCTCGACCATCTGCTCTCGTCCCTCCTCCTGCTCGGCTCGGAGCGCTATGCGGGCCTCGAGCTCGACGCGCTCGTCGGCGAGGCGCTCGTCCACGTCATCCGCGGCCGTCGGGTCGTGACCGGGCGCGTAGGGGAGCTCGTCAGCCTCTTCGCACTGGGCCGACGAGCGGACGGCATCACGACGAGCGGTCTCAGCTTCCCGCTCGCAGACGAGTCGCTCGAGCCGGGCTCGAGCCGCGGCGTCTCGAACGTCTTTGCGACGCCGGAGGCAGTCGTCACCGTCACCGCAGGCGCACTGCTCGCCGTCCGCCCTCGACCCGCCCGCTCTGAGGCGCGGGCGTGACAACGCTTGGAACCATCAGCCACAAGCTCGTTCGCACGCGAGCCGGGCTGGTGGCTGCGGTGGCGGCAGTGGGCGCAGTGGTGGGCATCGGTGTCGCGGCCGGGTGCGGTGGGGACGAGGCTGCAGGGCCGACGGAGGTCGTGCTCGTCACCCACGACTCGTTCGCGGTCTCGAAGGACGTCAAGGCAGCCTTCGAAGCGGAGAGCGGCCTGCGCCTCCGGATCCTCCAGGCCGGCGACGCGAACGAGACGCTGAACCGGGCGCTGCTCACCGCGGGCGACCCGCAGGGCGACGTCATCTTCGGGATCGACGACAGCGTGCTCTCCCGGGCGCTCGAGGGTGACCTGCTCGAGGAGTACCGGCCGGACGCGCTCGCGTCGGTCGTCGGCACCTACGTGGTGCCGTACGACCGGGTGACGCCGATCGACCACGGCGAGGTGTGCCTGAACGTCGACCGGGCCTGGTTCGCCGACCGTCGGCTCCCGCTGCCGCGGCGGCTCGAGGACCTCACCGACGCGCGGTATCGCAACCTGCTCGTCGTCGAGAACCCCGCGACGTCCTCCCCCGGGCTCGCCTTCCTGCTCGCGACGGTCGCGCGGTTCGGCGACGACGGCTGGCAGGCCTACTGGCGCGACCTTCGGACGAACGGCGTGCTCGCAGTGGACGGCTGGGAGGAGGCGTACACCCAGCAGTTCTCCGGGGCGGCGGGCAGTCCCGGGAAGCGTCCGATCGTCGTCTCGTACGCGACGAGCCCGGCCGCAGAGGTGATCTTCGCGGCGAAGCCACTCGACGTCGCGCCGACGTCCGCGATCGAGGACGGCTGCTACCGGCAGGTCGAGTACGCGGGGATCCTGCGTGGTGCCCGGAACGAGGACGGCGCGCGCAAGCTGATCGACTTCATGCTCTCCGAGCGCTTCCAGGCCGACGTCCCGGGCTCGATGTTCGTCTATCCGGTGCGCGAGGGCGTCGAGCTTCCCCCCGCCTTCGTCGAGCACGCGATCGTCCCGGAGGATCCGCTCGCCCTGCCGGCCGACGACGTCGACGAGAACCGCGACCGCTGGGTCGACGAGTGGACCGAGATCGTCGTGCGTTGACGCGGCGCCGACGCACGGTCGCGCTGGCGGCAGTCCCGGTCGCGTTCCTGCTCGTCTTCTTCGCGTGGCCGCTCGCGGCGATCCTCGAGCGCAGCCTTCTCGGGGAAGCGGACGGTGAAGGGGCGCTCGACGTGCTCACGCGGGAATCGACGCTCGAGATCGCGTGGTTCACCCTCTGGCAGGCGACGGTCTCGACGGCGCTGACCCTACTCGCAGCGCTGCCGCTCGCGTGGGCGCTCGCCCGATTCCGCTTTCGAGGACGGTCGCTCGTCGAGGCGCTCGTGCTCGTGCCCTTCGTTCTGCCGACGGTCGTCGTCGCCACGGCGTTCGTCGCCCTTCTGCCCGAGAGGGTCGAGCGCTCGGTGTGGGCGATCTTCCTCGCACATGTCTTCTTCAACGTCGCGGTCGTCGTGCGCGTCGTCGGGTCGTTCTGGGCCGGGCTCGACCCGAAGCTCGGAGACGCCGCCGCGACGCTCGGGGCGAGGCCCGCCCAGCGTCACCTTCGCGTGACGCTGCCGCTGCTGGGCCCGGCGCTCGCGAGCGCCGCGTCGATCGTCTTCCTCTTCTGCTTCACGTCGTTCGGCGTGATCGTCGTCCTCGGCGGGCTGCGCTTCGCGACGCTCGAGTCCGAGATCTACAACCAGGCGGCACGCCTCTTCGACCTGCGCACGGCGGCGGTACTCGCTCTCGTCCAGCTCTGTGCCGTGGCGCTGACCGTCCTCGTCTCGAGCGCGCTCGAGCGGCGGCTCGGCGTGCGCGTGCGGCGCGGGCGCACCGCGATGCCTCCGGTCGGCCGCGACCGCGTTCTCGTGACGGTTGTCGTCGGCCTCTCGACCGCCCTGCTCGTACTGCCGCCGCTCGCACTCGTCCTTCGGTCGCTCCGCGTCGGCGACGGGCACGGGTTCGCGCACTTTCGCTCGCTCGCCGCCGAGACGCCGGCGTTGCTCGTGGAGCCTTGGCACGCGATCCTCAACTCGCTCGTCTTCGCCTCCGCGGCGGCGGTGATCGCGCTCGCGGTCGGAATCCCCGCGGCGGTCGTCGTCGCACGCGGTCGCAGCGGGGTGGATGCGCTCGTGATGCTGCCGCTCGGAGCCTCGGCGGCGATGCTCGGGTTCGGCTTCCTGCTCGCGTTCGACGAGCGACCGCTCGATCTGCGCTCGTCGCCTGCGATCGTGCCGGTCGCTCAGGCGCTCGTCGCGATCCCTTTCGTCGTGCGGGCGCTCGTCCCGGCGCTGCGTGCAGCTGACGTCCGCCTCCGCGAGGCCGCTGCCGTGCTCGGCGCCTCGCCCGGTCGCGTCCGGCGGGAGCTCGAGCTGCCTCTCCTCGCGCGCCCGCTCGCGGTCGCCGCAGGGCTCGCGTTCGCGGTCGCGCTCGGCGAGTTCGGCGCGACCGTCTTCGTCTCGCGCGCGGACTGGCCGACCGTGCCCGTCGCGATCTTCCGGTTCCTCGGCCGGCCCGGCGAGTCAAACGTCGGCACCGCCATGGCGCTCTGCGTCGTCCTGATGGGACTCGTCGCGGCCGTCGCGCTCCTCTCGGAGCGCTCGCTCGCCCGGCGGGCAACGGGATGAGCCTCACGCTCGACGGCGTCGACGTCGTGCTCGACGGGCAGCCGATCGTGACCGACGTCTCGCTCGAGGTCGCCGCGGGCGAGCGACTCGCGCTTCTCGGGCCGAGCGGGTCGGGTAAGTCGACGATCCTGCGCGTGATCGCCGGTCTGCAGCCGCCGACGCGCGGAGAGGTCCTCCTCGACGGCCGCGACGTGACGGATGTCCCACCTCACCGACGCGAGATCGGGCTCGTCTTCCAGGACGCCGTGCTCTTCCCGCACCGCGATGTCGCCGGGAACGTCGGCTTCGGCCCGCGCGTGACCGGCGTCGCCGACGGGGAGCGCGAGGCGCGCGTCGCGGAGGCACTTGCGCTCGTTGGTCTCGCCGGCTCCGAGCACCGCGACGTGGCAACCCTCTCGGGCGGCGAAGCGCAGCGCGTGGCGCTTGCGCGCGCGCTCGCGACGCGGCCGCGCGTCCTGCTCCTCGACGAGCCCCTGGGCGCGCTCGACGGGCCGCTGCGCTTCCGGCTGCAGTCGGACCTCCGCGCGCTCTTCGAGGAGCTGTCGCTCACCGTCGTCCACGTCACGCACGACGTCGGCGAGGCGTTCGCGCTCGGCGACCGCGTGGCCGTCCTGCGCGCGGGCCGCCTGGCGCAACTCGCGTCGCCGGACGAGCTCTGGGCGCGGCCCGCGGACGACTGGGTCGCGCGCTTCCTCGGGCTGCGAAACGTCGTCGCCGACGGTAAGCGTGCCACGGTGACGCGGCCCGAGGCGGTCCGCGTGCGGCCCGGTGGAGGAGCCGTCGTGGTCTCGGCGGAGCGGGACGGCTCGGTCGTGCGGCTCGTCGTGCGGCGCGACGACGGGAGCGAGCTCGAGGGTGTCTCGACCGACGTCGCGCCGCCCGGGAAGGGCGATTCGGTGTCGGTCGAGATCGACCCGGCGGGCGTCGTCGAGGTGCCGGTGTGGCACGAGCAGGTGTCCGACTGAAGTCGGACACCCGGGGGCTAGGCGGCTACTCCCACTCGATCGTCGCAGGCGGCTTGGAGGTGAGGTCGAGTGCGACGCGGTTCACGCCGGGCACCTCGTTGACGATCCGGCTCGCGATCGTGTCGAGGAGCTCGTGCGGGAGCCGTGCCCAGTCGGCGGTCATCGCGTCCTCCGAGGTGACGGCACGGATCACGATCGGGTACGCGTACGTCCGCTCGTCGCCCTGGACGCCGACCGAGCGGATCGCAGGAAGCACTGCGAAGCATTGCCAGAGCTCGCCGTACAGGCCCGCGCGGCGCACTTCCTCGAGGAGTACCGAGTCCGCCGCCCGGAGGACCTCGAGGCGCTCCTCGGTCACCTCGCCGATGATCCGGATCGAGAGCCCGGGACCGGGGAACGGATGACGCCAGACCATGCGCTCCGGCAGCCCGAGCTGCTCGCCGACCCGCCGCACCTCGTCCTTGAAGAGCGAGCGAAGCGGCTCGACGAGCTCCATCCGCATGTCCGCGGGCAGGCCGCCCACGTTGTGGTGCGACTTGATCTTCGCCGCCACGCCGTCCTCGCCCCCCGACTCGATCACGTCGGAGTAGAGCGTCCCCTGGACGAGGAAGCGGACGTCGCCGAGCTTTCCCGCCTCCTCCTCGAAGACGCGGATGAACTCCTCGCCGACGCGCTTCCGCTTCTCCTCCGGCTCCGACACTCCCGCGAGACGGGCAAGGAAGCGCTCGCGCGCGTCGACGTGGACGAGCGGGACGTGGAAGTGGCCGCCGAACGTCTCCACCACCTGCATCGCCTCGTTCTCGCGCAGGAAGCCATGGTCGACGAAGACGCACGTGAGCTGGTCGCCGACGGCCTTGTAGACCAGCAGCGCCGCGACGGCCGAGTCGACACCGCCCGAGAGACCGCAGATGACGCGCTCCGAGCCGACCTGCCCCCTGATCCGCTCGACCTGCTCCTCGATCACCGCGGCGGGCGTCCACGCGGGCGGTGCGCCTGCGACGTCGTAGAGGAAGCGCTCGAGCATCTGCTGCCCCTGCGGGGTGTGGACGACCTCGGGATGGAACTGGACCGCGTAGAGGCCGCGCTCGGGATCCTCGAAGCCCGCGATCGGCGTCGTCGGCGACGACGCCGTGACGCGGGCGCCCGGCGGCGCCGAGACGACGGAGTCGCGATGGCTCATCCACACGACCTGCTCGGTGGCCATGTCGCCGAAGAGCGCACCCTCGGCCGACAGCTCGACGTCGGCCTTGCCGTACTCGGAGACGTCGTTCGACTCGACGGTGCCGCCGAGCTCGCGCGCGAGGAGCTGCATGCCGTAACAGATCCCGAGAGTCGGGATCCCGAGCTCGAAGATCGCCGGGTCGGCGAGCGGCGCACCCTCGGCGTAGACCGACGCAGGCCCGCCGGAGAGGACGAGCGCCGCCGGATTCCGGGCCAGGATCTCGTCCGGGCCGAGCCGGTGCGAGACGAGCTCCGAGTAGACCCGCGCCTCGCGGACGCGGCGGGCGATCAGCTGGCTGTACTGACCGCCGAAGTCGAGCACGAGCACCGGGCGCTCCTCCGGCCCCGGCTCGGGCGCGGGCGCGGGCGCCGGGAAGTCGAGCACCTGCGCGACGTCAGCCACGGCGGTAGTTCGGCGCTTCCTTCGTGATCGTCACGTCGTGCGGGTGGCTCTCGCGGAGACCGGCCCCCGTGATGCGGACGAACCGCGCCTCCTGCAGCGCGTCGATCGTCGCGGCACCGCAGTAGCCCATCGCCTGCCGGAGCCCGCCGACGAGCTGGTGGACGATCGGCCCGAGCGGCCCCTTGTACGGGACGCGACCCTCGATCCCCTCGGGGATGAGCTGGGCGACGTCCTCGACGTCGCCCTGGAAGTAGCGGTCCTTCGAGAAGCCTCGTGCCTTCATGGCACCGAGAGAGCCCATGCCGCGGTAGTCCTTGAAGCGCTCGCCCGCGACGAGCAGGACGTCGCCCGGGGTCTCGTCCGAGCCGGCGAACATGCCGCCGAGCATCACCGTGTCGGCGCCCGCGGCGATCGCCTTCGCGATGTCGCCGGAGGAGGTGATGCCGCCGTCGGCGACCAGCGGGACGCCGTGCTCCGAGGCGACCTGCGCGCAGTCGAAGATCGCGGTGAGCTGCGGCACACCGACGCCCGCGACGACGCGCGTCGTGCAGATCCCGGAGGGTCCGACCCCGACCTTGATCGCGTCTGCGCCCGCGTCGATCAGGGCCTCCGCCGCCTCGCCGGTCGCGATGTTGCCGGCGATCACCTGCACGTCGTGGGCGTTCTTCACCTGGCGGACGACGTCGAGCACGCCGAGCGAGTGGCCGTGCGCCGTGTCGACGACGAGCGCGTCGACCTCGGCCTCCACGAGCGCGGCCGTGCGCTCGAGCGCGTCGGGGCCGACGCCGACGGCCGCAGCGACCCGCAGCCGCCCGCGCTCGTCCTTCGTCGCGAGCGGATACGCCTCACGCTTCGAGATGTCCTTGACCGTGATGAGCCCCTTCAGCCGCCCCTCGAGATCGACGATCGGGAGCTTCTCGATCCGGTGCCGTCCGAGGATCGCCTGCGCCTCCTCGAGCGTCGTCCCGACGGGCGCGGTGACGAGGCCCTCGCGCGTCATCGCGTCGGCGACGCGGGTCGTGGAGGGGACGCCGAAGCGGAGATCGCGGTTCGTGAGGATCCCGACGAGACGCTCCTGGTCGTCCACGATCGGGATCCCGGAGACGCGGTAGCGCGCCATCAGGTCGAGGGCGTCGCCGACGAGCGCCTCCGGCGAGAGGGTTACGGGCTCGACGATCATCCCGGCCTCCGAGCGTTTCACCTTGTCGACCTCCGTCACCTGGTCGGCGATCGAGAGGTTCCGGTGCAGCACCCCCATCCCGCCCAGCCGCGCGAGCGCGATGCCCATGCGCGCCTCGGTGACCGTGTCCATCGCCGCGGAGACGAGTGGGATCTCCAGGGCGATCGTGCGCGTCAGCCGACTGGCCGTCGCGACGTCGTTCGGGAGGACTGCGGACTCGGCCGGGACGAGCAGGACGTCGTCGAAGGTGAGGCCTTCCTTCGCGAACTTGTCCTCGCGCGACGTCAACTGAAGGCCAGCGTAACAGCCTCGTCGGAGGCGGTCCCTACGAGACAGGCTCCAGCTGCTGCACCTGCACCGCGGCTGCCAGCCGACGGGCCTCGGCCGGGTCGAAACGACCGGCGCCGACCTCGAGCACGGAGGCGGCGCCGGCGGCCGCCGAGAGTCGCAGCGCCTCGTCGGTTGCCACGCCGTCGATCATCGAGGTGATCCACTGCGCGAGGAGGGCGTCACCGGCACCGACGACGGAGACGGACTCGAGCCGCGGGACGACCGCCCGGTAGCGCCTCACCTGCCGTTCCTCGCGGACGAGCGCGAAGCACCCGTCCTCGAGCGTGATGTGGACGTTGCGCGCGCCGAGCTCGGCGATCGCGTCGAGCGCCATCAGGAAGTCCTCGTCGTCGAAGAGCTCCTGGCCGACGAGCTGCTCGGCCTCGTGCTGGTTCGGCGAGACGAGCCACGGCTCGGCCTCGAGTCCGAGGCGCATCGGCTCGCCCTCGGTGTCGAGCGCGACTCGGATCCCACGCCGGGTCAGCTCCCGTGCGGCCTCCGCGTAGAACGCCTCGCTCACGCCGCGCGGGAGGGAGCCCGCGAAGACGACGGCGTCGGCCCCGCGCGAGAGGTACCGCAGCTTGTCCATCAGCACGCCGAGCTCGGTCTCGGTCACTTTCGGACCCCACTCGTTGATCTCGGTCTGCTGCCCGGACGTGGGGTCTACGACGAGCGTCGAGGTGCGGGATTCGTCGCGGATTCGGACGAAGTCGTTGAGGATCGCCTCGCTCGTGAGCTCCTCCACGATGCGCGTGCCCGTGCGACCGCCCGCGAGGCCCGTGGCGACGACGGGCACGTCGAGCCGCTTCAGCGCGCGCGCGACGTTGATCCCCTTGCCGCCCGCGAGCGTCAGCACCTCGCTCGCGCGGTGCCGCTTGCCGAGCTGGAGCGTCGGGACGGTGAGCGAGCGGTCGAGCGCGGCGTTGAGGGTGACGGTGACGATCACGGGGTCACGAGGTCGACGAGGTTGTGGCCGGTGCGCCGGGCGAGCCAGGCGGCCTTCGTCGCACGACTCGGCTCAGCCCGCGATTCGCCGGCGACGAGCGGCGAGCGGGCGATCACGCGGCTGCCGTCACGCACCACCAGCGTGCCGACGCGCTGGCCGGCCGCGACGGGGAGCGAGAGCACGGCAGGGATCACGATCTGCTCCACGAGGGGACGCCCCGCGGGAGTCGGGCGCACGATCGCCCGGGGCGCGACGACCGGAACCCGGGGCTGCCCCCACCCGACGGAGACGAGACCGTACGAGCGCGCGGGAGCCACGACGCGCGACGCCCGGTAGCTGGCGAGCCCGAAGCGAAGGAGCGCCGTGAGGTCGCTGTCGCGCTGCGCCTCGGTCGCGGCGCCGAGGACGGTGACGGTGATGCCGACGGCCCCCTGCTTCGCGAAGCCGACCTGCGACCAGCCCGCGAGGGACGTGTGCCCGGTCTTGCCCGCGACGAACCCACCGAACGTGCCGACGAGGTTGTCGGTCGAGCGCACCCAGCGTCCATTCGAGAGCCTGGCGGCGGCCGCGCCGGCGTAGCGACGCAGCACCCGCACGCGGAGCGCCTCGCGCAGCAGCTTGGCGCTGTCCCGTGCGGTCGACACGTGGCCGCCCTGGTCGAGCCCGTGCGGGTTGCGATAGCGCGTGCCGGTGAGCCCGAGCCGCCTCGCCTCGGCGTTCATCGCCGCGACGAAGCGGGGGAGATCGCCGGCGGCGGCGATCGCGAGCGCGGTCGCGGCGTCGTTCGCGCTCGGCACGAGCGTGCCGATCACGAGGTCGCGGACAGTCACGCGCTGACCCGGCCGCAGGGACAGGGTCGACTCTCCGATCCGCGTGGCGGCCGGGGAGACGGTCACGGTACGGTCGAGCTCGAGCCGCTGTACCGCGACGAGCGCCGTCATGAGCTTCGTGATCGACGCCATCGCGCGCGGCGTGTCGGCATCGCGGGCGGCGAGCGTGCGGCCGTCCACGGAGCTCTGGACGATGTACGCACGCGCCTGCACCGGCGGGGCGGCCGCCTCGGCGGGACTCGGGGCGAGAACCACGGCGAGTGCTGCCACCGCGAGGATGGAGCGCATCACGGCGCCCCAGGGTAGACGACGGACGGGATGCTCATCCGGCGCGGATGCGCACCCGCTGGCCGACGCGGAGCAGGTCGGGGTCGAGGCCGGGATTCAGGCGTGCCAGCACTTCGACCCTGGTTCCGGTGCGCTCCGCGATCGCCTCCAGCGTGTCACCCGCGCGCACGACGACCGTTTGCGGGCCGCCCGGCTGCACGACCCCCGGCGGGCTCACGGTCGGCGGGTCGTTCTCCCGCAGCCCCGAGCGGACGAGCAGCACGGCCACCGTCACCGCGAGCAGGAAGAGGACGGGGGCCGCCACGCGGGCGACGTGGGCCCGGTCGAGCTTCACCAGCCCGCCGCAGCCCAGACCGAGGCGGAGAGCCGTGCGGCCTCGGCACCCGCGGCTGCCCGCCAGTCGCCGGTCGGCGATTCCCGATACGCATAGATGATCGAGCGCGAGGCATTGACGAGCGCACTCGACGGCCCGCTCGTGAATGCACGGGCGACGTCCGCGGGGCCTGCGCCCTGCGCCCCGACTCCAGGTAAGAGGATGATCGCGCGCGGCATCTCCCTCCGCGCCTCGCCGACGATGCGCGGTGCCGTCGCGCCGACGACCGCGCCGACGCTCGAGAGGCCCCGAGCGCCGACCAGCTCCTCGCCCCAGCCGTCCACGAGTTCGGCAACGTGCCGCCAGAGCGGCCGGCCGTCGCTCAGAACGGCGTCCTGCAGCTCGGCGGCGCCGGCGTTCGAGGTACGGACGAGGAGAAAGAGGCCGGCGCCCTCCCGCCGGCAGGCGGCGAAGAACGGGTCGAGCGAGTCGCGACCGAGGTATGGGCTGACCGTGAGCGCGTCCGAGAGCGGCGGGCCGCCGTTCATCGGCTCGAGGAAGGCCGTGGCGTACGCGCGTGCCGTCGAGCCGATGTCGCCGCGCTTTCCGTCTGCGATCACGAGCAGCCCCACCTCGCGCGCGTACCGGGAGACCGCTTCGAGCGCGCGCCAGCCGTCGCTCCCGAGCGCCTCGAAGAACGCCACCTGGGGCTTGACGGCGACGACGTACGGTGCGACGGCGTCGACGATGCCCTTGCAGAACCGCTCGACCGCGCCGGCGGCCGCAGCGCGGCTCGCCGCGGCCTCGCCGCGGAGCTCGACCGGAAGCAGGTCGACGACGGGGTCGAGCCCCACCACGAGCTGTGATCGCTTCCGCTCGACGGCGTCGGCCAGCCTGTCGGCGAAGGGAGCCGTCGGACGAACGGCGGCTGCGGCGGTCACGCGGCCAAGGGTATCCCGTCCACCAGCGCGCAGATCGCGTCGCGCTCGAGGGCCGCCACGCGGAGCTCCGGCGGCGGCTTGCGGAGAAACGAGGCGACGAGCCGCAGCTCGTCGACGTCCTCCGGCCCGGCCGACGCCGACGCCCGCTCGGCGGCCGCGAGCAGCGCGGCCGCCTCCGGCACGACGCCCGGCCCACGCGGCAGGAGCCGGACCGCGGCGACCCTACCGCCCGCGAGCGCGTGCGCCCTGACGAAGCCCGGTTTCCGCGCGGGAACGACGACGCATGCACGTAGCGCACGTAGCCGCTCGAGCTCCTGCAGCGTGCCGACGACCTGCTCGAGCGCCGCCGTCCGGTCGCGGAGGCGCGCAGCGTCCTCGAAGCGCAGGTCGTGCCCGAGTCGCCGCACGCGGCGGCGCAGCGGCTCGAGCGCCGCTGCCGGGTCGCCGGTGTGGCCGGCGAGCGCCTGCGCCGCCCGGCGCGCGAGGGCCCGGCTCGAGAGCGGGCCGAAGGGCGTCACCTCCGCGGTCACCACCCACCGCTCGCCGCGGAGCCGGAGGTAGACGTGGCGATCCGGGCGCGTCCCACGGGCGTTGGCCGGTGGCCGGAGCTCGCGGAGCAGGCGGAGCTCGTCGAGCGCCGCTTCGAGCTCCGAGCCCGTCTCCGACCAGTCGACGCGCTCCAGGGCACCGAGTGCCGCCTCGACGGCCGGTCGCTGCCGTCCGCCGGCGAAGTAGCTGCGCAACCGCCCGCGGAGGTCGCGCGCACGACCGACGTAGAGCGGCAGCTCGTCCCGGCCGCGGAAGACGTAGACGCCGGGTCGCGGCGGCGCGCCGGCGACGAGCGAGCGCTTGACGTGGAGGCGACGGGCGCGGGGCGCGGCGAGCTCGACGAGGTCGGCGAGCGTCCTCGCGCCGCGCTCCTGCGCGAGACCGAGCAGGCGGACGAGGATCTCGGCCGTGGCCTGTGCGTCCGGCAGCGCCCGGTGGCACGGAGCGGTCGAGACGCCGAAGAAGTGCGCGAGCGTCGCGAGCCCGAAGCGCTTCGTCCGCTCGCCGAGGAGCCGCTTCGCGAGCCAGACGGTGTCGACGACCGGAGCGGCGATCCGGCGCCCCGTGAGGAGCTCGACCTCGCGGTCGAGGAAGGCGAGATCGAAGCGCGCGTTGTGCGCGACGAGCGCGCCGTCGCCGGCGAACTCGAGGAAGCGTCGGATCGCGAGCTCCGCCCGCGGCGCACCCCGCAGCTCCGCCTGCCGGATGCCGGTGAGCGCGGCCACCGCGGCCGGGAGCGGGACGCGCGGGTCGACGAGCGTCTCGAAGACGTCCTCGAGCTCGAGCGCGCGGATCCGCTGCGCGCCGATCTCGCAGATCCTCGAGGTGCGTGGCGTGAGGCCCGTCGTCTCGAGGTCGACGACGACGAAGTGCGCATCCTCGAGCTGGACGTCCCGGCCCGGAGGCGCCGCGAGCCCGACCGCGCCTCCACGCCAGGCGAGCCGTGCGTCGCCGGCGACGACGTCGTCGAGGAGCGAGCGGGCGAGCGCGGTCGGAGCGCTCGCGAGCGCGAAGAGGCTCCGCGCTGCCTCGGTCGCCTCGACCGGCCCGCGCCGCGCCTCGACGAGCTCCACGAGCCGGTCTGCGGCGTCGAACGAGAGCTGCACGCAGTTCAGCGTAGACGAACATACGTTCGCTTGCCAGACACACTGGGAAGGACGGGTGTCCGACACCGAAGTCGGACGCCTCGAGCCCGGCGCGACGCGAGATCAAGCGAAGCGGGGATCCGCCGGTGCGGATCCCCGCTCGCGAACTAGCTGTTGACGGACTTCTTGAGGCCCGAGCCGGCCGAGAACTTCGGCACGTTCGCCGCGGAGATCTGCACGGGCTCACCGGTGCGGGGGTTCACGCCCTGGCGGGCGGCGCGCCGCGTCACGTGAAACTTGCCGAACCCGGTGAACGTGATCGAATCACCGGACACGAGAGTGCGCTCGATGACGTCGAGCGCCGCGTCGATCGCCGTTCCGGCGTCGCGCTTCGTCATGCCTGCCTTGTCGGCTACGGCATCCACGAACTCTTGCTTGGTCACGTTCCAACCTCCCTGGTCGATTTCCTCGATGACATCGCCGCCGAGCCTATAGGCGCGGCGGATTCGGCTCAACGATGCGGGTTCAAACGCTCATCCCGCGTTGCCAACAGGTCGCCCGCGCGATAGAGCGCGGTGAGGCGCACCCCGAGCCGGGCGAGCGCGTCGGCGCCACCCTCCTCGCGGTCGACGACGCACACCGCATGCCGGACGACGAGCCCGGCTGCGCGAACGGCCTCCACCGCGTCACGGAGGGCCCCGCCCGACGTGACGACGTCCTCGACGAGGCACACGAGCTCACCTGGCTCGTAGACGCCCTCGAGGCGGTTCCCGGTGCCGTATCCCTTGGCTTCATCGCGCACGATGATGAAGGGCACTCCGGACGCCATGGCAGCTGCGGCGGCCAGCGCGACCGCTCCGAGCGCAGGGCCGGCGAGCCGCGCGGCCTCGGGCTCGGCCTTCCCCGCGGCAGTCGCAAGACGCTCGCCGAGCTCTCGCAGCAGGCTCGGGTCGGTCTCGAAGCGGTACTTGTCGAGGTACCAGCGCGACCGCTTGCCCGAGCGAAGCGTGAAGTCCCCCTCGAGCAACGCGGCGTCGAGGAGCCGGAGGCCGAGCTCGTCGACGACCGTCATCGCAGTGCCCGCACGGCGATCGCGACGAGCCGGTCACGCTCCTCCGAGCCCTCGCGGAGCTCGAGCTCGGAGCCGTCGTCCCACGCGACGACCACGTGACCCTCCGTGCCGGACCGCCGCCGGAGGAGGAGCCAGAGCCCGAGACCCGCAGCGGCCAGCAGGATCGGCTTCACGCCGTCGCCTCGCGGAGCCGGCGCAGCGTCGCCCGCAGGTCGAACGCGACGAGGCCGACGGTCGGCTCGGCGATCGTCGTCGCGACGATGGAGCGCTCGCCGTCACGCACGACGACGAGCGAGCCACGCTCGACGTCGACGTGCACCCGCTCCACGCCCGGGTCGGGAGAACGGATGGCCGCCGCGGACGAGAGCAGATCGGCACCCGCGCTCACGAGCTCCCGCGCGCGCTCGTCGCTCGCCGCCCGAGAGGCCGCCACCTCGCCGTCCGCCGAGACGACGACCGCCTCGACGATCTGCGTCGAGAGCTCGAGAAGCTCCGCGAGAGCTGCAGAGGCGTCCATGCCGGCGCCCCGACTCTAGTCTCTCGTCAAACACATGCGGGCCATCCGGGAGACATTCGCACGGTTCTTCAACGAGCGCGGCACCCATCTTGCGGCGATGGTCGCCTACTTCGCGCTCATGTCGTTCGTGCCGCTCATCTTCCTCGCCCTCTCGATCCTCGGCTTTTTCGACCAGGCCGATTCGTCCAGTGCGCTCGTCGAGTACCTGGAGGACATCTTCCCGGAGCAGTCGGTGGAGTCGATCGTGGACGTCGTCGAGGAGGTGCAGCGGAACGCGGCCGCGTTGTCGGCGATCGGCGCGGGTGCTCTCCTCTGGAGCGCGCTCTCTCTCTTCTCCGCGCTCGAGTCGGCGTTCAACATCATGTACGACCGCCCGAACCGGCCGTTCCTCCGCGGCAAGGCGCTCGCCACGATCTACATGACGAGCGCCCTCGTCGTCCTCTTCACTGGCCTCGCGGTCGGAACCTTCGGGTACGACATCCTCCGCCGGTACGCGACAGATGTCGTCTCGAACCGATGGGTCGCGCTCGCGCTGACGCTGCTCGTCTCGAGCGCAGCCCTCTTCGTCTTTCTCATCTCGGCCTACCACCGGCTCCCGAACGCGCGTCTCTCGTGGCGCGAGGTGCTCCCCGGAGCGCTCCTCGTCTCGGTCACGATGGCGATCACGATCCAGCTGCTCCCCCTCTTCCTCTTCCTCACCTCGGAGCTCGTCGCGCTCCAGGCGCTCGGGACGACCTTCCTGCTGCTCGTCTCGCTCTACGTGATGGCGATCATGATCGTCTTCGGCGCGACGCTGAACTACGTGCTCGCCTATGGGCTGAGCGAGCGGGAGGTCGTGCCGAAGCATCCGCCCACCGGTGCTCCGACCTCCGGCCCGATCGTCTAGAGCAGCGCGGCGAGCCGTCGCGCGGCGCGGGCACGGTGGGAGTGTTCGGTCTTCCACGCGTCGCCGAGGTCGGCGACCGTGCGCGTCTCGCCGACCGGGACGAAGACCGGGTCGAAGCCGAATCCCTCGTCGCCCGAGGGGCGCGCCGCGATCTCGCCGTCGAGCGCTCCTCGGGCGACGAGCTCCCGGCCGTCCGCCGCGACCGCGACGAGGACGCAGACGTACCGCGCCCCGCGATCGGTTGCCTCGGCGAGCGCCTCGAGCATCCGAGCCACGGGCTCGCCGGCCGCCCAGCGCGCCGTTCGCACGCCCGGTGCCCCACCCAGCGCAGCTGCCTCGATCCCCGAGTCCTCGCCGACCGCCCATGCCTCGGCGGACGTGTGCAGCCGTCCCCACTCGGC
>Ga0190271_10000988_pt1 | contig 15571 bp, 11 predicted proteins | sample Popmic356T_FD_133747 | JGI IMG/M metagenome (GOLD analysis project Ga0190271, IMG submission 133747) | Populus adjacent soil microbial communities from riparian zone of Weber River, Utah, USA - 356 T | ecosystem: Environmental > Terrestrial > Soil > Riparian zone | place: USA: Utah | collected...
AACCGACGGCGGCGCTCGTTCGCGAACAGCGCGTTCCAGTCGACGGTGACTCCGGCAACCCAGGCAGCGGCAAGACCTCGGTAGAGCGCCTCCGCTCCCGGTGATTTCCCGGCATGCCAGGCATCGATGGACGACTGCCGTGCGGATACGTCGAGGGCATTTCCCGAGGGTGCGAACTTCAACGCCAGGTAAGCAGCATCCGACGCGGCGCCCGGTCCTTCTCCCGCCAGCGGCGTGAGCAGCGGAATGCGCGCGGATCCGCGCGAAACCCTGGGCAGCGTCGTCATGCGCATTGCGAGCCGCAACGCGTCGGAAAGCGTCAGCACGCCGGCCAGGCATGCCGCAACCCAGGCGCCCGCTCCGGAGCCGGCGACGGCTTCCGGTTGTACACCCCAGCTCATCCACATGCGGGCCAGCGAATACGCGGAAGAGAACAACATCGCATCGCGCATGCGCGCATCGTCCGGCAACGACTGCCGCGCGCAGGCACGCACCAGGGAGCCGGAGTCCGGCGACAGCGTGGCCACGCATGTCGCGCATTCATCCAGCGCCTCCCGGTATCCGGGCTCGAGCTCGTACGCCATGCCCGGCAATGCCGCGTCCCATTCATCGATCTGCGGGAATTCGAAGGCGACCCGCGGGCGAACGATCTTCGCCGCGCCGGCTTCGCCCGCGCGCGCGTCCAGCTGCGCGAGGAGTTGCTGACGGTCGCGGCACACGAACGCGGTTCGCACTTCGTGCGCCTTGCGGCCGACGCCCAAGGTGAAGGCGACATCGGCCAGCGCCGCATCCGGCGTGGCGCGCAGGTGCGCCGCCAGTTTTCGCACGCCGGCCTCGAGTGCGGCAGCCGATTGCGCCGACATCGGCACGACATAGCAGGGCTTCCCCGCCGCGGAATTCGTGGGCGGCGGCGCCTCCTCGAGCACCAGGTGCGCATTGGTTCCGCCGATACCGAACGCACTCACGCCGGCACGGCGTCGCCCGGCGCCGTTGTGCCAGGCGGTGGCGGCGGCCGGCACGAACAATGCGCCGTCGCGCAAACTACTCTGCGGATTCGGACGCTCGAAATGCAGGGTCGGCGGTATTTGCGCGTGCCGCAGCGCCAGCGCCACTTTCATGAGGCCGGCGATTCCGGCCGCGGTGTCGAGATGACCGATGTTGGTCTTGACCGATCCCAGCGCGCACGAGGCGCGCGCCCTGTTCTCGTTGGTGAAGACTTCGGAGAGCGCCTGCAGCTCCAGCGCGTCACCGAGCAACGTACCGGTGCCGTGCCCTTCGATGAACGACAGGCTCTCGGCCTCCACCCCGGCATTCGCCAGCGCCTGCTCGATGACCGCGCGCTGTCCCGCCGCGCTCGGTGCCGCGAAGCTCACCTTGTCGCCGCCGTCGTTGTTGACCGCGCCGCCGAGGATGACGGCGTGAATGAAATCGCCGTCCCGCAACGCGTCTTCGATGCGCTTGAGCAGCACGAATCCGCAGCCGCTGCCGCCCACGGTACCGTTCGCGCGCGCGTCGAAGGCCCGGCAATGACCATCCGCGGAATAGATGCCGCCCTGTTCGTAGTTAGGCGGCTGCTGCGGCAGGAGCACGGAACTGGCGCCCGCCAGCGCCATGTCGCACTGGTGAGTCGCCAGGGCCTGTGCCGCGGCATGCACCGCCACCAGCGAAGTGGAGCAGGCAGTGCTGATGTTGAGGCTGGGGCCCTTGAGATTCAGGCGGTGAGAAATGGTGGTCGGAAAGAAATCCTTGTCGTTGGCGAACAGGATCTGCTGTCCGCCGACGCTCGCGGCCAGCCGTTCGAATTGGGGACCGATGTGGCGCAGCAGATAGGTGCTGAGGCTCGCACCCATGAACACGCCGACGAGCCCCGCGTATCTCTCGAGGTCGTAGCCCGCATCTTCCACGGCTTCCCAGGAACACTCGAGCGCCAGGCGCAATTGGGGGTCGGAGATCTCCGCCTGCTTGGGTGTGAAATGAAAAAAGCGCGCGTCGAAGCGATCGATGTCCGCCAGCATCGCGCGCGCCGGTACGGCACCGGCGGCGCCCGATCCCGCCCAACGCGTCACCGAGTCGGTTCCGCGCTTCAGGTTGTCCCAGAATTGCAGCGGTGTGTCGGCATCCGGAAAACGACACGCCATGCCGATGATCGCAACTGCGTCGCGGCGAATCCCTTCGCTTTCCATGTCGCTTTCACGCATCCGTGGTCCAGCTTGTTTTGCATGAGAATCAGGCGGGCAGTCTGTATTAGGATGCCACCTACTTCGGGAGCACGCTATGGGCGCCAGACTATTTCCATTCCTGCTCCGCCTCTACGCCGCGTGCTTGCACATTTTTCCATTCACCGTTCCGGAAGTCGCGAAAATCCGACGCGTGGCGATCTTCTCGGTGCTGGGCCCGGGATTGCGCACCGGCGACTACGTGGCGGCTTCGATCGTGTTCCATCTCGTCGCACGCCGCTTCCCCAATGCGACGCTGCATCTCATCGTGTCGCAACATCAGGCGCAGAACTTCGGCAGCCTCTACCTACGCCACTTCCCGATCGACCAGGTGATCGCCTGCGATCTGCTGAATGACGGCCATTGGAAGAACTGGCTTGCATTGTGGCGCAAGGTTCGCAACGGAAAGTTCGATGCCTGCGTGCAGGATTGCCGCGACACGATCCTGAGTCCCTGGTTCGCGCATCTGTGCGGTATCCGGTTGCGAATCGGTGTGAACCGCGGAGAACCGGTGGATGAATTCATCAATCCGTCACGCGGCGTATACCTGCGGCCGGATGGCAGCATGACCATCCTCGACCTGGCGGCCGCGTACGCACAGGCCTTGGAATTCGACCCGCCGCTGACGCGAGAGCAGATAGAGCCCCGCTTCGAGCTCGCGCCGATGACGGAGCCACTCGGCGCCGATGCGCGCCGGCCAATCGTCGCCATGCACTCAGGCGGTGCGCGCGACTGGAATCGCCGCTGGCCGGACGCGCATTTCATCGCGCTCGCCGAACGGCTGGCCGTCGAGTGCGGCGCGCAGATCGTGATGCTGGGCGGCGAAAACGAACGCGATGACGCCGAGTTCATCGCCGGCCAGGTGCGCGCGAAATGCCGCGGGGCGAGCATCCGCAATGTCTGTGGTGGCGACCTGAACTGGCTGGCCCACCAGCTGGCGAATGCGGACTTGCTGGTCGCAAACGATTCCGCGGTCATGCACATCGCCGCGGGACTCGGCATCCCGGCGGTCGTTGCCTTCGGTCCGACCACCTACTCGACCTGGGATGCCTATCGCAAGCAGAGCAATGTGTCGCTGAACCTGGAATGCTGGCGTCATCGTCCTACATTGGGCCAGGACGTCACGGTGAATTGCGGCCACCAGTGCCCGGTGGAATACGACCCCCGGGATCGGAAATATCCTTACTGCATGATGCAGCTGGCGGTAGCGACGGTGTTCGACGAATGCAAACGCCGGCTGACCAGCTGCACGACTCCTGTGCGCGCGCCCGAAGCCGCGCGCGCCGGCGCCTAACCACCGGAGCATCGAGGGATGATTTCAGACGTGGTGATCGTCGGCGCGGGCGCCACCGGAGGCTGGGCGGCGCACCACCTGACGCGACTGGGCCACTCGGTGACGCTGCTCGACGCGGGGCCACGCGTCGACGTGACCAGGCAGTTCCAGCAGTTGCTCGCGGGCTATCTCGCCGGGATGCTGCCCGGTCCGCCTGGCCGCGCGGCCGCAGCCGCGCCGCCCATCCGAAATCACACGCAACTCATACAGGCGACCAGCCACGCCTACGGTCCGATGACGAAACACCTGTTCGTCGACGACGTCGCCAATCCTTACGAAGTCGCCGCCGGCGGGCGCTTCAACTGGATCCGCTCGCGCCTCGTCGGCGGACGCACGGCGCTGTGGAACCGGGTGTGCGTGCGGATGTCCGACGTGCAGTTCCAGCCGGGAAAACACGGAGCTTCCGGCCCGGACTGGCCGATCTGCGCTGCGGACCTCGGCCCCTACTACGACATGATCGAGCGCTATTTCGCGGTAGATGGACTCGACTCCAGCCATCGCGAGGTCCCCGCGGGCGTAAATCGCGACGCGCCCGCATTTTCGCCGACCGAGCACGAATTCAAGCAGCGCGTCGAGGCCCAGGGCGATGATCTGCGCGTGATGCGCCTGCCGCAGACCAGTCTGATCCAGCCCGGAGTCAGCCTGGCCGCCGCGATTGCGAGGCCTCATTTCTGCAGCGCAGCTTCGACTATCCAGTCGGCGGAAGACACCGGTCTGCTCGAGCTGGTCCCGAACGCCGTCGTCCGCGCGGTGCTCACGGACAGCAGCGGGGCCCGTACCGTCGGCGTGCAGGTCATCGACACGCAGACGCAGGCGTCGCGGGAGATTCTCGGCCGCGTCGTCATGCTGTGCGCGTCGACGCTCGAAACCACGCGCATCCTTTTCAATTCGGCCGATCGCCGGCATCCCAACGGCCTCGCCAATTCTTCGGGCGTCCTCGGCCATTTCCTCTCCGATCACCTGGCGGGGATCAGCGTGTCCGCGGCGAATCGCAAACTCCGTCCGGACGCGCCGAGCCCGCAGATGCGTGGCGTGATGATCCCGCCCTTCGGTGCGGGCGGCACCAAGTTCATCGCGCAGGGCGAGGTCGGTCTGCCGTTTCCCCAGGGCGCGGGCTGTTCGTTCCGCAGCTTCGGCGAGATGAAACCGCGCCACGGGAATTTCGTGCGCCCGAGCGAATCCATGCGCGATGCGTGGGGCATTCCCGCGCTGCGCATCGAATGTTCACACACCGCGGAAGAACTGGAGAACGCCGCGGATTTCGGTCGGCGTCTCACTACCGTACTGGAGAATTCCGGCTATGAAACGGTACAACGGTCGCTCGAGTTGAAGCCGCCCGGCACGGCCGTGCATGAGTGCGGAACCGCCCGCATGGGCCAATCGCCGCAGGACTCGGTGCTCGACGGTCAATGCCGAACCTGGGACATTCCCAACCTGTATGTCACCGATGGCTCGGCATTCGTCAGCGCAGGCTTTCAGAATCCCACGCTCACGATGCTGGCGCTTACGGCAAGATCCTGCGATCACATTCACACTCACTTCGCGGAGTTCCAATGACGTCGACTGCGCCATCTGCGAAAGGGCTGCTCGCCATCGACGGCGCGTCGCCGACCGTGCGTGAACCGGTTCCGGTCATGGCACCAGGCGGCATGCGCATGGGCGAGGAAGAAGAGGCAGCGCTGATTTCCTGCATTCGCGGGCGCCGCCTGTTTCGCTACTACGGCGGCAAACCCGGACCCTCCCTCGTGGCGGCATTCGAAACAGAATGGGCCGCTCGCACCCGCGTGGCGCATTGCCTGGGCCTGAGTTCCGGCACCGCCGCGCTGATGTCGGCGATGGCCGCGCTCGACATTGGCGAAGGCGACGAGGTCATCGTTCCCGGCTTCGCGTGGGTTTCGAACATCACGGCAATCGTCGGCGTGGGCGCCGTTCCGGTCATCGCCGAAATCGACGAATCGCTGGGACTCGACATTCGCGATGTCGAAGCGAAGATCACGCCTTATACCCGGGCCCTGTGCGCCGTGCACATGAACGGTGCGCCGGCGCAAATGCGCGAGATCATGGCGTGCGCTCAGCGCCATGGACTGAAGGTCATCGAAGACGTCTCGCAAGCCGCCGGCGGAACCTTTGACGGGCAGCCGCTTGGATCGATCGGCCACCTCGGCGCTTTCAGCTTCCAATGGAACAAGCCCATCACCAGCGGCGAAGGCGGCGCGCTCACGACGAATGACTACGCCCTCTTCGAACGCGCCTGTATGTACCACGACGTGCTCGGCGGCATACGCACCAACACACCGCTGGAACGGATCCTGCCCGGATTCAACCTGCGCATGGGTGAACTGCAGGGCGCGCTGCTGCAGGTACAGAATGGCCGGCTGGACCAGATCATTCTCGACTGTCGGACGAATCGGGCAATAATTGCGGCAGCGACGAGTGCGGTGTTCGCCAGGAAGGGCGTCACTACGCGGCGCGAGAACGATCCTCACGGCGATATCGGCGTCGCATGGATTTTTCTGCTGCCGAGCGCGGAGCGCCTGGCCATCGTCGCCGCGGCGCTGCGCATGGAAGGCGTGCCGGTACGTGCATTCCTGACTCCGGGCAATCCCGACGCGCACGTGTACGCGGCGTGGCTGCCGCTGTTCCACAAGAATACCTGGTCGAAAAGCGGCCGGCCCTGGACGGGTCATCCGCGCGCCATCGAATACGACGCAGGCATGTGCCCGCAGACACTCGGCGTGCTCGGACGCGCGTTGTGTGTGGACATCAGTCCGGACCTGACCGACGATCACCTCGAACAAATTGCGGACGCCGTGAACAAGGTGCTGGAAGTTGCACTGTGAGCCGGACACCACACGATTTCAGAGTAAGGTGCTGCGTCGCCGCAGCCTCGGTGAGGAAGCTAGATTCCTCGACATTGGATTAGTAGAGTCAGCGCGCACGGACAGCAGGAAGCTCACCGCTTGAAAAGAAAACTCATGGAAATTCTCCGTTGCCCCGCGTGCCGCGGAGATCTCGCGCTCGAACCGGGCCGGGTCGAAGACGCCGAAATCATGGAAGGCTCGCTCACTTGCGCGGGATGCAGACGTGCGTTCCCCATATCGAACGGCGTGCCGCGAATGATCCTCGACCTCGCGCCGGTCGAGAAGACGAAATACAGTTTTCAGCAGCAGTGGCTGCAGCGGCTGGCGGGGAACGCCGAGCGACGCACGATGGTGTTCGCGCAGGACGTGCTCACCACGGTGCTCTGGATACACGAATGCGCGCAAGGCGCCTTGAGCGCATCCGGACCCGACAGCTGGTGCGTCGACGCCGGATGTGGCAGCGGCGAGAAGACCGTGGAATTCGCGAAGTGCGTGCCCTCGCAGAGTGTCGTGGGCCTCGATCTCAGCGATACGTTGGCGGCGTCGTATGCCGAGAACCGGCACATCTCCAACCTGCACTTCGTGCAGGCCGACATGTTTTTTCCACCGTTCCGCGAGGGCAGCTTCGCGTTCGCGATGAGCTACGCCGCCATGCATCACACGGCGGACACGGCCCGTGCGTTCAAGGCCATCGCCTCAACGGTGAAGAGCCGCGGCACGTTCCTGAGCTGGCTGTACCCGGTGGCCAGGGAATATCCCGGCCTGGCGTTCAAGGCGCTCTATCGCCAGCGTGATTGGCACATGTTGAATCTGCCCCGCCATCTTTCACCGCGCCTGTGCATGCTTTGCTGCCAGATCTATGTCGCGCTGCTGTTCCCCATCCTCATTCCCACCATCAAGCGGATCAGCAATTTCGGCGAGCTGAGCAAGCGCCGGAAGCTTTCGCTGCGCGAGCAGTACAACTCCGCCGTGTTCTACACACACGACAACGTGGCGCCGTTTTACCAGCACCGGCATGCCATCGCGGAAGTGGTGGCGTGGTACAAGGAATGCGGCTACGGCCCGGTGAATGCTTCGCAACCCGGCTTGTACATCGCACACAGACTCTGAGGCAGGCATCAGGGGCACGCACATGGAAGTGATGAACGACACCGTCGGAATCCAGACTTCCGCATCCCAGGCGGCGCATCTGCATGGCTTGATCGATGCCATCCGCCAGACGCCCGATGGCCGCACCACCTTCTTCGATCCCCATGCGTTCGCCTGGGTCCGGCGACTCGAGGCGGAATATCCGGCCATCAGGCAAGAGCTTCAGCGCATCCTTCGCGCGATCGAGCTGTTGCCAGGACTCGAGGAAATCCAGGTCGGCCAGTATCAGCTCACGCAGGACCGGCGCTGGAAGATGTTTCCGCTGTTCGCGTACGGCAACTGGTCGGAGCGCAACGTGCAACGCTGCCCGCAGACCGCGCGCGCGCTGCGGCAGGTCCCGGGACTGCAGGTGGCCATGTTTTCCATCATGCAGCCGGAAAAAGCGTTGCCGCCGCATTGTGGAAACTATTGCGGCGTACTGCGCTATCACCTCGGCGTCATGATTCCCGAGCCGCCCGAGCACTGCGGCATCCGCGTCGGCGGCGACACGCGCCATTGGCAAAATGGCGCGAGCCTCGTGTTCGACGACACGCACCTGCACAGCGCCTGGAATCACAGCACGCAGGACCGGGGCATATTGCTCATGGATTTCGTCCGCCCGCTGCCGGCCCATCTCGCCAGCCAGAACGAGGCGGTGATCGCGGCCATCGCCTCGAGCCCCTCGATCACGGGGGCGGCGACGCGCTGGGACGAATGGGAGCGCGCCTTCGGCTCGAAGTTAGACGCGCTGCTTGTCACCGCTGCCAGCTGACATCCCGGAGCCGGGTCGCGGCATGACCGCATCGGGAGCGGCGATCGTCACGACATTGCGCGCGGCCGGCGCCTATCTCGTGAATTTCGCCCGCTACCACCTGCACACGGGCTTCGACCATCTCTATCTATTTCTGGACGATCCGGCCGAGCCGGTACCCGACTGGCTGCGGCGACATGCGCGCGTCACGCTGATTTCCCGCGACGCCTCGCTGGAGGCGCGCTGGCGCGACATCGCCGGCGAACACGAGCTGCTCGGCTTCGTGCACGCGTGGCGCGACCGCGAGGTGATGGCGCGCCAGCTCCTGAACGTCAAGGTGGCCATTGCGCTCGCGAGCGCGGCGCGACACTCATGGTTGCTGAGCATCGACGTCGACGAACTGTTCCATTGCGGCCGGCAGACGGTTGCCGCGCATTTCGCCGAGCTCGACGCGCGGGGCCTGCAGCAGATGCACTACGCGAATCACGAACTGGTGCCGCAAGCCTGGCAGCCGACGGACATCGTGCGCCACGAAACCCTGTTCAAGCTCTCGCCCGCGGTGGTGGGCGAAGAGCGGCAGCAATGGTTTCGCGAGCGGTTCCCGAGGCGCCTGCGGTATTTCAACTATTACCATTGGGGCAAGGCGGCGGCGCGTGTCGCGCCGGGTCTGCAGCCCGGCATGACGGTCCACGAATTCACGGTACCGGATCAACCGCTGCCGTCACTGAGCGCGGCATTCCAGGCCTCGACCCGCGCAGTCCAGGTGCCGGATCTGAGCGCCGATCCCTGCATCCTTCATTACGCCATCGCCGGGTTCGAGGAGTTCGTGCGCAAGTATCGCGTGCTCGGCCGTTTTCCGAATCGCTGGTTCGGCAACGGCGTCGACATCCCCACCGCCCTGCCGTTTCACAGTGCCGCACGGGATGCCGTCGGGGATGACGATCCGCGCGCGGCGGAAACTTTTTTCCGCGAGAACGTGCTGTTCTCGCCGGCCGAGATCGCGGAGCTCCTCGAGCGGGGAATCTGCCGCCACTTTCCCGGGCCACCGCAGATATTGAACGGAGGCGCTCTTGGATGACCTCGTGAATGGGCAAAGCCCGCTGAACAGCGGCGCGACGCGAGGACCGGATACTTTGCCGCTGGTGACGGTAGTCACCGCGACGATGGGCCGGACCTCGCTGGCCAGGGCGATGAAGAGTGTGGTTCGCGCCGCGGAGGTGCTGCGCCAGCCGGTCGTCCATCTACTGGTGGTCGATGGTCCGGAATGCCTGCCTTCCGTGCAGGCAACCGTCGCGGCGCAGGCGCCTGCCGAGTTCGTGAAGGTCCAGGTGCTCGCGGTTCCACTGAAGACCGGGCGCAAGGGCGCCACCTGCAAGTCGGTCGGCTCGCTGGTCGCGCGCAGCACCTACGTCTCCTACCTCGACGACGACAACTGGTATCGGCGCGACCACCTGCAGAAGTGCACCCGCCTGCTCGACGACAACCACAAGGTGCAATGGCTGCATACCGGCGTCTGGGTGGTTGCCGACGAGGGCTGCGAGGAACCCGACGAAAACGTGTCGGGCCTTCCGGATTACTGCGAGAGCCTGGGCCTGCTGGGATCGGCGCCCTACCTGCCCTTCGAGAACACCAGCGACACGAACTGCCTCGTCCTGCGGGCCGACGTGGCGCGCAAGGTGGCATACCACTGGCAAAAGGACCTCATGCGCGGCACGCTGGTGATCGACGACCGGCTGGCATATTGGGCGTTGCTCGATCTGTATCCGCGCCACGCGTTCCTGTTCGAGCCCACGGTGTACTACGTGCCGAACTCGATGAGCCACTACAGCGTTTTCGAAAAGGGCAATCGCCTTGCTACCCGGCGCGTGATGAAGCGCGTGGGCAAAACCATCTTCTTCCGGCCGAGCCGGGCGCGGGTGCTCATGCTCAAGGGCCTGCGCGAATTCCGGAACGCATTCATCCGCAACGTCGCACGGCGCGGCATGCGCTGGGACGCCTGAACGCCGCGGCCCTTCCGGCCTTACCGCCAGCCGCGCGTTACGTGGCCGGAGCGTCAGCGCCGGTGTTGAGCCTGGTGCCCAGCCACGTGGCCGGGAACGACAGCAGCAGCACCGCCACCGGATACCACACGGGACCAAGATCCGGAGATTTGCTGGACGCCGCGAACACCGCGACGGCGGCGTGACCGGCGGCCAGAGCGCCGACCCCGACCGTGACCGTCATTCGTGCTCGTGCGATCTGCATGCCGACCCAGCCACCCGCCACTGCGCCTGCCACGCGGGCCGCGAGCGGCACGAGCCAGTGCCCGGTCGTCATTCCTTCGACGCTGTCGGGAAACATACCCGATCTGAAAATTGCGGCATCGAGACCGAGCCAGATACCCAGCGTGACCGCTGCTCCTACCACCACTGCGAGAATGTTTTTCATTGTTATGCACTCCCAGGTTCACCTCATGCTGGCACCCGCATCCGTGCAGGTCAATGGCGACGAACCACATTGGTGCAGCGCTCCTAGCAATCTTTGTCCGCCGCCAAATTAGTTAGGACCCGGAACCGCGGGTGCCGCCGCAGCTGCGCCAGATGCAGGCCAACACGCATTGGTGCATTGCGTTGTCCGGCCGGGCGGTTAAGGCCATAATCGCCCGCCATCCATTCCAGCGGAGCAATCGTGTGCGGGATTGCCGGATTCCTTGAGTTTTCAGGCGCGACGGCCCGCGAAGATCGCACGGCGACCCTGCGAAGGATGGGCTCACAACTGGCACGTCGCGGGCCCGACGACGAACAGGTCTTCTGCGACGACTGGTTCTCGCTGGTCTTTCGCCGCCTTTCCATCGTCGACCTGGACACCGGCACGCAGCCCATCTGGAACGAAGACCAGAGCATCCTGGTTGCGGTAAACGGCGAGATCTACAATCACCAGGAGCTCCGCGACACACTGGCGCCCCGGCACACCTTTCGCACGCGCTCGGATTGCGAAGTCGTCCTCCATCTCTACGAAGAGTTCGGCACCGCAGCATTCGCGCGCCTCAACGGCATTTTCGCGGTCTGCATCTGGGATCAGCGACGGCGAAAACTGGTTCTTGCGCGAGACCACCTCGGCGTCAAGCCGATGTTCTATTCGCTCGGACCAGGCCACCTGCTGTTCGGGTCCGAGCTCAAGGCGCTGCGTGCGCATCCCGGCTGCTCGTCAGAGCTCGAATGGGACGACTTTCACCTCGGCGGACCTCGGGACTTCATGCACACCCCGCGCTACCGGTCGCGGTTGCCTAGCTACGTGAAGGGCGTCGACGTGCTGCCGGGCGGGCACTACCTCACCGTCGAAGACGGCCGCTGCACGGGCCCCATCGCTTACTGGAGCCCCGAGGAAGCCCGCATGGACCTGCCGCACGACTCGTCCAGGCTCTGTGAGCATTATGCGGACCTGCTGGAAGATTCGGTGCGCATGCAACTCATGAGCGACGTGCCGGTGGGCGCGTTTCTGAGCGGCGGGCTGGACTCCTGCGCGCTGGTGGCCATCGCGAATCGGCACGAGCCCGGCATCCACTGCTTCAACCTCATCGAAGAGACGGTCGAGAAGTCCGGCGATGCGCAAGCGGCGACCGAGCTGGCGGAGCTCCTGGGCCTGCGCCTCTCGCGGGTGTACTTCCGCACCGACCACTTTCGCGCCACCCAGAGCCTGGGCCTGGCCGAGCTGGAATACATGGTGTGGATGCTGGATATGCCCTTCGTGGATCCGGAAATCTTCTTCAAGCACGAAGGGCACCGGTACGTGAAGACCGAGAGGTCCGACATCAAGGTCATCCTGCTCGGGCAGGGAGCCGACGAATTCGCGGGCGGATACTCCAACAGCTACGCCGACCCGCAGGCTTCGTGGGACGACTATCTACTGGGGCAGAGGCAGGCGCAGTTCGCTCCGCCCTACCAGGCATGGATCGACCGATCCCGGCTCGGCGACCGGATGCGGATCTCATACCGGACGAACATGCGGATGTTTTCGCAATCATTGCAGCGCTACAACCTGTGGCACGAGGACCGGACCAGCTCCGCGCATGGCATCGAGGCGCGCGTTCCCTTCCTCGACCGGCGGCTGGTCGAATTCCTCTGGTCGATTCCGGAGGCGCTGCACGCCGAGCTTTTCTGGGACAAGGAGATCGAGCGGCGCGCGGCGGCGCGCTGGCTGCCGGAACATCTGTGCCGCCGGCGCAAGGTTCCGTTCTTCCAGGGCCCGGATCTCTCCTCCGTGCAGAAGATGTTCTACACCCTGTTCCAGAATGCCTGGCCCGCGTTCGTCGAAAAATACATCGATGTACCAGACGGCCTGTTCGGCAAGCGGGAAGTCGCGGCGCTCGCGGCACGGGCGGAAACGGATCCCGGCGCGCTCATGGGCCTGTACCGGCTGATGACCCTGTTGATATTCGAGCGGCTCGGCCAGCAGGCCGGCCGCGACGACTATCGTCGGGTCATGTCGGCGCCATCGCCCCTCGCGGCGCGATGACTAACCACCGTGGAACAACCGCTCCAGCGGATGCGGCTTGGCGTCCGCCGGAAGGTTGGTGGCCTGCCAGAGCACGACCTGCCAGGTGTTCGCGCGATACGCCCAGACGCGCGTCGTGTAGAACATGATGCTGCCCTCCCAGCCGCCGAACACGCCGGCCACCTGCTCGGCGCCGCTGACGACGGCGGAATCGCCGAAGACCCGGGCTTTCATGTTCTTGTTCACGTACGCCGTATACGTGCGGTTTTTCTTCACCTCGGCAAGATAGCCGTTCCTGTCCATCGTCTTGCCGTCGCCACCGACCAGCACCAGGTCGGTTGCCGTCACCGACGCGATGAAGGCGAGATCCTTTTTCACGAATGCATCTGCGAGCCGGGTCTCGAGCGTCTGCACGGTTCTCAGATCCTGCTCCGGCGTCCGCGCCACCTCTGCGGCGCCGCCGGGAAAACTCGCCGCAATCAGCCCGCAGGCGACGAAAGTAGTGAGGCGCGCCATGAATCTCGTGTGCACTGCAGATCTCCTTGAATACTTCAACGGTTGAAGCGCGCGGTGGACATCACGGCTGCGCGCGGAATGAATAGCTCAACGATATGACCCGGTCTTCCGCGAACACGCAATGGAACCAGCCGAGCGGATTCACGAGGATTTCGCCGGGTCCGAGCCGCGCCTCCAGGGCGCGGGCGCGGGAAAACAGGGGGTAGCGCCGCAGATCTGCGTCGGCCGGATCGACATGGCACGGCTGGCTGTTGGTGAAGGCCTTGGACGGGTAGAGCAGCTCGCTCTGATCCGGGGAATACAGCAGCACGCGCTTGAAGCCGTACAACTGCGCCAGCAGACCATGCAGGTCGTCGCGGTGAAGAAGGGTGACCGGGCGGGTTCCATCGTGACCGCAGCCCATCCACAGTTGTGCGATCGCCGGCGGGCCATGGTTTTCGAAGAACGGCGGCGGAAACGCGCTCTGCATCGCCGCAGGGATCTCACAGCCGTGCGTGTAGACGTGATCCGGCCGCTCGGCACACATGCCGCGCACCAGGTCCGCCACGTTGCGGTGCTGCACGATGCGCGGGTCGACCGGCAATGTGGACTCGCCGAACCGCGCGGCAAAGTCCTCGAGGCTTTCGGGGAGGGGCCAGTGATCGAGCGCGCCTTCGACGATCACCGGGCGCTCCTCGGCCAGACACTGCACGACATCGCGGGTAGATGGCCGCCGCAGTCGCTCGACTTGCGTGACGGGCGGGCGTGAGTGGCTGATGCGGGCGGCGTTTTCGAATCGGGCCACGGTGGCCGCCGGCGGTCGCCGCAGCAGCAAACCCAGAGAGAACGCCAGCGTGACGTCGCCCTGCACCTCCATCTGCCGCGCGAAGGTGGGCGAGCGGAATTCGATGTCCTCGGCGCTGTCGTGCAGGAAGTTGGCGATCGTGTCCGTCATCCTGACGCGGCTCGAGGGATTTGGGTGTTTGCCAGGCCCGAAAGAGATGCGATTTTCGTCGAGCACCACGTGAAACGCTTCCGCCTGCGATCCGGCGATTTCGAATTCGCAGACGCCCCGGGCACCGGTCGCGTGATATGCGTCCTGCATGCGATCGAAGAGCTTCGCGCCAAGATTGCTCATGTCGCTCATCCGCGTCCTGTCCGGTTTTCATGCGGAGATCCGTCCCGCACTTCGAGATTCATTGCAGCATCGAGGTCGTGCGCGAGTGTAACAACAGCAGGCGGTTCCATGATGCTCCAGTGATCACCGGCAATTTCCGTCACGCGAACATCGCTTCCGAACCGTGCGGAGCCGCGTTGATCCCGCGCCGGCGCCAGGGAAGCGGTCGCCAGGAAGCAGTGGATTTGCGCGACGATCGGCCTCGTCACGTGCCCGCGACCGGCCTCGAACAAGCGGCGGCGCATCGCAACAACTTCGCCATCGATCGGCTGCGATCGTGTTGCACCCGGCTGAAGCATCCAGAGCGCGTGATCGTCGGGTTCGTACCCGTGGCTGTGCTCGCCGGCGGGATAAGCGTCGATGAGCCCGACGAAAGCTACCGACTGATTCGCGGTCTCGAGCTGCCGTGCCATCTCCTGCGCGATGAGGCCACCGACCGACCAGCCGGCGATGCGATAAGGACCTTGTGGCTGTACCTGGCGCATCGCCTGCACGTAGTGGCCGGCCATCGCCGCCACCGACGATTGTTGCCGGCTTTCCAGGACAAAGGCCTGCAGGCCGTAGATGGGACGATGCGTGACGAGTCGTTCGGCGATGGAGAAGTATGCGAACGCGTCGCCGCTGACGTCATGAACGAAGAAGAGGCACTCGCGATCGGTGCCGTCCCGGATCGGCACGACACACGCCGGCAGCTCGCGTGACACGGGCGAACTGCTGGCAGCGGTCATCGACGCAATCGTCGGTCGCTCGAACAACGTCGTGACTGAAATGCGCATGGCGTGACAACGCGCCTGTTCGATCATCTTCATGCCGAGCAGCGAATGTCCGCCGAGCTCGAAGAAATTGTCGTGCCGTCCAATGCGCGGAATGTTCAGCAGGTTTTCCCAGATCCGCGCCAGGGCCTCTTCGACCGCACCTTGTGGCGCCTCGTACTGACGACGCGCATACGAATCGGCCTGCGGCTGCGGCAGCGCGCGCCTATCCACCTTTCCGCTGGCGTTCAGCGGCATTTTCTCCAGCAGGACGAAGGCGGCGGGGAGCATGTACTGCGGCAGCGTCACTCTTATATGTGTCCGCAGCTCCTGCACGCTGGGGCTCTTGGCCCCCGCGGCGGTCACATACGCCACCAGCTGCTGC
>Ga0190271_10000989_pt1 | contig 15565 bp, 12 predicted proteins | sample Popmic356T_FD_133747 | JGI IMG/M metagenome (GOLD analysis project Ga0190271, IMG submission 133747) | Populus adjacent soil microbial communities from riparian zone of Weber River, Utah, USA - 356 T | ecosystem: Environmental > Terrestrial > Soil > Riparian zone | place: USA: Utah | collected...
CAGCCGCTCTACCCGGGCTGCGACGTCTGGCTGAACAACCCGCTGCGCCCGTACGAGGCCTGCGGCACGTCCGGCATGAAGGCGGCCCTCAACGGCGGTCTCAACCTGTCGATCCTCGACGGCTGGTGGGACGAGTGGTTCGACGGCAACAACGGTTGGGCGATCCCGTCCGCCGACGGGGTCGAGGACTCCGAGCGCCGCGACGACCTCGAGGCGATCGCGCTGTACGACCTCATCGAGAAGGAGGTCGCGCCGCGGTTCTACGACCTCGACGACAACGGCACGCCGGGCCGGTGGATCGAGATGGTGCGCCACACGCTGAAGTCGCTCGGCCCCAAGGTTCTCGCGGACCGGATGGTGGGCGACTACGTCCACGAGCTCTACGTGCCGGCCGCGGAGTCGTCGCGGACCCTCAACGACACGTACGACGGGGCCAAGGACCTCGCGGTGTGGAAGCGTCGTGTGGTCGACGGCTGGAAGGGCGTCAGCGTCGACCACGTCGACTCGGCCGGAGTCGGTGACAGTCCCGAGGTGGGTGCGTCGATGTCCGTCCACGCCTTCGTCTCGCTCGGCGACCTCAGCCCCGAGGACGTGGACGTGCAGACCGTGCACGGCCGCGTGCGTGAGGAGGACGACCTGGTCGACGCGCGGACGACGTCGCTGAAGCTCGTCGAGTCCTACGAGTCGAACCGGCACCGGTTCGACGGCGAGGTGACGCTGGCGTCCACCGGGTCCTTCGGCTACACCGTCCGCGTGGTGCCCAAGAACAACCACCTCGCGTCGGTGGCCGAGCTCGGCCTGGTCTCGCTGCCCAAGCCCTGAGGCGGTGCGCAGTTTCCCAAGGTATGCCGAGGAACTGGCACTTCCCACGGGTTACAACACGAGGGGAGTGCGAGTTCTTCGAGGGAAGCTGGGGCGGATGGGCCGTCGTCGTACGGCGGTGTGGACCGCCGGGCTTTCGGGCCGACGCTCAGGCCGCGTACGCCATGAGCTGACGGATGTAAGCCGCCGTGCGCTCGGGGTGGTAGAGGTCGGACCAGACGATGCGTACCATGCGCCAGCCCGTCACCCGCCGGAGCGCGTCCTCCCGCCGTTTCTCGCGGAACACGACCTCGCCGGGGTCCTCGCCGGGCTTGAGGAGGCGGCCGTACTTCACCCGGCCGTCGAACTCCCCGAGCAACCCGTGCTTCGGCCAGGCGAAGTCGCACGTTCCGATCAGTGTCGAGCCGTCGTACACCTCGAACTGCAGGTCGGGCGCCGGGAGCTTCTGGGCCCAGCATAGGTAGCGGGTGCGGGTCTCGCCCGCGCTGTCGCTACGTCCGTCGGCCATGCGGACGACGAGGTGAAGGTGCTGGCTGCCAGGCCAGGGCTCCATCAGAGTGTGCTGCTCTGCGAGGTCTTCAGGGGTGAAGAGCTTCTTCCGCAGGCCCGAGTCGACGGTCACGAGGCCGCGTTCGACGCCGCTCAGCAGGGCCGACTCCAAGGCGCCGCGCACCGGGCGAGTGCATGACACGCCGGCCCTCTCCACGAGCTCGTGATCGAGGCACAGGCCCTCGTGGTGGACGACGTCGTGCTCGGTGCGACCCGCGCCCCCGTCGAGGCGGGTGACGTGCGCGCGGCTCAGGTCAACGTCCCACATGTCAAGGTCGTTGAGCAGCCCGCTTGAGTGGTGGCTCGCCGTCACGTCCGGCTCGAGCGACCGCATGACCGCGCGGGCGAGGACGACGTGCCTGGCCTCGGAGCCCAGCTGCTCCCAGTGCTCGGCGAAGACGTAGGCCCCGTTCCGGACGCGGTGCCACCCGCCGCTGGCGAGCGCCCGTCGGATGAGGCGGTCGTCGCCGCCGAGGGCCAGGACCTCGGGTCGGAGGAACACGCCGAAGGCGTCCTGGATGGTGCGCAGCACCGGCTCGAGCTCGTCCACGCGGTGAGTCTGTGTGGGTCCGAGATCGCTCGTACGACGGATGTCCGGTCTGTGGAGGACGGGGGAGCGTCGATGCCTGGGGCCGGAATCGGGTCCGTCGGGCCGACCGCCGTACGTCGCCGGTGCCGGCCCCGCTTTCGCGGCTGCCCCATGCGTCACTGCTTCCCACGAGGAACTGGCACATCCCTCGTGTTGTAACCCATGGGAAGCGCCAGTTCTTCGACATACCGTGGGGAACTGCCCCCCGGCCTTCAGAGCTGGCGCAGGAGCACGAGAGAACGGGGCGAGAGCGCGAGGCCGGAGCCTGCCTTCACCTGGGTTCCGACAGGGTGTGCCGGGTCGGTGCTGAGCACGACCTCCCCGGCCTCGACCCACTCGTTCTCAGGAAGGTGGACGTCGCACGGCTCGCCCCGGGCGTTGAGCCACAGCAGGAACGAACGGTCCCGCTGCTGCTCGCCCCGCGGCCCCGGTGACCGCAGCGGATCGCCGGACACGAACATGCCCACGACGTGCAGCTCTTCGTCGTACCAGTCGTCGTCGGTCATCTCCCGACCCTCAGGATGGATCCAGGCAAGGTCCTTGGCTCCGCCGCTGATGGTGGGCCGGCCGCGGAAGTGGTGTCGCTGCCGCAGCGCCGGGTGCTCGCGTCGTAGCCGGAGGGCGGTCCGGGTGGTCTCGTGCAGGTCGAGCCACGCGTCGTCCGCGTTCCAGTCGAGCCAGGAGATCTCGTTGTCCTGGCAGTAGGCGTTGTTGTTGCCGCGCTGGGTCCGGCCACGCTCGTCACCGGCGGTGATCATCGGTGTCCCGCTCGAGAGGCACAGCGTGACCATCAGGTTGGCGGCATGCTTCCGCCGTGCCGCGACGATCCCCGCGTCCTCGGTCTCACCCTCGACGCCGTGGTTCCAGGACCTGTTGTGGTCGCTGCCGTCGCGGTTCTCCTCGAGGTTGTCGAGATTGTGCTTCTCGTTGTAGGACACGAGGTCGCGCAGCGTGAAGCCGTCGTGAGCGGTGACGAAGTTCACCGAGGCGTACGGCGACCGGCCGTCGTCGGCGTACAGGTCCGACGAGCCGGCCAGCCGGGACGCGACCTCCCGGACCCCGGGGGTGTGAGCTCGCCAGAAGTCGCGCATGGTGTCGCGGTAGCCGTCGTTCCACTCCACCCACGGAGGCGGGAACGACCCGACCCGGTAGCCGTCCGTGCTGATGTCCCACGGCTCCGCGATCAGCTTGACGTGCCGCAGCACCGGATCCTGCCCGATCGTCGTGAGGAACGCGCCCTTCATGTCGACGGCGTGCTCGGTCCTGGCCAAGGCTGAGGCGAGGTCGAACCGGAACCCGTCGACGTGCATCTCCGTGACCCAGTAGCGCAAGGAGTCGAGGATCAGCCGCAGGGCGCCCTGGTCGGTCGAGTCGACGGTGTTGCCGCACCCCGTGACGTCCCAGTACTCGTCCTTGGCCTGCGAGGCGGTGCGGGTCGCCCGCTTGTAGAAGCCGATGTCGTCGAGTCCTCGGAACGAGTACGACGGTCCTGTCGGCCCGGCTTCCGCGGTGTGGTTGTAGACCACGTCGAGGTAGACCTCGAGGCCCGCCCGGTGGAAGGAGCGCACCATCGCCTTGAACTCGGCGACCTGCTGACCACCATCGCCGGCGGCGCTGTATGCGCCGTGGGGTGCCAGGTACCCGATGGAGTTGTAGCCCCAGTAGTTGGTGAGTCCGCGGCCGGCCACGGAGCGCTCGTCGACGAACTGGTGCACCGGCAGCAGCTCGACCGCCGTCACCCCCAGGTCACGCAGGTACTTCGTGACCGCGGGTGAGCCCAGCCCCGCATACGTTCCTCGGAGGTGCTCGGGGATCCGCTCGTGCAGCCGGGTGAAGCCCTTGACGTGCAGCTCGTAGATGACGGTGTCCCCCCACGGGGTGCGCGGAGGGGTGTCGTCCTCCCAGTCGAACTCGTCGTGGACGACGACGCACCGCGGCATGAAGGGAGCCGAGTCCAGCGTGCTCGGGGCGGACGGGTCGGCCACGTCGTACGGCAGCAGCTCCTCGTCACCGCTGACCCGGCCGCCGACGGCGCGGGCGTACGGGTCGAGGAGCAGCTTGTGCGGATTGAAGCGCCGGCCGCTCTCCGGGAGCCACGGTCCGTCGGCGCGGAAGCCGTAGCGCTGCCCGACGCGGACCTGGGGGATCGCGCCGTGCCACACCCCCAGGGTGTGCTCGGTCAGTCGGTGGCGTACCTCGTTGCCTTCGTCGTCGAAGAGGCACACCCACATCGAGGTCGCCTCGGGGGAGAACACCGCGAAGTTCGTCGAGTCCGGGGTCCACGTGGCGCCCAGGTGGTGAGGGGAACCGGGCCACACCGGCGCTGTCTCGCCGAAGCGGCTCCAGCGCCAGGAGTTCGGACTCACCCGCGCCATTGTGCCGACAACCGTCCCCGGCGACCCTTGCCGGGTCCTGGGTAGGGTGCAGCGGTCCGGCCCTCGCACCATCTCGCACCATCTCGGCACCATCTCGCACTGCCCCCAGGAGGTCTCGTGGAGTTCGTCAGGCTCGAGGTCGAGGACGGCGTCGGCACGATCCGGATCGACCGGCCCAAGATGAATGCGCTCAACGTGCAAATGCAGGGGGAGCTGGCCGCCGCGGCGACCGAGGCGACCGACCGCGACGACGTGCGCGCGGTCGTGCTCTACGGCGGGGAGCGGGTGTTCGCGGCAGGCGTGGACATCAAGGAGATGGCCGACCTGACCTACCCGGACATGGTGCGCCACAGCGGCCCCCTGCAGTCCGCCTTCACCGCGGTCGCCCGGATCCCCAAGCCCGTGGTCGCCGCGGTCACCGGCTACGCCCTGGGCGGCGGATGTGAGCTCGCGCTGTGCGCCGACGTGCGCTTCGCTGCGGAGGACGCGACCTTCGGCCAGCCCGAGATCCTCCTCGGGCTCATCCCCGGCGCGGGCGGCACCCAGCGGCTCAGCCGCCTCGTCGGACCGAGCCGCGCGAAGGACCTCATCTTCACCGGCCGCTTCGTCAAGGCGGCCGAGGCCCTCGAGATGGGCCTCGCCGACCGGGTGCTGCCGGCCGACCAGGTGTACGCCGAGGCGCGTGCCTGGGCCGGCCAGTTCTCGGGCGCGGCGGCGTTTGCGCTCCGGGCTGCCAAGGAGGTCGTCGACCGGGGACTTGAGGTCGACCTCGACACCGGCCTGGAGATGGAGAGGCAGCAGTTTGCCTCGCTGTTCGCGACCGCCGACCGCGAGGCCGGGATGCGTTCGTTCATGGAGAACGGGCCAGGCAAGGCGACGTTCACGGGCTCCTGAACCCGCCGAAAGACCCGTGGCGTCCGCTACCCTTCGACGCACGCACCGGAACAGGAGAGCACATGAGCGAGCCCGAGAAGGCGGGCAAGGGCAGCACCAAGAGCGAGAAGGAGTCCTCGGACTCCAAGGGGGCCGCTGCTACCACCGCCCAGATCCGCAACGCGCTCGCCACCGCCGTCTGGCTGATCGCCGTCGTGTGCGCGGCGCTCCTCGCCATCGGAGCCCTCTGCGTCGTCCTGGACTTCAACCGCGACAACGCCTTCGTGAAGTTCTTCATCGAGGCGGCGGAGTCGGTCAACGTCCTCGGCGAGCTCAAGGAGTTCACGCCGGACGGCAAGGGGGAGGCCGCGAGGCACAGCGCCGAGGTCAAGACCGTCCTGGTGAACTGGGGCATCGCCGCCGTGGTGTACCTCGTGGTCGGCAAGATCCTGGAGCGGCTGATCCGCCCCTGACCCCTGCGATCCGCCCTTGCGGCACGGGCCTTTCGAGGGGGCAGGCTGTGACTGAACCCACCCGTCCGAAACGGTGCAGGCGTTGTGACTCGCGGGTAGCCTCTGCTCAAACCGAGTGCACAGGAGGGGCCCTCCCGGGCCGTTTTCGCCATGAACATTGTCGTGTGTGTGAAGTACGTCCCGGACGCGACCGGTGACCGGAAGTTCGAGGACGACGGCACGGTCGATCGCGTCGGTGTGGACGGGCTGTTGTCGGAGCTGGACGAGTACGCGGTCGAGCAGGCCCTGCAGATCAAGGAGAAGCTCGGTGACGACACCGAGGTGACGGTGCTCACGGTCGGTCCGGAGTCGGCGGCGGACGCGGTGCGCAAGGCGCTGCAGATGGGTGCCGACAAGGGTGTGCACGTCAGTGACGAGGCGATCGCGGGATCCGACGCGCTGGCCACCTCCCTGGTGCTGGCCGAGGCCGTCAAGAAGCTCGACGGCGAGGGTGGCTGGGACCTGGTGATGTGCGGGATGTCCTCGACGGACGGCGTGATGGGCGTGGTGCCCGCGATGCTGTCCGAGCGGCTGGGTGTCCCGGGAGCCACGTTCGGCTCCGAGGTCGAGATCGACGGCGGCACCGTGAAGATCCGCCGTGACGGTGACGCCGCGACGGTGATGGTCGAGGGCTCGCTCCCGGCAGTGGTCTCGGTGACCGACCAGACCGGTGAGGCCCGCTACCCGTCGTTCAAGGGGATCATGGCGGCGAAGAAGAAGCCGGTGGAGACCTGGTCGCTGTCCGACCTGGGGGTGGAGGCCGACGCGGTCGGGCTGTCCGCTGCGTGGACGACGGTCGAGAGCACCGACGAGCGCCCGCCGCGCACCGCCGGCGAGATCGTGACCGACGAGGGCGGCAGTGGCGCGAAGGCGCTGGTCGACTTCCTCGCGTCGAAGAAGTTCATCTGACCGGCCCGCCGGTTCCCAGAGACGTTCGCAGAGTCGTTCCCCGGAGTCCGAGCCGAGAGTGTGAGGTTGTTTCCCCATGAGTGAGGTCCTGGTCCTCGTCGACCACGTCGGCGGCACCGTCCGCAAGACCACCCACGAGATGCTGACGATCGCCCGGCGCGTGGGCGAGCCGTCCGCGGTGTTCCTCGGGCAGCTGTCCGACGAGGCCGCCGGGGTGCTGAAGAAGTACGGCGCGGAGAAGATCTACACCGTCGACCCGAACGCCGTGGGTCCGTTCCTGGTGACCCCCAAGGCGGAGGTGCTGGCCCAGCTGGTGGAGTCGGCCTCTCCGGCCGCGGTGCTGGTGTCCTCCTCCGACGAGGGCAAGGAGGTCGCCGCGCGGCTGGCCGTCAAGACCGACTCCGGCCTGATCACCGACGCCGTCGACGTGCAGTCCGGCGATGACGGGCCGGTGACGACGCAGTCGGTGTTCGCCGGCGGCTTCACCGTGCAGGCCAAGGTCACCAAGGGCACGCCGATCATCACGGTCAAGCCCAACGCCGCCACGCCCGAGGAGGCCGACGGCGCCGGGGCGGTTGAGGAGGTGTCCTTCAGCGTCTCCGACGCCGGCAAGGGCGCCAAGCTCGTCGGCGTGGAGCCGAAGAAGAAGTCCGGGCGCCCCGAGCTCACGGAGGCCGCGATCGTGGTCTCCGGTGGACGCGGGACGGGCGGCAACTTCGAGCCGGTCGAGGGCCTTGCCGACGCCCTCGGCGCCGCGGTCGGTGCCTCGCGCGCCGCGGTCGACTCCGGCTGGTACCCACACACCTTCCAGATCGGCCAGACCGGCAAGGTCGTCTCGCCGCAGCTCTACATCGCGAACGGCATCTCCGGCGCGATCCAGCACCGCGCCGGCATGCAGACCTCCAAGACGATCGTCGCGGTCAACAAGGACGAGGAAGCGCCGATCTTCGAGCTGGTCGACTTCGGCGTCGTGGGCGACCTGCACACCGTGCTGCCCGCCGTGACCGAGGAAGTCACCAAGCGCAAGGGCTGAGCCACAGGTGGGGCGCGGCCGGGTTCCCGGCTGCGCCGTACGCTGGGATGCGCCATGACTCACACCGTCGACGCCGCAGCCCGGCGCATCGCCTATCTCGACCACGCGGCCACGACGCCGATGGTGCCCGAGGCCGTCGAGGCGATGACCGCGCTCCTGAGCACGACGGGCAACGCCAACAGCCTGCACGGGTCCGGCCGCGAGGCGCGCCGGGTCGTCGAGGAGTCGCGTGAGCGGATCGCCGCGTCGATCGGAGCGCGCCCCGGCGAGGTCGTGTTCACGTCCGGGGGCACGGAGTCCGACAACCTCGCCGTGAAGGGCCTCTTCTGGGACCGACGAGCCCAGGACCCCGAGCGGATGCGCGTCCTCTCGACCGGCGTCGAGCACCACGCCGTCCTCGATCCGCTGACCTGGCTCGAGGACGAGGGCGGGGCCGAGGTCGAGCTGCTGCCTGTCGACGCCCAAGGTGCTCTCGTCGTCGACGCGCTGGCGGACAGCATCGCCCGCGCGCCCGCGACCGTCGGACTGGTCACTGTCATGTGGGCCAACAACGAGGTCGGGACTCTCCAGCCTGTCGAGGACGTGGTCTCCCTGGCGCACCGCTACGACATCCCCGTGCACACCGATGCCGTCCAGGCCGTCGGGGCGGTGCCCGTCGACTTCGCGGCGGGCGACCTCGACGCGCTCACGCTCACTGCGCACAAGCTCGGAGGGCCCTACGGCGTGGGTGCGCTCGTCGTACGCCGCGACCTGTCCGCGACGCCGCTGCTGCACGGCGGCGGCCAGGAGAGGGGAATCCGCGCGGGCACCATCGACGTCCCGGCCATCGCAGGCTTCGCGGCCGCCGTGGAGCTCGCTGTGAAGCGGCGCACCGAGCATGCCGAGCGGATGGCCGCGCTCCGTGACGACCTCGTGTCCAGGGTCCTCGTCGAGGTGCCCGACGCGCGGCTCAACGGCAACCCCGTCGACCGCCTGCCCGGCAACGCCCACCTGAGCTTCCCGGGCTGCGAGGGCGACTCCCTGCTCATGCTGCTCGACCACCGGGGCATCGAGTGCTCGACCGGGTCGGCCTGCTCCGCCGGCGTGCCCCAGCCCAGCCACGTGCTGCTCGCGATGGGACGCGACGAGGCGGTGGCCCGCAGTTCTCTGCGGTTCACGCTGGGCCACACCAGCACAGCGGCGGACGTCGACGCGCTCGTCGAGGCGATCGCTCCGGTCGTCGAGCGGGCCCGGGCGGCCGCCCGATGACCCGCTCGATGACCCGTCCGATGAAGGTCGTCGCTGCCATGTCGGGTGGTGTGGACTCCGCGGTCGCTGCAGCACGGGCGGCCGAAGCCGGCCACGACGTCACCGGCATCCACCTCGCGCTCTCACGCAACCCGCAGTCACACCGCACGGGTGCCCGTGGCTGTTGCACGATCGAGGACGCCAACGACGCCCGTCGTGCGGCAGACGTGATCGGGATCCCCTTCTACGTCTGGGATCTGAGCGAACGCTTCCACGACGACGTCGTCGAGGACTTCCGCACCGAGTACCTTGCCGGACGCACCCCGAATCCCTGCCTGCGGTGCAACGAGAAGATCAAGTTCGCCGCGGTGCTCGACCGCGCTCGCGCTCTCGGGTACGACGCGGTGGCGACCGGCCACTACGCGCGGCTCGAGACCGCCCCCGACGGCACCGTGGAGATGCACCGGGCCGAGGACGCCGCCAAGGACCAGTCGTACGTGCTCGGCGTCCTGACCCAGCAGCAGCTCGCGCACTCGATGTTCCCGCTGGGCGACAGCCCCAAGTCCCTGGTCAGGCGTGAGGCCGCCGCCCGGGGTCTGCTGGTGGCCGAGAAGCCCGACAGCCACGACATCTGCTTCGTGGCCGACGGTGACACCGCCGGATGGCTGCACGACAAGCTCGGGACTGCACCGGGCACGTTCGTCGACCACGAGTCCGGCGACGTGCTCGGCACCCACGACGGGGCGTTCACGTACACCGTGGGGCAGCGCCGTGGCCTGCGGCTCGGCAGACCCGCTGCGGACGGCCGTCCCCGGTACGTGCTGGACATCGAGCCCGTGTCGGGCACCGTGACGGTCGGGCCCCGCGAGGCGCTCACCGTCGACCGGCTCGAGGGGATCTCCGCGCGCTGGTGCGGGACCCCTCCCACGTCGACGCTGGACTGCACCGTGCAGCTCCGCGCCCACGGCGAGGAGCACCGCGCCGTGATCACCGTCGACGGAGACCGGGTCGACGTCGACCTCCTCGACCCTGCGCAGGGCATCGCCCCTGGGCAGTCCGCCGTCGTCTACGACGGCACCCGGGTCGTCGGCTCGTGCACGATCACCGCGACGTCGCGCGTGCCGGCCGCATGACCCTGGCCAGTGGCGTCGGGTCGCACCCCGGCGATGACCAGCGCGACTTCGAGGAGGCGGTGCGCGTCGTGCTCGGTGAGCTCCCCGGCCTGCCGTACCTCCCCGAGGTCCCCGGGCGCGGAGCCCATGCAGGCATGGTCGGCCGGACGCTGGCCGTCCTCGACGGGATCGGGGTCGACCTCCAGCCGGCCGGGTGGCGTGTCACCGACGCTCCGGGCATCGACCACCGTCGGGCGATCTCACTGCTGGCCCAGGATCTCGACACCTTCGAGGAGCAGACCCAGGGCATCGCCACGACGGTCAAGACGCAGCTCACCGGCCCGTGGACCCTCGCGGCCACGGTCGAGCGGCCGCGGGGAGACAGGGTGCTGGCCGACCACGGCCTGCGCCGTGACCTTGCCCAGTCGTTGGCCGGCGGCATCGGTGCGCACCTCGACGACGTGCGACGTCGCGTGGGTGGCGCCCCGCTCGTGGTGCAGGTCGACGAGCCAGCGCTACCGGCCGTGCTCGCGGGCGCGGTGCCGACGGCCTCCGGGTTCCACCGCCACCGCACGGTCGACGTCTCCCAGGCGGCGGACGCCCTCGGCTGGGTGCTCGACGCGGTCCGGGCCGCGGGGGCCGAGCCGGTGGTGCACTGCTGCGCGGACGGGTTCCCGTTCGAGCTCCTGGACCGGGTCGGCGGGCCCGGCGTCAGTGTCGACGTGGACCGCCTCGCGGCGGAGGACTACGACGGTGTGGCCACGGCCCTGGAGCAGGGACGATGGGTGTTCCTCGGGATCGTTCCGACGGTGCGGCCGGAGCACCTGCCGACCAGCCGGGACCTGGCCGAGCGGGCAGTGCGACTGCTCGACATGGTCGGGCTCGAGCCGTCCGACCGCCTCGTCCTCACCCCGGCGTGCGGCCTCGCCGGCGCCGACCCGGCGTGGGCGCGTAGCGCCCTGGATCTGTGCCGCGCCGCCGCTGCCGAGGTCGACGCCGGCTGACGGTGTGCGTCGCCGATTCAGTCCGGATTGGTCGTCGACAGGCCGTCTGAGCAACCGATCGGCACCGAATCGCGGGACGACGGCTCAGTGAGCCGCCGGCACGGCCTCGTTGCTGGCGTGGTTGCCGCTAGCCAGGTCCTCGTGCCTGATGCGGTTGAGGCCGAAGGAGATCAGCCCACCGACCAGGAGCATCCCGGACGCCACCATGAATCCGACCGTGGCGCCGTGCGTGAACGAGACCCCCATCAGGGACGGGGCGGACGGGTCACAGCTCGTGCCCGAGGCCGCCAGGCCCTGGCAGAGCTCGGTCAGCTTGTCGCCCTGCGCGTTGAAGGCGATGGTGCTCAGCATCGCCAGGCCGAGCGCACCGCCGACCTGCTGCATGGTGTTGAGCACGCCGGACGCGATGCCCGAGTCGCGCGAGGAGACACCGTGCAGGACGCTCATCGTGGTCGGGATGAAGACCAGAGCCATGCCGATCGGCATCAGGACGACGAACGGGAAGACGTGTGTCCAGTAGTTGATGTCCACGCCGAGACCGGGCAGCGAGTCGTCGTACGGCATCCGGCTCATGCCCAGTACGGCGATCGCCGCGATGATCGCGCCGACCCCGGAGAGCTTGCCCGGGTCGAACCTCTGCACGAGCCTTGAGACCTGGGTCGCCGCGATGATCATCGTGATGCTGAACGGCAGGAACATCAGGCCGGTCTGCATCGGGCTCTCACCCATGACGTTCTGCAGGATCAGGGTGAGGAAGAAGAACATCGCGAACATCGCCGCGGGGATGAGCATCATCGTGACGTAGCCCGCGGCACGGTTGCGGTCGGCGAGGATGCGACCCGGCAGCAGTGGCTGCGGGTTGCGCCGTTCGAGAAGCCAGAACACGCCCAACAGCACGACACCGACGGCCATCGAGACGAGGGTCCAGGTGTCGCCCCAGCCATGGCTGCGGTCCCCGGCGCGGGTGATGCCGAACACCAGGGAGAGCAGGCCCGCGGTCGCCGTGATGGCGCCCGGGACGTCGAGGTGACCCGCGTGCCGGTCGCTCTCCACGAGCACGTACGGCGCGAGGGCGGCGGCGATGATGCCGATCGGGACGTTGATGAGGAAGGTGAGCCGCCAGCCGTGCACGTCGACACCGAAGATCGAGAGGTCCATCCCGGTCAGCCACCCGCCGAGCAGCAGGCCGACCGCGGCACCGAGGCCGGACATCATCGCGTAGACGGCGAAGGCCCTGCTGCGCTTGGGGCCGGGCTCGAACGTCGTGGTGATGAGCGCCAGCGCGTTGGGTGACGCGAAGGCGGCACCGAGGCCCTGCGCAGCCCGTGAGCCGAGCAGCATGGCCTCGTTCTGCGCGAAGCCGCCCACCAGGGAGGCCACGGCGAACAGCACGAGCCCGAACATGAAGGCGCGGCGCCGGCCGAACAGGTCACCGCAGCGGCCACCCAGCAGCAGGAAGCCGCCGAAGGTCAGCGCGTAGGCCGTGATGATCCACGGCAGCGCGGCGGCCGAGAAGTCCAGGTCGGCCTGGATGTAGGGCAGGGCGATGTTCGCGATGGTCGCGTCGAGCACCACCATCAGCTGGGCGATGCAGATGAGTGCGAGGGCCCACCCGAGGTGGCGGTGGACCGAAGCGCTCTCTGCTTCGCGGGGTTCGATGGCGGTCACGAGCTCTCCTGTACGGCGGTGCGGCCGGTGGCGGCCGGAAGAATGATCTGGTCGAGGACCCGCTCGACGAGTTCGGCGGTGATCTCCTCACCGAGGACGAACTTGCGGTGGAGGAGGATGCCCGCGAGCGCAGGGCCGAGCAGCGAGGGGTCGGCCCCCGGCGCGAGCTCGCCCCGCCCGGCTGCGCGACCGTAGATCTCCTGCGCTGCCTGCGCCTTCGGCAGCAGGAAGCGGGTGCGGAAGTCCTCGCTGAACTCGGGGTCGGTCTGCAGCGCGGTGAGGACGACGCCGAGGACACTCGTCGTGTCGCTGGTGCTCACCATGTTCGCGCAGAACATCGCGCGCAGGTCGCCGCGCAGGGAACCGGTGTCGGGCGTCGGCTGCGCGTGCAGCGACTTGGAGCGGATCACCGCGTCGACGACCAGGCTCTGCTTGGTCTGCCAGCGACGGTAGAGCGTGGCCTTGCTGGCGCGGGCGCGCTTGGCCACGGCATCCATGGTCAGCCGGTCGTAGCCGCTCTCCAGGAGCATGTCGACCACCGCGTCGAGGATCTCCTCCTCGCGCTCGCCCTCGACACGAGGGCGGACGACGTCGGACAGGGCACGGGGGACCATGACAAGGACCTCCTGGAGAGCGGTGGCACGCGGGTGCCCGAGACAGATGGAACGAAACCGTTCCGTTTCATCTGACGATAGAACGATGCCGTCTCATCCGTCAAATGCCTGCCGGCCCGGCAGTCAGCCGAGGAGGGCCAGGACCTCGTCGCGGGCGAACCGGTTCCAGTGCGTGAGGGAGCGGAGCATGTAGTGGCCGACGTCGCCCATGTCCGCAAGGGTGGCGTCGATGCCCCTGGCGGTGGCCCGGCGTACGAACGCGGCGGTGGCGTCGAACGACGTGATGTCGTCGGCCCGGCCGTGCGCGGCGCGGAGCACCTTCCCGGCGAGCGGGCCGACGTCCTCGCCCGCGGGGAACCAGGGAGCGAGGGCCACGACCCCGACGACCGCCCGGTCGTCCGCCACCGCAAGGGCAGACCGGGCACCCATCGAGTGACCCAGCACCACCACCGGGACGGCGCCGTGGGCGACACGCACCCGTTCCAGCGCCCAGCGAGCGTCGGGGACCGGGGAGTGCTCGGACGAGCGGGCGTTCCAGCCGACGTACCGGTAGCGCAGCAGCCAGACCGAGAGCCCCTGGCGCCGGAGCCCACGCTGCAGCTGCAGCATCATCAGCCGGGACCGCAGCCACGAGCGGCTGCGGCCGTCCACGAACTCGGTGTTGTCCTCGGCGCCGCCGTGCAGCATGAGCACGACGCCACGGGGGCGACGAGGGTCGGCGCGGGTCAGGTGCGGTCGCGCGTCGCCAGGCATGCCGAGATCCTGCCAGGAGGGTCCCAGCATCGCCGGGGCACGGTGGGTCCGAGGGCACGCGCCCGGTCTGTCCCCCAACCGGACGCGCACCCTCAGGCATGGGGTTCGGGCGCCGTCGGGCGAGGGATGGGTCGGGTCCCGGATGTCGGTGCCGCAGGGCAGGATGGGACCATGCCGAGCGAGTCCCGAGCCTCCTCCGACGTCCCCGCGACCGGTGCCGAGGGCCCGGTGCCGCCCCAGGCCCGCGAGGAGCACCGGCACCTGTCCGAGGAGATCGAGGACGCGCGCTGGCGCTACTACATCCTCGACTCACCGACGCTGTCGGACGCCGATTTCGACAAGGCCCTGCGCCGGCTCGAGGCCCTCGAGGACGAGCACCCGGCGCTCAGGACCCCCGACTCGCCGACGCAGAAGGTGGGCGGCGCCGTGTCCACCGAGTTCACGGCCGTGGACCACCTCGAGCGCATGATGAGCCTGGACAACGCGTTCTCCCTCGAGGAGCTCGAGACGTGGGAGTCGCGTATCCGCCGCGACGGCGTCGAGGACGCCGAGTACCTCTGCGAGCTCAAGGTCGACGGGCTCGCGATCAACCTCCTCTACGAGGACGGCAAGCTGGTCCGCGCGCTGACCCGTGGGGACGGGCGCACCGGCGAGGACGTCACGCAGAACATCCGCACGGTCGCCAACATCCCGCACCGGCTCAAGGCCTCGAAGAAGTACCCGCCACCGGCCCGGGTCGAGGTCCGCGGCGAGGTGTTCCTCTCGGTCGCGGCGTTCGAGAAGCTCAACGCCTCGCTGCTCGACGGGGGCAAGGCGCCCTTCGCCAACCCGCGCAACTCGGCCGCCGGGTCCCTGCGGCAGAAGGACCCTCGGGTCACCGCCACCCGCGACCTCGCGATGGTGTGCCACGGCATCGGCTTCCGCGAGGGCTTCGAGGCGTCCCGCCAGTCCGAGGCGTACGCCGCCCTCGATGCGTGGGGCCTGCCGGTGTCGAAGCGGGTCAAGGTCCTCAAGGACCTGGACGCTGTCATGGAGTACATCGAGTACTTCGGCGAGCACCGGCACGACGTCACGGAGCACGAGATCGACGGCGTGGTCATCAAGGTCGACCAGGTGACCCTGCAGCGGCGGCTCGGCTCGACGTCCCGTGCGCCGCGCTGGGCGATCGCGTTCAAGTACCCACCCGAGGAGGTCAACACCGAGCTCCTCGAGATCCTCGTCAACACCGGCCGCACCGGCCGGGTCACGCCGTTCGGCCGCATGAAGCCGGTGTTCGTCTCCGGATCGACCGTCGAGATGGCGACGCTGCACAACGCCTCGGAGGTGAAGCGCAAGGACGTGCGCCCCGGCGACACCGTCATCCTGCGCAAGGCCGGCGACGTGATCCCCGAGATCGTCGGCCCCGTGCTCGACCTGCGGCCCGACGGGCTGGAGGCGTGGGTGATGCCGACGACCTGCCCCACCTGCGGCACCGAGCTGCGGCACGAGAAGGAGGGCGACGCCGACATCCGCTGCCCCAACGCCC
>Ga0190271_10000990_pt1 | contig 15561 bp, 19 predicted proteins | sample Popmic356T_FD_133747 | JGI IMG/M metagenome (GOLD analysis project Ga0190271, IMG submission 133747) | Populus adjacent soil microbial communities from riparian zone of Weber River, Utah, USA - 356 T | ecosystem: Environmental > Terrestrial > Soil > Riparian zone | place: USA: Utah | collected...
AAGGAGATCGGTCTGCCGCAGAATCACCTGCCGGCCGCTCTCCTGACATTCAACGTGGGTGTCGAGCTCGGCCAGCTCCTCGTCGTCGCCGCAGCCTACGTCGCGTATCGCGGGCTGGCTCGTAGGCCCGAGCTCGCGCTGGCGCGCGTCCCGGCGCTCTACGCTATCGGCGGCCTTGCGATGTACTGGTCGATCGGGCGAGTCGTATCGCTGGTCGCGTAAGAGCGGTGCGCGCTGCAGTCGGCGCTACCGCACTTCGCTGTGCTGCGTGCGGATGTTCTTGTGCTTGGCAGCCAATCTCTTGGCGACTGCCTCTGCGACGTACACGGAGCGATGCATTCCGCCGGTGCAGCCGATCGCGACCGTCAAGTACGAGCGCTGGAAGTCCTGATAGCGAGGGATCCACTCCTCGAGGAACGCGACGATGTCCTCGACCATGCGTTGCACCATGGGCGCGCCGTCGAGAAACGCTCGGACAGGCGCGTCCTTGCCGCTCATCGGCCGAAGCTGCGGCTCCCAATACGGATTCGGCAGGCAGCGCACGTCGAAGACGAAGTCGGCGTTGGCCGGTAGGCCGTTCTTGTAACCGAACGACTCGATCATGATCGACACCGACCCCGGCGTGCGCGGCGCTACTCGTTCGCGAATCTGCTCGCGCAGGGCGTAAACCGACATGCGCGTCGTGTCGATGACGAGCTCGGCCGAGTTGATGATCGGCGAGAGAAGCTCGCGCTCTTTGGCGATTGCTTCCTCGAGACTCGTCTTGCTGTCCGACAGAGGGTGCTTGCGGCGCGTCTCGCTGAAACGAGACAGCAGCACTTTCGTGTCGGTTTGCAAGAAGATGATCTCGCACGCCAGTCCGCCCTCGCGCAGCTTCTGCACGAGAGTCGGGACTTCGGCGAGATCGCTGGGGCGGCTTCGCGCGTCCAAGCCGATGCCGACGTTCTCGAACGCCGGGTCTTTGCGCGGCACGATCTCGCCGACGAACGACTTCAGCAGCGGAACGGGAATGTTATCGATGCAGTAAAAGCCCAGGTCCTCAAGGACGTGGAGAGCCACGCTCTTTCCGGAGCCAGAGACACCGCTGATGATCACGAGCCGCAACGGTTACCCCATGCTGAGGACCGGCTCAACGATAACGCGCTACTTCCCTGGCGTGGTGGTCCGTCAGCTTCTCTTTATGTTTCTTGACCTGTCGGTCGAGCTTGTCGACGAGGATGTCGATCGCGGCATACATGTTCTGCTCGGTCTGCTCGGCATGGATCGTGCCGCCGCCGACGTGGATCGTAGCTTCGGCTTTGTGTTGCAGCTTCTCGACCGTCAGGACGCAGTGGATGTCGGTCATGTGGTCGAAGTGGCGCTCGATCTTGGCGAGCTTCGTGCCGACGTAGCTACGCAGGGAATCGGTGATCTCGATGTGATGGCCAGTAACGCTCAGCTGCATGGCTCGCTCCTTCCACTGGTTATTGTGACTTGCTCCGCTTCCGCTCACTCGACGATGCGATCTTCATTGCTTCGCGGTACTTGGCAACCGTGCGCCGCGCGACGGTGACTCCGCCTTCGGACAGCATCTGGGCGATCTGACTATCGGACAGGGGCTTCTCGGGATCTTCCGCGCTGACGAGCTTACGAATCTTTGCGCGGACCGCGGTTGACGACTGGTCGCCTTCTTCGCCGGCGACGTGGCTCGAGAAGAAGTAACGAAACTCGAACACGCCGCGTGGCGTGTGCATGTACTTGTTCGTGGTTACGCGCGATACCGTCGATTCGTGCATCTCGATGGCCTCCGCGACGTCGCGCAGCACCATCGGGCGCATGTGCTCTTCGCCTTGCTCGAGGAACTCCGTTTGACGTTGCACGATCGTCAGTGCGACCTTCAACAGCGTCTCGTTGCGAATTTCCAAGCTGCGGATCAACCAACGCGCTTCTTGGAGCTGGGCCTTCAGAGCATCATACTCTTCGCCGCGGCCCAGAGAGCCTGCGTACAGCTGGTTGACGCGCAGCTGCGGCGACATCGAGTTGTTGAGCTCGACCACCCATTGCCCTTCGTGCCGGCGCACGAACACGTCCGGTACCACGTACTCCGGCGGCGCCGTGAACACGTTGGCACCCGGCCGCGGCTGGCACGCGCGCACGAGCGCAATCGCTGCCTCGATGTCGCCGTCCGAAGCGCGCAGCAACCGTTTCAAGACGCCGTATTGGTGCTCGGCGACGAGCTGCAGATGCTCGGCTGCAATCCGCCGCGCGAGCTCGAGGCCCGGCGTCTCGGCGACGAGCTGGCCGAGCTGTAGCTGCACGCATTCGCTGACCGAGCGAGCGCCGACCCCGGCCGGATCGAATTGCTGCACGAGGTTGACGAGCACCTGCTCGATGTCTTCGATCGACACGAGAACGTCCGGAGTCAGCGTTGCGCGGATCGTCTCGAGATCGTCGGTCAGATAGCCGTCGTCGTTGATCGCGTCGATGACCGCTTGGCCGATCGCCGTCGTGCGTGCGTCGAGGTTCGTGAGCTCGAGCTGCCAGAGCAGATGATCGCGCAGCGTCTCCTCGGAGCGGTCCGCGTACTCGACGGTCGTGCGCGGATCGGCGCTTTTCGGTGCCTCGGACGGCCCCGTCTTTTGGGTGTCCTCCCACTCCGCTTCCGCCGCAACGGCGACCTCGGCTTCGGGCTCTGGCGTGGCGTCGGAGAAGTCCTCTGGGTCGTCGGACTCGGACGCGGCCGACTCCGCCTGACCATCCTCGGGCGTGGCCTCCGGCTCCTCGGCCTCGAGCATGACGTTCTCGTCGAGCGCCGTTTGGATCTGCGTCTGCAACTCCATGACCGGCAGCTGCAACAGGCGAATGGCCTGCTGGAGCTGCGGCGTCATGGTCAGCTGTTGGGACAGCTTCAGTTGCAGGGACGGTTTCAGCATGCAAACACTCTAACCGGACTTCAGAGGGAGAATCCTTCTCCTAGGTACACTTCGCGCACGCTCTTATTCGACAAAATCTCGTCCGGCGAGCCCGATGCCATCAATGAGCCGTCGTTCAAGATATACGCGCGGCTACAGATTCCCAGTGTCTCTCGCACATTATGATCCGTTATCAGCACGCCGATATCGCGCTGGCTCAAATGGCGAATGATCCGCTGGATATCGAGCACCGAAATCGGATCGACGCCGGCGAAAGGCTCGTCGAGGAGCACGAATTTCGGCTCCACGGCGAGCGCGCGCGCGATCTCGACGCGACGGCGCTCGCCGCCCGAGAGGCTCACTCCGAGCGTATCGCGAACGTGGCCGATGTGCAGCTCTTCCAGCAGCTCTTCTAGCTTCGTCTGCCTAGCCGCACGGTCGAGGTCCCGCCGTGTCTCAAGGATAGCGCGGATGTTGTCCGCCACGCTCAACTTCCGAAACACCGATGCTTCCTGCGGCAGGTAACCGAGGCCGAGCTTGGCGCGCCGGTGCACGGGCAGCTTAGTGACGTCGCGGCCGGCCAGGTGGATTCGGCCCTGGTCGCAGCGCACGAGCCCGACGATCATGTAGAAAGCCGTCGTTTTGCCGGCGCCGTTCGGGCCCAGCAGCCCGACGACCTCGCCGCTTTCGATGGACAGGCTCAGGTCTTTGACGACCTGGCGCGTTCTGTAGCGTTTCGCCACACCGAGCGCTTCCAACCGGCTCATTGGGGCGGGGCGGGAGCGGCGGCTCCTTCCGGATCGCGGCGAACCCTCACCCTGAAACCGCCTTCGCAATCGGCCGACCCGGATGTCACGCGCTCGGCCTGAAAGTCGTAGATGAGATCGCAGCCGAGCACTTCTCGCGCGTCGAGCTGCACAGACGCGTCGCCGGTCATGCGCAGCGTGCGGGCGACGTTGTCATACGACATCTTGCCAGCGTGTCCCGTGACGCGTCTCTGGGTCGCTGCATCCGTGTCGCTGAACGACACGGGCGCACCTTAGAGCTCGCCGCGCGAGAGTTGCCGATCCGCGAACGTGAACACGGCCGAGTCGGCTTCCATGACGGCTGTATCGACCTCCAAGCGGACGTTGCCCGTCAGGCGAAACTCGCCCGCCTCGTCGAATTCGAAACCGGTGGCGAGCGCATCGTCGGCGACGATCGTGAGATCGCCTTGCGTGATCCGCGGCCCCTTCGCACGCATCATGTTTGTTTGGCCGTCGAGCATCACGGACTGGGACGCGAACTGCAGCTCGTCGCCGTCGTCATTCTGCGCGCCGGCCGCGAGAGCGACGGCCAGCGTCAGCGCGCACAGGCGCGGAATGCTAGGGGAGGAGGGTGCCATGTACTTGGGATTCTAGCTCCAGAGTCTCCCCCTTCAAGTCCACGCGCAAGCCGACTGCGTCGAACCGCCAGTCGCCGACGCGAATCTCGACTAAATGCTCCGCCTCGGCTTTCGAGGTATCCCCCGAGAATCGCAGGCTTTCGGTGACAACGGTCCAAGGCTCCGAGCCGTCCGTTGGCGCGCTGCGCAGCTCGACGTCGCCCACGAGATCGATCTGCGAGAGGTCTTTCGCGGAGCTCGCGGTGGCGGCGGATATCCACCAGGGAGTCTCGTCCGCCGGACGGTACTCGACCTTGACACCCGTCAGCTGCAGCCGCTGATCGTTGGGCAGCTCGTCGAGCCGGTCGGCGAAGACCTGATACGCGACGCGGCCTTCCTCGTCGGTGCGCTGAACGCGCGCTCCGCGAATGTAGTAGCCGAGCGGCTCGGTATTCTCGGCTCGCTCGACAGCCGGAGCCGTCTCCTGCCGCTGCAACGTTGCAAACCACGTCGCGGCGGCTGCGAGGATCGCTAGCAAGATCATGACGACGGTATTGCGCACGGAGAGTCCGCTCGGGCGGCATCCGCCGCCGACGCTCGATTGTACGCGATGCCCGCCGCGGCAAGTCGCGGCGCATACGTTAGACTACTGCCTCCGCACACGACTCCCGCCACCATGGACCCGAGCGACATCGCCACATTGATCGAGCAGAACCTGCCGGGATCGAAGGCCCACGTGCAAACGGACGGTCAAGGTCACTACGAGGCGACCGTGATCTGCGCCGCCTTCGCCGGCAAGCGCAGCTTGCAGCGGCATCAAATGGTCTACAGCACGCTCGGGACGCGCGTCGGGCGCGAGATTCACGCGCTCGCTCTGACGACGCTGACGCCTGACGAGTCGCAGGCGCGGCCGCCGTCGGGCTGAGCGAGCGCCATGGACAAGCTAGCGATCGTTGGCGGAAAGCCGCTCAACGGCGAGGTTCGAATCTCGGGAGCGAAGAACTCGGCGCTGCCCATTCTCGCCGCCACGTTGCTCGCCGACGGTCCCGTGACGCTGCGCAACGTTCCGAAGTTGAACGACATCGCCACGACGCTGAAGCTGTTGAAGCGCATGGGAGTCGCGGCCGAGCATCGCGACGACGGCAGCGTGAATGTCGACGCTGCGGGCATCAAGGAATTCCTTGCGCCGTACGAGCTGGTCAAGACGATGCGCGCGTCGATTCTCGTGCTCGGCCCGCTGCTCAGCCGGTTCGGGCATGCCGACGTATCGTTGCCGGGCGGTTGCGCGATCGGCGCCCGACCCGTCAATTTGCATGTCTTGGGGCTGCGCGCGATGGGCGCCTCGATCACGATCGACAACGGCTACATCCGCGCGCGCGCGGCGAAGCTCAAAGGTGCACGCATCGTGCTCGACACCGTCACGGTGACGGGCACCGAGAACCTCATGATGGCCGCGGCCTGCGCCGAGGGCGAGACCGTCATCGAGAACGCCGCGCGTGAACCGGAGATCGGCGACCTCGCCGCGTTCTTGGGGAGAATGGGCGCGAAGATCGAAGGCGCGGGCTCCGACACCATTCATATACAAGGAGTGGCCCGCCTGACGGGCGCCGAGTACGACGTGATGCCCGATCGCATCGAGAGCGGGACCTACCTCGTCGCGGCCGCCATCACGGGCGGCCGGGTGCGGCTCACGCACACCGACCCGAAGCACTTCGACGCCGTGCTCCAGAAGCTTGCCGAAGCGGGCGCGACGATCGCGCTCGGCGCAGATTGGGTCGAGCTCGACATGCGCGGAGGCCGGCCGAAGGCCGTCGACATCAAGACGGCGCCGCACCCCGCGTTCCCGACGGACATGCAGGCGCAGTTCTGCGCGTTGAATGCCGTCGCCGAGGGCACGGCGACGATCACCGAGACGATCTTCGAGAACCGCTTTCAGCACGTGTTCGAGCTCCAGCGGCTTGGAGCCAACCTTTCGATCCAGGGGAACACCGTGATCGCGCGCGGGGTCGAGCGGCTCGCGGGCGCTCCCGTCATGGCGACGGACCTGCGGGCGTCGGCGTCTCTCGTGCTGGCCGGGCTGCAGGCCGAAGGAACTACGCTCGTCGACCGGATCTACCACGTCGACCGCGGCTATGAGCGGATCGAAACGAAGCTTGGGTCGCTCGGGGCGGACATCCGCCGCGTCGCGCGCTGATCTTCAGTTGGTCTCGGGCGGCAGGGGGCGCTCCTCGAGCACGGCCTCCGTCGTGAACGGCGTGCCGTCCGGGCGGACGACGCGAATCGTGATGCGCTCGCCGGGCTGCAGGCTGGCAACCTCGTTCATGGCTTGTCGCGTCGCGAGCATGCGCTCCTCGCCGATATGCGTGAGGACGTCGCCCGGGCGGATGCCAGCCGCTGCCGCGGGGCCGCTGGTGCGCGTGATGAGCACGGCGGGACCGTCGATGCCGAGTTGCTTCGCCTGGCTTTCCGGCAAATCTGTTGCCTCATCGACGCCCAGGTACCCGCGGATCACGCGCCCGTGGGCGATGAGCTGCTGCATGACGCCGCGCACGAGATTCACGGGGATGGCGAAGCCTATGCCTTCCGGCATAGTCCGGTCGTCGGCCCTGCCGATGACGGCTGTGTTGATGCCGACGAGCTCGCCGCGCGCGTTGACGAGCGCGCCCCCCGAGTTGCCGGCATTGATCGCGGCATCCGTCTGAATGAAGTCCTCGAATTCCGCGATCTCGAGCGCGCCGCGCCCCGTGGCGCTCACGATGCCCATCGTCACGGTTTGGCTGAGCCCCAGCGAGTTGCCGATTGCGAGCACGACGTCGCCGACCTCGAGCGTATCGGAGCGGCCGAGGCGGATCTCGGGCAGGTCGGGCAAGTCGATCTTCAGCAACGCGAGCTCGGTGGCCGGGTCCTTGCCGACGAGCTGTGGCACGGCGACTCGGCCGTCGGCCAGCTGCACGAGGATCTCCTCGGCGTCGCGGATCACGTGCCAGTTCGTGACGACGTAGCCTGCGCGATCGATGACGACGCCGGAGCCGAGGCCGGTGCCGCGCACCCTCAGCCTGAAGCCGTTGCGCGGCACGTTGTAGACGCGCTCGGCGGAGATGTTCGCGACGGCGGCGGCACTGGCCGCGACGGCCTCGGCGTAGCTCGCTCGAGCCGTGCCGGCCGTCGATGCGCGGCCGATGAGCTCAGGCCGCACGAGCACGGCGACGAACGCGAGAGCGAGGCCGATCGCAACCGATTGCGCGACGAAGGAAGCGACCCGGAGGACCGGCGGCATGGCGGAAGTCTACCAGTAGCCGCGACCCGCTTTGTGGCCAAGCCGTTTGGCCGCTGTGTATAATGCGGCGCATCGCAGAAAACCGACCGTGCGGCGTACGAATGGAATACGTGCGGCACCCGCGCGGAACTGGAAACTCAACGTGGTTGGTGAGGGAGGCTTCCTGATGCTTGACCCCCTCGGTCAAGGGGTGCTTTGTGGCTGAAAGCACCGGTTTCACTAGGCGACACTTCTTGACGGTCGCCACCGTCGTCACGGGCGGGGCCGGCGCGATCGCTACTGCGATTCCGTTCGTGGCCTCCTTCAAGCCGAGCGCTCGAGCGCAGGCGCTGGGCGCCCCCGTCACCATCGATATCAGCAAGCTCGAGCCGGGCGCGATGACACGTGTCGAATGGCGTGGGCGGGCGATTTTCGTCGTCTACCGCACCGAGGAAATGCTCAGCACGCTCGCCAAGGACGTCGGAATTCTCGAAGATCCCGACTCGGAAGCCAGCGATTCGGTGCAGCCCGAATATGCGAAGAACCCGCACCGCAGCTTGCGCCCCGCTTTCTTGGTGCTCGAGGGCGTCTGCACGCACTTGGGCTGTGCGCCGCTGCCGCGCTTCGAGGTGGCACCCGCCGATCTCGGTGCAGACTGGCCGGGCGGTTTCTACTGCCCCTGCCACGGCTCGAAGTTCGACCTCGCCGGCCGCGTGTTCGCCGGCGTCCCGGCACCGGCGAACCTTCCCGTGCCGCCGTACCGGTTCATCAACGACAACACGATCCTGATCGGCTCCGACGCGGGTAACTCATAAATGGCGAGCACCGAAGCGGATGTCTTCGATCGGCTAGGCCGTGGCCTGAGCGCGCTCGGCGCGTGGATCGACGATCGTTTTCCGATGACGAAGCTCATCAAGGAGCACGCCACCGAGTACTACGCGTCGAAGAATTTCAACGTTTGGTACGGCTTCGGCGTCATCGCCACGTTCGTGCTCGTGCTGCAGCTCGTGACGGGCATCTTCCTCACGATGAACTACAAGCCGTCGGCTGCCGAAGCGTTCGGCTCCGTCGAGTACATCATGCGCGACGTCGAGTGGGGGTGGCTGATCCGCTATCTGCACTCCACGGGCGCGTCGGCGTTCTTCATCGTCGTCTATCTGCACATGTTCCGCGGGTTGTTGTACGGCTCGTACAAGAAGCCGCGCGAGCTCGTGTGGATCATAGGCATGTTCATCTACCTCGCGTTGATGGCCGAAGCGTTCTTCGGCTATCTCTTGCCGTGGGGCAACATGTCCTACTGGGGCGCGCAGGTCATCGTATCGCTGTTCGGGGCCTTGCCCGTCGTCGGCCCCGACCTCGCCGAGTGGATTCGCGGCGACTTCTACATTTCCGACATCACGTTGAACCGCTTCTTCGCGTTCCACGTGATCGCAGTACCGCTGATGCTCGTGTTGCTCGTCGTCGTCCACATCATGGCGCTGCATGAAGTCGGGTCGAACAACCCGGACGGCATCGAGATCAAGGAGCACAAGGGCGCCGACGGTAGGCCGATCGACGGCGTCGCGTTCCATCCGTATCACACGAGCAAGGACTTGGTGATCGTCGTCGTCTTTTTGATCCTGTTTTCCGCGGTCGTTTTTTTCGCTCCGGACATGGGCGGCTACTTCCTCGAGCACGCGAACTTCGAGCCGGCCAATACGCTGGCGACGCCGGAGCACATCGCGCCGGTGTGGTATTTCACGCCGTTCTACGCGATCTTGCGCGCCGTGCCGGACAAGCTCGTCGGCGTCGGGCTCATGGGCTCCGCGGTAATGCTGTTGTTCTTCATGCCGTGGCTCGATCGCTGCCGCGTGAAGTCGATCCGCTACCGCAGCTGGATCTACAAGATCGCTCTGATGGCATTCGCGATCACGTTCGTGACGCTCGGTTATCTCGGCTTGCAGCCCGCGACGGGCGCCGTGCCAACCTTGTCCCTGGTGTTCACGATCCTCTATTTCGCGTTCTTCCTGTTCATGCCGTTCTATACGCGCATCGAGAAAACCAAGCCGGTCCCGACGAGGGTCACGTGGTGAAAAAGGTCGTCGTCGCCTTGGTGTTCGGAATAGGGCTTGCGGGAGGCGCGGCCGCGCAGCATGAAGCGGCTCTCGAGCCGGCGAACACGAACATCGCCAACACGGCGTCGCTGCAGCGCGGCGCGAAGTACTTCGTCAACTATTGCTTGGGCTGCCACTCCGCGCAGTACGTGCGCTATAACCGCCTCGCCGAGGATCTCCAGTTGAGCGAGCAGCAGCTCGTCGACAACCTGATGTTCACCGGCGAGCAGGTGTTCGATACGATGGCGAACGCGATGCGTTCCGAGGATGCGGCTCGCTGGTTCACCGTCGCGCCGCCGGACCTGTCGTTGATCGCACGCAGCCGCGGCACGGACTACATCTACACGTTTCTGCGCAGCTTCTACGCCGCGCCCGGCCGCCCGACGGGCGTGGACAACGTCGTCCTGCCCGGCACGGCCATGCCGCACGTGCTGTGGCAGCTGCAAGGGACGCAACGCGCCGTGTTTGCCGAGCACGACGGCGTGCAGGAGTTCGAAGGGTTCGAGCTGGTCAAAGCCGGCGAGCTCGCCGCGAGCGATTACGACAACGTCGTCCGCGACATCGTGAACTTCCTCGACTACATCGGGGAGCCGATCAAGCGCGAGCGACAGCAGCTCGGCATACGCGTGATTGGGTTCTTGCTCGTATTCCTCCTGATCGCCTTCATGCTGAAGAAGGAAATCTGGAAGGACGTGAAGTAGTCCTTCCGGATGCCTCTGCCACGCAAGTTAAGGAGATCCGTCGCATGACGGTCATCGCCAACCGTCGATCCGTGATGACGCTGTTCTCGAAACCCACCGATCCGTGGAGTCACCGGGCTCGTTTGGTTTTGGCCGAGAAGAGCATCGCGATCGACATCGTCGACGTCGACGACGGCAACCTGCCGGAGGATCTCCTCGATCTGAACCCGTACAGCAGTGTGCCGACGCTCGTCGACCGAGACTTGGTGCTGTACGACTCGCGCGTCATCATGGAGTATCTCGACGAGCGGTTCCCGCATCCACCGCTGATGCCCGTGGACCCTGTGACGCGGGCGCAATTCCGCCTCGCGTTGTTCCGCATCGAGCACGACTGGTACTCGCTCGCCGCAGAGATCGTCGGCGGGCTCGAGCGCAAGCCGACGACGCGCGCCGTCAAGGCGCTCGAGGAGAGCATCTTGTCGAGCGTCGAGATCTTCGCCGCGAAGAAGTTCTTCTTGAGCGACGAGTTCTCGCTCGTCGACGCCACGATCGCTCCGATCCTGTGGCGGCTGCCGGTGTTCGGCATCAAGCTCCCGGCGCAGGCGCGGCCGATCCAACGCTACATGGACGACGTGTTCTCGCGCCCGTCGTTCCAGGCGAGCCTCACTGACATGGAGCGGGAGCTACGTCAGTAGCCAATTCTCCGACGAAGCAGCGCCCCTATCTTCTGCGGGCGATGCACGAGTGGATGCTCGACAACGGCTTCACGCCGCATCTCGTCGTCGACGCAAAACGCGAGGGGGTTCGCGTGCCGGAGGCGCACGTCAAGGACGGCAAGATCGTTCTCAACGTGAGTCCCACGGCCACGCGAGCGCTCAGTCTAGGCAACGACGCCGTGACGTTCGAGGCGCGTTTCGGCGGCGTGTCGCAGCAGCTCGTCATCCCCGTGGGCGCCGTGCTCGGAATTTACGCGCGCGAGACGGGTCAGGGCATGGTTTTCGGCGAGGATGACGCGCCGAAGCCTTCACCTGAGGGCGACGAGCCTTCGCCTTCGCCGCCGCCCACGCCATCGTCGCCGGCGGCCGGCAGCAAGCGCGCCAAGCTCAAGATCGTCAAATAACCTCACAGCGGAGCACGCGCCCAACCAATCAGCGCGGCTCGAGCAGCTCCGCGTCGATGAGGTCGCAGAGGCAGTGAATCACCAGGAGGTGTACCTCTTGGATTCGGCACGTCCTGTCCGCCGGAACGCAGATCTCGATGTCGCCGTCGGCGAGGAGGCCCGTGATCGCGCCACCGTCCCTGCCCGTGAGTGCGACGACCCGCATGCCGCGTTCGTGGGCCGCGTGGATCGCCCGCACGACGTTCTCCGAGTTGCCCGACGTCGAAATCGCGAGCAGGACGTCTGCGGGTTGGCCGAGCGCCCGAACCTGCTTCGCGAAGATTTCGACGAACGCGTAGTCGTTGGCGATCGAGGTCAGCGTCGAGCTGTCGGTCGTCAGCGCGAAGGCGGGTAGGCCCGGACGCTCGAGCTCGAATCGATTGAGCAGCTCGCTCGAGAAGTGCTGCGCATCCGCAGCCGAGCCGCCGTTGCCGCAGCTCAAAACTTTGCCGTCCTCGAGCAGGCAGCGCGTCATCGACGCGGCAGCGGCGGCAATTGCGGGCGCGAGCCCGATCGCGGCTTCCTTGGTCGCGATGCTCTCTTCGAAGTGCCGGCGTACCCGCTGTTCCATCGTGCCGCTCGAGTCCCAACGTCGCGGTCACTCTGCCTCGAACGATGGCAACCTTCAACCAGCCCCCATTTGGCTGTTACAAGCCGCCCGCGTCGAAGGCATTCTTGATCCACTGGAGCTGTGGCTCGGGCGTGTCGATGGCGTCGAACGCGACGACATCGAAACGAATGATGGCGTCTTGCCAGCCGGCGTGACGCATGAGCAGATGACGCGTCGCGTGAACGATTCGGCGGCGTTTGTGAGCGTCGACGCTCTCGACGGCGCTCGCGACGGCGCCTCGGCTGCGCGCGCGAACTTCCACGATGACGAGTGCGCCGTCGTCGCGGCATACGAGGTCGATTTCGCCGAGTCGGCAGCGATAGCCACGCGCGAGGATCGTAAGACCGTGGCGCTCGAGATGGGCGGCCGCGCGCGTCTCCCAGAGGCGGCCGCGCGCAAGCTGCATTCAGCGCTCGCCGATGAGACGGCCGGAGTCGATCGGTTGCAGACTCAGTATGTCGAGCGCGACGGGCCGGCCGCTCTGAAACTGCGCGAGCGGCAGCACGCGCCGCACGCGGCCTTGCTCGTCGAGCGACAGATCACCGGAAAGCCCGCGCCTCGACCACGCCGTCCCATCGTTGGCGTACAGAGACGCGATGAGCCCGTACGTGTCGAACCCCATGCCGTAGTAACGCGCCAAGCTCGTGCGCGCCGGCCAGTACGTTTGCAGGTCGGCGCGCAATGCTTCCGCCTCGCCGTCAGGCGAAACGAGCGCCGGTGTATCGGCGAAGATGAAGCCGTTCAAATCGTTGTCGCGGGCCGTGCTGCCGGGATTGAAAATCTCGGCGTTCGCGTAAACAGGGATATCGCCTGCGCCGTAGAACCGAAGCTGCGACGCGATGAGGCGCCCCGTTCCCGGGTCGGCGACGACGACGAAAATCATGTCGACATCCTGTCGGCGACGCGCTTCAGGAAACTGCACGGGCACGCCAAGGTTAGCGGCGAGCCTCTGGTGGCGCTGACGGCTGCGCGTCACGTTCAGCAATGCCGCCGTCGGCGCAGAAAAGTCCTGCAGTGCCGGTTCGTACGGATATGAATCGAGCAGCGTGCCGCCGGCCTGCTCGAACGCTGCACGGAACGTATCCCTGATCCGATAGCCGCCTTGATTGCTCGGAACGAAGGCGACGGCCGTCTTCGCACCGGCCGCGATCGCGGCGACCGCAACCGCGCGCGCCTCGTCCTCGGGAGCCAGCGCGAACTGGTAGAACCCGCGCAGGAGCGCGGTGTCGTTCGTCGCATAGCCGAGTGCCAACGTCGGCACGAAACCGGCTTGCTCTATGACCTGGTCAACCTCGGTGCGCCCCAGCGGCCCGACGATGAACTCGGCGCCGTCGAGCTGCGCTTGCAGGTAGGCCGCCCTGCTACCGAGCCGCGCCGAGTCGTAGACGCGAACGCTCGTCATCGTGTTGTTCGCGTTGCGCAGATGCGCGGCCATGAAGCCGTCCTGGATCGCGAGCGCGAACGTGCGCTGCGGCGACGACAGCGGCAACAGCAACGCGACCTGCGACGGGAACGCTGTGGAACGTTGCGAAGCCAAGAGCTCGGCGAGCAGGCCCGCGGCCGCGGGGTGTGTCGGATACGTTTGCCGCCAGCCGAGCAACGAGCGGCGCAACTCCTGACCCGTGCTCGCAGTAAGCGGCGCCAAGGCGAGCCAGCCGTCGACGACAGAGTCTCCAGTCGCGGCCGCCGCTGGCACCGCAGGCGAGGCGCTAAACCCATCCCAGATCATGCGCTGGTTCGCGAGAATCGCGTCCGCGTCGGTGAGCCAGACCTCGCGCTCGACGAGAGCGCGGACGGCTTCGACGGGCCGGCCGACACGGAACAGCGCTTGGCCGCGCACGGCGGCTGCGTCGCGCTGCGCCTGCTCGGGCAGCGCCTGCGGCAGCGCGGCGAGCATGTCGAGCGCGGCTTGTGGCCGGCCCTCGGCTAGCTCCAGTTTTGCGAGCAGCACAGTGCCCGCCTGTTGCTGCGCGACGGTTGCGCCGCTGCGCGCTTCCGTGACGCGGCGCCGGGCGAGCGCAGTGTCGCCGTACTCGGCGGCGAGCCGCGCGGCTTCCAGCAGGAAGTCGATGCGCGCGGTGCCGCTCGACGCCGTCGCAAGTTGCGTATAGAGATCCGCCGCGGTCGCCAAGCTGCCGGATTCGGCCGCGGCGCGAGCGCGTTCCTCGAGTGCCGCGGTATCGCGCGTGGGCCGTTCGGTGGGCGTCAACGACGTGCACGCGGCGCACGCCGCGAGCAACAGCGCGAGAACCGTCCTGGCTGGGCGCCTCAACGCGCTTGTAGACTGGCTGTCGTTCATGGGCATGTTGGTCGGCGGTCTATGGCGGACACCGGAGAAAATCGCGGCAGGCTCTACGTCGTGGGTACGCCGATCGGCAACGTGGATGACCTGAGTCCGCGAGCCCGCGACGTCCTTGCGAAGGCCGATGTCATTGCGGCCGAGGATACCCGCCATACTCGGGGATTGCTATCGCGAATCGGCGTCGAATCGCGACTTATCGCGTATCACGAGCATAACGAGTCCGAGCGTGTACCCGCCTTGCTCGAGCAGCTCGAGAAGGGCAAGTCCGTCGCGCTCGTCAGCGATGCGGGCACGCCGCTGATCAGCGATCCAGGTTGGAGGCTCGTCAACGCGGCGCAAGACGCGGGTATCGTCGTCGTGCCGATCCCCGGGCCATGCGCAGCGATTGCGGCGCTCTGCATCTCCGGCTTGCCGACCGATCATTTCTCGTTCGAAGGGTTCTTGCCGCGGCGCGAAGGTGCTCGCGCCGCGCGCCTCGATGCATTGCGGCGCGACCGGCACACGATCGTGATCTACGAAGCCGTTCACCGCATTGCGGAAACGCTGGCGGCGCTCCGCGACGCGTTCGGCGCTGACCGTCGCGCGGCGATCGCTCGCGAGCTCACGAAGACGCACGAGCAGATTGCGACGGGCACGTTGGCCGAGCTCGCCGAGAGGCTGGGCTCGAGCATTCCGTTGCTCGGCGAATTCGTCGTCGTCGTCGCGGGCGCAGCGGCGGCCGCGCCGGACGAGACGGAGGCCGAGCGCGTTTACGCGCTGCTCGCAGCCGAGCTGGCTCCCGACCAGGCACTGAAGCTCACGGCCGCGGTGACGGGCGTTTCACGCAACGTCCTCTACCGCCTGACTCGGACTTAGCCCGTCGAGCACATCGGGCTGCGAGTACACTAGCGGCGGGAGTCGGCTGGGCAGCCGCTGGGGGTCACTCCCTGGAGGAAAGTCCGGGCTTTATTGGGCAGGGTGCCAGGTAACGCCTGGGAGGCGCGAGCCTACGGAAAGTGCCACAGAAAATATACCGCCGGGCAGCAATGCTCGGTAAGGGTGAAATGGTGCGGTAAGAGCGCACCGCGTACGTGGTAACACGTGCGGCACGGTAAACCCCACCCGGAGCAAGACCGAATAGGGGAGCGCTAAGTGTGCCCACACGAGCTCCCGGGTAGGTCGCTACAGGTGCGCGGCGACGCGCATCGCAGAGGAATGGCTGCTCTCG
>Ga0190271_10000991_pt1 | contig 15557 bp, 13 predicted proteins | sample Popmic356T_FD_133747 | JGI IMG/M metagenome (GOLD analysis project Ga0190271, IMG submission 133747) | Populus adjacent soil microbial communities from riparian zone of Weber River, Utah, USA - 356 T | ecosystem: Environmental > Terrestrial > Soil > Riparian zone | place: USA: Utah | collected...
GACCAGCGCAGCCGCCTGCATCAATCGGGCACGCGCCGCGTTGCGCGACTCGCCAAGCGACGTGAAACCGCGCTCCGCGAGCCGTGCGTCCGCGATCGAGATCTCGAGATTCGTCAGCTGCCGATAGTGGAGCCTCGAGCGCACCATGCGCCCCCATGCGGCCAGCGCCGGATCTCCTGCCGCCGATTCAAAATAGGCCAACGCCTGATCTATGTCGTGAAGTGCTGTCTTGCGAAAATCCTCGCCGGTGAGTCGCGCGCCCGTCGCCGCCGACCATGCGCGATACGCGGTGAGTTGCGCCGCGACCCGCGGATCCCGCGAAGCTTCCGCGTCGTAGCGCAGGATCTTCAGCCTGACCTTGCCGGGACGAGCGAAGTCCTGCGAACTCTCCAGCGACAGCTTCAGGCGCGAATTGCCGGGCGCGTCGAATGCCGCAATCTCGATTCCCTCTCCACTCAGGCTGGAGTCGATTTCGACCGCGGCTGGCGCGACTCCCTGCGCACCTCCATGTGACAGGACTAGTTTGACGTCGATGTCATCCTCGAAGACCATCGCGATGAACGTCGCGTTGCCATCGACCGGGAGTTCACGCTGCGCGCCATCCATTCGCTCGCCGCGCACCAGCGTCACGTCGTCGTCGAAAACCAGGACGCCATCGACGGCGGAACGATCGCCGCGCGTGCAGGCAAACAACAGGGTGATACCGAGCGCCACGAGCGAAGGCCCGATTGTTTTTCTTCTTCTGTCCCCTGACTCCATCCGCAGCTTCCCGTCCCTGCGAGCGCAGAATCCCGGGCGGAGGATAGAGTAGTCCGGGTGGGAAGTGGCTACTTCTCGGCGACGTAGGCGATGCGCGAAAGTCGCCGCTCGGTCGTCAGGCGGTGCACGGCGCTCAGGAATTGCTGCACACCTTCGAAGTTCTCGGCGCCTTCCATGCGCAGCAGGTCGTCGCGGAAGCGCTGCCGCGCCTCACGCCATCGGCGTGAGACCAGAGCCGCGTTTTCCGTCGCGTCGAGCTGACTAACCAGCTTGAATCCCGCCTTCACGATCAGTTCCTCGTTGAGTCCCTTCGGCACGAACACGAACAATCCGACGGAGCTGCGAGCCGCCAGCTCCTCGTTGGTGACCGGCCCGGTGAGCACCACGGGGTCGGTGAAGATGGCCCGACCGCCCGGCTTGAGGATCCGGCACCATTCCTTCAGGGCTTCGCTCCGGTTCGGGAAATGGTTCATCGAATCAAGGCATAACAACGCATCGAAGGTGTCGTCTTCGAATGGCAGCGGACGGGTCGCATCCGCCACCATGAATCTCAAACGTTCCGAAAGGCCGGCGCGGGTTGCTTCCCGGTTGGCCGTGGCCACACCGCCCGGATTTGCGTCCAGGCCCGTCACGCGGCAGCCCACCTTCCGCGCCAGATGCAGCGCCGGACCGCCGGAACCGCTGGCGATCTCCACTACATGTGCCTCCGCCTGGAGCCGCAGCAGTTGCATGAAATTTTCGTATTCATCGGCCGTCACCCAGCTGTTCTGGCCGATGTCCTCGCCAAACGTGGCTTCACGGATCGATGCCAGCACCTGCTCGGTGAAGTTCGCGTAGGCGCCGTCGAAAATGTCCACATACCCGGCCGTGCTTCTATCCATCAGGTGATAGTCAGACGGTACGGCGCACAGCCGGGTTTACATCGGCGCCGCGCTTACCGAAGGGCAGCAGCATCGGCACCCGTTTTTTGTACTCGGCGTACTCCGGGTGCGCGTCGATCAGGTCGCGTTCTTCGAGTTGTATGGCGACCAGTATGTAGACCGTGGTCATCACCGCGAACACGAGGTGGGCCACCGTCATGGTCGGCGTCGCCCAGAAGATCATCAGCCAGCCCACGTAGAGCGGATGACGCACCTGCCGATACAGCCACGGCGTCTTGAAGTTGAGCGGCGTGAAAGGCTTGCCGATGAGCTGCAACCAGACCTGGCGCAGGCCGAACAGATCGAAGTGATTGATGAGGAACGTGGAGTACAGCAGCAGCGCCCAGCCAGCGGCGTACGTCAGGTACAGGGCGTCCACACCGAGCGGCGCGGTGACCTCCCAGATCACTCCACCCATCGGTTGCCAGAACCAGAAGAGCGCGATCAATGCGAGTGAGGAGAACAGCACGTAGGTGCTGCGTTCCGCCGGTTCCGGAACGATGCGGGTCCACCAGCGCTTGAAGGCCGGCCGCGCCATGACGCTGTGCTGCACGGCAAACAGGCCCAGCAGGCCGAGATTCACCAGCAGCGCGGTGCCCACGGCCACGTCGCGCGGCGAGTCGATCGACTTGGGCACCCAGAGGTTGCCGATGAAGCCGATGGCGTAGAGAAAAGTGGCGAAAAACACGGCGTAACAGGCCAGGCCGTACCCGAAGATGGCGAGACGTTTCATGTGCGGAATCCTCCGATGTCACAGACGGCGTCGCGCACCCTTTGCGGACGCTTGTTTCGCCGGTTTCGATGTGACAAAAGCCTACCGGCGGCACCCCTCCCGAATCCCGGGAGAACGCCGGGATTTCTCCGGGATCGCATGCAAGCTCAAGTCACATTCGGAAGCTTTCGTTTCGAACCGGCCACCGCGCGCCTGTGGGACCACGAGACCGAGGTCAAACTCACGCGCAAGGCGGCGATGGTGCTCGGCGCGCTGCTCGAGCACCCGGGCGCGCCGGTGTCGAAGCAGGAACTGTTCGCCAGCGTCTGGCGCGGCACGATCGTCAGCGACGACGCGCTGGTGACCTGCGTCCAGGAGCTGCGCAAGGCTTTGGGCGACGACAACCGGCAGCTGATCGAAACGCGCCATCGGCACGGATATCGCTTCGCGGCAGCGGTGGAGTCGACCGGGCCCGCTTCCGCGGCGGCTGCGTCCCCGGTGCGCGATACCGCGACGATCGCCGTGTTGCCGTTCACTGACATGAGCCCGGCGCGCGACCAGGACTATCTGTGCGAGGGTCTCGCGGAAGAGCTCATCGACGCGCTCACCCACGTGGAAGGACTGCGCGTTGCGGCGCGAACCTCCTCGTTCCTGTTCCGCGGCAACCACGATCTGCGCGAAGTGGGCGCCAGGCTCAACGTCGGTAGTTTGCTCGAAGGCAGCGTGCGCAAGGCCGGCGATCGCCTGCGCGTCACCGTGCAGCTCATCGACGTGGCCACGGGGTTCCACAAGTGGTCCGAGAAGTTCGAGCGCGACGCCGGTGACGTGTTCGCCATGCAGGACGAGATCGCGGAAAAAGTCGCGACGCTGTTGCGCGGCGGGGAACTGTCGATGCGCGAGCGGCGCGCGGTGCGCCGCCAACCCACCGCCATCGAAACCTACGAGTGTTTCCTGCGCGGCCGCCAGCGCATGCACACCATGCAGCAGCCGCACATGGACGAAGCCCGGGCTCTCTACCAGCGAGCCATCGGACTGGACGCCGAATACGCGCCCGCGTGGGCGGGCCTGGCCACGCTGCATGCACTCCTTTATGAGTGGTGGGGCTCGAACGACGCAGACCTCGCCGAGGCGGAACGCGCCAGCCGCATTGCCATGGAGCTCGCGCCGGATCTCGCCGACGCGCATCTCGCGCGCGGCTACACGCTGTCCAACCAGCGCCGTTACCAGGAGGCGCAGCCGCATTTCGAAGCCGCCGCGCGCATCAACCCCAACCTGTTCGACGCCTATTACTACTACGGCCGCGCCGCGTTCGCGGCCGGCGACATCGAGAAATCCGTCGAGCTGTGGCGCAAGGCGGGCGACGTGCGGCGCGAGGATTTCGAGAGCCCGCTGCTGCAGGGACAATCGCTGCGGAAGTTAGGCCGCCTGGAAGAAGCCCGGGAGATCAACCGCGAGGCCGTGCGCCGCGCCGAGCGCCTGCTCGAGGTCAACCCGGCGAATGGCCGCGTGTTGTCCTTTGGTGCCGGCGCGCTCGACCTGGACGGGCAGATAGACCGCGCGATCGAATGGGCGCGGCGCGCCGAGCAGCTTTACCCCAGCGACATGGGCGTCATCATCAACGGCGCCTGCCTGCGCGCACGCAACGGGATGCAGGAAGAAGCGCTCGACCTGCTCGAGCGCATGTTCACCAAGGGTTGGGGCAAGAAGGACTGGGTCGAAAACGATCCCGACTACGACAGCCTGCGCGCCGAGCCGCGCTTCATCGCCATGATGGCGAAACTGAAGTAGCTGCCTTCAAAACGGCCCCTGGACCTGCGAGGGTGTGAACCAGGAGCTCGACCAGACCTTGCCGTCGCGCACGTGATAAACCGTGTCGCCATGAATGAAGGTACGCGTGAACCAGGCGTAGCGTTCGAGCTCGTTGGTGATGGGTGGAGAAACAACTCCCGCGGCCTGCAGCGAGGCGCTGGCGGCGCTTTGCTTGCCGATGATTTCGAACTGGTGAAGCGATGATTGCGTAGTTCCGGGGTTCCCATTTTCGAGCCGCGCCGTGATCGTCGCCGGAACGGTGAAACGGTCGGCTGCCTCCGCCGGAAGGTAGGTGAAAGCATGCCGTTCGTAGAGCGCCTCGGTCATGGAGTTCCAGCCATCGATCTCGAGGCTTCCGCGCGACTGCGGCTGCCCGATCGCCGAGACGTCGAACAGCTCGAGCTTGACGCGACCCAGGTTGCTTCCGAGTCCTAACAACAGGTTTTCGGTCACCGGGTGCAGGAACTCGGAGAAGCCGGGAATCTCGAGCGTACCGGCGATGCGCGGGTCCGCGGGGTTGGCGAGGTCGATCACGTACAACGGGTCGATGCGTTGAAAGGTGATGGCATACGCACGATCTCCCGTGAAGCGCACTCCGAACAAGCCCTCGTTGGGCTTGCCCAGCTCCTCGGGTCGCGCGTCGTTGGGCAGGCTCGACACGATCTCCAGCGCGAGCTCGCTGGCCTTCGGACGCAACACGAACAGCCGATGGTCCTGGGCATCCGTCGAATCGTTGACGAACTCGGTGGTCACGACCCGCAGCATTCCCCGGGCTTCGCTCATGCGGAAATCACCCTGCCCACCCATCCACAGGCCGCCCGAAACCTCCACCGACCCCGCGTACACCGGAGCCGCGGCGGTCAGCGCGAACTTGTGGATGCGCGTGGATGACCGGATGCTGCCGAACGTCGGCAACGGAAACCCGCCGAACCGTGGTTGCGATACATAGAGAGCCGAGGTCGACGCATAAATGCCATCAGCTTCTTCGTTGTAGCAGACGTTCACCATGTCGGCCGGGTTCTGCATCGAGAAAGAAGTGATCGTGGTCAGGATCGGATAGCCCTCGGGAGCCGGTTCGTTCGTGATGTAGCAGTCCGACGCCGAGACCAGTGGCCGGGTGCGACCGGCAACCGTGATCTTCGGCAGCAGATCGGTGAGGGACAGATCCGGAAGGCGCGTGCGAACCTGCGGGTCCAGCACCGCGATCGGCGTGTGCCGGGTGACTAGATAGACTCGATCGCCGACGCGCCGGGTGGCGACGAATACGCCGTCGACTTCCGCGTGCAGGATTCGCGCGGGATGCGCCGGATCGCTGACGTCGTACACGTAGATCGCATGTTCAGTCGGCGCCCAGAACGCCACCATGGCCCAGATCCCGCCAAAGTGACGGAAGTTTGCCCCGCTGGTGACCATCACGAGACGACCGTCGGCAACGTACAGTCCCTGCACCGGCAGATGGTCTTCGATGGGGATGGAGCTCACCTGCGTGGCGGTGCCCGTCGCGGGATCGGTTCTGAGGATGCGGATCGCGCGCGGCAGCCGGGCGTCGGAGAAAGGTGTCGGCGCGATATACAGATGTGCGCCGTCATAGCGCACGTAGTCGAATTCATCGACGCCGGCTTCACTGGTGTAAGTGTTCGAGATCCCGTCGTCGCCGCCGAATAGCGGCTGAGCGGTGATCACGCCACCTGCCCCGACTGTCACGGTAGGCAGCCCGGCTTCGACCGTCGCCTGGAGCGACAACTTGAGTGAGCGCTCGAGCTCAGGGGCGGAGCTGACCTTGCGCAACATTCCGGAGGTGGGTGGCGGAGGAGGATCGAAGGCGCCGTCGTCATCGGACTGTCCACCACCACAGCCGGCCAGCATGAGCCCGGCGAACAGGAACAGCGGGGCGATCGAATGGACGAGCCGGTCGGACGGGCGGTGCTTGTTCATGTTGTTAACTCCCCTGGATATCCGCTGCGGGAGGTTACTGGCGGCCAATTGCGCCATGTGTCACGACAGTTGAGGAATTTCGTTAAATAGTGTCGGATGCAGTGGCTACACTTCTTCACAGTTTCCACACAGCTTGCACCTAAAGCTTTGCCGGGTTTCGCACGCTGCCGAAGTTAGAATGACCCCATGACTATTCCGAGATTGCAGCAACTGCTGGCGGTATCGGCGCTATGGGCGCTGCTGCATCCTGCCTATGCGCAGACTGAAACTCCTGCAACGCCTGCGACCACCGATGCTGCGCTGCCGGCACCCGCGACCGTCAAGCCCACACGCCCGTTGCCGGCAGAGCGCAACTGGCGCTTCGGGATCGGCCTCGGCTACGGAATGCGCACCAACCCGCTGGTGCTGTCGGATGACATTCCGATCATCGTCGACCTCGATATCGCCTGGTTCGGCAAACGCTGGTTCTTCGACAACTTCGACCTCGGGTTCCAGTTGACCGACAACCCGCTGTTCACGGCCAACGCCGTGGCGCGCGTCAACAGCGATCGCGTGTTCTTCGGCAAGACGAATATTCGTTACGTGAATTTCACGATCGCCGCCGGCGGCGACCGAGTGCCCATCGCCGGCGCTCCTCCTCCGCCAGGCCGTCCCGACAACGGGCCCTCGCTGGCGGACGACCCGCAGCCTCTCGAGGTTCCCGACCGCGACTACGCCATCGAAATGGGACTCGAGATGTTGTTTGGCGGTGAATGGGGCCAGGCCTCGCTGCGCGGATTCCACGACGTCAGCCAGACGCATGAAGGGTTCGAAATCTCCGCCGACTACAGCTATCGCTGGACGCTCGGCCGCTTCTCCATGTCGCCCACTCTCGGCCTCGCCTACAAGAGCGATGATCTCAGCAACTACTACTGGGGAGTGAACCCGCAGGAAGCGGGCCTCACGTTGCAGCCCTATGAAGCCAAGGGCGGCGTCGACTGGGAAGTCGGGCTGCGCACCAGCTACTACCTGACCAAGAGTGTGCGGCTGGCGATCTCGGCGGATTACGAGCGCCTGCACGACAGCGTCGCCTCGAGCCCGATCGTCGCCGAAGATCACGTCATCGGCTATTTCGCCGGAGCGGCCTGGCAATTCTGATGCGCACCTGGCTCACATTGCTGGCGGTAACCTGGTTTGCGGCGCGCACCGCCGCAGGTGCCGAGCCGCCACCCGTGCGCCTCGTCGTGAAGCCCCTGCTGTGCGTCGTCGACAAGCCGGCGGATTCCTGCAATGTGTTGTTCGACATTCGCTGGAAGAGCGTTCTTCCCGGCGAGTACTGCCTGAATGACGAGACCGTAGCCGCGCCGCTGCGCTGCTGGCCCAGGGCGCTCTCCGGAGAATTGCAGCACCCGCGCGAAGTCAGCGAAGATTTCATCTTCTGGCTCGCGCCACCCGCCGGCACCGAACGCGCCGCCGAGGTGAAGGTCGAAGTGCTGCGCGTGGGCTCCGACGACCGGCGGCGCGAGCGCCGCTCGCGGCATGTCTGGGACGTCTTATGAGCGCGACGAACATCGACATCCTGCTGATCGAAGACGACGCGCGACTCGCGGAGCTCACCGCCACTTACCTCGAGCAGAACGGCCTGCGCGTGGCGATCGAAGAACGCGGCGATCGCGCGCTCGAAAGATTCGGACGCGAGAAGCCACGGCTGGTGTTGCTCGACCTGCTGCTGCCGGGCAAGGACGGCCTGACCATCTGCCGTGAACTGCGGCGCGTGCATGACGTGCCGATCCTGATCCTGACCGCGCGCGACACCGATCTCGACCACGTCATCGGGCTCGAGGCCGGCGCCGACGATTACGTCATGAAACCCGTCGATCCCATGGTGCTGCTGGCGCGGGTACGTGCGCTCATGCGCCGCGCCGAACGCGCCGCGCCGGCCGGCGGCGGCGGCGGCGGCGGCGGCGAACGCAAGCAGGATCTCACGCTGGGTTCCTTGCGCATCAGCGAGAGCTCCCGCGAAGTGTGGTTGCGGGGTCAGCCCGTGGCGCTCACCACGCAGGAGTTCGAGTTGTTGAGCCTGCTGGCGCATCGCGCCGGCGAACTGGTGAGCCGCGACGAAGTGTTTCGCACCATGCGCGGCATCGACTACGACGGGCTCGACCGCTCCATCGATGGCCGCGTATCCAAGTTACGCCGCAAGCTGGGTGATGACGCCACGGCGCCCACGCGCATCAAGACGGTGTGGGGCAAGGGATACTTGTTAGTACCCGACGCCTGGGAACTCGCCACTTGACGAGTCGGGCTTGAAAGAGTGGTTGCAAGCCCGCCATCGCGGGCTGTTCGTTCGATCCTATGTCGTGCTCGCCGGTGGGTTGCTGGTGGTCGCCATCCTGCTGGACCTCGGCTTCTCGGCACTGCAATCAAGGCAACCGCGCCCGACGGATCCGTGGCTGGTCTCCACGTTCCAGCTCATGGAAACGCAGCTCGCGGCTGCGCCTGAGGCCGAACGCGGCGCGCTCGCCAGCCGTCTTGCGGAGAAGCTGAAGCTCGAGATCGACGTTCTCGCGACGGCTGATATCTCGAGCACCGCCCCGCTTTCCTCGGTCCCGCGCGAGCTCGAAGACGATGACGGCCGGACCTACTACCTGTGGCACTCCGACGCGCTGAAGGGCGCCATTCGCCTGGGGCCCTTCGAGCCCGTCCGCGAGAGCCCGGGTCTGAGGTTCCTGCCGGTGCTCTTCTACGCGTCCATCCTGCTGATCGTCGGCTGGTGGCTGCGGCCGCTGCTGCGCGATCTGCGGGTACTCACCGTCGCGTCGCAGAAGTTCGCGACTGACTACCGCCAGCCTCTCGACACGGCTTCGCGCACCACCCAGCTCACGAGTCTCGCCACCAACCTCGATGACATGTCGGCCCGCGTCAGCCAGCTCATCCAGTCGCAGAAGGAGATGACCGCGGCGCTCTCGCACGAAATGCGCACCCCGCTGGCGCGCGTGCGGTTCGCGGCCGCGGTACTCGAAGGCGAAGTGGACGAATCCCTGCGAGGCCAGTTGCGTGCGGTGAATGCCGACGTCCAGCAGATCGACGACCTCATCTCCGACATGCTCGACTACGCGCGATTGGACCATCCCGGCTTGCGCATGGTCTGCCAGGCCGTTCCGCTCGCACCCTGGTTGCGGCAGGTCCTGCTGTCGTGTCCGCCCCACGAGAAGAGCGTCACCCCTACGCAGAAGGACGGCATCGACACCGCGTGGATGGAGCCGCGCCTCATGGAGCTGGCGCTCAGCAACTTGTTAGCCAACGCGCTTCGTTACGCGAAGCAGCGCGTGAACGTCACCGTCATGCGCGACAAGAACCAGTATCGGCTCGTGGTCGAAGACGACGGCGAAGGAATTCCGGAGAGCGATCGAACCGCCATCTTCGGCGCGTTCACGCGCCTCGATACCAGCCGGAACCGTGACACCGGCGGATTTGGCCTCGGGCTTGCCATCGTCGCCCGCATCGCCGCGCTGCATCGCGGGCGCGTGGTCGCCGAGGCCAGCTCCAGTCTCGGTGGGGCGAGGCTCGAGCTGGAGTGGCCGGCGATCTGAACGAGCCGGCGTTCCGCCTTATTTGCCCTTCTCCACTCCGCGGAACTTGACACCTACGTGCAGGCCGATCTGCTTGTCGACGCCTTCGAGGAATTCACTCTTGTTCGCGTAGACGATGCTGAACGGGATATCCATGTCACCGAAGCGACGCGTATAAGTGAGCGTCGCCACCAGCCGGCTCTTGTAGTTGTCGTCGCTATCGATGTTGCTGTCGTATGAAGCCTCGAAGTCGACACGATCCTTGGCCGCCGAGCGCGGCACTGCGCGCCCGAAGCCCGCCGAGGCCACCACCCGATCGTATTTCGGCCGGTCCATGGCGACACCGTCGTCGGGCAGCGCGTACTGCCAGCTATCTACCTGCTTGTATTCCAGGGAAGCCTTCCACCGGCTCTCGTTTTCGAGATCTTCGGCGTTCGCCGCAACGTAATCTCCTACTTTCTTCAGGCAGCTCTTCGCCGCGTCGAGCGAGAGTGGCGTGACGCTCGAGCTGTTCCTGATTCCACTGCATTCATCCCCGGGATCCTTCAGAAAGCGATTGAAGTCGACGAAGCTGCGCTCGAATGTGACTTTGGCACCCCACGCTTCGGGCCCTACGAGTTCATTGCGAATTTGCCGATTCAGCGAGAACGTCAACTGCGGCTGCAACAGCACCAGGTTGGCCAGCGCTTTGATGTTTGGATTCTTGATCGCGGCACCGACGGCATCGAGGTGCTTTGCTATCGCGACCGCGACGTCTGCGCGCTGCGCTTTCACAAAATCATCAACCAACTTCTTCTCGTCACTCCTGAACTCTGCCATCGTACGGGCCGCGACGGCGCCGTCTGCATCACCGGGTCGCATCTTCACCAGATCTTCGTGCAGTTTCTGGAGTCCGGCGCCGAAGCGAGCTTGCGCCTCACCACGCAGTTGGTTGTCGCCCGGCGCGCCGGCTTCGGCCACGATGGGAGCAATGAGGTTCGCCAGTTGATTGAAGTGACGCCGAAAGTCGCGGCCAAGGCCATCGGTGACCACTGACATCGTGTATTGAAGTTCCGAATCGGCGGTGTCGTCGATCTTTTCCTGTAGCGCCTTCTTTCGATCGGCCTGCACGTCTTCGGGCAGCGCCGCAATGAGCGGCTCGAATGGCTGGGGCTTGAGATTGAACGCCCACTGGAGCTGAGAATCGTGTGACACCAGGTCTTTCCGATTCCGTAGCAGGAGAAAATTCAGGTCGAGCGCAATGGTGCCATCGCTCGCATCGTCGTCGCTCAGCAGCCCCAGCATGTTGAACCACGGCAAAAGGTCGGTGAATGTCGAGTTTGCCTGGCCAGTGCTGGCGGCGGCGCCAGCCTGATTCTTGACTGCCGCCTCCGTATTGGCGGCCGCGGTGCTGGATTTGCCTGCCGCCGGCGTCGATTTCCGTAGTTCTGGAATAGCCCTGAACACCACCCGGTCGACACAATCGACAATAGTCTCGTCTGGATTGCACCCTTCGCCCTGCGACCATGCCGGATTGGCGAAGAACAGCCCGCCCAGAATCAACACGCAGCTAGAGAGTCTCATGAGCACTCCTAAGGCAGCACGCTGACGAACAACGTGACGGCCTCGACGGAGTCCTTCTTGCGCGAGATCGGGGTACGGAATTTCTTTCCGAAGAGCCCACCCCCGGAAAGTTCTACTTGCGCCTCCACCACGGCGTCGGCGTCGGTGATGAAAGTCAGGTCAACATCGATCACATAGATCTTCGAAGCCTTGAGCGGAATACGTTCCTCTGTAGCGATCGCGGTATTGAGAATGCCGCTGATCTTTCGCTCGGCCGCACCCGTCTTCGAAGTGACTACTCCATCGAGGGTCGCGAGAACGAACTTGTTTTTTGTCGTACCCGTGGCGGCAATGACGAGCTCCGACCCCGCGGGCGCGTTGAACCACCCGTTGAACATCTTCTCTCCGGCCATTGCAATCTCCTGTCTTCGTTCCAGTACTCAAACAAGTACTGACGCGAAGCGGCGACTTCTTGCAGGGGGTCGGAGTTTTTTTCCCGAATCAGATGTACGGGAGCTCGCCCATGGCCGAATAGTGCTCGTTGAGCGTGCGCAGCTTGACCATGTCGGTCGGGCTTATCTCGAAATCGAACACGTTGAGGTTCTCGATCTGGTGGTGCGCGTGATTCGCCTTGGGCAGCGGCACCACGCCGAGCTGCAGGTTCCAGCGGATCAAGAGCTGCGCCGGGTTCTTGCCGTATCGGGCGGCCATGGACGCCAGCTTGTCGTCGTTCAGCCGCTGCGCGCGCGTGAGCGGGCTCCAGGCCTGGATGACGATGCCATTGTCGCGACAGAAGTCGAGCATACCCGGGCTGTGGCCGAACGGGCTCCACTCGATCTGGTTCACGGCCGGTAGTTCGCCCGTGTGATAGACGAGATCCTCGATCTGCTCGATGGAGTAGTTGCACACGCCGATGTCGTTCACCAGGCCCACACGTTTCGCGCGCCGCAGCCCCTGCCATTGAGATTCACCGACGCCGCCATCCGGCGGGCGATGGATGAGCACGAGATCCGCGTACGGTTGCCTGAGCTCGGCCAGGCTGGCCTGCGTCGCGGCGAACGAGTCGCCGGTCTCCTCGATCTTGGTCACGAGGAAAATCTCTTCGCGCGCCACGCCGCTGTGCCGGATGGCTTCGCCGATGCCACGCTGCGTGTGGTAATCGCCGGAAGTGTCGAACATGCGGTAGCCGGCCTCGAGAGCCTGGGTCACTGCTTCGACGGTGTGATGCTTGAGTTGGTACGTGCCGAGTCCGAGTACCGGCATCTCGCGCCCGCTGTGAAGTGTTACTGATTGCGGTGGGAAAAAATGTGCCTGGCGAATTGCGTTGGGTTTGGCTGCCATGCACCCAAGGCTAGGGGCCCGCGCCCCGAGCGGCTATCGTCGTGAATACCTATACCTGCAGGTTCAGCACGCTCGTGGAATCCGCCGACAACCTGCCGGGCTCGCTTCCTGACGCTTGCGACAAACCGATACACTGCGCGCGTGAGTACATTCCCACCCTGTCCAGGATGTCAGTCCGTTCTTGCCTACGAAGATGGCTTCATGTTCGTGTGTCCGGAGTGCGGACACGAATGGCCGAAGGACGCTCCTGCCGCCGCGGTCGAAGGTGCAACCGGCGTGCGCGATGCACACGGCAACGTGTTGAGTGACGGCGACAGTGTCACGGTCATCAAGGATCTGAAGGTCAAAGGTTCGTCGTCGGTGGTGAAGGTGGGTACGAAGGTCAGGGGCATCCGCCTCGTCGAAGGCGATCACAACATCGACTGCCGCATCGAAGGCATCGGCGAGATGAAGCTGAAGTCGGAGTTCGTGAAGAAGGCCTAGCTAGCCACTCGCGTCGCGCCTCTTCGCGGTCCTTTGTCACAGTTCACTGCTTCTTCGCGGGCGCACGACTTGTTGGCGCCGGCCATCGGTCTACCCTCGTCGGAGGGAGGCCATCATGAAGAAGGTCGCTGGATTCGGATGTGCGCTGGCGTTGTTAGGATGCGCCGGCCAGATCAACGTGATGACGCTGGGCGTCGGCACCGGTCGCGTGCAGTTCAGTCCAGCCGCGGCGGACTGCGGCCCGACCCGTGAAGTTTGTCAGCTCAGCTTCCCGAGTAGTTCCACCGTAACCCTGACGGCTCACCCATCCGCGGGCGACACCTTTGCGGAATGGGGTGGCAACTGCTCGGGGTCGGCGACGATATGCAATGTGAGCATGCGGGATTTCCGCTCGGTGACCGCGCGATTCGAACCGGCAACAGCCCTTCCCAGCCTGGCTACGCTCACCGGGACGGGCATCCGAAGTTTCCTTTCGGCCAATTCGGCCATTGCGTGGACGCCGGAAAAATTCATTTCCGTGCTCAAGCAAGTGCCCGGCCAGAATTTCAACAACAACTGGATCCTGATGACGCGTTCGGAGAGTCTGCAGACAGCCCACGCGAAATCTCCACGCCTGCTGCTGCCAAATTTGAATGCGCAACAGGTGTTTGCCTTCTCGCTGTCCGCCGATCCGGCATGGCCAGGCGCGGATCCGAACATCGTCGAATACATCGAATGGGAAACCGCCACGCGGCGATTCCGCTTTCATGAAATCAACCTGGCCACGCGCACAGTGTCGGTCGACGAGCCCAAGTGTGATCGCTGCCACGCAGGCCGTCCCAATTGGGATGCCTACGACAGCTGGGCCGGCATGCTGCCTTTCAGCCGCGACCGCATCTACAAGGGCTCACTCGACGCCGCGGCGATGCGCAACACCTTCCGCTTGTGGAGCCAGACCGGGACCGCGCGCGCGATCCTCGAGCAGCTCGACCTGCCTCCGGAGATCACGCGCAACACCGGCGGCGGCTTCAACAACGGCCGCATCGCCTTTTCATTCGACGACGACGCCGCAACCCTCGTGGAGGCAGCGCCGGCCAACTGGGGCGGCACCGCGCGGGTATCGGCAAACTACCCGGCTTCCGGGCCATCATCATCCATTGATCAAGGCGGTACCTTCTTCACGATACACGCCAATCCGCCATCAGGGGACCTCGACCAGGGTCGTGGTGTCGATCTGTTCGACAAGTTCACGGCCCTGAACGCGAGACGCATCGCGCAGCAACTCATCGACCATCCGCGTACCTCCGTCGACGTACGGCCGATCGCCCTCGCAATCTTCGACGACTGTGACATGCGGGCCGCACTACCGCCGGCAAAAGTTGCATTCTTCACGACCGGAAACCGGTCGCCATTTCCCTCCTTTCCCATTGGAAGCCTGGCACTCAGCATGTCGATGCATCAGCTCGACACCGCGACTCGCCGCCATACGCTCCCGTCGCTCAAAGCCGATACTCAGCTTCTGAATCTCGGCGGTCCCTTCGGGTTGTGGGCCGGATTTCATTCGACCCTCGCTGGTGACACCACCTCGGAATCCATATCGAACCTGCGCCAGGAACTGTTCCGGCGCGACCGGCAGGCATTCAGTCTCGATGGCACCACGGGACTCATGATCGATCGCGAATCGTATGAGGGGATGGGCAACAGCGACGGCATCCGCGTGATGGAACTGCGGTTTTTCCTCGAGCCGCTGGGCGTACCGGTCGACAAGTGGTCATTGTCAGTGGGCGGGCGCTCGCGCACCTACACGTTCGCGGATGTGTTCCCCACCTACGTGACCGAAATCCAGACGATCCTTCGCACCCACCTCGGGCTTGCATCGGCCGCCCCTTGCTCCCCATCACTGATGACTCGCGTGCAAACCGAATTCAATCGCGTTCCTGACATTTCGGTTTCACCGTTGCCTGCGCCAGCCTATTCCGAGGTGCAGGCGATGTTCAATCGCAACTGTCTGCAATGCCACGGTGATTTCACGGTCAATGGCGCCGCTCCGGTGGCGCCCAACTTGCTGCCAGGCAGCTCGTTCTCGGCGCTCACCGGGGGGCCGTCTCCGGCGGTCATTCCTAACAACATAGCGGGAAGCCGCCTGTGGCAGCGCATTACCAGGGCGGGAGGAGCACCACCGATGCCGCCGGCGGCAAATGGGCCCGCGCTGAGCGGCGCGCACATCAAGCTCATCGAACGCTGGATTGCCGCGGGCGCGCCTTCCACCTAGGACGCCAACAACGTCGAACTTGTTGGCCGCGAGGAAACCCTCGCAGCTGCGTTCGTCGACGAGGCGGGCGCGAATCGACTGCACCCGGTGAGCGCAGCCACGTCGGCGCGTGTCGCGCCGGATCCTGCCGCGTAAATGAGAAGAGCGCCGGCGGTCCATCGCCGGCGCTGCCCCTAACAAAGCGTGAGCTCAGTCTCAGTCGTCGCTTCTGCCACCATGTCCGCGATGCTTGTCTGCGAGCAGGCCCGCCGCGA
>Ga0190271_10000992_pt1 | contig 15553 bp, 3 predicted proteins | sample Popmic356T_FD_133747 | JGI IMG/M metagenome (GOLD analysis project Ga0190271, IMG submission 133747) | Populus adjacent soil microbial communities from riparian zone of Weber River, Utah, USA - 356 T | ecosystem: Environmental > Terrestrial > Soil > Riparian zone | place: USA: Utah | collected...
AATCATCAAGAAGTACCCGAATCGTCGTCTCTACGACACGGTGCAAAGCAAGTACATCACGCTCAGCGACATCCGCTCGCTCGTGCTCGAACGCATCGAGTTCGTCGTCATCGACAAGAAGTCGCAGGAAGACATCACGCGCAGCATCCTGTTGCAGGTGATCGCCGAGCAGGAGCACGGTGTCGATCCGGTCATGAGCCGCGATTTTCTTTCGCAGGTCATCCGTTCATACGGTGGCAACCTGCAGAACATGCTGAGCAGTTATCTGGAACAGAGCATGAAGCTGTTCGGGTCGCAACAGCGTGAACTGCGCGACAAGGTGAAGGCCGTCGTCGGAATGGACCCGGTGGAAACCGTCGCAGGCGTCGCACAACGCAACTACCAACGCTGGCGTTCCGTCCAGGACGAAATCTTCAAGACCCTCATGAACGCCACCGGTCGTACCGGGCGTGAAGGTGAAGACAAGCCCACGGACGCTCCCAGCCACCAGTAGTTCGGCGACAACCATCACGGTCTTGCGCCCCTTCGGGCGCGAGACCTCTTAACGTAGCTTCAACCTCTCGACCGCATGGCGCTGTGCCCTCAATGTGACCACTCGATCCTGGTCCATACCCTGTTGACCGACGACCTCGCGGCTTACAGCTGCGGTAAATGTCTCGGCACATTGGTGAGCCTGGTCGCCTATCGCGCCTGGCGCGAGAGACAAGGCAAAGGCGCGCTTCCGGCAACGCAAACCGCCGAACCCGATACCGAACCTCCCGATTCCATCGGCGCCAAGAAGTGCCCGAAGTGCCGCTCGTTGATGAGCAAGTACCGGATCCGCAGCGACAAGACCAACCGGCTCGACTACTGCCCGCATTGCGAGGAAATCTGGCTCGACGAGGGTGAGTGGGGACTGGTGGAAGGTCTCGTGGCCTCGGGCGAGTTCACCAAGGTATTCACGCAAGCCTGGCAATACGCGGTTCGCACCGGGCTCACCACCGCGATGGAGGAGCAGCGTCTGCGGGAGTTGCTAGGCGGCGACTACGACCGCGTGGCGCAGTTTGCGGAGTGGCTGCTGTCGCAGCCGGCGAAGCAGGAGATTCTCGCGCGGCTCGCACGCCGGAAATAACGAGAACGGGGCTCCCTCTAGCTACCGGAGCCGTTGGCGCCAATGCCGTGCCGGTGGCAGGCGACATGACACATCACACACCGGCACCCATGACAGTTTGCACTGAAATTCCGGGTGATGATTCGCGAGACTGTCCGCACAGCAGATGACTGCTGCAACGACGGAGGAACGACCATGTCTCGCTCAATGAATCTGATCCCGGTGACCGGCGCCGTCTTTGGTCTTGGCACCGCCCTGCTGCTTTGCATGTGGATGTCGGCAGAGTGGTTTCGCGCCGTTGCGTGAACTTGCTCGGGGCTGACGCCCACAACGGAAAACGCCGCCCGGAGGCGGCGTTTTCGCAAACCGGAGACAGTCCCCTTAGTTTGACGCGAAGGCCTGCGTACTCAAAACCTCAGCGAAATGCGTGCGCTGAGGAATTTCTCCTCGCGATCCGAGTTGTTCAGGCCGCGATAGTCCAGCGCGACCGCCGACTGATCGCGGATGAATGACACGCCGAGCCCATACAGCGTGCCGGATTCGTCGACGGGCCGGCCGTCGATCGAGAATACTGAGCCCGGCGCGCCCACGTAGGAGTAGGTCACGCCGCCATCATCGAACGCGAAGTCATGGCTCAGCGCCAGCGACGCATGCCAGTCGATCAGGCCGCCGCTCCAGGACTTGCGGTACGAGACATTGGCGCCGGCCTCGACCAGGAAGGCATGGCTGCGCCGCGAGTCGATCAACTGACTGACGGCATCCGCGCCGGTTTCCTGGAAGCCGTCCTCGCGGGCCTCGTAGTAGTTCAACGATAGATAGGGTTCGAACGCCCAGCTCCCGCTTTCGATGCTCATGCCGCCGGATACGAACGCGCTCCAGGCCATGCCGCCATGTTCGCTGACGGCGGAGCGCTGATCCGCGGCGATGTTCACAAAGCGCGTATCGGCGAAGTCCTGCGAACCGATGCTGAGGCCAGTGGCGAAGTGCAGGCTCTCGTCGAACCAGGTCGCATACGCGGAAGCCAGCCAGGAATCGATCTCTCCTCTTGCAAGATCGCTACTGGCGATGTCGGTCTGCGCCTGGCCCAGAGTCACGCCTAACAGCCAGTCGTCGCCGACGCGGCGATCCGCGCCGAGCATGTAGCCCTGCGTGTCGGTGTCGAAGGCGCTGTAGCCCTCGACAGCTTCGTTGCTGCTCTCGCCGCCGATGCCCAGCATCCAGGCCTGCGAGCGTGGCGCCTTGCCGGCGCGCATCTGCGGCGACGGTGCGGCCGGCAGGTCTGCCATGCCGAACATGGGCGTGCCCGACGACACTCGCAGCACGCCAAGGCCATCGCCGCCACCGGAGAAGCTCACGACCGCATCCGGCAGGCGCGCATGCGGCACGTGACGGTAGCGCAGCCGCGTATCACTCAGGTGGCCCTGCAGTACCCGCGTCATCTCCTGCAGGTTGGTGAATACGCTGCCGGAAGTCGCGAGGTGCGTGTCGGGGCTGAGGGAGGCGAGCGCGCGATCGAAGTCACTTTCGAGGTTCTGGATCGCGCCGAACAAGTCAGCGAGATCGCCGGTGCTGCCCAGCGCGATGTCGTCGAGGCCCACGGCGATCCGCCGATACAGCGGGTTGTCCGTCACCGTGGCGAACGAGGCAGCGCGTGCGACCACGTCCACGTCCCGGGTCGTGCGCTGCAGCTCGAAGCTAAGCAGCGGACGCGCTTCGGGCAATTCCACCACCGTGAAATCGCCACCCACGACACCATCGGCGTGGACCACGTTGAACCGCGCGCCATTGGCCACGAAGGTGTCGCCACGCCGCTCTACTTCGATGCCGCCCGCCAGCGTGGCGTTGCCGGACACCGAGAACACGCCGCTGTCGCCGTCGACGTTGAAGAACGTCTGGTAGCTGCTGCCCGGTGCAAAGGTGTAGTTGCCGCCCGCGCGCAGAGTGCCGTCTTCGATGGCGATGTTCTGCAGCGAGGGCAGAGATGCCAGCGTGTACGTCCCCACCTCGCGCTTGATGGCGCGCTCGATTGACACCGGCGTGCCGGCATAGCTGCCGAGGCCGTTCAACACGAGTGTGTCGATGCCGGCGCCGGCGTCGACATTGAGCAACGCGCTGGCGGAGTTGGTGATGGTGGGCGTGCCGAACAGCGACAGCAGATCGTCGCCGTCTCCGAGACTCACGGTACCGACGATGCTCGAGCCATCGCCGAGGTGCAGCTCGTCGTTGCCGGTTCCGGTATCGATGGCCACTCTCGATGTGCGCACATTGTTTGCGATGGTTTCCACCGACAGTGAGCCCATGTTTTGCACGACGTCATTGCCAGCACCGGTGACGATGCCTGACGCGGTTACCGTGCTGGACGTGGGTGGCAGTCCGGCGCAACTGCCGCTGCAGTCACTAGTGAGGTCCCAGGCCTCGACCCGGATCTGGCCATTGTTGATGATCTCGTCATCGCCATCGCCGGTGTCGATGCCGCGCGCCGAAGACGTGACATTGACCGCCAGGGTGTCGTTTTCTTCGGCGCTGATGCTGGCGACAAACTCTCCAAAGTTCGGATCGTTGCGGACCTGCGGGCGCGAAATCACCGTGAGCTCGCCGTCGTTGACGATGCGGTTGTCGCCGTGGCCGGCGCTGATGCCGCGCGCCTCGCTGTGAACGGTCGAAGAGGCATCGCCCTCGCTGTCGCCGGGGCTGCCACACCACCAGCCGAAGAACCAGATGCAGATTTCGTCGGTGCTCGACTGCGCGCGCGTCTGCGCCGCCGGCATTGCGGTGACACGAATGAGGCCACTGTTCAGGATGACGTCGTCGCCCTCTCCCACCTCGATTCCGACGGCCAGCGCCGACGCGGTTGCCGTGGCGCTGCCGAACGAGTCGCCGAAGCCATCACCGTCCGAAGAGGTGTACATGGTGGCAGCGGCGTTCGCCTGCACCACGAGACTGCCCTGGTTTTCGATGACATTGTCGCCCGCCGCCAGCGCGACGCCGCGCGCCACGGCCGTGGCGCTGCCAACGGCATAGGCGAAGCCTTCACCGTTGGCGCCACCGCCATTGGCCGCCGCGTAACTGGGGAAGGACGGCAGGTCGATTTTCACCTCCACGGGCTGGTACAAGCCGCCAGAGAGGAACACCCATTGCTCTTCGTCGTGGGGATCTTCGCCATTGCCGGGGCCATCGGGATCCACGGACACGACTTCCACGCGGTAGTGCGCCCCCTCCTCATCCTCCGTGTTGTTAGGATCCCGGTCGCTGTTCGCCGGCTCGGTCAGATAGATGACGTCACCGACCTCATAACCCGTCAACGGTGGCAACTCATCGTCGTCAACCACCGGCGGCGGCGCGAGGTTCGCATCCTCGCCGCCCGCACGAACATCCCGGTAGATGATGACTGTGAACTCTGGTGTCTTGGAGGTGGTGGCATCCGCGGTCACGGTGATGACATTCAGGTTCAGAAGCGTGTCGTCGCCGGCAAGACCGTTGGCGCCGATGGCGGTGGCCAAGGCATTGCTGTCGGCCACCGATTCGCCGTCGCTCTGGAAGGAGACGTTCGCGCCGCTGGAAGTAGCCAGGGAATACGAGATGCTTTCCGCCTCAACGGTCACCGCGCCGTCCACTTCCATGCGATTGATGCCCGCGCCGCCGTCGATGCCAGTGGCCGTCACCGTCGATCGGGTCACCGCGCCCGCCGTATTGCCATTGACCAGGGAGGCCGCGCCGGTGCCGGCGTCGTTGCCCGCGTCGGCGTCGCCACGTGCGTGCACCACCAGCTCGCCGAGATTACCGATGAGATCGTCACCCTCGCCACCGGCGAGTCCCACGGCGTCGGCGACCACAGTGGCCGTGCCCGTCGAATCCGGAGCCGAGGTGCCCGTGAAGCTGGCGCTCGAGCCGCCGCGTGAGGTGAGCGAGGCCACGGAGTTGACGTGAACCGTACCGCGATTGACGACGGTGTCGTCGCCCGTGTCACCGGACATTCCCGCGGCATTGACTTCACCCGTGAGCACCGCGCCGGTCGACGGTCCCGTGCCAGCGAAGGTGTACGCCATGGAGTTCGTGGTCACGTTCGCGGTCGCCGTAATCTCGATGCGTCCCTGCGCGTAGTTCTCGAGCACATCGTCTTCGTCGCCGCCAGCGATACCCTTGGCATTCGCCACACCACCCGAGGTGATGAGGTCGCCGGCGCCGCCGAAGGTGGTCGAAGAGTCGCCGGTCGAGGTCAGCGTCGAGGTGGCGTTGAGAGTGATCACACCGGCATTGGCGATACTGTCGGCGCCCGCGCCGCCCATGATGCCCTCGCTGCCGGTGATGGCTGCGAGCGTGCCACTGGTGGAGTTCGAGCCGCCGAAGGTGTAACTGGAGTTATTGAGGCTCAGATTCGACGCTGCGGTCAGCGTGATGTCGGCCGCGTTGTCGATGAGGTCGTCGCCGGTGCCGCCGTCGATGCCGCGCGCGAAGGTGATGGCGCCGGATGTGCCGGCGGAAACCGCCGATCCGAATACCGTAGTGCCACCGCCCGTGGACGTCAGGTTCGAAGTGGCGCTGACGGTGACGGTGCCGTCCGCCGCGATTTCATCGTCGCCATCGCCGCCGCCCAGGCCCAGCGCCTCGGTCTCGGCGACCAGCTCGGAATCGACAGAGCCGGCACCACCGAAAGTGAAGGAGGTACCGTTGCGATACAGGCTGGATTCCGCGCTCACCGACAAGGTAGTCAGGGACGCAAGCAGGTCGTCGCCAGCCGCGCCATACATGCCGGTTGCAGTGGTGAACGCGCCGGACTTGCCGCCGCCACCCGCGGAACCAAACACGTTGATGGTTCCGGAGTTGGCCTCGGTGAATGCATTCGCGCGCACAGAAACGTTACCGGTGTTCCTGAGCTGATCGGCGCCTTCGCCTCCATTGATGCCCGTGGACTGCGTGCGAGCCAGCGTCGCGGATTGCGCATCCGCGCCGCCCAGGACACCAACACCTTGCGAGTTGGCCGTCAGGTGCGCCATCCACGCTCCCGGCGCGCTGCCCGGTCCCACGCTGATGTTGCCGGAGTTCAGGACGAGGTCGTCACCGCTGCCGCCGTCGATGCCCACCGCAGTGCTGTTCGCCTCGGTACCGGCGCGGGAAATCGACGCTCCCGTGACGTTGAAGCTGTAGCCCGTCGCGATGCTCCTGGCGCCGGCGGTCACCACGACGTCGCCGCGATTTTCCACGCCGTCATTGCCGGTCCCGCCGGAAAGACCAGTTCCCGTCACCTGGGCCGCCGTACGAGCCTCGCCGATGGAAGCCCCGGTAATGGAAACCGCGACCGCGTTGGAGTTGAGAATCGCGCCCGCGTGCACGTCAACGACGCCGTCCGCATCGTTGAAGACGAGGTCGGCATCCGCGCCACCAGCCATGCCCGTGGTCGCGGAGTTGGCGACGGAGTTCGCCGAAGCGAGGCTGCCGCCGATGCCGGCGACGCTGACCGAAAGCGCCGTGACCGTCGCGTTGGAGTCGATGGTCACATTGCCCGTGTTGGCCAACACATCGGCGCCCGCATCGCCGTGCTGGCCATGCGCAACGATGGTGGAATCGGCATTGGCCTGCGACAACACGGCGCCGACGCCGGCGACCGCGACACTCAGGCCACGCGCATTGGTGTTGAAGTCGAGATCGATGTTGCCGGTGTTGCTCAACCGGTCATCACCCAGTCCGCCGGCCAGTGCGGCGCCGTTGGCGTTCGCAGTGGAATTGGCACTGACAGCGCCGCCGCCGATGCCGACCGCAGACAATGCGGTCGAGGTGGAAGTTGCGTCCACCGTGCCCTGGATGACACCGGCATTGGTCAGCGTGTCGGCGCCCGCGCCGCCGTCGAGGCCATAGCCCCACGTGGTCGCTTCGGCGTTCGAGATGGCCAGCGCCACCCCGACGAAGGTCATCGATGCGGCCAGGTCGCGAATTCGTGACGAGGCGTCGAGTGCGATGGTCGCATCCTGCGCATTGATCAAGGTATCCGTGCCGTCACCACCGCTGATGCCCGTGGCGCTGACATTGCCGCGCGTACCGGCATCGAACGCGCCGGCCATGGTTGCGCCTTGCGGCGTGAAACTGACGCTGACGCCATCGGCAGCGGCATCGCTGCGCGCCAGCAGCGTGCCGGTGTTGGTGAGCTGATCGTTGCCGATGCCGCCGCGGATGGCGAAGGCATCCGCGGTCGACGTTGACGCCGCCGCCGCCGCCGAGAGGCCGATGGTCGCACCGAAGGTCGCGGCTACCTGGACCGACAGGGTCTCGGAGTCCGCGATGGCATTGGCCGTGCCCGCGTTGAGAATGTCGTCATTGCCGTCGCCACCGGAGAGGCCCGCGGCCGTGGAATTGGCCTTGGTGCCGCCGTCCCAGAAGGCGTCGGCGGCCACCGCGGCACCTTCGAAGGCGATGGCGACGCCGACACTGGTGGCATCGGCCTCAGCGGTACCCGTTACCACGCTGTCATTGAAAATGATGTCGCGCCCGGTGCCTCCATCTATGGCAGCGGCGTCGGCATTGGCGGTCGAAGTGCTGATCGAAGCGGCAAAGCCCACACCCGTGACCGAAAACGAAACGGACCCTGTCATGGCATGCGCCGTGGCATCGATGGTGCCCGCGGCCGTCCGGGTCGCGATTTCGTCGTCGCCGTTGCCGCCGGTGATGCCAATCGCGTCGGCATTTGAAGTGGTGCCGCCGGCCCATACCGAGTCGGACGCGATTGCCACGCCGCCAGCCGCCAGCGACACGTTCACCGACACCGCGGTGCTGGTCGCGTCGACGTCCAGCGCGCCGAGATTCTCGATCTCGTCGGCGTCATCGCCACCCGTGATGGCATTGGCTTCCGCATTGGAAGTGGCGGTGGAAACCGCCGCGGAGACGCCGGCCACCGTGAACGACACGGAGACCGAAGGTGAGATCGCATTCGACTGACTGGTCAAGTCGCCTTCGTTGACGATGGTGTCGATACCAGTGCCGCCGCTGATCGCGGCTGAGCGCGCGGTGCTGGTGACGCCGCCATCCCAGGCGTTGTTGCCAGCCGCGCTCACTCCATACAGGGTGCCCGCGACGCTGATCGAGTTCGCATTCGCAACTGAGTCGGCGACGATGTCGGCCTCGTTGAGCAGTGTGTCGTCACCGGCGGCGCCGTCGATGCCGTAGGCATCAGATACCGCGGTGGCCGTGGTGATGGCGCCCGCCACACCCTGAACCGAGATGGCGACGCTCACGCCAGTGGAGTGGGCGCGGCTGCGCGAATCGATCGCCTCACCGTTCTCGACGCGGTCCGTGCCTGCGCCCACCGATATGCCGCGTGCAGCGGAATGCGCTTCGACGCCGCCGTCCCAGACATCGGCACCGGACACCGCCACGCCCGCCGCCGTAAAGGACACCGCGACCGCCGCTGCGTTGGCGGTGGAGTCTGCGAACAGCTGGCCTTCGTTCTCTACCAGGTCGTTGCCTACGGCATCGCCAGCGTCCAGCGCCGTTGCGCTGGATGTCGTGGTGGCAGTCGCGATTGCGCCCGCGACGCCGTTGACCGCGACCGCGACATTCGCCGACACCGCCAGCGCTTCTGCGTTCGCGCGCACCAGGCCGGAGTTGTCGATGTCGTCAGAGCCGTCGCCGGTCTTGATGCCGCGCGAGTAGGTATCGGCATGCGTTCCGCCATTCCAGGCAGCGTCGGAAGCCAGCGCGACGCCGTTCAGGGCGAAGCTGACCGTGGCGGTCACGGCGGTGGCGCCGGCAGTGGACGTGATGTCGCCCGAGTTCGTGACCTCGTCGCGCACGTCTTCGTCGCCGGCATCGATACCAGCGGCGCTGGAGTTGACAGTGGACGTGGCGATGGCGCCGGCGCCGCCATTCACCGTGGCGGCAATCTGGATCGCCTTTGTCTCACCATGACTGGTCACCAGCATGTCGCCAGTGTTCTCGACCACGTCGGCGGCGGCGCCGACGTCAATGCCGCGCGCGCGCGCATTCGCGGTGGTACCGCCATCCCAGACGGCGTCCGCGGAGATGGACGCGCCGTTGTTAGTGAATGAGAGCGCAGCCGTGATGGCATTGGATCCGGCATCCGCGGTCAATGCGCCGGAATTGATGACGTGATCCGCATCGGCTCCGGCGGAGGCATCGATGGCCGTGGAGTCCGCGGTGCTGGTGGAGGTGGCCGTGGCGGCGGCGACGCCGTTCATGGCCACGGCTACGGAAGCCTCGAGCGTTTGCGCGTCGCTGTCGGCGAGGATGCTGCCAGAATTCACCACCACTTCGCCGCCGGCGCCTACGTCGATGCCGCGCGCGCGCGCATTGGCCTTGGTGCCACCGTCCCAGACCGCGCCCACGGCGCCCGCCACGCCATTGTTGGTCACGCCGATCGAGGCCGCATAGGCGTCGGCATTTGCGATGGCGCGGAGAGCTCCGCTGTTCTCGACGTCATCGATGCTGTCACCGGCGCCCGCGTCGATGGCCGAGGCGTTGGCGGTGGACGTCGAGGTTGCGGTAGCCGCAGCGACGCCGCTGCTCGTGACCGCCGCGCTGATGGACAGCGCGAACGCGTCGGCGGTGGCGTCGACCGCGCCGCTGTTGACGATGGTGTCCTGACCATCTGCCTTCACGGAGTCTTCGTCCTTGGAGACGCCGTCGGTGCCGATGGAGATGACACGCGTGTGCGTGCGGTCACCGCCGTCACCGGCGATGCCGATGGAATTCGCCGTAGCCTTGGTGCCACCGTCCCAGACGGCGTCCGCGGCGATGGCCGCACCGGTGTTGGAGTAGGAAATGTTCGCGGTCACCGCCGTGGCGTTGCTGGCGCTGATGAGACGGCCAGTGTTCTGGATCTCGTCGTCGCCGTCGCCACCACGCAGTGAGAAGGAATCCGCGGTCGCAGTGGAGGTGGACACGGCGGCCGAAAGTCCGGTGCCACTCACCACGGCGAGATTGAGGGACGGCGCCGTGGCGGAAGCCGTCGATGTAACGGCGGCGTTGTTGCGGATGACGTCGTCACCCGACGCGGAGGTCACCTCCTGGGTGTAGCGCACGCGGGCCAGCTCAGCATTGGCCACGACGTCGATCAGCAGCGAATTGCGTTTGCCGCTGTCGGCGTCGATGCCTGCTGCCACGGCCGTTGCCTCGGTGCCGCCGTCCCACACCGCATTCGCGGCTCCCGCCACGCCCTTGCCACTGATCGCGGCATTGACCAGCGTGGCGGTCGATGTAGTGGAGACTTCGATGACGCCCGAGTTGTCGATGACGTCGTCGAGGTCTCCGGTTTCGATGCCGGCGGCGCGTGACTCGGAACTGGCGCGTCCCATCGACACCGCGAGGCCCTTGCCGGTGATGCCGACGTTGAGGCGCGGAGCCACGGCGATGCTGTCCACATCGATGGCGCCGCTATTGGTGACTTGGTCAGTGCCGTCCGCGAGCAGGCTGTCGGTAATCAGCTCGAAGCGGGCATTCGCACCAACTATGTTGATGTGCAGCTCCGCGTCGATGGAGGTGTCTTCTTCCATTCCCTGGGTGCTGATGCCCGCCGCATGCGCCTTGGCCGTGGTCCCCGCGCCCAGAAAGCCGGTGTTGCTGATGGCATTGCCTTCATTCGTGATGGCAGCGTTCAGCGTGTAGGCGTTGGCTTCCGCGCGGGAGCCCAGTGCGCCGGAGTTGTTCACCACGTCGGCGCCAGCGCCAGTATCCAGCGCCGCAGAGTTGGCTTCGGCAGTCGAATTGGTCGCCGCATTGGCCGCGCCCTTGACGGTGAATGCCACCGACCCGGCGCCGCTGTTTGCCGTGGATTGTGCGACCACGGTGTTGAGGTTGTTCAGCGTGTCATTGCCGGACGCCGCCGAAGAGGTGGCCGCGACCTCGTAGTCGAGGCCAGCGCTGTTAATGGTGAGGTCGACGGCGACTTCCGCGTTGCCCGCGGCGCCGTCGGTGCTGATGCCCGCGCTGGACGCGGTGGCTGTCGAGCTGGCTTCCACCTTCGCCTTGTCGGTGCTGGTGTTGTCTCCGACCTTGACGGCAACCGCCACGGTGGCCGCCGTGGAGTTGGCGACGGCGAGAACCACGCCCTCGTTGCGCACATTGTCATCGCCGCCACCGCCGTCGATGGCGGTGGCGCGGCTGTTCGCGACAGAGTCGACGTCAGCCTTCGCGGCGCCGTCGATGGCCACCGTGGCGCCCGCGGCGCCGGCCGTGGCGGTGGCGATCGCACCGATGCCGCCGCGGTTGACCACGGTGTCGTTGCCGCTGACGGCTTCGTTCGTGTAATCGAGATGGCCCTCGATTCCGGATGCGTTGATGACCAGGCTGCCCACGCTCAGCGTATTCGCACCGCTGTCGGCGCGGATGCCAGTGGCTTCCGAGTCGGCAGTGGAAGTTGCCTCGGCCTTGTTCTCGCCGCGTTTCTTTTCAGTGCCCTGCTGGCCGAAGGCGATGCCCAGCGCGCCGCTGGTGGAAATCGACGTGGCAGTCAACACGCCGTCGTTGACCAGGTTGTCGTTGCCAGCGCCGAGATCCAAGCCTTCGGTGCGTGCCTTCGAACTCGCGGTGACGTCGGCCGAGGCCGCGCCGTCGACTGCGATCGCGGCGCCCAGCGCACCGCTGGTGGCCGTGGCATTCGCGATGACCGCGCCGCCATTGGTTACCGTGTCCGCGCCGTCGTCGGACAGCGTTTCATCGCTGTACAGGAACACGATGCCGGAGGCGGTGACGTCGAGGATTGCCTCGCGTTCGCGCGTGGACTCTTCCGAGCCAGTGCCGATGCCCACCGCCTGCGCTTCACTGCTGGCGCGCGCGTCGCTCTTGGCCTTGGAGCCCTGCTCCGTGGTCTGCGAGAAACTCACCGACAGGGCGCCGGCGGTGCTGGTTGCCGAGGCGAGCAGTCCACCCTGGTTCGACACCTGGTCGTTGCCGCCGCCGGTGAGCACCGCGCTGCTGGTCGACTTCGCCGTGGCCTTGGTATCGGCCGAGGCAGTGCCCTCGGACTGGATGGCGACCCCGGCCGCGCCGGCTCCCGCGCTCGCCGTGGCAGTTGAGGACAGGCCGCCGGTGTTAGTCACCTGGTCGTCGCCGGCCACGCTGCCGCTGGTAGAGCGCAGCACCACGTGCAGGCCGTTCAGACCGAGATTCACGCGGTTCTCGGTTCCGAGCGAGTGCGTGCTGCCCTCGGCGTCGATGCCCGAGGCGAGTGCTGTCGCCTCGGCGTTGGTGGCGCCACGCATCGTGGCCGCCTTGGCCGCGGCCTGCTCCGGCGTGGGGGGTTCAGTACCACTGCTGTCTTCCGGCTGACCGACGCTGAGACTGAACGCGACGGCGAGAGCATCGGCATTCGCGGTGCTGGTGATCAGTCCGCTGTTCTCGATGATGTCCGCGCCACCGCCGGTGTGAATGGCGCGGCTCGAGGCGTCCGACTTCGACGTGGAGTCCGCGTCCACGGATCCCGCGACGCCGATGGTCGCGCCCGCGGCAACGGTGCCGCTCGAGGCGGTGGCGCCGACGATCATGGCGCCGTTGTTGGTCACGCGGTCGCTGCCGGCATGCGAGACATCGCTGGTGGTGTGCACCACCTCGAGTCCATTGGCGGTCAGCGATATGGATGTGTGCTTCGAGGTCTCATGACCCGAGCCTTCGGCGTCGATGCCCGAGGTGTTGGCCTCGGCGGTCGCACCGGCCTTCACCTTGACGTTGGTCTTGTCGGGCTCATCGCCAGTGCCGGTGGTCGGCTTGCTGGCGGTGATCCCGATGCTGAGCGACTCGGCCGTGGCGCTCGAGTTTGCGGTGAACAGGAACTGGTTGCTGATGGTGTCGTTGCCGGCGCCAGTGGAGATTCCGTTGCTGGTGGCCTTGGCGGTGGCCGAGGCATCGGAATTGACCGACCCCACGGCGTCGAGCGCAATGCCGGCATCGGCGGCGCTGGCGGTGGCCGTAGCCGTAGCGGTCATGATGCCGTTGTTTTCCACCACGTCGTTGTCGATGGCGGCGACGCTCGATTCCCCAAATTCGATCGAGATGCCACTCAGATCAAGCACCGCGTGCCGCGTCACTTCGCTGTTGCTCTCGCCCGCGGTGTCGATGCCGACGACCTCGGCCTCGGCTTCCACCTCGGTGCTGGTCTCGGTCGTGACCTTGTCGGACTCGGTATCCGGAGCGGGCTCTTCGCCAGGTGTCTCTTCTGCCGGCATGCCCACCGCCATGCCGACGTTGAGCGCGCTGGCGTCACTGGTCGCGGACACCGTGAGAATGCCGTCATTGGTCACGCGGTCATTGCCGCCACCGGTGGTAATGCCATCCGCATTGCTCTTCGCGATGGATTTCGACTCGGAGCTGCTGCTGCCGCCGCTGCTCTGCGTGACACCGACACCCAAACTACCGGCGTTGGCATTGGCGATGGCCTGGATGGCGCCGTGGTTCTCGACCACATCGTTGCCGGCCACGGTGTTCGTGACCTGGTGATAGTCGATGACCAGTTCGCTGTTGCTGATCTCGGCAAAGCCGTCGGTGATTTCCTCGCTGCCGCTCCCCTCGGTGTTGATACCGCTGGCGGTAGCCTCGGCCGTCACGCTGGTCTTGGTGCTGGACTTGTTCTCTTTGTCTTCCGAAGGCTTCGCGGGCTCGGGCAGCTCGCCGGGAGCCGGCGTCGGCGCGTCCTCGCTCGATGTGCCGACCTCGATGGACACGCTCAGCGCGCCGGCATTCGCCGTGGCGTTGGACAACAGCTCGCCATGGTTGGTCACGCGGTCGCTGGCCACGCCGGTGGTGATGCCGGAGCTCTCGGCCTTGGCTTCGGAGGTCGCCGAGGCTTCCATGCTGCCGTCGACCTTGTTGCTGACTCCGCCCGCACCCGCGCCACTGGTAGCAATGGCGGAGTTGAGCAGCACGACGTTGTTCTCGACCACGTCGTCGGAACCGGACGTGGTCACGGTCTTGTGGTAGGTGACCTTCAATCCTGCGAGTTCCAGGCCCCAGGGCGTGGCTTCCTCCGAGCTGTCCTCGGTGGAGTCGTCGGCTGAGTTGATGCCAGTGGCGGTGGCAGTGGCCGTTGAGTTGGCGTCCGACTTGATTTGCGTCTTCTGCGACTCGGTGGGTGCGTTCTCGTCCTTGGGCGCCACCAGTGCCACGGCCAGCGCACCGCTGGTCGCGGTGGCGGTGTTGGTCATGAGGCCGTTGTTGGTGATTTCGTCGGAGTCGCCACCGGAGCTGATGCCCGTGGCCGAGGCGGTGGCCTCGGACTTCGACTTGAAGCTCAGCGAATCCTGCACCGTCGCCGAAAACTGGCTGGCACTGCCGCCGCTGGTGGCCAGTGAGGTGACTGCGAACAATGCATCGTTGCTCAGCTGGTCATCGCCGTCACCGCTGTCGATGCCCGTGGCGCTGGCCTCCGTCGAAATCGAGACCTCGATTTTCTTGGGCGGTGTCGGGCTGGTCGATGCCGCATAATCGATAGCGCCCGCGTAGATGCCCGAGGCGCTGGCAGTGGAAGTGAAGCCGAGGGCGCCCGTCACCTGATCATCGCCCTCACCGGCGTTCACACCCACGGATGTTGCTTTGGCCTCGGTGGCCTGAGTGGCCGACAGTAGATTGGCGGCCGCGATGGCATTGGTGGTGATGGCGAATGCGCCGTCGATCGTGTCATTTTCCGCAAGGGCGTCGACGCCGGTGGCGGTGGCGGACAACTCACCACCTTCGATGGTGCTGATGGTCGCCGTGGTGTTGGATGCCGCGGGGACGTCGATGTCGTCGACGTCTTCGGTGCCGGTGATGGCGGTCTGCGTGTCCTCGAGCTGCTCTTGCGCGGTCGCCGTCGTCGAAACACCAAACAACAATGCGGCTAACCAAAATTTTCCATTTCCCATCGCGCACCTCGCATGTGGGCCGGCGCGTCGATCGCGCACGGCATCGCCACGGCCGCATCCCGTGCCGTGGATCAGATACCGGACTTGCAAGGCGAGAGCTGGCCCGCCTTGTTAGTTATGGTTATTTAGGCGGTACATTCGCAATCGCGCTGGATTGGGTCAAGACGTAATTTCCGAGCAACCCAACTCTTTGTTATGGCGGCAAATTCCGAGGGAACTGACTACCGCCTCACTACAGGGCGCGTGAGCTGGCTAACATCCATGTGGATCGTGGCCTGGACCCGGCGCTAGCAAAGGAGGCCGCCCCACCCCACCGATTCATTGGTGAGAGGCGGCTGGGTTTCTCAGGATTTGATGGGCGACTGGCGCCACATGCCGCGGCACGACGGACCCGGCGGCAGCACCATCGCGGCACGCACCGCGTGGAAATGAAAACGCCCGGCGATGCCGGGCGTTTTCACAAACGTTATCGTTCTGCTCAGTTGGACGCGGGCACGTCTCTCATCGACAGGCGCACGCGACCCTGGCGGTCGACCTCGAGCACCTTCACGCGAACGTTGTCGCCTTCCTTGAGCTTGTCCGAGACCTTCTCGACGCGCTCCTCGCTGATCTGCGAGATGTGCAC
>Ga0190271_10000993_pt1 | contig 15551 bp, 16 predicted proteins | sample Popmic356T_FD_133747 | JGI IMG/M metagenome (GOLD analysis project Ga0190271, IMG submission 133747) | Populus adjacent soil microbial communities from riparian zone of Weber River, Utah, USA - 356 T | ecosystem: Environmental > Terrestrial > Soil > Riparian zone | place: USA: Utah | collected...
CGGTTGGTGATGAGCAGCCACGTCGTGCCTCACGGCCATCCCCATCCCGACGTGGTCACCGAGCTCTCGAATCGCCGCTTCGTCTCCTACCGGACCGATCGCAACTATCACCTCACGCTGAGCACGGCGGGTGACAAGGTCACGGTGGGATACACCCACGTCAGCGGGCGCCTGCCTCGGTGATGGGAAGCTGAGACCTATCTAGGCAGGCTCCAGATTGCGGTTGACCCGGAACACGTTGTCGGGGTCGTAATCCGCCTTGACCCTCCGCAGCCGCTCGTAGTTGCCCCTGTACGAGGACTCGATGCGGGAGACGTCGTCATCGATCGTTTGGAAGTTTATGTAGTTGCCTCCGGTCGAGAACGGCCGGATCCGCTCCCACGAGGAGCGAACCCAGTGCTGATATGCCTCGCCCTCCGGATCGGTCCCGGGCCAGGCTCCTGCTGCGCCGGCGACAAAGGCGGCGTCCCGGTTGCCGACGGCTCCGTCGTCCTCGGCGTGCTCGTTCACGGCTCCGGCTATGTGGAACATCATCATCTGGGACATCGGTGACTCGATCCCCTCGGCATTGGCCAGGAACGCGGCGACGAAGTCGTCGTTCACCTCAGGGAGGAACTCCGTCTTCCAGTAGTAATTGGCGCCCTTGGGCTGGGTGGCGTCGAGCATCGACTGTTGCCCGACGTAGGTCTTGGGCATGATGAGATCGGCGACCGGTTTGCCGAACGCTTTGAGCGGCGCCAGGTCGTCTTCCGCCTGCCGGGGATCACCTGTGTGGCATGCGACGATGGCCACGATTGGCTTGCCATGCCAGACCTCGGGAATGAAAGGAGCCGGGGGAGCGAGACGCGTTGTGCAGACCAAGGTCAGCTCCCTGGGGACGGTCGTGGTCATCTCCTGATAGATCGCGAGGACATCTTCGGCATGGTCCGCTGCCGGCCAAGCGACAAGACCCGCCACGATGTCGGGCCCGATGTCGTGAAGGCGGTAGGTGAACCCAGTGACGACCCCGTAGTTGCCCCCGCCGCCGCGGATCGCCCAGAACAAGTCAGGCTCGACTTCCCGGTTCGCAGGCCGGATCTGACCGTCGGCGGTGACTATCTCCACTTCGACGAGATCGTCCACTGTGAACCCGAATTGGCGAGACAGATACCCGAATCCGCCGCCCAGGGTGAGGCCGGCCATGCCGGTTTCCGACACGAAACCCAGGGTGGTTGCGAGACCGTGTTCCTGCGTGGCCCGGTCTACATCGCCGAGCAGACAGCCGGCGCCAACATGAACCAGTCGCCGGTCGGGATCGACTCGGACGTCTCGCATCAGCGACATATCCAGCGTCATGCCTCCGTCGACTAGGGCCAGACCCGAGATGTTGTGCCCGCCTCCCTTGATCGAGAGAAGCAAACGATGCTCGCGGGCCAGGTTGACGGCGAAAGCGACCTCGTCGGAGTTCTCGGGCCGGAGGACCAGGGCAGGCTCTTTGTCGATCAGCCCGTTCCAGATCAGTGTGGCATCGTCGTAACCCGGGTCGCCGGGACGAAGGCGGCCCTTGTCCGGGATCGTTTCGAGGAGGGAAAGGTCGATGTCGACCACACCGCCGTCGAAGGTTCGGAGGTTGAGCTTCTCGGTCGTCATGGGAATGGCCTTTCCGCGGGGCAACGGTACCGATGGCCGTTTGTGGCCGCATCAGGAGTGGTATGTGGTGGGATCGAGGAGGCCTCGAATGGCAACGAAGACACTGGAGAAGCTGAGCAAGAGCGAGTTGTACGAGCGAGCCCAGGCAGCCGACGTTCCCGGCCGCTCCCAGATGGACAAAGACGAGCTCATCGAGGCTCTATCCGATGGCGGGCACGAGCCGAAGAGCAAGCCTTCGACGTCGAAGCGGTCCATCTGGAACGGTGCCATAACTTTCGGGTTGATCACCATCCCGGTTGGCCTCTACACAGCTACTGAGGACAGGGACGTTTCCTTCCATCTCCTTTCCGGCAAGGACGAATCCCGCATCGAGTACAAGCGGGTCTCGAGCAAAACCGGTCGTGAAGTGGACTGGGACGACATCGTCAAGGGCTACGAATACGAAAAGGGGAAGTACGTCGTGTTCACGCCCGAGGAGCTCGAGCAAATCGCCCCGGAGAGTGCCCGATCCATCGATGTCGTCCAATTCGTGGATGAATCCGAGGTGGATCCCATCTTCTTCGAGAAGTCCTACTACGTGGCTCCAACCGACGTGGCGGTCAAGGCCTACGAGCTGTTTGTTCGTGCCCTCGCCGAGTCTGGTCGGGTCGCGTTGGCCAAGGTGGCCATCCGGGAGAAGGAGCGACTCTGCATCCTCCGTGTCAGGGACGGGATGATCGTTCTCGAAACGATGAAATGGCCGGACGAGATCCGGCAAGCGGAGTTCGAGCAATTGGAGAAGAAGCCGCGAGTATCGGCGCAGGAACTGAAGATGGCCCGTCAGCTGATCGACCAGCTGACCGGTGAGTTCGACCCGAAGGTCTTCGAGGACAGCTATCGCCGGAGGCTCGAGGAAGCGATCGAAGACAAGATCGAGGGGAACGAGATCACAGTGAATCCGGCTGAGGCTCCGACTGAGAAAGTGGTTGATCTACTCGAGGCGCTCAAGGCAAGCGTGGAACAGTCCAAGACCAGGCGATCGGCCTGATCCACCGTTTTGGCGCGGCGATGTCGACCTATCGACCGATATTGTCGCGCCAGAATGCATGAGGAATGAGCGTCGCCGGGCCCAACTTCGCAACGACTCCATACGAGGAGCGACGAATTGGGGAGCTGAGGCGCTGGAAGCGGCGAGCCAACCTCTTCCTGCTCGGAGCTTTCGTCGTCTTCCTCGTCAGTCATTTCTTCGGCGGCGAAGGTGGAGTGAATGGCTTCATCAGGGCCGCATCCGAGGCGGCCCTGATCGGTGGGATCGCTGATTGGTTCGCCGTAACGGCCCTGTTCCGTCACCCGCTCGGGATCCCGATCCCGCATACCGCACTCATACCGAAGAGCAAAGACGAGATCGGACGGGGGCTGGCCGAGTTCGTTCAGCAGAACTTTCTCGACCCGGCCAATCTCGGGGAATGGCTGACCACTGCTGAGATCGCCGGCCGGTTGGCGAAATGGCTGGATTCACCCGAGCACGCGACTTTGGCGGCGCGTCGGACCATCGAGACCGGATCCACGATCGCCCAGTCTCTCGACGATGAACGTGTGGCATCCGTCATCACCCAGACCTCTCTCGACTGGCTGCGACAAACCCCGGTCACGCCCATCATCTCCCTGGTGGTGGACGCCTGGCTAAAGGGTGGTCGTACCCGCGAGTCGGTGGAGGCCACGCTCCGAGGGCTCGACGTTGTCATCGTCGACAACCTCCCATACTTCAGGGAGAGCTTCGCCGAGGCATCGCCGTGGTGGATGCCGGCTTGGGCCGGCGAGCTGGTCTTCGAGCGGATCATCGCGTCATTCCGAATCCTCGTGGACGACGTGGCATCGGACCCGTCGCACCCGATCCGCGCCGATATCGAGATGATGATGTCGAAGATCGCCGACGATCTTCGTAACTCCGCCGATCTGGCGGATCGGATCGAGGAATCGAAGCTGCACATCCTCGACTCACCGGAATTGGCCACCACCCTCCAGACCCAGTGGCAGGTCCTCCGGGAGAGTCTGGGCCGTGCCGCCTCCCGGCCCGGCTCGGATCTCGAGAAGCGTCTTGCGGAGTTGATCCAGTGGTGGGCGCACCGCGTGCTCGAGGACGAAGCCCTCCGAACCCGTATCGACACGTGGATAGCCGACGCCGCCGAGCGACTCGCTCATCAGTGGGATGTAGAGGTCATCGGGATGATCGAGACAACTGTGGCCGGCTGGGATGCCACCGAGATCTCGCACCGTCTCGAGCTTCAGTTGGGCAGAGATCTCCAATTCGTGCGGATCAACGGAACCGTGGTCGGGGCACTGGTCGGGATCGCCATCCATGCCTTGCTGGTGCTGAGCGGGAACGTCTGAGGGCTATCGAGGCTCGAGGCGAAGGGTGGTGTTCAGAGTCTCCGGGAGCAGCATGTTCTCGAGCGATCGGCCCCGATACTTCTCTCGCAACCCCGCGGAGGCGGCTTCGATGGATTCGGGATCTGTCGCCGGTACCGCATTGAACCGGAGGTGTTCGTCACCGACTTCGAGTGTGACATCGGGATCGGCGATCGCCCTCCGGTACCAACGACCGGCTTCGCCCCGGACAGAGCGGATATAGACGTCATCGCTATTGACCGCGACCCAAATAGTGGTCCTGATGACTCGCTCGCCTCTCTTTGTCTCGATGACCACCAGTTGGGTGGTGGCGAGCATTTCGAGCTGGTCGGCGGTCAGTGACACGATGCCAACCCTAGGTTCGAGCAGTCACCGCCCGCGCCGCTCGACGAGCTCGAACCAGTCTTCGGCGCCGAGTCTCGGGCACAAGAACCTGTCCTTCGCTTCGGCAACCAGCTCATCGGCCCCGGCCGCCACTGCCACTGTCGACCTGGTCCGGGGCCCGCCGTGAGCGCCGCGGAGGTCGGGCAGGTCAGGATCGGCGAACCACCACTCGGGGAGAGAGAAGACAAATGAGACGTCAGGTGTTACCTGGACCCAGCTCTCCACTCCATGGACCCTTTCGACCCAGGTCGGCTGAATCGCGCCCGGGCCGGCGAGCATGGCGGCCGTGCCCTCATCCACGACCGTGAGGTCGAGGCCCCGTTCCGTGGCAACGGTATGGAGGTCGATTCGTTTGCTGGGGTCGATGGTTTCCTGATCGTGATCCGATGTGACCAGGACCAAATCCTGGTCCCAGCGAATCGCCGAGCCGATCCCGGCGAGGGACGAGTCCAGCTCCCGGTATGACTCAATAGCCTCCTTCGAGTCCGGCCCGCACACGTGGGCAAAAGTGTCGGGGCTGTTGAGCTGCGCGAAGATCAGGTCGGGTCTTCGATCCAGCGCCCCGATCACCCTCGTGGCGACCTCACGATCGGTGACGTAGCCGAACAGGTCCAGCTCGGTCTCATCGGGAACCTGACCGTCTGGCGGCCAATGCCTTCCTGCCGTCTGAGCTGCCATCACCCCGATGAGATGCTGGTCGCCAACGACGACCTCGCATTCCCGGTCGAGGAAAGTCGGGGAACGAGGGCCGAGCTCGGACGCAGGCCGGGCCGCACCATCGACCACCACCTGATTGGTCATTATCCCGTGTTCGAGCGGAAGCTTCCCGGTGACAATGCTGGCGAAATTTGGATAGGTGCTGGAACACATGACGCTCGTGGCGCCCTCAGGCCGCACCAGTCCGCCGGCTGCCCAGCCCGTCAAGGTAGGCATGACCTCATGTGTCACCGAGCGAGCCCCCAGCCCGTCGATGACGAGGACGACGACCGTCACGGGCTCATACTTCGAAAATCGCTCCTTGTGTCCCGGGGACGATCTCATAGTCTTGACCCGTTGCCTGGATCCGCTCGTGCGCCTCGTCGAGCTTCTGATCGCCGTGGTCCGGATCGTGGTGGAACGTCATGAGGGTCCCGACACCGGTCATGGCGGCGAATGCCAGCACGTGGCTGTACGAGCTGTGGCCCCACCCAATCCGCTGTGAATACTCCTCGTCCGTGTATTGAGAATCATGGATCAGCAGATCTGCCCCTGCGGCCAGGTCGTAACCCGAGGTCCACTCCGGGTTCTTGGGGAAATTGTGCATCCCCAGTGCGGGCTCATGGTCGGGGAGATAGGTGAGGACCCTTCCGGCCTCCTCGAGGCGGTATCCGAGAGTTGGGCCGGGGTGAGAGACCAGGTCTGCGGTGACCTGGATCCCATCGATGTCAAACGTGCCCGGTGGGACGTCGTGAAAGGCCACGTTGGACAGGTCGCGCACCCGCACAGGGAAGAGCGGCGGGGACAGATAACGGTTGAGCCGCTCCTTCAGGGTCTGCGTTGTCGAGATCGGTCCCCACACATCGACCCGGATGTCGGGATCGTGCAGCGGGGCGAAGAACGGCAGCCCCTGGATGTGGTCCATGTGGAGATGCGTGATGAGAACATCGACTTGTTCCACCGATTCGACGTTCGCCCCGAGCGCCCGCATCCCGCTCCCGGCGTCGAGGACGAGGAGCCTCCCGTCCTTCCCCACCACCTCGACGGCCGATGTATCGCCACCGTATCTGGCCGTTTCCAACCCGGCACTGGCGATCGACCCCCTCGTACCCCAAAGCCGGGCTCTCAGTCCTCGACCTCCCAGAAGGCGGCGAGCACGCCGAGGAATCTCCCACCCTGACCTTCGATCGGCAGGGCAGTCACCTCGACCGCCCGCCACTCTCCGTCCATTCCCTGGAAGCGGACGGCTCGATGAGCGGGCTTCCTCTTGCTGAGCGCGACGACGACCGGGAACTCGTAGTCGGGGACTGCCGACCCGTCGAGCTGGGTCACGTTCCATGCCCCGACCAATTGCTCGGCGGGCATCGGGCCCACATCGTCAAACTGCACGCCTAGCAGCCCTTCGGCGGACTCGTTGTAATAGATGAGGTTTCCCGCTTCATCCATCATCCACATCGGGATGGCCAGATAGCTGGCGAGCTGCCTGAGGAGGATCATCTCCACGGGCTGTTGCTGATGTGGCATAGGGAGAACCTACTGCCGCCTGCGCTCGAATGTCACCTCGGTAACAGCCGGTATGTCAGGCCGTCGTTGTCCACGGCCGCCGCCCGAATCGAGCCACCGGGGAGGTAGGCGGCGGTGTCGATCGCCACGAGGGGATTGCCATGCAGCCCTTGGGGAAGTGGTTCGATGATGGCCCATTGGTCATCCCCCGGCTCGAGTAGCTCCACCGACGCAAGAGCCTGGTCAGGCGAGAACACCTCGCCGCCGGCCACCAAAATGGCGCCGTCGACCACCGCAGCACCAAACCCGGAACGGGCCTCACCCAGGGAGGGCCCTGCCCGCCAGGTTTGTGTGTCTGGGTCGAAGACTTCGGTGGTGTCGAAGACCTCACCTTCCCAGCGCCCGGCGATCGCCCAGATTTCGCCGTCGAGAACGACGCTGGCGACATGCTCACGCTCCCTTGCCGGCTCTCGAAGCCTGGACCACCAATCGCCATCCGGGTCGTAGCGGAGGAAGAGCCCGCCGGGCGCCCCACCGAGTACATAGATGGCCTGGCCCACAACCACGGCCGCTCCCGCAGCCACCGGCTCAGGGACCGGAGCCCGATCGACCCAGACGTCATCGACCAACTCCCACACAGATGTAGACGGAACTCCGGACGCGGTATAACCACCGATGAAGAACACCCGGGACCCGAACGCTGCCGCCATCCCATGATGGCGGGCCTCGGGGAGATCGGGAAGGTCGCGCCAGGTGTCGCTATCGGGGGAGTAGGCCTCGACGGTAGATGTGACCCCAGTCCGGCCCACCCCGACCTCGATGAATCCTCCGGCGACCACGACCTCGTCCCCGAGAAGGACCGCCGGATGCTCGCTGCGCGCCAAGGACATCGGAGCCAGCTCCACCCAGCCGGCCGGCGGCACCGTGGTCGAGCCCGATGCCTGTGCCAGGGTGGTCGAGGTTTCTTCGACGCATGACGGGTTGCACGCCGTGGACACGATGAGGAGCAATGCGGCGAGGCGTCGCACGCGACAAAGCCTACGGGAGGGGTCGGTGTAGCTTCAGGGCCGATGACCATCGAGGATCGCGCTCTCGACCCCTCACGGCCGCATGCCGCCAAGCATGTCCGTCAATACCTGGAGAGCGATGGGGCGGCCGTCGACCATCCGGCTGCCGGTCATCTGATCCTCCTCTACACGACCGGCCGAGCCTCCGGTGAGATCCGTCGCACGCCGCTGCGATTCTTCGAGGTCGACGGCGATCTCGTCGTGGCCGCGTCGTATGGTGGCTCACCCCAACACCCCGATTGGTACCTCAACCTCGTCGAGGATCCCAAGGTGTGGGTTCGGCGGGGTGGCGACCTGTACGAAGCCGATGCCATTCCCATCGACCGGGCTGATCGGGACCGGCTATGGGACACCGTTGTGGTTCGCACTGCGCCGCAATTTGGCGACTATCAGCAAAAGACGGAGCGAATCATTCCGCTCGTTCGGTTGGTTGCTCGCAGCTGAGTCAGCCGAGGACGCGGTTTGCCTCAGCCAGAAGGTCATCGATGTCCGTGCCCGATTCCTCCGCAAGGAGTCGACGGATTCCGGGGGAGACCTTGTCGAGGACGGTTGTCATCTTGTTCAGCACCGAGCGTTGCGCCTTCATCCGCGCCGCCTCGTCGGCGGGTGTGACCATATCGTCGACGATCGATCCCTCGGCCCGTGAAGCGACCAGGGGATCGGTCACGCCACGGACCCACACCAGGGATCGTCTTCCCGGGCCCCGGCCGTCGGTGATCGGCTCGACGGCAGTCACGTCGTCCGATCGCACGTACGCCCCGTAGCCCAACGCGACCAGCTGGCCGGTCTGTATCCGCATGGTTTCCTCCTATGCCGAAGCTACAGGGCTTCGACGGGGCTAGGCCCCGGCGTCCTCAGCCAGTGTGTAGGCGACGAGGGCATTGGCGTGCCCATGTCCCATCCCGTACTCGGTCTTCAGCCAGCTGACCAGTTCCATGTGCTTGGTCAGGTCACTGGCGCGGATCAATCCCTGCCACTCTTCGATGGGCCGGCCGTACTTCTTCTCGATCGAGGGGAAGTAGGACGCCGGCCCTTGCACACGATCGGTCTTGTCATCACCCATGGCCGAAGCGTATCCGTCGGCGGTCGCTGGTTGAATCGGCACGGTGTTCGCCCCGACCCGCACCGAGCGGCTCCTCATCCGCCCCTTCGAGCTGAACGACCTCGCCGAATACCACGCCCGGCGCAACGATCCGGAGGTGGCCCGCTATCAGGACTGGGAGCTCCCGTATCCCATGGAAAGAGCAGAGAAGGTCGTCTCCGCGCAAGCAGCCATGGACGGGCCTGAGAACGACGAGTGGTGGATGGCTGTGGTGTGCGATCCCGACACCGGTGAGGCCTTCGGCGATGTCGGGACGAAGCTCTCGTGGAAGGGTCGCTCCGCCGAAGTTGGATACACATTCGCCAAGGAGCATTGGGGCAAGGGGTATGCAGCCGAAGCGCTGGAGGCTCTGGTTCAGTATCTGTTCGAGGAGCTCGACGTGACGAGGGTCTCCGGGATGCTCCACCCGGACAACCCGGCTTCGGCCATGGTCCTGGAGCGGACGGGCCTCCTCTTCGAGGGTGAGACTAAGTCGTCGTTCTGGGTGGGCGACGAGGTGTCGGACGACTGGATCTACGGGATGACGCGGCCCGATTGGGAGACCTGGCGTGACCGTCCCCGGCACCCGCCGGACTCGGTGCGTCTGGTCGAAGTGACCACCGAAAACGTTGCGACAATTTCCGGCCTCACCACGCATCGGACGCAGGAGGAATTCGTTGCGCCGATGTTGCAGTCTTTCGCCGACGCCCTGTTTCCGGAGGTGGTCGACGGGGCGCCGGTCGTGCCGTGGATGCGGGCCGTGGTGGCCGACGACGTGATCGTTGGGTTCGTGATGCTGGCCCTGAGCACCGAGCACCATCCGGAGCCGTTTCTCTGGCGTCTGCTGATCGACCGCCTCCACCAGCGACGTGGCATTGGGGCCAGGATCCTGGAACTCCTCGAGGCCGAATGCTTGGCGATGGGCGACGAGAGCCTTCTCACCAGTTGGGGTGAGGGCAAGGGCTCACCCCGGGCTTTCTACCTGGCTCATGGCTTCGTCCCCACCGGCAGGGTGGTCGACGACGAGACCGAAGGGCGCAAACGGTTGGCTGCCCCAGTTGATGGCGACTCGACCTAGGTTGGTGCGAATGGAGGTCAGCAATCCCGATCGGGTGGTCTTTCCCGAAGATGCGATCACCAAGGGCGAAGTCGTTGACTACTACGTCCGCGTCGCCGATCGCATGCTCCCCTTCATCGAGGGCAGACTCCTCTCGGTCGAGCGATTCCCGCGGGGGATCGGGGGTCAGGGCTTCATGCAGAAGAACGTCCCCGATCATGCCCCGGAGGACCTGATCGGCCGTCACGAAGTGCCCAAAGAGGGAGGCGGGACGACTCTCTATCCGATGGTCGACTCTGCGGAGGGGATCGCCTTCTTCGCCAATCTCGGCGTGATCACCTTTCACGTCCCTCCGGTTCGGGCGAACGACGAGGAACACGCTGACTGGGTGATCTGGGACCTCGACCCCCCCGCTGACCGGGTCGAACTGGTCCGGGAGGCGGCCCGCGAGATGCGTGCAATTCTCGAGACGTTCGGGATAGAGACCTTTCTCATGACCTCTGGGTCGAAGGGTTACCACCTTCGTGCGCTGCTCGAGCCGACCACCCATGTGGAGGACGTCGCCCTGGTCGCCCGGGGCACCGCTGCTCTCGGCGCTGCCGCCAACGACAGCCTGTTGACCCTCGCGTTCCGAAAAGCCGACCGCGGCGACCGCGTATTTGTCGACTGGATGCGGAACACCCCGCGGTCCACCTCGGTCGTCCCCTGGTCTCTCCGGCCGAAGACCGGCGCACCCGTCGCCACACCGATCGCGTGGCCAGAGTTGGACGAGATCGAGCCTGACGGGATCGGGCTCATGAATGTCCAGGATCGATCGCGAAAACGTCCCTGGTCGAGGCTCCAGCCGATCGACCTGGGCCTCGCTGTCGAGAAGGTGCGCAACGCTCTCGACGATGCAGCCATCGAGTTGGAGCCCTTCGACCGATTCCGGTCCTGAGCCGTGCTCCTGGCCGATCTCGTAGGTGTCTCTGCCGCAGTCTCCGCGACGAGGGCTCGATCCAAGAAGATTGAGTTGCTCGCCGCGATGCTTCGACGGCTCGCCCCCGATGAAACGGCGCCGGCCGTCTCCTATCTGAGCGGTAGGCCACGACAAGACCGCCTCGGAGTGGGATGGGCGACGGTCTACGCCATCGACGCCGCCGCGGCGGAGGAGGCGTCCCTGGAGATCCTCGAAGTCGATATAAATCTGGAAGGCCTGGCGGGCATGTCCGGCCCCGGATCCAAGAAAATGCGGGAGGACCTCCTTGCCGCGATGTTCGGCCGGGCTACGGAGGCCGAGCAGCGGTTCCTGCGCGATCTCATAGTGCGCAACCTCCGGCAGGGAGCCCTGGAAGGAGTGATGGCAGACGCCGTAGCAGTTGCTCTGGGGGTGACGCCTGATCGGGTGCGTCGGGCGGCCATGCTCGAAGGCGATCTGGTCACCGTTGCCTCACGCGCCCTTGCAGAGGGTCCTGACGCATTGGGGACATCGTCGCTCGGTTTGTTCACCCCGGTACAGCCAATGCTTGCCAAAACCGCCGCCACCGCCGGTGAGGCGGTGACGGGCTTGGGTCTCGCTTTCGTCGAGTGGAAGCTCGACGGTGCCCGCATCCAGGCGCACCGGCGAGGGACTGAGGTGGCCGTCTACACCCGGAATTTGAGAGACATCACCAGCGGGGTTCCCGAGGTGGTTGCCTCCGTGCTCGAGTACCCGGCTTCCTCTTTCATCCTCGACGGCGAGGCATTGCTCTTCGGTCCTTCAGGCCCGGAGCAGTTCCAGGACTCGATGAGCAGGTTCGGGGCTGAGGTCTCTGATCAGGCTCCGCCTCTGCGCGCCTTCTATTTCGATTGCCTGCATCTCGACGGGGTAGATCTGATCGACCAGCCGCTGGTCGAGCGCCGTGGCGCTTTGACCAGCGCGGTACCGGGAGAGTCTCTCGTGGGATCGGTCCTCACCGATGATCCCGAAATAGCGGATCGTTTCTTCGACGATTCGGTGGCCGCCGGCTACGAGGGTGTAGTGGTCAAGGACCCGAACCAGCCCTACGAAGCCGGTCGGAGGGGATCGGGCTGGCTCAAGGTGAAACCGACCCACACGCTCGACCTTCTGGTCCTGGCCGCAGAGTGGGGATCGGGACGCAGAGAAGGTTGGCTGTCCAATCTCCATCTCGGTGCCGCAGACGGCAAGGGCGGGTACGTCATGCTCGGTAAGACCTTCAAGGGCCTTACCGACGAGATGCTGGCCTGGCAGACCGAGCGATTTCTCGAGATCGAGGATCACCGCAACAGGAACACCGTATTTCTCAAGCCTGAGATCGTCTACGAGATCGCCTTCGACGGTGTGCAGCGGAGCACGCGCTACCCGGGTGGTGTGACCCTCCGTTTTGCCCGGGTCAAGCGATATCGAGAGGACAAAGGGCCCGAGGACGCCGACACCATCGATGCCGTTCGACGCTACGCCCGTTTCTAGCCGGGGCCGGTCGCCTTCCACTCGATGGTGTGGAGCTCGACCGCGCCCCCGATTCCCTTGAGGTCTGCTGTTCGAGGTTCAGACACCGGGTACCGCAGCTCTCCCGCCGACTCGAGAGTGGCACTCGACATCACGATTTCCTCGGCTCCGGCAGCCGATCCGACCCTTGCCGCCAGATGGACCCCCTTGCCCCGGTAGTCGCTCCCATCGAGTGTTGCCTCGTCGGTGTGCAGCCCGATGCGGACCTGTGGGGCAAAGCCATGATCGCGACGATGTTCGACGAGACGTCGCTGGATCGAGACAGCCGCCTCCACGGCCTCGACGGCTCGATCAAAAGTGACGAAAAATCCGTCCCCGGTGTGGCTGACCTCTGTGCCGTCGTGCTCGACGAAGGCTGCCCGAAGAGCACGGTCATGCCACGCGAGCAGTGCCTCCCATTTCTCGTCTCCCATCAGCCCAACCAGGTCGGTGGAGGTGACGATGTCGGTAAACATGAAGGTCTTGGTGATTCGTGCCCGCTCCTGTGGTGGTCCCTCCAGGTCGGCGAGAATCCTCTTGGCCTCTCGAGTGTCGAGTCGGGCGCCCAGGCTTTCGAAAACCGAGAGGGCGGCGCCGAGCTCCATGCTCGCCACCGCCGAGTCGCCGGTGGCGAGATGCCCTTGGCCGAGCAACAGCCGGACCCGGGCGCTCTCGTATGGGAACCCGGTCTCGCGCCATGACCGCCAGGCGCGATCCAGCTCGCGGATGGCAGCGGTTGGGTCACCCTCGTGGAGCAACAGCGATCCACGAGCGGTGAGGGCCATCGACTCGAATGCTGGTCGTTGGTACTCCGCAGCAAGTCGCTCCAACTCCTCGGTGGCGACTCGCGCGGTCTCGACGTCATCCCTCACCAGGGCCACCTCGACCTGGGCCGGGAGGAGACGTGACCTGGACAGCAGATCCAACGATGGCCCGTCCCGGTACTCGTCGAGAGTCGACTGGAGGGCGCGGGCCGCCTCGTCGGCCTGGCCTCGTGCCAGCATCAGGAGGGCGAGACCAGGTTGGGGAAGCACTCCATGCTCGTAGGCCTTGTTGAAGGCGGCTTCGGCCTCGGCCAGATCGCCCATGCGAAGTCGGATCTCGCCGATTTCGTACTGCCCATGACCCACGCCGTCGAGCATGTGGTAACGCTCGAGCTCCCGACACGCCGTGAGCGCCTCCTGCTCGGCCTCGGGCCATTCTCCCCGGAGACGTTTCAACTCGGCGCGATGCACCCGGCACACACCCGAGTAGCCGCCGACCGAGTGTCGGCCCATCCACCGATCCGCCTCTTCCGTCCATTCGCCCGCACGCCGAAAATCCCCCAGGTCACGGCATGCCGCGATCGTCACGCAATACACGTCACTGGCCGACCGGAGTCCGGCGTCACCGATCAGCGCCGAGGACGTCGCTTCGTCGATGAGAGCAAGACCGTCCATCCACTCGCCTCTGGCGATCATGGCGTAGCCCTTGAAGGCCAATGCTTGCGACTCGGCATCACGGCTTCCGGTGCTGCGGGCGATCTCCAGGGCTTCGTCTGCGAGCCGGATGGTTTCGTCGAGGTCATGCCTGAAATTGAACGCCTCGAGCACGTCGACCACTTTGAGGAAGGCATGGGCCGTCGATTCCGGTTGGCCTTCCAACAACCGCGCCGCCCTTGCTCGCCATCCGCGGGCGACGGAGCCGGCGAGCCTTCGCATCGCCAGGTAACCGAGAAGGAGAGCGACGCGGGCGGCGTCCATGGGCTGGTCTGCGGTGGAGTATCCGGTGAAGGCTCGTTCCAGGGCTTCGACCGACTCATCGGGTTGTCCCGACCACCACGCGGCATCGGCAAGTAGCTCGAGATCGGGTGGCGACAAGGCTTCGTCCCGATCGGCCTGGGCCAAACTCTGCCAAGCCTCTTCCCAGGCCTCGCGTCCGGCTGCTGCTCTTCCCGCCTCCAGAGTTGGCACCACGCCGAGAGACTACCGAGGAAAATGGGCCCTATACCGACCGGTTCCGGTTGCCCGTGCTACACAGTTAGGGTGATTGCGAGGTCGCGGGAGGGCGATCTGACAACATTCGCGAGGTCCACCATGTATCGACGTATCGCCGTTTTGCTCGTCCTGGCTGTCATCGCCAGTGCATGCACCGCCGAGGAAGCGGTCGAATCCACCACCACGTCGACAACAGAAGCCACCACGTCGACGACTTCGACGACGACCACAGTCCCACCGACGACGACGACCACCATCCCGCCGTTCAACATCAAGGATGCTTCTCCCCGTCTCGAGAAGGTGATCCAGCAGTTCTATGCCTATGCCAGCGGCGACGCTGCCAATCCGCCACGAATGTCACGGCCGATCCTGGATACCATCAAGCCTGCACCGGTGAAGACGCCCCGCTCGGGGAGCGCCTCGGTCGGTTTGTTCAAGAAGGACCGTGTCGCCACTGTCAAGATGAATGATGACATCTTTCTCCTGGTGCACAACGGCGATGGGTGGCGCATCGTCGGCGGTAAATGGCCCAGCATCTCGGTCCCTGCCCGATGGGGCCCGAGCCCCCGTCTGGTCGCCGTGGTGGGCTCAGACGCCCGGCCAGGGGAGGACATCCTCACGACCCGGACCGACAGCATCCATTTCGTAGGTCTCGACGGCAAGGGCCACGGTGGGATCGTTGGCGTCCCTCGTGACTCCTGGGTCCCCATTGCCGGCGGGGGACGGTCGAAGATCAATGCCGCACTCAGTTGGGCCGGCACCGAGGGGATGATGGAGACCTTCCGGGATCTGAGCGGTCTCCCTCTCGAGGGATACGTCATGACAGGATTTCTCGGTTTCGAGGAGATGATCAGCTCGGTTCTGGGTGGGTTCGAGCTGGGCGTGCCATACCGCATGAAGGACCAAGCCGCGAAGGCCGACTTGGAGGCGGGCCGACAGATCGTCGATGGCGACCAGGCTCTCGCTTTCTCACGGACCCGCAAGTCGCTCCCCAACGGCGACTTCGACAGATCGTTCAATCAGGGGCGCGTGATGCTCGACGTCATGAAAAACCTGAAGGGGAGGGGAATCATGGCGCTACCGAAACTCCTCGAGTTGTCGGAGCCGTTCATGATGACGGACCTTGGTCCGGCAGAGCTTCTCACGTTCGCCGCTCAGACCGTCGTAGCCAAGCCGGCGGCGGTCCCCAATGTCGTGTTGCCCGGCTCGGCGGGTCAGGCTGGTCAGGCCAGTGTCGTTTTCTTGTCAGACTCGGCATCCGACGTGTTTGCCGATCTGGCCGACGGCCGCCTGGGCGGCTGAG
>Ga0190271_10000994_pt1 | contig 15550 bp, 13 predicted proteins | sample Popmic356T_FD_133747 | JGI IMG/M metagenome (GOLD analysis project Ga0190271, IMG submission 133747) | Populus adjacent soil microbial communities from riparian zone of Weber River, Utah, USA - 356 T | ecosystem: Environmental > Terrestrial > Soil > Riparian zone | place: USA: Utah | collected...
CGCCAAGAAGGGAGAGCGGATTGGTCTGGTTGTCATTTACTTTGGTTTTCAGTTGGCTTTATTCCTATTGTCAAGCAAGGCCGCGATGATAACTTCCCTGTTGGTTGCTCTCTGGATCTTGTTCCGACTGAATATCAATGTGTACACCAAGATTGCTAGCCTGGCAGGGTGCGCCGTTGTGTGTACACTGTTTGTCTTTTTTAATCCACGTCTCAGGGTATTCATAGATACTTTCAGCGTAGCTCAATTGACGAATCCCGATCCCAATGCACGGTTTGGGCATGACTTGCGCATCCTGTCCTGGGATGCTTCCATTGACGTGATCAAAGCGCATTGGTTGGTTGGAGTAGGCGAGGGCAAAAAAACGTCTGCTATGGTGGATGTGTATTCGCACAAGGGATACATTGCACCGGCGGAACAACAGTTGAATAGTCATAATCAATATCTTGAGTTCCTCGTTGGTGGTGGTATCGTTGCTTTTGGAATATTTGCCGCCGGCCTTGTGTCGCTCGGCATAGTAAGTATTAGAGGGGGTGACTATGTACTAATTACGTTCCTGGCAATAGTTGGATTCAATTGCCTTTTTGAAAGTCTGCTGGAGCGGCATGCCGGTGTGTTATTCTTTGCCGTTTTCGTTTCGTTTCTTACCACCCGACGACAATCACTATCTTAGTACCCCTTGGGAATGGACAAAATCAAATGCAGTTAAACTCTGTTTTCACAAAAAGTATCTTAACTCTCATTACCGGAAATGCCATTGCATTTATTATTCCGGTCATACTTTATCCGGTGCTAAGCAGGGTATTTGTTCCCGAAGACTATGCATTGTTTGGTCTGTATTTTAGTATATATAGTTTCTTAGAAATTGGCTCCGCGGGAAGATATGACTTCGCGGTTGTAATACCCAAACAAGACGATGACGCGATTAATCTTGTGGCGGGTGGATTTTTTATTTCATTGATGTATTCAGCCCTCGTTTTAGGTTTGATTTTCCTTGTAAATGATTGGGTTGCCGAGTGGTTAAACAATCCACGATTAGCCGTATGGTTGTATTTTCTTCCTCTTGGACTAGTCTCAGTATCGGTCAGCAAACTATGCAACAGCTGGCTAATCAGGAAGAAGGAATTTAAATCCGCCTCAATTAATAAGGCAAGTCAAAAATTGGCAGAATCCGCTGCTCAACTCCTTTTTGGATTTCTAAAAGTTGGCAATGGCCTTGTCTTGGGCGATGTATCGGGCAGAATCTTTAATGCCATTGTTTCTGCTCACCAGGGTTTTAAGGCTGGACTGAGAAAAAGCAAGATTACCAGATCCTCTGTTATCGGGATTGTCAAACAATATGTTGAGTTCCCGAAGTATAGCATTTTACCCTCCATGCTGAATACATTGGGTGGAATGATGCCGGTGTTCATTATCAGCTCGCATTATTCCATAGAAGTAAGTGGGAGTTTTAATTTTAGCCGGATTATATTGTCTGTCCCATTTGCGCTGATTGCAAGTGGCATTTCTCAGGTCCTAATGCAACAGGTTTCCGAGCGAAAACACAGGAGCGAAAGCATTAGCAAAGATGTCTTTTCATTGGCAATAAAATTGTCATTTCTTTCGGCGTTAGGAATCCTGGTTTTGGTCTTTGCTGGCGGGGAACTGTTCGAAATTGTCTTTGGCGAGAAATGGCGATTATCGGGTGAGTATACCAGCATATTGATATTCTCTTATGCTGTATCCTTTATTGTTTCGCCGTTTAGTATGCTCCTGGTGGTGCTTGGCAAAATCCGGATGGTGAGTATCTGGCAGACATTCTATTTCTTTGCGGTCTGCATGCTTTGGTTTTTCAGTAATTTTGCCATAGAACACTTTCTTGAAGCACTGGTTGTGATTGATGTCGTTTCCTATGGTATGTATGGACTGCTCATTTACCGGGGAATCAAAGACTATGAAAATAGTCTTCTAAATTAATTTGGATGAATCGTATCTTTATAAGTAAGAACGTTTTGTGGGTGTCCTTCGCCATGTTGGTGTACTATATCATCATGGAGTTATACTTCTTGTATTTTGTGGGGATCGAATATTCCCGTTTTGGTTTTGGGATGGATTTGAATTTTGTAAAGTATGCTGAAACAAAAATTCTGTTTGTTATTATTTTGGTTCAATCCTTTTTTATTTCAAGAATAAGCGAATTTATTTATTCAATTTTTATCTTCTTTTTGATTTTCTTTTTGATCCCGGCCTTGGTTGTTTATTCATTCATGGATCAAGCTCAGGGACCATTGTATTCGACCTTTGCGATGCTCGTATTGCTTGGCGCCTTATCAATTTTCAGAATTAAAATACCGGATTTAAAAGGCCAGTCCATTTCCTTTGGCTCTGTCATGTTTCTGGTCGCTCTGGCACTGATGCCAATTCTATTAAAATTCGGAATTGATTTTAACCTTGCTAATTTTCTTCTGGCGAACATTTCAGACACGCGTCAGCAATACGATCTGAATTCCGTTGTATGGATTGATTACTTATACCACTGGCTAGTGAAGGCAATCGTGCCATTAGTTTTGGTTTTTTTTATTATCCATAAACGTTATGGATTCGCACTGATTTCCTTCCTGGTGTTAATATACCTTTTTCTCGTTTCCGGTAATAAGATAGTGTACATCACAACATTTGTTATGCTCTTTTTTGCTTTATATGGACGCGATTATTTTGAAAAGTTGAAGTATTTTTCATTTGCCTTGATATTCGCGTTAATTGTATTGCCGATTGCAGACTACTTCATTTTGGAGAACCATACACTCAAAGGCATTTTTGTCATGCGGATGCTGTTTTTACCGGCTCAATTGAATTATAACTATTTTGATTTTTTTGCGGGCAATCCATTATTTTTTTCCGAAAGTAATTTATTCAAAATGTTCATCGACTATCCCTATGATAGACCTGTTGGATTCATTATTTCGGAGACTTACTTTAATGCGCCCGATATGAATGCCAACAATGGAATCATCAGTGACGGTTTTATGAATCTTGGTTATACGGGAATTGTATTTAATATAGTGATTGTGGTGTTGATCTTCCTTTTCTTCAATTCAACAAAGCCCGATCCGAGGTACCTCGGAATCTTTTTTGTCATGATTTTTCTCTTTCTCAGTGCACCCATGTTGTCAATGTTTGTTACATCAGGCCTGTGGGCAATATTTATATTGTCGATGACTATGATGAAAGTTAGAAGGCAGAATGGAGAAAAGTTGTGAATCTAAGGCCGGACAGGAAGATCGAATGAAACCAATAATTGCATCGGGACGATGAGTTACAGAATTGTCAGAGTCACTAATTTGTACAATGAATATCTGAGGCAGTACTACTCGATGTTCCCAACTATGCGGCAGCAAAATTTTCATGATCAGTATAATCACCTGGTCATGGATTCATGCGATTCGGTAGCTGCTATTTCGCAGCATTTGAACGCCATCGGTGCAGATGCCTTTGAGATTTTTACCAACGCCGAATGGTTACAAAATCAGTGGAGGATAGAGAATAGCTGTGATAAGGTTGGTAAAGACCTTGTGATGGAACAGATAAAACGATTACGCCCTACGGTCCTTTGGCTTGATGATACCGAATTAATTGATAATAGATGGATTTCAGCTGTACGAGAAAATGTACCCAGTATAAAAATTGTTACGGCGGAGATTTGTGCTCCATACAATTCCGAGAATGTAAAGCATGTGAAAGCATTGGATTTCCTTGTCACATGCACACCGTGTCTAAGGAGCGAATTTGAACTTAATGGAATAACGACCCATCTTGTTTACCATGCGTTCGAAAAAAGTATACTTAACCGGATAACGAGCGATAACCAATACCCGGTAAACGACTTGCTGTTTACCGGATCGCTGTATACGGGCTCGGGCTTTCACACGACGAGGATACAATACCTTGAACAATTTCTGGAAGTTGGAATACCAGTAAAAATTTATGGAAGCATTGAAACTTTTAAAAAAACACTCACGAAGAAAACCGCCTATCACGTGTTGAATTTTTTGCAAAGCACGGGATTAGAAAAACTACTCGATTATATTCCGGCCTTAAAACGGTATGAAGCTTATGGTGATACTCCTGTGAATTTCTATTCACGTAAACTGAGGGCAAACGTATTGCCTGCAGTTTTTGGACTAGAGCAATTTAAACTTCTGTCGAACGCCAAGATTTGTTTTAATATTCACGGAGAAATTGCCAAAGGATGTGCCGGCAATTTGAGGCTATTTGAGGCGACGGGAGTTGGCTCTTGTCTGGTTAGTGATTGGAAGGAAAACCTCGGAGAATTGTTTGAACTTGAGAAGGAAGTAGTCACCTACAAAACCAAGGAAGAATGCGCCGACAAAGTCAAATGGCTCTTACAGAATCCGGCAGAAGTTGCTAAAATTAGTAAATCGGGACAGGCGAGGACGTTGAAGGATCATACTATTCAAAACCGGGCTAATCAAATCAATGAAATACTTACAGGTATGCTGTAACTGTCACGCCGAGAATCATGAATTTTTATCAGATTCAAACGTTGTGAAAGCGCTACTTTGGTATTTTGTCATCGAAATCTTACATTGGTTTACCAAATTCTAATCCTGCTTATCAGTTCATTTGGGACAAGAGCGTGAAATACTCTATTTTTGTGCCTTTTAAAACGTAAAAAAAACCCTAAAACCAGGAAAAATGGTAGAAGAAATAAAACACGATGGCGAGTCGCTTGCAATAATTGTTCGCAACACTTTTAATAAGCCGGGAATTTCGTTTTTCACCAGCGGTGAGTGGTCGCAGCAACTGGCTTACATGAACCATCCCACAGGCAAAATCATAGAGCCTCACGTCCATAATCCCGTCAAAAGAGAAGTACATTATACTCAGGAGGTTCTATTTATAAAGAAGGGGAAGCTTAGAGTTGATTTTTATAACGATAGCCAGGAGTATTTGGAAAGTCATGTACTCGAAGAAGGCGATGTTATTCTGCTTATGACAGGAGGGCATGGATTTGAAGTCTTGGAAGAAATACAAATGATTGAAGTTAAACAGGGGCCTTACGCAGGCGATCAGGATAAGACCAGATTCAAACCCAAAAATATTGTCCATGCAGGTACCCGTTAATGAACCATTGCTAGATGGGAATGAGAAGAAATATCTTATTGAGTGCATAGATACTGGCTGGATATCATCCGAAGGTCCGTTTGTAAAGAATTTTGAAGGTAAATTAGCCTCCTATTTTGGTCGAAAGTATGCTATTGCCGTGTGCAATGGGACTGTCGCTATAGACATCGCAGTAGATGCCCTGGAACTACAAGCTGGAGATGAAGTTATTCTGCCATCCTTCACTATTATCTCATGCTTGACTGGGCTACTCAGGAAAGGCTGTATTCCGGTATTTGTTGATCAGGAAGCATCGACGTGGAATATGGATGTTTCACAAATTGAGAGCAAAATCACCAAGAAGACCAAAGCCATAATGGTTGTTCATATCTACGGTCTGCCTGTTGATATGGATCCCATAATTGCTACAGCAAAAAAATACGATCTAAAGATCATCGAGGATTCTGCAGAAATGCATGGACAAACCTATAAGGGAAAAAAATGTGGCAGTTTCGGCGACATATCTACCGTAAGCTTTTATCCCAACAAGCACATCACTACCGGAGAAGGAGGGATGATTTTCACAGATGATTCCAATCTCGCCGAGCGCTGTGCGTCACTTAAAAATTTGTGTTTTGTACCTGAAAGGAGATTTGTGCATTATGAGCTTGGATATAATGGTCGGATGACAAATATGCAGGCTGCAATCGGACTTGCGCAATTTGAACGGATCGATCAATTCATTGAGAAGAAAAGGTGGATAGGATCGTTATATCAGGAATTGCTGAAAGATGTCGACCGGATAACACTCCCTCTTCCGACAACAACCTTTGCAGAAAATATCTACTGGGTGTTCGGAATTATGCTTAAACCTGAATTCCCAGGCGATGCCCAGCAAGTGATGTCGCAACTTGGCAAGTTGGGAATAGGAACTCGTCCATTTTTCTGGGGCATGCATGAACAACCTCTGTTAAAAAAATACAGTTTTTACAAACAAGAAAGTTTACCTGTATGTGAGAATATGGCCAGGCGTGGATTTTATCTACCAAGTGGCCTTAGCCTAGATGAAAAACAAATTCGACACGTAGCAGAAAAATTTAAGGAAGTTATAAGAAGCAACTGATGGACCATTTCTTCGACTATTCAAAATATTATAACTTACTGTATCAGGACAAAAACTATTTACAAGAAGTTGATTACGTCGATTCCCTAATAAAAACATTTTATCCTCAAACTAAGAAGATTCTTGACCTGGGTTGTGGGACGGGCCGTCACGCAAAATTGATGGCAGGTAAAAATTATTCCGTACATGGAGTAGACCTTAGCCAGCAAATGCTCGACATCGCCAACACATCAAAGACTCCAAATGTGAGTTTTTCGCAAGGCGATATACGTAACTTCGAGCTACGCGAAAAGTTTGATACCATCACTGCATTATTTCATGTGATGTCTTATCAAACTTCCAACGAATCTGTCGTTTCCTCTTTTAAGACGGTACACAAACACCTTGCAGATAGTGGGGTGTTTATTTTTGATTTTTGGTATGGCCCTGCCGTTATGCTTGATTTGCCAGGATTGCGCGTGAAAGAAATGGAAGACGATAATCTCAAAGTCATTAGGGTATCAAAACCGATTCTTGATTTTGATAAATGCGTTGTAGAGGTGAATTTTGAGGTCAACGTTTTTGACAAGAAGAATCATACGTTGCAGACTATTCATGAAAAACATCCGATGCGGTATTTTTTCCAAAATGAGTTGATCTTTTTTGCGAATTCTTGCGGTTTTGAAGTACTCGATTTCTATGCATGGCTAACGACAAGTGTACCAGATAAAAACTCATGGTATGTCACTGTAATTTGCAGGAAACAGTCATGAAGAATATTTGCATTTTCATTGATGCCCCCTTCGGCATCGGTGGCGTCTTTCAGTTCAATCAACAGATTCTATCTGCCCTCTTAAACTTGCCACGGGATCGGTTTAAATTAACCGTTTTTTACGTGGAAGATGCGTGGACAAAGCTGATCTCTGCCCCAGCTGAAAAAATAAAAATCCATTATCCTGGCTATATAAAAAATTTGTTTAAGGTTTTATTCACTATTGGCATTCCCAATGGCTTGATGCGGTTGCTTTACTCACTGACGCCGCTAAACCGTATGAACGACCCCCGTTATGATCTCGTGATATTTCCGTCACAGGACCTTGCAGGCCTCTTCTTGTCGCGTAATGCTGCAAATGTAGTTTACGATCTGATGCATCGTTATGAAAAACAATTCAAAGAGTCGTCATCACACGGGAGAGGAAAGTTCAGAGACCGCCTTTTCGGCACAATGTGCAGACACTCACGTTTATTGCTGGTTGACAGCAACGTCGGAAAGGAGCAGCTAATAGAATCGTATAACGCTGAAAGAGCAAAGGTCGAGTCGCTGCCCTATATTGCTCCTGCTCATATTGTTGAGTATAATGATGGACCTCATATTCAATTTTTTAAGGAATTAAATTTACCGAGAACTTTCATTTTTTATCCTGCTCAATTTTGGCCACATAAGAATCACAAAATTCTCCTCGAATCAGCAAAAGTATTGAAAGAGAGGATCAAGGGATTTCACCTTGTTTTTACGGGGCCAAAGCGTTATGCCTATGACGAGCTTTATCAATATTGTGTAGATAACGACCTAACCAGCAACGTGACATTTTTAGATTATGCACCCAACGAAGTGCTTGGGGGATTTTATCTACGTGCACGTGCTATGGTTATGCCTACGTTCTATGGACCCACGAATATTCCTCCGTTGGAGGCGATTGCACTAAAATGCCCGGTAGCTGTTTCAAATATCTACGGGATGCCTGAACAACTTGGTGATGCCGCCCTCTATTTTGACAACACGAATGTTAACGATGTTTCGGCTGTTTTAGAGAAATTATGGACTGATGATGCGCTATGCGAGCGGCTAAGACAAAACTCCATAAAACATTATAAAAATTGGAATGAGAGCAAGTTTAACGAGAGGGTCCTTGACATTATAGAAAAGGCTGTCAAATAATTGTAAAGCCTTAGTGACGAAGTGCCTTCAGTGTAGTAAAATGATACCTTGAGGTCAGTACCGTTAAACGCCAGCATTAGTAGCGACAAAGCGTCAAGAAGTAATCAGCGGTACAAGTACAAAATGAAATTGAAACTCAACTGATGTTTTTTTATTTATGGATGGACCGAAGATTTCCATAGTTACGGTGAGCTATAATAGTGCTAAGACAATTGCCGAGACAATAGACTCGGTTCTTTCCCAGGATTACCCAAATGTTGAATACATCGTGATCGATGGTAACTCAACTGATGGCACACAGGATTTGGTTAAACGGTTTGGTTCAAAAATCACGACGTTCATTTCTGAACCCGACAAGGGATTGTATGATGCGATGAACAAAGGGATCCAATTGGCGACGGGAGATATAGTAGGTATCATCAATTCAGATGACATTTATGCCGACAATACGGTATTCTCAAAAATCGTAAGGACAATGACCAAAAAAAATGTTGATGTAGTTTACGGGGATTTGTACTATTTTAAATCCGGATTCCCCGACCGGGCGTTGCGATATTATAGAGGAGGTGTGTTTTCATTGTCGCGGGTATCATTTGGCCTGATGCCGCCTCATCCTACCTTCTTTATAAAAAAGAGCGTTTATGAAAAGTATGGTAATTTCGATACGCAATATACTCTTAGTGCCGATTTTGATCTGATACTTCGTTTCCTGGGTGTACATAAAGTGTCATTCGAGTATATTCCTGAGATCCTGGTGAAAATGAGAACCGGTGGAAAAAGTACGAGCAGTCTGAAAAGGACTTTTATTATGAACAACGAAGACCTCAACTCATGCAAGAAGAATGGTGTTCAAACGAACTTATTTAAATTTTATTCAAAGTATCTAACTAAAATACTTCATCTTGTAAAGTAATGGCAATACTACTAACAGGTGGCTCTGGATTTATTGGTAGTCACTTTCACAACGTCCTTCCTAATAATGACATTATCAATCTTGACTTGGTGGAACCGAATTTCCCCTACAAATCAAAATACGTCAAAGGTGATATACGAGTTGAAGATGACATCAGGACGGCGATCCGGAACAATGACATCACTTCAATTATTTCGTTGGCAGCAAAGCACCATGACTTTGGAATTGGTCATGATGAATATTTTGACACCAATGAAGATGGTACGCGTATGCTTTGTAAGGTGGCATCAGAGTTTGGAATTTCTGAACTTATTTTTTATTCCTCGGTTGCAGTATACGGAATACGTGACGAAGTCTCGACGGAAAGCATGAAGCCGAAACCGGATTCACCATACGGCGAATCAAAACTGGCAGGCGAAAAAGTTCTTCATGAATGGGTGAAAGAAAATCCTGAAAGGAAAGTTCTCATCATTCGACCTACGCTTGTGTTTGGAAGAAACAACATGGCCAATATGCGAAATCTGATAAAGCAGATTGACTCAGGTCTGTACTTTCATTTAGGCAAGGCTGACAATATAAAATCCATAGCATACGTCGAAAATGTTGTTGAAGCCACTCTTTACATGAAGCAACGCCTTACTGCCGGGCTTTCGGTTTATAATTATGCGGATGAGCCGCAACTTACGACCCGGGAAATAGGCGATGTAATTGCAAAAGAATTAAACAAAAAAATAAGGCTGACTGTGCCAAAAGCGCTAGGTGTCATGATGGGAGTACCATTCGACATTGCAATCAAGTTGACGGGAAAGAATTTACCGATTTCCACGGCGCGAATAAAGAAACTGGGCACATCCACACATCATTCAGCTAAGAAGATTTTTTCAGCGGGATTTCAGCCTAGATTTTCCAGTGTTGAAGGTCTGAGAAAAATGGTGGATTGGTACAAATTACAAAGGACCTGACCAAAGAATATCGCCGACAGCCTTAGCGCAGTTGGGCTCACGGTTCGGTTGGTGTAAATTGAAGCGCTATCCCGTTTGAGAATTCAACGGCGCCATTTGAAACATCATAAAATCCGGTCTCTATTCGTTTTATCGGAAACTTAGTTATCTCCTTTTTTACGAAGACCGAATACTCATAGCCTGGAACATCTCCCTTGTATTTTACTTGTTCGGCGGCTATTAAAAAATCGTAAAATAGTACTGGTTCTTTTAGGCCCTCGACTACGGCCGAGTCTACTGGTTGTATGCGACAATAGATGTAGGCAGGCAGTTTGGGAAAAGACGGCACGTGTACCTGATAGTAGATGTTGCTATCAAGTATGTAAAATTTGAACGGCCCTGTTTCAAATGCTTTTTCGGCGCGTGACTTAATACTATCCATTTCAAATTTCGTGAGCTCCTCATCGACATCAAGGGCCACCTCGAAATTTAGCCCGAGGCCATTTCTGATATGGTTGTTCTGCCAGCCCTCCTCTTCCATCATGTCACCTATGAAAAGGGGCATGTCAGTAGTAGGTGAAGGTATATCCATGGTATGGGTAAAAATGCGGAACATGTCCGTGATTGTAATGTACCTACCCCTGAACAAAGGTTGTACATACGCTTTTTCAGTTCTTTGCTGTTTTTGATATGACTTAAGCAAAGCTACCCTCGCCTTATCCGTCTTGTAATATTTCTTCACCAGAGGTAGTTCTGACTTGAAAGAGTAAAAAACAAAAGAGCCAAGAAGGATCACAGAAAGGATAGATATACTTCCGATAATTCGTGAATCCGACAAATAACGATAACCTGCATAAAAGAAGATCACAAAGAGGGATACCACTAGGAAAAAGTTAATAAATACAAATGACCGCAACGGTCCGGCGGTGCCCATTGCGTACGCTGCAGGGATGTTGCTCAAGAAGATTAAGAGACACAGGCCAACCGTGCAAAGAACAGCTATGAAAATGAGGTTGAATCTGCCTATCTGAATTTTATCCTTCCCCAGCGTGCCCAGCAGTGCGATGGGTGCGACTAGCGCAAGGATATAAGGTAGCCGATAAAATATGTGATATAATATTTCAATTGAAGACTTATATGAAATGCGGATGAGCTCTTGAGGATCTGTTACTTGTTGGAATGAGCTCATCCGGATCTTGTTTCCCGGAGCAACAACCATAACTACGAATGCGACAAAACAAAACACAGAAGCAACTAACAACTTCCGGTTTTGCGTTTGTGCGAAAAACTTCTTGAAATTGTAACCAGATTTGTAAAAGGTGTACAATAATGACAGGCCGAGAATAGAACATCCTATTATCCCTGCATGCTCTGACGAGCTTCCGACGTATAAAAAACAAAATGCAACGATGATGTAGCCATAAATTGGTTTATTGTCCTTAAGTATAAAGACGGTCCCCAGTAGAGCAAAAAGTACCCCCCCAAAGTACATGGCAGAAACGTTCAACCAATAAAAAGTGGTGAGCTCAAAAGTGGTTAAAACGAGAGCACTGAACAGGAAAATGCTATAATTGAATAACAATCCCCTGGATAACGGAAGATAAAATCTTAGGATCTGGTAAATAGCACCTATGAAGAGTGTGCTGATCAGGGCCGTATAAAAAAACATGTTTCCCAGTACTTTGTAAATCACAAGAGCTGTGTTGATAAAGAACTGAGGGGCAAATCTCCCCTGGTATTGAGAATACCAGAAAGTAAAAGGACTGAAGAATCCGTGGTCTCGCATAGTTCCTAAGAACGAATAATCATCCAGCGTCAGCCGATTATGGTACCCTATTGTCAGTACATACGCCAGAAAAACGATATTGAACAGAACGAGGCAATAGTAGAAAACATTCGTAATTGATGACTTCGGGTTTTCTGAGGCAGGGTTAGGGCTTTTGTCCGACATATAAATAAGAAACGCCAAGATAATTCATAATCTTGAGGGTTTGACACTCGATCTTAAAGAGACTATAGATAATGGTATTTAAGACCGACTTTTTGGGTCGGAGTGGAAAAGCCAGGACCCGTACCAGCTTTGCGTAAATTAAAAAAGCGCCTCGTGAAAAATCGAAACAGCAAACTATTGTGTACCGAAATTAAGACGACCTATTCTGTTATTTCCTTCTGTTTTCACTATTTTTACCCACTTTTGTGTACTTATGGCCGAAGAGCTCGCTGCCGCTATTACCTCGTTTGTAATCTCTTTTCTCATCGTTCCGGTGATAATAAAATATTCGCTGAGAAAAAATCTTGTTGATATCCCCGGCCGCAGAAAGATTCACAAAAAAGTAACGCCCTCCATGGGCGGAATAGCAATTTTCATCGGTTTCTTTATATCATCACTGATCTGGAACGATATGGAGGAATGGGGATACATTAAGTTTATACTTGTAGCCCTATTCGTCATCTTTTTCATTGGTGTCCGCGATGATCTTGTTCCCTTAAGAGCAATGGTAAAGCTTATCGGTCAGATCATGGCAGCGTCACTGGTGATATTTCTTTTTGACCTTCGGATCAAGACCTTTTACGGACTGTTTGGTGTTCACGAGCTGCCGGCAATTGTAAGCTACATAATCACGTATTTCACCATCATCGTAATCACCAATTCGTTCAACCTGATAGACGGCCTTGATGGGTTAGCAGGAACAATAGCAATCGTAGCACTCCTGGCATTTGGCATTTGGTTCTTCCTAGTCGACGATCAGATATTTTCTATCCTGTCGTTTGCTATGCTCGGGGCCATCTTTGCATTTCTGATCTTTAATTGGGAACCGTCGGAAGTTTTTATGGGAGACACGGGTGCGCTGGTGATTGGAATGATGCTTGCCATTCTGGTTATTCACTTCATTAATGTAAACTATGAATTGCCCGCAATGACTCCCTATAAATTTAATGGGTCGGTAGGGACAGCGGCATGTATTATCATTATCCCACTGGTCGATACTTTACGTATCGTAATACTTCGTCTTTCAAAAGGACAATCTCCGTTTTCCCCGGACAAAAGTCACGTGCATCATGCTATCATGCGGTTGGGAATGAGCCATGGTCAAACTACACTGATACTTGGAGGTGTGCAGGTTCTGTATATCGCCCTCGCGATTATCTTCATTGATTTCAGCGATATTTATATACTGTCAGGGCTACTGGTCCTTTCTTTTCTACTGAGCGTAACGTTGGACCGACTTATTATTAACAGACTTTCGGATTAAACCGGTACAAATTTCCGGACTAAACACCGCTTCAAAAGCACTAATTTTGGGGCCTATTTGAACAGACAATGGAAGAACGAATCAAATCACTGCTAAAGGAAGTAAACGAGTTTGCGGAAAATGGCAAGCAGGCACTGGAAAGTTTTCGCATGAAGTATGTTAGTAAGAAGGGTGTTGTAAGCGAATTGTTTGAAGAACTAAAACGCGTACCATCCGACCAAAAGAAGAACGTCGGAAAGATACTGAACCAACTAAAGCAGGCAGCGGAAACCAAGCTTGCTGAACTTACTGAGAAATTAGATCAGGTATCACATTCAGGGACGGAGATAGACTTAACATTACCACCGGTTGCGAATAAGATAGGCAACCTTCATCCCTTGACTTTAACGCGCTATCGGATTATAGAAATTTTTGAGCGGCTTGGATTTAACGTCGCCGACGGACCGGAAATTGAAGACGACTGGCATAATTTTTCAGCATTAAATTTCCCCGAAAACCATCCGGCGCGGGAGATGCAGGACACATTTTTCGTTGAAAAGAAAAGCGTCTCGGGAAGCAGTGAGGACGTCGTGCTGAGGACACACACATCAAATGTGCAGATCCGCATGATGCAAAACCAAAAACCTCCCATACGCGCTATCATGCCGGGACGTGTGTATCGTAATGAGGCAATCTCAGCGCGTGCGCATTGTTTCTTTCATCAGGTTGAGGGTCTGTACGTGGACCGAAACGTGGGCTTTTCAGACCTCAAACAGACTTTATATCACTTTGCTAAGGAGATGTACGGCAAGGATACCAAGATTCGTTTCAGACCCTCATTCTTTCCGTTTACGGAACCCAGCGCGGAGATTGATATCTCTTGCCTAATATGTAAAGGATCAGGTTGTAATGTCTGCAAGCACTCAGGCTGGGTTGAGATTGCCGGGTCCGGTATGGTTCATCCTAATGTGTTAAAAAACTGCGGAATAGATCCGGAGGAGTTTACGGGCTTTGCGTTCGGAATGGGTATCGAAAGGGTAACCATGCTGAGATATCAGATCAATGACTTGCGTCTCTTTTCAGAAAATGATGTCCGGTTTCTCCGGCAGTTTCAATCCGTAATGTAGTATGGCAGTTGATTCGATAAAAAATATCGCGGTTATCGGTGCAGGCGTCATGGGGCAGGGAATCGCTCAGATTTGTGCTGTAGCAGGATATCCTGTCATGCTTTATGACATTCAGGCGGATCTGACTAGAACGGCAATCGCAGCCATTCGCAAAAATCTGGAGATTGCGGTTTCAAAAAATAAACTTTCGGGACAAGAAAAGGATGAGGCGTTGGCCAGAATTCAAGCCGTCGGCGATTTCAGACAGCTTCAGGTCGACCTCGTAATCGAAGCGGTTATCGAGAGGCTGGAGGTAAAACAAAAGATCTTTTCGGAGTTGGAGAAAATTAATGCCCTGGATTGTGTCTTGGTCAGCAATACGTCGTCTTTCCCAATCACACAGTTAGCATCAGTATTAAAACACAAAGAAAGATTTGCAGGTCTCCACTTTTTTAACCCCGCGCCCGTTATGAAATTGGTGGAGATCATTAAAGGTGCAGCTACTAGCGCACCTACTATTAAACTGCTAGGTACGTTTGTGGAAAGTATCTCAAAAGTCTCCGTAATAGCGACCGATTCTCCCGGGTTCATTGTGAACAGAGTTGCCCGGCTGTTTTATACTGAGTCGCTAAGGATTGTTGAAGACGGAGTTACGGATTTTAAAACGGTGGATAGTCTTATCAGATCCAGTGGATTTAAGATGGGACCTTTTCAACTTATGGATTTAATAGGCATTGATACAAATTTTGCTGTTACCACGGCGATGTACGATGCGTTTTATCAGGATCCAAAGTTCAGGCCAAGCAGAATGCAGCAACAAAAAGTGGACGCGGGACATCATGGTAGGAAAAGTGGCAAAGGTTTTTATGAGTATCCTCCGGAATAAACTGACTTCAATTGCAGGTATAGTCATAATATTAACGGGAATGTTCGGTTGCACGCCTGACATGTCCGACGACCCTGTGCCCTACCAACCATTTCCCAACATCCAGCTCAACCTAAATCTACCACAGTATATCAGCCTAAAATCAGTAGGTGCTACGTTGACGTTGGACGGCGGAGTAAGGGGTATTATTGTTTATTGCCTGAATACCGGTGTTTATAGAGCGTACGAGCGCAACTGCACATTTCACCCGAATGATGCATGCGCAACCGTGAATATTGATCCGTCGAAACTTTTTATGGTTGATTCATGCTGTGGATCCAACTTTGA
>Ga0190271_10000995_pt1 | contig 15549 bp, 21 predicted proteins | sample Popmic356T_FD_133747 | JGI IMG/M metagenome (GOLD analysis project Ga0190271, IMG submission 133747) | Populus adjacent soil microbial communities from riparian zone of Weber River, Utah, USA - 356 T | ecosystem: Environmental > Terrestrial > Soil > Riparian zone | place: USA: Utah | collected...
ACGTCGAGCACGTCGAGCACGTCGAGCACGTCGAGCACGTCGAGCACGTCGAGCACGTCGAGCACGTCGAGCACGTCGAGCACGTGCCAGCAACGTCGCGGCCGAAGCTCGACGTCGCGCAACGAACGGCCCGCGGCCGTTCGTTAGGACTGCGAACGATTGCAGGATCTTCGGCGGGCTTTGGTCGAATCTTGCCAGCGCTTCGCCGGGCCGCTTGCCGAATCTTGCAGCTGCTTGGGCCGGCATTCTTGCAAATCCCCCCGTTTGCCTGCAAACGGGCCGCTTGCGGCGCGCCAGCGCTTGCAAGCGGGACGTGGAGCTTCTCAGTGGCTTGCAAGAGCCTTATGAAGAAGGCCCAAGGTAAAACTTACTTTCACATTCTTGCAAGATTCTTGGTCTCAAGACCGAGCGTGAACGCTTGCAAGATGTCGTCGCACCCAGCCTCGAAGCGCTTGCAAGCGGCTGTCGCGGCTTCCGGCGGCTTGTGGGCGCTTCGCTTTATTTCGGGATAAACCCCAACAAGTGCAAACACTTGCAGCTTGCGAGCTGGGCCGCTTGCAGCGAAGCGGCTCTCGCAAGCGAGGCTTCCGGTGGGCGCTTATGAAGAAGACAATCACTAAAGCTTGAATGCTTCACCAGACAGCTTCGTGTATCGCTTCGGGTTGCGTGCTGGCACGTGCTCGACGTCGCGCAACGAACGGCCCCCGCGGCCCCGGCCCCGGAGCACGTCGAGCACGTCGAGCACGCGGGGGCACGTCGAGCACGCGGGGCACGTCGAGCACGCGGGGCACGTCGAGCACGGCCCCGGCCCCGGAGCACGTCGAGCACGTGCCAGCACGGCCCTAGGGGCACGTAGGGGCACGTCGCGGCACGTTGCTGGCACGTTGTCGCGACGTTGTCACACTGCAGTCAGTACGTGCTAGAGTCGTGCCAGCGATTCGGACGAATCGCCGGGGCCGTGCTCGCACGGTCGCCAAGATCCTTGAAATCCGAAGACTCCGGGGAGGCGGCCCAGCCGCTTCGCACCCAAGTGACTCCTGTGGTCGACGTTCGGTCGACGGCAAACAGTCGAGCACTCACGGCAAGCAACTCCCCGGTGACCCTTCCGGATCGCTCCTTCAAAACTCAAGATCACGACAGCGACCACGCTAAACATCGCCTTTGCCGGTGGTGGTGGTCGCCAGCATCGGATGACAAGCCGAGCGTCTTTGTGCAAAGGGGGGTGACCATAATCCCACCCGGCGCCAAACGGCGAGGATTGCCAGAGTACGAAGCGAGTCGAAGTCCGAACGCCAGCCGGGCGTGACTTCCGTGAAAGCAGGCAGCGTGCCGAACGCACGCTGCCAGCTTGAGAGCGGGAGAGCCGGGGAAGCGGGCGGGTCTGGGGAGAAAACCCACACCACAAGGTGGATCGACTGCGACGGCGATGGATGCCCCTTCCAGGGGGCCGGTCCTCAACAAGTAGGTGACAAATCCAGTGAGACGTGGGCGAAGCATGCCGGATGGTGCGAGTCGTGATCTACAAGATGAATGCCAATGGTGTCTCTTCATGTCGAAGGGGACCGGGCCGACCCTGCTCGCTTCTACCGAAGCGGGCGGGGTCGGGCCGCCCCCTTGCAGTCTTGACCCACGGCCCACTTGCAATACAGGCGGGGCCGTGGTCGAGCTAAGACCGCAAGGGGGCGGGCCGGACTTGCAGTCCGAACCGTCCATCCACAACTTCCCGACAAGGAGATTGACATGCCTATCAAGGAGCGTGCTTGCACCGCTCACTTCGACGCCTCTTATGAGGCCGAGACGGTGCTTCAGGCCGGGATGACTTACATCCAGCTTCGCTGCCCGAAGTGCGACCGCCCGCAAGGGATGCGGCTTGTCCGCAAGCCCCGCCCGGCGGTGACGAAGTGACCGCGCTTGCGGTCGCCGGGTTCGGGTCTTGGGTGATCGGGTCTATGACCCTTCTGCTCAAGACGTGCCGCCGCTGACAGCTTGAACATAGTGCCGGAGCACGCTTCCAATGAAGCGTGTACCGGACAGTGTGTTCAAGTGGGACTTACCCACGCACACTCGACAAGGAGACATCATGCTTTACTCAATCACCGTTCGCCTTCCCGGCCACAAGCCGGGAGGGAAGAACTACGAAGAGTGGATCGTCGAGGCTGAAGATTACTTCAGCCTCGACGGTTGGTACGAGCTTCCGCTCGCCCTTCACACGGCCGCCATCAAGCGGTCCGAAGAGTGCTCCGTCAAGTGGGGCAACAGGATCGTGGACGTCGAAGTGGCCCGGTACTTCCCGGCTCGCTTCGGTCTGGACGAGGGCGTCGAAGAGACGTCTTGCGTCTACTCCGTCCTCCTTGTGTGGTCTTGGCTCGCCGGGACCGATCAGCTTCCGGCCCATTGCTGGGGCAAGTCATGAGCGGCGGCGGCGGCACAAGCTCAGGCTCTTGGGGTGAACACACAATCCCGAGTGGCTTGAGCATCGACTTGTACGGCTGGATGACGATCTTCTGCTACGGCCTTGTGGTGGTCACGCTGCTTGTGATCTGGCTTCTCTGGCGCAAGTCAGAGGGGTCGGGACACAAACAGACGATCATCAAGCGCCGTCGCAGCGTCAAGTAGCTCGAAGGTTGCGGATCGGGCATCAAGGTCTATGACGTCAAAACGTCGTAAAGCTAGATGCCCCTTCCGCGATCTTCGGTCGATCAGACCGAGGAAAGCACATGTAAGAGACCACACCATTGGAGAAGAACCATGTCTATCACTTGCCTCACTTGCCCGTCTCTCATGTCGAGAGACGAGTCAAGCGAGTTCTTCGGGATCACTGCTCCCGGACCGATGTGCGGAAGGTACGGATGGGTGTTCGGAAGCGGGGACAACGCAGCGGAAGCTGCGCTGTCCAAGTTCGCCACCACCTGCTCGTCTTTCGGCAATCCTCGGCCCGACAAGGAGATCCCGAGCACGAACTTCGCATCCCTCTTCAAGCCGCGCCCCGACCTCTTGGTCGTGACTGGCGAGAAGGTGGATGCCTGCACCAAGTGCGTCAACTTCGACGTCGTCAACCACTCTTGTGCGGCGACGGGAAGGATGATCTTCACGGAGCGTCTCGAAAGCGAGGCGGCTTCGTGCCTGTGGACGAAGAACGATCACGGCGGTGTCATCAAGCACCACGAAGCCGGAGTCGTCCTCGACCACTTGGTCGGCACAACGGTGCAAGTCGCGAATCCAGTCAGGTCTTCGGCCCCCACGCCACCCAAGCCAATCAGGAAGAAGGTGAACGTGAACAAGTGGCCTTGCGACTACGACACGGACGCGCCGGTGCAAGAGGAACTGAAGGATATGATCCGGGCTTACCGGAAGGTCGACACCCGCAAGGGTCCGATCTTCCTGCCGATCTTCCAGACCGATTACTTCGGTGATCGGGCGGCTTTGATCCCGGACCCCAATGCTTCAGGGACGACGGACCCCAGCTTGTACATCGACCACGCCGGACTTCTGGAGAAGTTCGCAGTGGTCACGTACAAGCTCGACCAGAACTTGCTGCTGACCGGCGAACCCGGCACCGGCAAGTCGGAGGGGGCCGCCTACTTGGCTTGGATGATGAACATGCCCTTCCAGCGACTCCCTTACACGGAGTCTTCGGAACCGGATGAGTTCTTGGGGTCGCCGCAGTACGGCGACACCGGGGAAGTCGATCCGGTGACGGGAAGCCCTATCTTGGGCACCTACTTCAAGCCGGGGATCCTCCCCACCGCTTGGGGCCAGGCGGGCGTGCTTCTCTCGGATGAGATCAACCTTCCGAGGGAGGCCATCCAGCAAGCCTACAGAAGCGGTAACGACTCATCCCGAGTCTTGGTCGTGTACGGTAACACTTACCGTCGCCACGACTACTGCTTCCACATGGCGGCGATGAACCCTTCGCACGACTTCCGGAACATCGGCGCTACGCCGATGGCTCCGGCGGACTCGTCAAGGTACGTCTTCATGCACATGCCCAACCCGAAGCCGGAGATGATCCGCAAGGTGTTGACGACCACGGTCGAAAGACTGGACCGGGAAGTCCCCGATCCGTTCCTTGTGACCACGATCATCAACATCGGCGAAGATCTTCGGGCGATGAGTCGGGACGGGAAGCTGCCGGACTTCTGGACACTGCGTCAGGAAGTCAAGGTGGCTCGCATGGCCCCGTTCTTCGGGTTGGCTGGCGCTTACAGCGCCGCTTACCTGGACTACGTCGACCAGAACACCCGCGACTTGTGCGAGACGGCGATCCGAAGCCACATGCCTTCCGGCCCCGACTGGGCCACCTGAGTCAAGCTCAGTGCGAGCCCCACCGCCTTCCCCAGAAGGTGGTGGGGCCGACAGTGCGCTTGAATTAGCACACTCCTGACTCCTTCCGGAGTCTTGTATCGACATCACTGGCATTCAAGGGAAAGGACCCCTACTCATGTCTACTTCACCATCTTCGGTGATGACAGAAGAGGCTCGAAGGGCGCACGCTGGTCGTGCGCTTGAAGAGTTCAAGAGGCTCATCTCGGTCGTGTACGCTCCGCTTCTGCGGGCCGTCACGGGCAAGAAGAGCCTGAAGGTCGAGCCTGCCGGCAAGATCAGTGCAACTGATGGCAAGACGGTGTGGCTCATGGTCCCTTGGGTGCTGGGAGAGACACGCGAACACGACCGCTCTTACTGCGGCAAGCGGGACGCTTACTCGAAAGAGATGCTGTGCCCCGCTTGTGCGGTAAGAGACGAGATCGACAGCACGGTCTTCCACGAGTCGGCGCACCTTACTGAGGCGTCTTTCGAGGAAGTGGAGCCGGAGCGTATTCGGGAGTTCGTGAAGAAGCATTGCCCCTTCGTCGATGCCGACGCCTTGGACCTGCCTAGCTGGTACAAGGGCCGTCGAGTCTTCGTGCAGGTGCTCGCTCACTTCATCGAGCCTGTCTATCTTCCGACCATCCAAAACGTCGTAGAAGACATCTACGTCAACCGTCGCTTGTTCAAAGTGCGCCCAGGGACGGAGCCTTCGCTCCAAGCCCACATGGTGAAAGTCTTCGAGAAAGGCTTCCACCAGGCCGACGGTACGCAAGTGTCATGGAGCGATCAGCCCCTTGACGCTCAAGCCGTCATGGGCGTCTACAACCTTGGTATGCGCTTGCCGCATCTCAACCAGAACTTGGACCCGATCGTCGACAAGATGATCACGTCCGATGAAGTCCTGGTCGACCTGATGGAAGCTATCCCTGCGAAGGGTGACGCTTACACCAGGGCCGAGATCGGCTTGCAGGTACTCGCTCGCCTTCGTGAACTCGGCTTCTGCATCCCGCCTTCTCAGCAAGAGCAGCCACCCGAACCGCAAGGTGAGGATGACGGCTCCGAAGAGTCGGAGCAGGATGGTGAAGACGAGTCAAGCGAGCCCTCCCCTTCGGGTGGGCAAGGCGGGACGGGTTCCACCAAGGGGGAGGAAGCATCCGACGAGGATGAAGACTCCGAGACTGAGGGCAAGGATGGCGAGCCATCGGACGACGCTTCTGACGAAGAGTCCGACGAGGGCGAGCCTTCCGGCCCCGGCACCGAGACAAGCGGCGACGACGGCGAGTCGGAAGACGACGACCAGTCGAAGGATGACGCTGAAGGATCTGGAAGCGGCGACGAGTCGGACGAAGAGTCCGACGAGAAGCCCGAAGGATCCGGAAGCGGCGACGACGACGACGCGGAAGACGACGCTGACGAAGACGGTGAAGATACCGGGTCGGGTCAAGGCGATGACGAAGCCGAGGGCTATGAGAGCGACGACGGAGAAGCTGCGGAAGAGCCGCAGCCCACGCCGGAAGAGCTGGACAAGCAGGCGGCAGAGGAAATCGCCAAGATGGCGAAGCAGATGTTCGGCCACGAGGATCAAGAGCAGGAAGACGGGAACTACACAGAACCCGAAGACGGCTTGCGACCGATGGGCGAGTCACAAGACGACGATGTCGCCAGTGAACTCGATCAAGCCATCAAGTGGCAGAAGTTCGACGCTCCGCCAAGGGGAATCAACGACTTCAAGGAGATTGAGTCCAAGGTCGATCCCGACCTTGCGTACTCGGGTTCTTCGGGGTTCCCTCCGATCGTCTTCGATCCGGGTCTTGTCTCTGGTGAGACGGCCCGGCTTCGGGGCGTGTTCGCAGCCAACCGCAAGCGCCGTATCTCGGGTTCACTGAAGAGTGGGCCGAAGCTCGACGTGCCGAACCTTCACCGGATCGGGCAGGATGACTTCCGAATCTTCGGACGTCAAGACCGCCCGGACCGACGTGACTGGTTCGTCTTGATCGGACTTGACGACTCGGGCAGCACCCTTACCAACGGTGCCGCCAAGGTCATCCGGGAAATGGGACTTGGCATCGGTGAAATGCTCAACGGTGTCGGCGTCAAGTTCGCGATGTACGCACATTCCGGCCGCTTCGTTCCGAAGGGGACCGGCATCTGCGTCACGCACAAGGTCCTGAAAGGACCGGACGAGCCTTGGACGTCGGAGACGAAAGAGCGTCTTCAGTTCATCTGTCGGGAAGATACCGGCAACTTGGACGGACACACGCTTGAGCAGTACCGCAAGGTCATCGAAGCCCGTCGAGAGACGGACAAGATGATCTTGTACGTGACCGACGGTGCCATGCCGATGGCAAACTACAACGAAGAGTTGGAGGTTCTTCAGCGAGAGTTGGAGATCCTTCGCCGACAGAGGGTCAACCTCTTCGGTGTGGGTTACCGGACGGACTCGCCCAAGCAGCACGGCATGGACACGGTCGTCGTGGAAGACGGCCAGGACTTGCCGGGCTTGATCTCGGGTCTGCGTTCGCGGTTGGAAGTCTAACCAGCCCCAAGGGGAGGCGCTCGGTCGCAAGACCGAGCGCCGCTCAAGGGGCAGGAAGCTGTTCATGAATAGCTCCTGCCTCTTGAGCGGCGCTCACAAGAGCATCGCAAAACCCCGACACGAAGGGATCACACCATGTCTATTCAAACCTGCATCAAGCAGGCGGCCGACGAGAAGTTCGGGCCGCTTGCCGCAGCGATCATCTTGAATGGCGACTTCTCCCAGGGAGGGTCTTTCGACCCCTTCTTCGAGATGCTCCACGAAGAGTTGGTCGAGGTGCAAATCACGGCGAACTTCTACCTCCAGCAAGAGCGGGGGGACATGCTCCGCTTGGAACTGAGCGTCGGTGAAGGGGCGAGAGCCCTTGTCCTGATGATCCAAGCGGCCAACGGCAAGACGGTCGTCGTGCCTTCGGCTCCTTCGGGAGCCGTGGTGGTACAGCCGCCGCTTCCGGCTCCTTCGGGGGCTATGGTGGCGCCTTCGACCCCCTTCCACGTCGGACGGGAGCCGAAGGAAGACCCGAACGGAAGCAACACATGCTTCGTTCGGGACTGCGGGAAGAGGTTCCTGACCTTCAACGACGTCATGGCCCACAAGGTTCTGGCTCACGGCTACTCCCACCCCAAGTACACCAAAGCGTGGGCGGAGAACGTCGTCCAGTGCCTTCCGGCTGGCTTGACCGTGCCCCTGGGTACGCCAAGCACGACGGCGAGCGAAGCGCCGGACCCCGGCAAGGTCACCCAGTCCACCTTGTGGACGCCGACCTTGAACCTGGACCTGAACGACTTGGGTCTGGCGCCGGGCGAAGCCTCCCGCTTCGCGGCGGGCGAGGAAGCCACAGCGCGCTTCTACTTCATCCGTCGCCTCAACAAGGCGACGAGGATCAAGGGGAAGTTCGTATGGACGAAGTTCGCCCATCGCTTCAACTGGGAGGATGCCCTTGTGGATGACTTCGTCGTCCGCAAGTTGGCGGGCGACACCAAAGAGTGGGTCGGTCTCCAGAAGGCAAACGGGGTGTGGAACCCCGCTTCGACCCACTCGAACGGCTTGCCTCGGATGCATCACCAAGGCCGCTACGTGGGCGACCACGAAGCGGACATCGAAGCGATCATCTCGAACCCGCGCTTGGCCCGTGTCAACTACGGGAAGTGGCGTCAAGAGTGCGGCTACTGTGGTCGCAACTTGACGGATCCGGAGTCCCGCTTGCGGGGCATCGGGCCGGACTGCTGGGAAGAGAAGTACCTTCCCAGCCTGATCCGTCAGCGTGCGAAGCCATGAACGGCCACGCAAGGATGCTGGGGATCGCGGCAAGCGACCCCCACAAGAACACGGCCAACTCCGGAAGGGTGAACGACCGCGATCGTCGCCGACGCAAGCGAGTCGAGAAGGCCGCCTGGCTGAAGACGGAGACAAGGGGATAGCGCACGATCGGGCACCGGAAGGCCGGTGCCCCTTCGTGTGCTCTCTGCAAGTCCGCAGAAGCACTGAGACACAAGGAGACACCATTGACTATCAACCAAGAGCCCAAATGGCGGGTCGTACGGATCATCCGTACGGTCGAAGCCGTGGACGATCGGACGTATCCGAACGCTGACCAAGCTGCGGCCGCGGCCTTCGGGTACCGGACTCAGTTCCCAAGCGAGACTTTTGAGGTCGAGCGGTCATGAAGCTGTCACAAGCAGACATCGAAGCTCTGACCGCGGATCCAAGCACAGTTGAGCTTGGGATGCCCACCCTGGCCGAGCTTGACCATGCGGTCTTCCTTCTCAGGAAGCGGTACCCAGTCGATTCTTGGTACTTGCGTCGCCAGTTGAAGTGGGTAGTGAAGAAGATGAACAAGCACTACGACGTCAAGTGGACGACACCCTGGGAGTGAAGCGCTGAGAAGAGACACCATTGGCACGCAAGCGCAAGGAGGGCTTCGGTCCTCCTTGCGCGCTTGCCCTGTGTCGGGGCTTGCAAGCGGGTCGGAGACCTGCTCCCCCACTTGTGGCAAGCGGGTCTCCCCAGCTTGCAAGCGGGCCGGGAGACCACCTCCCAGCTTGCAAGCGGGTCTCGGGCGCGATTCGTCTTGCGGTCAAAGATCCAGAAGGCCACAAGACTTTGGCGAAGTTGCTTCGGTCGTCCAGACGCGCGCGGATCGTGGATGAGGCTCGTCGAGGGGGGGTCTATGAAGGCCTCTTCGCATAAGCTAGGTTTATAAGGGGTCTATGACCAGCCGACGTCAATAGCTTGCAAACCGAGGCGCGGCGTCCGTTGGACGTCCAAACGATCCGCGCTCAGAGCGCGGATCGCGTTTGGGCAGGTAGGAGTTGTGTCGGGGGGTTGACACAGGTGCTACGGTGCCCACCACTCACCCCACCGAGGGGGTGTAGTGCCCCGCCATCGGACGGCATCCGACGACGGGGCGATGAGTGACATAGGAGGTCACCCATGCCCAAACATCCCATACCGGACGCTGTGGTCGCCAAAGACCACGAACTGGACGCCCGCGCGTTGAAGACGAGCGAGGCGTTGGCGGAGCACCGTTGGCACTGCACGCTGGACCCGAACGGTCCGCAGTACGCTCTCAAGGTCTACGCCGAGGCCGTTGGACGTAGCGAGAGCACCATCGGTCGGTTCGCCAAGGGTTACGCCTTGTTCCTGGACCGCCAGGGTGACCGCACATCGGCCGTCAACCCTCTTTCCATCCTGGACGCCATCGAACTGGCTCGCCACGGGGCCGAGACGCAGGTGTTCGCGGAGGCCATCGCGGAAGGTGCGGAAGAGCCGGTGCAGCGTGTCGCTCACCCCGGCCAGCGCCAGCGCCGCGCCCTGATCATCGATCAGGCCCGCGACCGCGCTGAGCGCCGTGGCACCGATCCGGTGGACGAGGCCCGCGACATCGCCAAGCGTCAGAAGCAGACGCGGGAGATGGAGGCCAAGCATCGCCAGAAGGAAGCGACTCGTCACACCCGTCGCTACATGGACGTGGAGGCATTGCTGATCTGCGCCAAGAAGGCGCTGCTGGAAGCAATCACGGCATCCAACGATGTGGAGTTCAATTCCGAAGAGTTGGAGTTGCTGCGCGATTCCCTGAAGAACGTTCAGGATGTCCTGACCCTGCTGGACGTTCGCTTGCTCGGCACCCCCGATGTCGACTGGGACGCCGATCTTGCTCGCCTGATCGCGGGCATGTGATGGTTTACGCGCCAACCGCTCGCGAGCGCCGTCGCGATGATCTATGGGACGACCTGACGGCCAACCCATCCGGTCTGACCGTCGAAGACATGATGGGTCTCCGCGGATGGACGCTCAACCAAGCCAACAAGGCGATTCGTGATCTCCGGTTGTGGCTTGGCGAGTACGACAACATCAACCTGCCGTGCGATCCACAAGGTTCCCGAGACCGGTGGCTGTACCGGTTGACCGGCGATCTGGCCGAGGTGGAGGATTGGTCGAAGAATCGCCTCAAGGACGCTGACAGTCGAGTGCGGACGATGCACTCGATGTTGGCGTCGATCGTCGCGGCCACCAGTGGACGCACCCTGGATGGGCGCCGTGCGCGCTTGATGGAGAGAGCGTTGCGTCGACTCGTCGAGGACTTGGATGACTTGCTGGTCAATCCAGCGGGTGGCGGTGGGGGCGGCAGCGTCACGCTGGTCAATCCAACGGGTGGCAGTGGGGGCGGCACCGTCACGCCGTAAACCCGAATAAGCTCGGATGGCGGTTCCCCTCGGGCGGGGGGAACCGCCATCTTCATTTCTGCGCCCCCGCAAGCGTCCGTGTAACCTCCGGACCCATGAGCAAGTTCGCCGAATTGGCAGCCGACAAGGTTCTCGAACCCAAGACCGAGACGCTGCTACTGACCCACACCGTCAGCAACCCGAACTGGCTCTACATGCCCAAGTTCATCTTGGTGCGCCGAGTGGGTGACGTCCCCGGCAGTTACGCCAACCCTCCGATCAACTTCCGGGTCGAGCTTGTCTCCCCGGTCTCCGCGACACCCTTCGTGATGGATGAGTTCGTCCTGACCAGCGACAACTTGCGTCGCGTTGAAGGCATCACCATCTGGGGCCATCAGGATCACTGCAACATCTACGCCAAGTGCGAAGCGGCGATCCGCGTCCAGATCCTCGTCTCGTGCATGATCGACACCGAGTGCCCACGCGAAGAGGTCGGCGGGTTCTCGCTGGTCATCACCGAGACCGCTGAACCCAATGGCTTCAGCTTCGGAACCTCTGAGATCTCGTCCCATACGACGTACTGGGAGTTCGGGGACGGGGCCAGTGGCAACGTACCGGCGACCAGCACCATCGATCACGCCTATGCCGGACCTGGCACCTATACGGTCTCTGCGACGTGTCACGGGGTCACGGAGACCATGAACCTCGACACCAACGATCCGCCCGTCTACCACCCGCTGCTGGACACCATCAACCCCGACACCATTCGGGTGGGTGGGCCGATGGAGTTGACGCTCACCGGCTCCGACTTCGCAACGCCGATGCTTGTGAGGTTCTGGAGCGCCAGCACCTTCATGGGTACGGCCGACGCACAAGTGCTGAGTACGACAAGTGCCACCGTGCTGATCGACACCACCGGCTGGCTCGTCGGTACCGGCGGCGTCGATGTGGTCGTGGACGGCAAGTTCTTCTCCAACCAGTTGCAGATCCCGGTCAAGTAGATGGATCACGGCCCTCGCAAGATCGGCGTCACCTCCGCCGACCGCATCTTCATGCGCGTCGGCAACTTCACCTTCCGGGTGCGCCAGGGCGAGTTCAACGATCACGACGAGGACAAGACCCCCTTCACCGAGGCGGGGGACATGGGCATCAAGCCCATCTGGCTGGGATTCGTCAAGCGACGCGGCAGGTTCTACATCGAACTGACCGGGATGACCACCGAAGAGCTTGACGCCTTCGAGCGGGGCATGCTCTCGGCTCTGGCCGCTGCCCGCGAGGTGGTCGGCTATCTGGATGAGCACGCCGACGCCGAGTACGACGACGACACTCCGATGATCCCGCTGCGGGCGCTCAAGACGCCACCGATCGTCATCCATCGCGAGATCAGGCCGTTCGCCGGGACGGAGATGGACCCGATCGAAGACAAGGCGGCGCAGAAGGTCTATGACGCGAGTTTTCTCGATTGACTGTTGATTATCGGCAGTAGTCAGTGTAGGTTGTTGTTCTGTCGTCAAAGGCACCGAGGCCGTTGACGAGATGGGAGACACCCCGTGGCGAGCCACGACAAATACCTCTACTGCTACGCGTTCGGCCACGCCTGGATGCCCGAGAACGACTCGCTCTGGTATCCAGAGTGGGGCGTCGGACTCGTCCTCCAGTGCGAGCGATGCACGACCCAGCGTCGTGAGACGTACACCAACAACACCGGCAGGCTGATCGACCGCAACTACGCCTACCCCGACGGCTACCAGTACCAGACCGGCGACTTGAAGCCGACGAAGGACATGTTCCGGATGATGGCCGTCGATGACATCAAGAAGCAGCGGCGCAACGTCCAGTTGAAGCGGGTTCGCTGATGCCTGAGCTTCCCGCCATCGACGTCACTGACTTCGCTCCGCCCTTCGGCTGCGGCGAGTACGAGTGGGGTCCACCCGCCGATCACGACGGCTGCGCCTGGAAAGAGCACCAGTACCACGTCGAAGTGCTGTCTTGGCACTACCACGACTACATGGGCACGCACGCCTATGTCCAAGTCTGGGACTACGCCCAGCAGGACGATCCCGGCCAGCGGTGGCAGTACATGCTGTTGCTGCATCGCCCCATCCGCGAGTACGACGCCGACGGCGCCATCACGGGCGGTACGTGGTCGTGGGTCATCCAGTGCGAGTACGAGGTGGTCGATCACCGTCCGCCGAGCCACGCCACCGTGGGCGCCGACGTCGATCGTTGGGTGACGGCACCCGACTTCCTGAAGTTCATCCTCGAATGAGCGAGATCCGTTCACTTCCATGCAGTGCGTGCCCTTACCGACGTGACGTTCCGAGCGGACTGTGGGCCGCACACGAATACGACAAGTTGCGCGCCTACGATCTTCCGACCGGCAATCAGCCGTTCGCGCCGTTCATGTGTCACGCCACCCCGGAGCACTTCTGCAACGGTTGGGCTGTCGTCCACACATCACGCGGTCACGAGTACGACCTGCTTGCCTTGCGTTTGTGCGGCAGCCCGGAAGTGCCCAAGGCCGTCGTGGAGACGTGGGACTCTGGCAACCAAGCCGCCGACCACGGTCAGGCCGATGTCGAGAACCCCAGTGACGAAGCGGTCGATGCAGTCGACCGTCTCCTTCGCAAGTATCCGAGGTTGACCAAATGATCGTCCAGATGGTCAAGTGCGACAATCCGGAGTGCGAGGCCGTCGCCCACCCGGAAGAGGGCTCGACGCCCCGCAAGATCTTCCCGCCCTTTGGCTGGATCTCGATGACGGGCTTCCGACAGGGTCCTGGCCCGAATTACAAGATCATGGTCTGTTCGGCGGAGTGCGCCACGCCCGCTCTGCAAGAGGCCGACTACGTCGCCTTCGAGAAGGATCGAGAATGACCGACGAACCCACACCATGGACGAAGAACGGCTGGCACGGCTTCATCTCCGAGCACCGGGGCACCCCGGTCGGACTGTTCACGCTGCGTGCCCGCAAGGGCGCCCGCGTGCTCGTTCTTGAGAAGCTGACGCCGGAGCAGATCGAGTCCGTCGACCCGGACGCCAAGTGGCAGTCCGGTCCGGCCTACAAGGCCGGGCCGGATCGATGAGGGCGCCCACCATCTGCTGGACGGACGTGGAACTCTCGAAGTTCCGACACGCCCTCGAAGACGAAGGCAAGTCCGAGCACACCATCCGCGCCTACCTGAGCGACGTGTCCCAGTTCTTGGAGCACTGCGACAGCGTCCAGGTGTACGCCGACAACCCGATCATGCGCCACCGGGCCACCGAGTGGTTGGGGAAGTCCAAGAAGGTGGTCGGACCGGCCACGGTCAACCGCCGGATGGCGAGCGTCAAGACCTACTTCCGTCTCGTCCATTCGAAGGACGTGCTGGAGCGGTACAAGGCGCCATCGCCCCCGCCGGGCCAGCCGCACCCGCTGCCGAACCTGATGGACGACGTGCGGGCGATGCTCGCGGTCACCAAACCACACTCTGATGCCCGCCTGGCGATCGCCCTGATGGGCTTCGCCGGTCTGCGGGTCACCGAGGCCCGGACGCTGACCTGGGCGCAGATCGAGCACGATTGGCTCGTGATCAACGGCAAGGGATCCAAGATCCGCTATGTCCCGGTGGCGCCGGAGCTTCAGGTGGTGATCGACCAGCACCACTGCCCCGACGTATCCATGGGACCGATGATGGACATCACCGATCGCGGCATCCGCGGTGCCGTCACCCGAACGGGGGTGAGGGCCGGTATCTCCCGGCCGGTGGCTTCTCACGATCTCCGAATGACGTTCGGAACGGTCATCTACGACAAGACGAAGGATTTGCGAGTGACACAAGAACTGCTGGGCCACGCCAGCCCGACCACAACTGAGCGGTACACCGGTATCAGCGAAGACACCAAGATGCAAGCGATCATGGCGGCGGTCATCTGATGACCATCTTGATCGTCATCATGCTGTGGATGATCCTGGGTTCGCTGCTGCGACGCGAGGATCCACCCTGGAAGAACAAGGACAAGAAATGACCGCCAGCGAAGAGCCATTCGTCATCATCCCTCGATCGCACCCCGATGTACCGATCACGGCCTTCGGTGTCGAACCGCCGTTCATCAGCGACCCGCGATGGGCGCCCGATACCGACGACCCCGCCCGCCTGATCGCTGCGGGACTCGTCGCGTTCGACTTCACCCGCCAGTACATCGGAGAGGACGTGCTGCCCGCTATCGAAGGGTGGTCATGGTTCGACTGGTGCCAACGCGCCGAGGAATGGCTGGCACGCCATGCCGCTAACGAACCCGCCACCGAGCGCGACGCCCTGCTGGCATGCATCGAGGCCGCGAGTGCTCGCATCGAGCAGATCGACGCCGCTACCCGCAGCGACGGCGCGGCGCCGCACTTCTACTGGGCGCGCCCGGTCACCCTGTGTACGGACGACCGACCGGACGACGACGAGGGTCCGCCGAACTGGGGTGACCGAGATGCCGAGTGAAGGCATCGAACCGCCGTCCGATTGCGTCCACGAGCACTACGAGACCGTCTACTCGTCGGAGCGGCATCGCGACGAACGCCGCTGCGTCGAGTGCGGAGCGTGGTCGCCACCCGCTATCGAACCGCCGGTCGTTTCCGTGCGGGACAGGGCGCTCCGCATCCTCCGTGACGAGATGGGGCCATGCAACGACGACGTCAACCACCCACCGCAAGCGTGGGAGTGGGGCGTCGATGCACTGATCGAGGCGGGGCTGCTACATGAGTGATCGAACCGAACCGCCAGCGAGTCTCATCAACGCCATCGAGGCGTTCGACGAGAAGGAGGTGCGCGACTGCGCACCCTGATCCAAGGAGAATCATCATGCTCAAACGCTTCATCCCACTGGCGATCTGCGGCCCGTTGATCGCAGCGGGAGTGCTGATCGCACCGACCGCTGCCAGCGCCCAGTGCACGGTCGGTGGCTACCACACCGAACAGCCCGCAGGGCAGGCCAGCGACTCCGTTCGCTGCATCCAGCAGACGCTCCACGACAAGGGCTTCGACTCCGGGCCGGTGGACGGCTGGTTCGG
>Ga0190271_10000996_pt1 | contig 15546 bp, 13 predicted proteins | sample Popmic356T_FD_133747 | JGI IMG/M metagenome (GOLD analysis project Ga0190271, IMG submission 133747) | Populus adjacent soil microbial communities from riparian zone of Weber River, Utah, USA - 356 T | ecosystem: Environmental > Terrestrial > Soil > Riparian zone | place: USA: Utah | collected...
AGCAGCTGGTCGAAGGCCACACCGTCTCCGAGATCATCGAGCAGGTGATGGAGAAGTCGGGCTACTTCGAGGACCTGCGCGAGGAGAAGTCGGAGGAGGCCGCGGAGCGCCTCGAGAACCTGGCCGAGCTCGTCTCCGCCGCGCGCGAATACGAGCTGCGCGAGCCCGACGCCTCCCTCGGGGGCTTCGTCGATCGCCTGTCGCTGCTGTCCGAGGCCGACGAGTCGTCCGGCGCGCAGAACGCCCGCGTCTGGCTGATGACCATGCACGCCGCCAAGGGCCTCGAGTTCCCCGTGGTCATCATGCCCGGCCTCGAGGAAGGCCTGTTCCCGCACAGCCGCGCCAACGAGGACGAAGCCGACCTCGAAGAAGAGCGGCGCCTCTGCTACGTCGGCATTACCCGCGCCGAGAAGCGCCTGTTCCTGTCCAGCGCCTCACGCCGCCGCGTCTTCGGCGAGTACCAGCCGACCGAGCCCTCGCGGTTCCTGGACGAGATCCCCAAGGAACTGGTCGAGGAGATCGAGGCGCCGAGCGCCGCCTACGCCAGCCGACGCCAGCCGTTCTTCGAGATGCGGGTGAATCCCTACGGCAGGCGTCCGGGGTCCAACTCCGACTGGGACGAGCGCCCGACACGCGGCGGCATCTCCGGCCCCTCGCGAGGCGGGGGAGCGCGCTCCGGAACGGCGGGCTACAAGAGCGAGGCCGCCAACACGCCCCGGGGCCGCATCTTCGGTCCGGAGGACGAGGACCAGTCCGCCTCGGCGTCCGGCGGCTACAAGGCCGGTCTGCGGGTCCGACATCCGCAGTTCGGCGTCGGCACCGTCATCGCCGTCGAGGGCGGAGACGCGGATCTCAAGCTGATCGTCCGGTTCGCGAGCGTGGGCCAGAAGAAGCTGATGGCCAGGTTCGCGAACCTGACGCCGGCGTGATTTGGGCCGTCCGCTCGGCTATCGGCCCGACAGCAGGCGCTCGAGCGTTGGCGCCATCGCGGCGGACCAGATCGCGTAGCCCTTCGCGGTCGGGTGCAGGTAGTCGTACATCACCTCGGGCGAGATGCGGCCGTCTGGCCCGAGGAACTTCGCGCCGATGTCGAAAAACGTGACGTCGTCGCGATCATCGAGGCGGGCCATGAGCCGGTTCACGGCGTCGACCTTGGCGCGCGTGGCGTCGGGTTGCTGCCCGCGCGGGAAGATCGCGAGCAGGAGAATCTTCGTCGACGCCGACCGCTGGTGGATCGACGTGCAGATGGCCTCGACGCCGGCGGCAATCTCGTCGGGCGTGTTGAGCGTGATGTTGTTGGTGCCGATCATCAGCACCACCACCTTCGGCGTCACACCCTCGAACTCGCCGTTCTCCAGGCGCCAGAGCACGTTCTCCGTGCGATCCCACCCGTAGCCGAGATTGACGACGGTGCGACCGGCAAAGAAGCGGTCCCACTCCTCGACGCCGGTGCGCCGCCCGCCGACCGGCTCGCCGCCCCAGAAGTGCGTGATCGAATCGCCGAGCATGACGATGTCCGGCTGGCGCGTCCGCATCAGCGCCGACGCTTCGCGGTGGCGGGTCGTCCAGTCGTAGACGCGCCAGTCGCGGTTCTGCGTCACCGGCACGAGCGTCGAGGGCGTCCGCTGGCTGGTGGGCGGCGCTGTCCACGTCGCGACCTCGCCCGCGGGCGTGCCGTCCGCTGCAACCGCCCGCACCTTCACGGTGTAGCCGGGCGGCACGCGGACCGGCGCGAGCCATTCACCGGCGTCGCGCGTGGGATCGGTCCCGTCGAGCGTGTACCGCATCACTGCCTCGGCTGGCGGGGCCGAGACGTCGAGGCGCCCGTCGGGACGAACGGCGATCGATGGCGCCTGCGTCGATGCACTGGCCGTCGACGCGACGACCAGGATCATGACGAGTCGCAGCCGGCGAAGGACACACGAGGTCATGGGCAGATTGTCGACCATCTCCGGACTGTTCGAGGGCGCCGGTCACGTTCGCATCCATGCCGCTCGTGCTTCTGGCGGCCGAGCGGGGACTCCGCCATTCCGGAGTCGCTCCAGAGCCACGGGAGATCGCGAGCTCCGCCGTCGGCACGGCAGTCGCCTAAGTCGTTGACCTGCTTAGACTAACTGCTCGTGCTGCCATCGGACGGCCGGGCACGATGTGTGCTCAGCAGCCGCAACCATGGCCACCCTACTCTCCGCAGTCCGCCACAATCCGCTGCTCTGGCTGCTCGTGTTCGTGCCTGGCCTCTTCATCGCGCATGCGGCCCGGCCCGAGTCGCACACGATGCTGTTCGTGGTGTCGGTGCTCGCCATCGTGCCGCTGGCCGCGCTCCTCAGCCTGGCCACCGAGTCGGTGGCAGCCAAGACCGGCGACGCGGTCGGCGGGCTGCTCAATGCGTCGCTCGGCAACCTCACCGAGCTGGTCATCGCGCTCACCGCCCTGAAAGCCGGCCAGTACATGCTGGTCAAGGCGTCGATCGCCGGCGCCATCGTGGCCAACTCGCTGTTCATGCTGGGCATGTCGTTCCTGCTCGGCGGGCTGAAGTACCACGTGCAGGAGTTCAACCGCCTCAGCTCGCGGCTCCAGGCGAGCCTGCTGTTCCTGGCGACGATCGCGCTCCTGATTCCCTCGGCGGTCAGGTTGGCCGATGCCGGCCCGGCGGCGGAGTTCAGCGAGCAGTTGAGTCTCGGGCTGTCCGGCCTGCTCATCGGCGCCTACGCGTGCGGGATGCTGTTCTCGCTCAAGACGCACAAAGAGCTGTTCGCCGCGGTGGGACACGGCCACGACGAGGAGCCGCCTTTCCCGGTTGGCGTCGCGCTGGTCCTGCTGGCTGTGGTCACGGTCACGGTGGCGCTGGTCAGCGAGGTGTTCGTCGAATCCGTACAGAAGGCGGCTGAGTCGTTCGGGATGACCCCCGCCTTCGTCGGCTTCATCGTGGTCGCGCTGGTCGGCGGGGCAGCGGAGATGGCCTCGGCGTTCGCCGGGGCGCGCAAGAACCGGCTCGACCTGAGCGTGGGCATCGCCTTGGGCAGCGCGTCGCAGATCGCACTGTTCGTCGCGCCCGTGCTCGTGCTGCTCAGCTACGTGATCGGTCCCACGCCGATGGATCTGCGGCTGTGGCCTGGCGCCGTGCTGATGATGCTCATCGCGGCCCTCACGGCCGTGCTCGTGACCAACAGCGGACGATCCTCGTGGTTCGTCGGCGTGCTCGTGCTGATGGTCTACTCGATCTTCGCGATGACGCTCTACCTGCTGCCGCCCGCCGCGCAGTGACGGCCGATCGCCGCTAGGGCCTGAGCTTCGTGAACACGTGATCGCTCTTGCTCCTGGCGTGGCACTTGGAGCACTCGGCGCGCGCCGCCTGTGACAGGGTAGGGCTCGTGGCCGGGCTGTCGAAGTGCTCGTAGCCCCAGCCGCCCGTGTCCTTGTAGACGGCGTCGTTCTTGACCATGACGTCCACGAACCGCCGATCCCCTTCGAAGAGCATGCCTGCGCCATGGCCCTCGCCGGCCTTGGTCCAGACCGCTTCGTCCACGATGACGGAGCCGTTCGCGAACGTGCCGGTCCGATAGCCTTCGAGGGCCTCCCGGTTGGCGTAGTAGTGATGGATGCCGCCGCGTTTGGGAAACGTCGGGCTTTCCGGTCCGACGACGGTCGATCGAACGAGCTGCCACGATCGGAAGCCATCGGGGAACGGAACAGCGGGCATCGGCTGGCGAGGGGTCGCCATCGCCGCCACGACCAGCGTGGCGGCGAGCCCGGCAAGGGCCTGGGTCGCAACTGGATTGTTCATGGAGGGGATTCTTCCGGCGTCCGGAGCGTCGGAACACCATCCTTTGACGGACCGCGGTGCGGCGTTGCTGAACGAGCGCGGCAGCGCCACGAGTGTCCTCGCCAGGCCCGGACCGCCGCGGCCTGACGCAAGGCGCGAGCGGCGGTTATCGTTCGTCAATCCCACGCGCCCGTTGGTCAAATAGCTGCAGCGGCTCGTGGACGCTCGCCTCACGATCGGCCATGCGATGGCCGCCGATCCGCCTGCCTCGAAGCGTCGTGGCCGTGTGGGTCTGGTGGACCGCGGCCGGCGTCTTCTTCATCACGCGTGAGTCGCTCATGCGGCTCTTCCGCGGCGAGCGCGTGCCGTGGGTGCCCGTTTCTTTCGCCTGGATGGCATCCGTGTACATCTGGGCGGCGCTCACACCCGCGATCCTGTGGGCCGGGCGCCGATGGCCGCTCGACGCCGACTGGCCGGGGCGCTGGCGCCACGTTGCCGTGCACGCAGGTCTGTCGGCGCTGTTGTCGGCTGGCGCGTCGATCGTCGAGGCGCCGGTGCTGGTGGCGCTCGGCGCGTCCCCGCTGCCCGGCGCGTCCTGGCGAGCGCTCGTGCCGGTGCTGCTCGCCTACACCTTCCACGGCGGCGTGATCCAGTACTGGGCCGTCGTGGCGATCCAGGCGCTGCTGCGGTCCCGCCAGCGGGCCCTGGCGCGCGAGCGCGAAGCGCTCGAGTTGCAGATGGGCCGCACCGAGCTGGCGCGGCAACTGACCGCCTCGCAGCTCAGCGCGCTGAAGATGCAGCTGCAGCCGCACTTCCTGTTCAACACGCTGGGCGCCATCATGGTGCTCGTCCAGCAGGGGCGGCGGCGCGAGGCGGAAGCCATGCTGGCCCGATTGAGCGACCTGCTGCGGCTCGTCGTCGACGAAGTGCACATGCAGGAAGTGCCGCTGTGGCGCGAGCTCGAGTTCCTGCGGCTCTATCTGTCGATCGAGGAAGTCCGGTTCCAGGATCGGCTGCGCGTGCGGATTGTCACGGAACCACACCTCGCGGACGCCATGGTGCCGCACATGGTGCTCCAGCCAATCGTGGAGAACGCCGTCCGGCACGGCCTTGGCCAGAGCGAAGAGGCGGTGGGCATCGACATCGAGGCGCGGCAGAACGACGGGCAGCTGGTGCTCACCGTGTCCGACGACGGCCGGGGCAGCGCGGAGGGGGCGTTGAAGCGCAGGGGCGTCGGGCTGACCAACACGGAGAACCGCCTCACGGCGCTCTACGGTGGCACCGGGTCGCTGCTCGTCGAGCGCCGGGCGCCGCGCGGCGTCCGGGTGACCGTGGCCCTGCCGTTCCACGGCGAGGAGGGAGAGTGCAACTGAAGGTACTCATCGCCGATGACGAGCCTCTGGCGCGCCAGGGGCTCAAGCTGCTGATCAGCGGCGAGCCGCGCGTCGAGTCGATCTGCGAAGCGCGCAACGGCCGCGAGGCGGTGGCCGCCATTCGCGACCAGCAGCCGAATCTCGTCCTGCTCGACGTCCAGATGCCGCGGCTGGACGGGTTCGCCGTGGTCGAGGCCATCGGCGCCGATCGGATGCCCAGCGTGATCTTCGTGACGGCGCACGATCACTACGCCGTTCGCGCCTTCGAGATCAGCGCCGTCGACTACCTGCTCAAGCCGGTGACCGCGGAGCGGTTTCGAACCGCATTCGCGCGAGCCACGTCGCGTCTCCAAAGTCCGGCCGGAGACGAGAGCGCGCGCCAGATGATGACGATGCTCGACGCCATCGCCCACCCGCCGCGACGGCTCTCCCGGTTCGCGATCCGCTCAGCCGAACGGACCATCTTCGTCCCAGTCGACGCCGTCGACTGGATCGAGGCCTCGCAGAACTACGTCTGTCTGCACGTCGGACAGGCAAACCATCTGGTCCATGTCTCGATGAACAACATCGCAGCGGCGCTCGATCCCGACCGCTTCCTGCGCGTGCATCGCTCGCACATCATCAACGTCACGCGGATCAAGCAGGTGTGGTCGCTGGCGCGGGGGACGTTCGTCATCGAGCTGGCGTCGGGCGCACGGGTGCCATCGGGGCGAACCTACGGCGATCGCGTGCGCGACCTGCTGGCGAATCCGTTCTGACGGGACGCCCGCGCTCGCCCGGCCTCATCGGTCCCGTTTCGGCCCGGCCAGCGGTTTGCACTCGTCGACGGACCAGCTATGTCCATCGACGACCTTTGGTACAAGAACGCCATCATTTACTGCCTGGATGTCGAGAAATACCAGGACGCGAACGGCGATGGCATCGGCGACTTCGAAGGGCTGAGCCGGCGGCTCGACTACCTGTCGGGCTTGGGCGTCACCTGCGTGTGGCTGCAGCCGTTCTATCCGTCGCCCAACCGCGACAACGGCTACGACGTCTCCGATTTCTACGGCGTGCACGAGCGGCACGGGTCGCTCGGCGACTTCGTCAACTTCGTCCAGCATGCCGACGCTCTCGGCATCCGGGTCATCGCCGACCTCGTCGCCAACCACACCTCAATCGACTCGCCCTGGTTCCAGCAGGCCCGCAGCGATCCGAAGTCGCCCTTCCGTGACTGGTACGTGTGGGCCGACGAGCGGCCGAAGAACCACAAAGAAGGCATCGTCTTCCCGGGTGAGCAGAAGACGACCTGGACGCGCGACAAGCAGGCTGGCGCCTACTACTTCCACCGGTTCTACGAGCACCAGGCCGACCTGAACACCTGGAACCCGTTCGTCCGCGCCGAAATCCAGAAGATCATGGGCTTCTGGGTGCAGCTCGGCGTGTCGGGATTCCGCCTCGACGCCGTGCCGTTCATGATCGAAAAGAAGGGGCCCGGCGTCGCGCACCAGATGGACTTCAACCTCCTGAAGGAGATGCGCGAGTTCCTGACCTGGCGCTCGGGCGACGCCGTGATGCTGGCCGAAGCGAACGTCCCGCCCGACGAAAGCCTCGACTATTTCGGCGCCGAGGGCGACCGGCTGCAGATGATGCTGAACTTCGCCGTCAACCAGCGGCTGTTCTACGCCCTGGCGACCGGGGACATCGACCCCCTGGTCAAGGTGCTCGAAGAGACGCGCAAGCATCCGCGCAATGCGCAGTGGGTCCAGTTCCTCCGCAGCCATGACGAGCTCGATCTCGGACGCCTGACCGACGAACAGCGTCAGAAAGTGTTCGCGGCGTTCGGCCCGGAGAAGCGCATGCAGCTCTACGATCGGGGCATCAGGCGTCGTCTCGCGCCGATGCTCGGCAACGATCGCAAGAAGCTGGAGCTCGCCTTCAGCCTGCTGTTCTCGCTGCCCGGCACGCCGATGATGCAGTACGGCGACGAGATCGGCATCGGCGACGACCTGCGCCTGCCCGAGCGCGAGTGCGCACGCACCCCGATGCAGTGGACGGCCGAGAAGCACGGCGGCTTCTCGCGCGCGCAGAAGGTCGTGCGCCCGGTGATCAACGACGCGACCTACGGCTACCAGCGCGTCAACGTGATGGCGCAGCGGCGCGATCCCGGCTCGCTCCTGAACCTGACGGAGCGGTTCATCCGCGCCCGCAAGGAGTGCCGCGAGATCAGCTGGGGCGACTACGTCGTGCTGCGCACGAACGCGCCCGAGGTGCTCGCGCTTCGCTACGACTGGCGCGATACGTCGCTGCTGACCCTTCACAACTTCGGCAGCGCCAGGCGTAAGGTGCGGGTCAAGCTCGATTGCCGGAACGACGACGTCATCGTCCACGTCTTCGACAATCGCGACAGCAAGAAGCAGAACGACGGCGCGCACCGCATCGATATGGACGGTTACGGGTGGGGCTGGTACACGGTCGGCAGCGCCGACAACTCGCTCGATCGCTCGACGCTGGACCTGACCAACCCGGCGCGCTGATCAGGAGGATGCGCCCATGGTGGTCGAGCACAGCATCGTGAAGCACAACGCACTCTTGCAGCCGCTGATTGGAGAGTGGAGCCTGGCGATGGTCATGCCGGGCGAGTCCAGACCCGGGGCGCTGCCGGACATCGGCGCACGGGCCACCTTCGAGTGGATGGGTGACAAGGCGTTCGTGCTGCAACGCTGGAGTGTCCCGATCCCGGAAGCGCCGAATGGGCTGGCGATCCTCGGCTGGGACGAAGGGCGCCAGACCTTCCTCCAGCACTACTTCGACGAGCGGGGCGTCGCGCGCGTCTACGAGATGGCCTTCGACGGCGGCGTCTGGCGACTGGAGCGATGCCGGCTCGACTTCTCGCCGTTCGCGTTCTCGCAGCGCTTCAACGGCACGCTCAGCGCCGACGGCTCACGCATCGACGGCACCTGGGAGATCGCCGAAGACCACCAGACGTGGAAGAAGGACTTCGACCTGATCTACCGCCGCGTCTGACGCTTCGCTGACGGGGCCACCGGGCGGCGCGGCTTCTTCTTCTTCTGGCTGACGTAGCGGTGCGCGCCGATCACCAGCCCGCGCAAGGCATCGGCGCCGACGCGGCGCAGGCGCACCAGCACGCACGGGTAGCCGACGTAGTGCTCCTTCAGGTAGTAGCTCTCGGGATCTTCCGCGATCAGCCCGTCGCGGTCCGCGATGTCCATCATCACGACGAGCGTGTCGGGCTCGGCGGATTTGTGCGACGCAATGCAGACGAACATCGAGCCGCCGACCTTCAACGTCGGCTTGCCCCAGGTGGTCGTCTCTTCGACGTCGGGCAGCGTGCGGCCGATGGCGGCGACGGGGGCGAACGGGTCAGCGCGGCGCAGAGCCACGGGCCGAGTCTACGCCGATCGCGGCGATCAACATGCGGACGGCATCGATGATCAGCTCGGGCTCGTCGAGCAGGATCCAGTGGCCGCTCTTCGTCGCCACCAGGTGCCGGCCGTGCGGGGACGCGTCGGCCAGGCGCCGGTGGGCGGCGATTTCCGACGCGGGTTGATGGGACCCCGAGATCACCACGACCGGGATGCCAGCCGGCGGGACCGCAGCCGCAATCGTGGCGGCTTCGGACTGCAGCACGCCGAGATAGTCGGCCATGGCGTGGAAGCACTTCGGCTGACACCAGTGCGCATGGACCGCCGGGTAGAGCTCGGGCGGCAGCTTACGGACCTCGCCGACGAGCCGCTCGAGCGTCCCGGACGCCCGGGGGCCGAGCAGCTTGACGAACGCACGCGGCGCACCGGGGTGTCCGCCCGTGAGCAGGGCGAGAGACGCGCGCACCACGCCGATCCGGGCGAGGAACGCGCCCGCGACCGAGGCCACGCGAGCCCGCCGGAGCAACCACGCCTGCGTCGGCGCTCGATCGACCCACTCCATCGGCGGATCGACCAGCACGAGGCCTGCGACCTGCTCGGGGTGTCGCGCGGCATAGCCGCGCACGACGAGACTGCCGAAAGAATGTCCGACGAGGATGACGCGCTGGCCGGCGCCGATGGCGGCCCACGGCCCGGCACCGAGCGTGGCCGCCACCGCCTCGAGGTCGTCGAGGATGCGCGCGAACGTCCGGGGCGATGACGCGGCGTCGCTCCAGGCGAGGCCGGCGCGATCGTAGGCGCACACCCGCGTGAACGCCGCCAGCGCCGGCTGCACGCGCGCCCAGCTCAGCGAGGACGCGGCGACGCCGGCTTCCAGCAGTACGGCAGGCGATCCCTCGCCACGGGTCCAGAGATGGAGCCGGTGTCCGCCGACGTCGACGAGCTGGCCAGGAGGCGGCGCCACAGAAGCACCCACGGTCGCGAATGCGTCGATGAGCCGGTCATCGGCTCACGGTAACAGCGTGGCCAGGTCCTCGGCGATGGAGCGGAGAGCTGCTGCCGTGCTCTCTGGATGCAGTTCGGCGGACCGACGCAGGTCTTCGATGGTCGTCTCGAGCCGCCAGGCGGCGGCCCCTTCCCGACGGACGTCCCTCGCCAGACCCTTCGCTCGGGGGACGTCGCCGGCGTCGAAGGCCGCCCCGAGCAGTGTCGGCTTCAGCCACGGATCCATGCCGCCCTTGGCACGTGCACGTTCGCACGCAACGGCGGTCACCGCCGCGGCCACCCGCGCGTTGTCATCGTCCCCTTCTTCATTGCGTGTCCGATACAGGCGCGCGAGGTTCGACGATGGATAGTAGTCGTTGAGGTCGAGCTGCATGCCGGCTTCGTATTCAGCGATGGCAGCGTTGAGATACCGGGCCTTCAGCCGCGGATCGGTCTCCTTCGCCGCGAGCTTCTTGTAGCGTCCGCCGAGAAGGCCTCGGCGCTCCGAGGTGTCGCCGGCCGCGGCGATGAGTTCTGTGAGCGCGCCGATTGCCTCGTGATGATCGCCGCTCTTGGACTGGGCGAGCGCCCGCTGCTCTTTCACCAGCGCCTGCTGTTTGTACTCCTGCGGCAGGTTGTCGATGAATTCCAGCGTCGTTTCCCACGTCGTGCAGTCGCGAAGGAGATACAACAGCTCCATCGCCACGACGGCCTGTATGGGACCGCCCTTCAGGTAGAACCGATCGCGCAGCTCGATGGCCTTCGTGCTGCAGGCCGGGCTCGGCAGGCTGCGTGCGGCGAGCACTTCCGCCTGGAAGGCCGACAGCTCCTCGAGGCTGCGACGAAATGACGAGGCCCGCGCTGGATCGGTGTTCGGGTATCCCGGGAGGAAATCGAAGACAGGCGATCGACCCTGGGCGAGACGCGGCACGTGCTCGACGAGGATGCCTCGGATCCGCGCGGCTGTGGCGTCGTCGACCGACTCCGCGGGCAGCGGGTAGCGCACCTGGCGCATCTGATCGATGTCGAACAGCGGCCGGGTCCAATCGGCCGCAATCATCACGCAGTGCGTCTCCTTGGCCGCGTGGCGCACGCCGATTTCGTAGTAGACGTTGCCGTTCGGCGTCGTGACGTCGGCCACCACGAGATCGGAGATCGCGAGCCGCTCGATCATCTCCTTGATGATGGCGGCGCCGAGATCCTGGTCGGCGCGCACCGGGTCGTACCCCAGCTCGCGGATCGCCGGCTCGAAGGCCGCCGTCCACAGCCGGTTGAAGTCGATCTGGTCCGGGCCCGCCGCCCCTGCGGGTTTCAGCGCGGGCTTCGTCCCGTAGGGCATGATCATGAAGCAGATAGGCCGCGGCATCGTCGCTGTCCTCGGCTGCTTCCAGGGGGCGAAAGCAGCGCACCCTATCTTGCGCCTTTTGCGGACGAGGTTCAGGACTCAGCGTGCTCTGCGCGTCGCCGGCGAACGGATGACAAAACGCACGCCCGTCCCACCCGGGCCGCGGTTGACAGCCCGATCGGCGGGTTCGTCCCATTCACCAGCAAACGATCGCCGAGGCCGGTAGAATCGCGGCCCTCATGCTGTACCGGGCCCGGATCGGATTGTTACTGCTCTCGGCGCTGTCCGCGCACATGGTGCCGGCGTGCGGCAGGTCTTTCGGGCGGGACCGGGACGTCGCCCGCGCTGCGTCCCAGCCGGAACCTGCATCGTTCTCCTTCGCTGCGGCGCACCACGCCCCGCTGGTTGCGGCTCAGGCGTCAGCTTCGTGCTTGAGCACGACGGCCGGGTCGAGCCGCATCGCGTGGACGGCCGGGCCGAGGGCGGCGGCGACTGCCACGGCCGCCATGAATCCGGCCACGAGGACGATCGTCGACCAGTCGGTCGGCGCGATCCCGTACAACTGATTCTGGAGAAGGCGCCCTGCGGCCAACGCGAGCGGCACACCCGCCGCGAGGCCGATCAGGGTCGGCGTAACCCCGGACCCCGCGGCGCGCACCAGGACGTCCCGGCGGGACGCGCCGAGGGCCAGACGGACACCGAGCTCGCGACGACGCAGGGCCACCGCCGACGCGACGGTCCCGTAGATCCCGAACGCCGCCAGCAGCATCGCCGTGAAAGAGAATGCGCCGACGGCTGATGCGTAGAAGCTGGGGCGGGCGAGGGCCCCGTCGACGACGCGATCCATCCGCTGGATCGGCGCGAGGGGCATGTCGCGTTCCAGCTCGCGCAGGATCGCCTGAACGGTCGGCGCGAGGGCCGCAAGGTCCGCGTTCGTGCGAATGACGAGATCCCGTGTCTCGTGCCGCAGCCACGGCTGCTGCGCCTTCGGTGCGTAGATGCCCGGCGCGGGAGCGATCCGCAGGGCGAGCTCTCGCACGTCGCCCACGACACCGACGATTTCGACCTCCAGCGGCCCGCCCCGGTCGAGCGTCAGGCGTCGGCCGACCGGATCCTCCGAGCCGAAGTGGACGCGGGCCAGGCTTTCGTTGATCGTGACGACGGGCGGCGCGCCCTCGACGTCGCGGCGATCGAACGGACGGCCGGCGACGACCCGGATACCCATCGTCTGGAAATAGTCCGGCCCGACCACCCGGATTTCGGCCAGAGCCCCCTGGCCGGCGGGTGAGGTCGCGGACGTGAGTCGAAACGGAGTGCTCGCGCCGAATCCGCTCACGGGCAGCCAGTCGACCACCGACGCGAGCTCGACCCCCGGCAGCGCTTTGACCCGCTCCACGACGCGATCGTAGAAACCGGCCAGGACGGGCCCGGCGGGATATCGCGCCGACGGCGGGGAAAGCCTGGTCGTCACGACACGCGCCGGGTCGAAGCCTGGATCGGTGAGCTGGAGCGCGTGGAAGCTGCGAATCAGCAGGGCGGCGCCGACGAGCAGGGCCATCGACAGCGCGGCCTCGAGCCCGATGAGCGCGGCGCGGCCCCGACCCCGCCGCTCGGTCGAAGCGCCAGCCCCGCGCATCACCCGCAAGTCGCCCCCGCGCGTGGCTTCGAAGGCGGTCGCCAGGGCGCACGCGGTCGTGCACACGAGCGAGAGCATGACGCCGGCCGCGAACGTCCTCGGCCCGATGCCGATCTCCGACGCTCGCGGCACGCCGGCCGCGGTGGCCGCCCCGACCAGCAGGTCGCGCGACCACCACGCCAGCGCGAAGCCCGCGGCGGCGGCGAGCAGGCCGACGACGAGGTTCTCCGCAACGACCTGTCGAATGATCCGTGCCCGACTGGCACCGAGGGCCAGGCGGGTGGCGAATTCGTGCTGCCGCGCCAGCGCCCCGCCGATGAGGAGCCCGGCGGCGTTGCCGCACGCGACGAGCATCAGCGCGATCACGGCAGCGCCCAGCGCATAGAGCGAGGGCCGGACCTCGCGGGTCATCTCCTCGAGCAGGCCCGAGATGGTCGCCCTTGTTCCCGCGTTCGTGTCGGGGTGCTCCACCGCCAGGCCGGCGGCAAGCGCCGTGAGCTCGGCGCGGGCCTGATCGACCGAAACGTCCGGGCGGAGCCGCCCGATCACCCGCAACATGCGTGCATCGCGCCGGCCGACGTTCGGATCGAGCCCGAGCGGAACCCAGACGTCTGGCATCCGCGGCCACATCGCCGGCGAGTGAAACCCCTCGGGCAACACGCCGACCAGCGTGTAGGTCCGGCCGCTCAGCACGATCGCCTGTCCGACGGCGCCCGGATTGCCCTGATACCGCCGCATCCACAGCGCGTGGCTGACGACCGCCACTGGCTCCGCGCCCACCAGGTCCTCGGCCGGCACGAATCCACGCCCCAGCATCGGCTGCACGCCGAACACATCGAAAATGCCGGAACTGGCCCGGGCGCCGCTCACCCGCTCCGCCTGACCGCCGCCGGTCAGCGTGAACCCGGGCGGGTAGTAGGCGGCCACGCGCGAGAGCGACGTCGTACGACGCTCGATGTCGAAGAAGTCGAGCGGTGCGGTCTGGTGCTCGCGACCGCTCTCGATGTCGCGCGAGGAGATCGCGACGAGCCGATCCGGATCGGGGTGCGGCAAAGGTCGCACGAGCGCGGCGTGGATCACGCCGAAGACGGCCAGGTTGACGCCGACACCGAGCGCGAGCACGACGACGACGGCTGGTACCCGCGCGCGACGGAGCCGCCGCTTCGCGTAGCGCGTGTCCTGAAGAAGCTCGTCGAACAGCCCCCGACCTCGCATCACGCCCTTGCCTCCCGCCAACCTTGGAGGATGCGCCGCCTCTCCAGGCGTGTCAACGCCAGGAATCGGGTAGAGCTCTTCAGCGCCTGGACGTCTTTCGCAGCCAGACGTCCCAGGTCACCTGACCGATCTCCTCGTCGTCGAAAGGATAGCCGGCGAGCTTGAGCGCGAGCTTGATCTGTCCGTGGTGGTAGCCCTCGTGCCACACCATGTGCTGCATCAACAGGATCGGATGGTCGTAGTGCTGGTCCATCGACCGACCTGATGCGAGCTTGCCTTCGACGGCGGCGCGCACGACCGCGGCGCTCTCGTTCAGCATCTGCGCCATGCGATCGATGTCGCGCTCGGCGATCCACTCCCGCTTCGGAACCTCCACGGCGAACTCGGGCGCGTCCTCGTGCACGAAGATGAGCCGCACGTAGTGCATGTGCATGAACATCTGCCCGATCGATGGACTGCTCCCCGTCGCCCGGATGTCGAGACCGCCCGGCGGAATGGCGCGGAGCAGGTTGACCAGGATGGTGTTGTTGCGGTCCCAGGAATCGAACACGTCGTCGAGCAGCCGCTGGCCTGATGTGTCAGACATGTCGCGCCGTCACTTTCCTTGGTTGCCGTCGGCCATCTCGAGCCAGTCCAGTTCCTCTTCGACCTCGTGGAAGGCGTCGTCGCCGATCTCGTCGCTCTCGCGCATGGCCAGCACGGCCTGCCGCGCCGCCGCGAGCGCCTCGCGATGGAGCCGCGTGTGCTCCGCGCCCGGTCCGTCGCCGCCGTGGCCGGCGTCGCCCTCGTGGTCGTGTTCCAGGTGCGCCGTGAACTCCTGTCGGACGGCGTCGGCGGCCGGTGAGGGATCGTGCTCCAGGCTGGCCAGTCCTGCCTTCAACGCGCGGTCGCGGGCGGCGCGGCGCTCCTGGCCGACCGGGTCGTCATCGCGCAAATCGAGGGCGCGCAGGAGCGGTTTGAGCGTGAGTCCCTGGATCGCCAGCGTGCCGAGGACGACACTGAACGCGGTGAGCACGATGAGGTCGCGGAACGGAAAATTGGACGGCAGCGCGAGGGCCGCCGCGAGAGAAACGATCCCGCGCATGCCGGCCCACGAGATCACCAGGCCGCTGCCGACTGTCGCTCGCAGCATCGGTCGAGGCGGGTTGAAACCGAACCGGCTGTCGCGCCAGCGGACGACGGCGTTGAAGGACATGTGCCAGGCCAGCCGGACCACGATCACCGTCACCAGCACCGTGCCGGCGACGGCGGCGTAGCGGGTGCGGTCGGCTGCTTCGAGGCTTTCGACGATCGGCCGGATCTGCAGGCCGATGAAGATGAAGGCAAGGATGTTCAGCGCGAAGACAGCGGTTTCCCACACCGCGTAGGCCGCGATACGGGAACGCGCCGGAATCTGCTCCGGCGCACGGCGCGCCACGGTGATCGCGTAGGTCACCATGGTCAGCACCGCGGACAAGCCGATGTGCTCGGCCAGGATCCAGACGCCGAACGTGGTCACGAACTGCAGGATGATCGCGCTGGGCACGTGCTCGATGCGATGCAGCACCCGGAGCGTGAGCGCGCCCAGCACGGGACCGACGACGATGCTGCCGGCGACTGCGAGCAGGAATGTCGGGGCGACCGCGCCAATCGAGAAGCCACCCATTGCGACCGCGCCAATCGCCAGCCGGTAGATCAGGAGCGCGCTGGCGTCGTTCAGGAGGCTCTCGCCTTCGAGGATCGTCAGGATCCGGCGGGGTGGGCGCAGATGCCGGAGTACGGCGGTGGCCGCGGCGGCGTCGGGCGGCGCGACGACGGCGCCCAGGACGATCGCCGGCGCCCACGGCAATTCAGGCACCAGTGCCCGAGCGATGACGGCGACGGCG
>Ga0190271_10000997_pt1 | contig 15543 bp, 11 predicted proteins | sample Popmic356T_FD_133747 | JGI IMG/M metagenome (GOLD analysis project Ga0190271, IMG submission 133747) | Populus adjacent soil microbial communities from riparian zone of Weber River, Utah, USA - 356 T | ecosystem: Environmental > Terrestrial > Soil > Riparian zone | place: USA: Utah | collected...
ATCGTCGTCTCGAAGAACGTGATGGTGCCGATGCGGGACGGCGTGCGGCTCGCGTTCGACATCTACCGGCCCGGCCGCGACGGCGGCTTCGTCGACGGCTGCTTCCCGACGGTCATGCTCCACACGCCGTACGACAAGACCGACAAGCGCTACAGCGAGATCGCGGACTTCTTCGTCCCGAAGGGCTACAACGTCGCGCTCGTCGACCTGCGTGACCGCTACCGCTCCGAGGCCTCCGGCGTCTACTACCACGCGGCGACGCCTCACACGGGACGCGACGGCCACGACATCTGCGAGTGGATCGCGGCCCAGCCGTGGTCGAACGGGCGGATCGGAACCGTCGGCAGCTCCTACGGCGCGATCACGCAGGTGCGGACGGCACTCGAGCGGCCGCCGCACCTTACGGCGATCTGGCCGGACGTCGTGCCCACGAACAGCTTCCAGAACCAGTGCCGCGAAGGAGGGGCGATGCAGGGCCACATGTTCTGGGCGCTCTTCATCCACGCGCAGGACGCCCAGGACATCGCCGACGCCCCGGAGAAGCAGCAGGACGTCTGGAACGACCTGCGCGACCTCCGGCAGCTTTTCCAGGCGACGCCGTGGCGGCGCGGCCAGACGGCGTTGCGTCACGTGCCGCCGCTCGAGGAGACGCTGATCGACTACTACACGCGTGGCGCCTATGACGACTACTGGAGCCGGATCGAGCACGACTACACGCGCTACTGGGAGCAGCACGCGGACGTCCCGGGCACCTTCTCGACGGGCTGGTACGACCCGTTCCCCGCCGCCGACTCCGAGTACTACGCCGCGATGGCGGCGAAGAACACCGCCCCGCAGCGACTCGTGATCGGCCCGTGGAGCCACGTCGGGATGCGCGGCGACGCGACGTTCTGTCACGACGTCGACTTCGGGCCTGCGAGCGTCTGGGGCGTCCGGCGGTATTTCGAGGAACAGCTCGAGTTCTTCCGCCGCTGGCTCCCGGACGACGCGACCGGGCAGCCGGCCGGCGAGGCTCCGGTGCGGATCTTCGTGATGGGCGGCGGCAGCGGCCGCCGGACGGCCGAGGGCAAGCTCGACCACGGCGGCGCGTGGCGCGAGGAGTGGGAATGGCCGCTCGAGCGGCGCATCGAGACGACGTACCACCTCCACGCCGACGGGTCGCTCTCGACCGAGGCGCCTGCGGGCGACGCCGCGCCACGGCACTTCACGTTCGACCCCGCCCACCCGGTTCCGACGATCGGCGGCCTCTACTGCGCGGTCGGCGAGCTTCCGGCGGGCGGCGCCGGGATGGAGCAGGCGTGGTCGCGCTTCCTCAGCCCGGTGCTGCGGCTGCGCGACGTGCTCACCCCCGGTCCCGCCGACCAGAAGGAGGCTCCGGCCTTCTTCGGCTCGCGCGAGCCCCATCCGCGGCTCTCCGAGCGGCCCGACGTGCTCGTCTTCCAGACCGAGCCTCTCACGGAGCCCGTCGAGGTGACGGGGCCGGCGACCGTCCACCTGTGGGTGTCGTCGAGCGCGCTCGACACCGACTTCACCGCGAAGCTCGTGGACGTGCACCCGGCGAACGAGGACTATCCGGACGGCTACGACATGCTGCTCAACGACTCGATCATCCGGTGCCGCTACCGCGAGGGCTTCGACCACGAGGTGCTGCTGGAGCCAGGGATCCCGGTGGCCGTCACGATCACGCTGCCCCCGACGAGCAACCTCTTCGACAGAGGCCACCGCATCCGCGTCGACATCTCGTCGTCGAACTGGCCACGGCTGGACGTCAACCCAGGGACGGGCGAGCCGCTCGGACGGCATACCCACCAGGTGGTTGCGGAGCAGACCGTCTACCTCGATGCGGACCGGCCGTCGCGCGTCGTTCTGCCGGTGATCCCGCGACCGAGGTGATCGCGCTCGAGTGGTGCGCGGTGCCGGCCGGGCCCTTCACGATGGGCAGCGAGCCCGCGGGCGAGCACGCACCCGATCCCGACGAGGCGCCGGCCCACCGCGTCCACTGTCCGCGGTTCCGCATCGGACGCACCCCGGTCACGAACGCGGAGTACAGGCTCTTCGTCGACGCGACCTCACGCCCCGCGCCGTCCCACTGGCCCGGTGGCGCAGTCCCCGAGGAGCGCGAGCTCCATCCGGTCACCTACGTCTCCTGGGCCGACGCGGCGGCGTTCTGCCGGTGGGCGGGCGGGTTCTTGCCGACCGAGGCGCAATGGGAGCGCGCGGCCCGCGGCGACGACGGCCGACCGTGGCCGTGGGGGGACGCGCCGCCGACACCGGCCCACGCCGTCTTCGCCACGACGGACACGGCCTCAGTGGGGCTCGGGCCCGACGGCGCGAGCCCGTTCGGCGCGCTCGACCTCGCCGGCAACGTCTGGGAGTGGACGGCGAGCGCGCTCCGCGCGTATCCCTACGTCTCAGGCGACGGACGGGAGGAGGGCACGTCGCCCGAGCCGCGGGTCGTCCGCGGAGGCTCCTTCATCCACGGTGCAGGCGAGATCCGGTGCTCCTCCCGGCACGGCCTCCTGCCCGGCGCGGTCGACCACTACGTCGGCTTTCGGCTCGCGGCAGGCGCGGACGCCGACCTGCAGCTCGACGTCGACCTCGTCGACGTGCCCGATGGCGAGGTGGTGCTCGGGAACGACCCAGCGCCAGCCGGAGGGCCCACGGCCTTCGACGAGAGCCCGCGGCACGAGGTCGTCGTCGGAGCGGTGTCGCTCTCGGCGACCGCCGTCACGAACGCGCAGTACGGCGCGTTCGTGCGCGCGACGGGGCATTCCGTTCCCCCCCACTGGCCCGGGCAAGCTGTCCCCGACGGGCTCGAGCGGCATCCCGTCACCTACGTCGACTGGTACGACGCGACCGCCTTCTGTCGCTGGGCGGGGGCGCGCCTGCCGACCGAGGCCGAGTGGGAGAAAGCGGCGCGCGCGGTCGACGGCCGGGTCTTTCCCTGGGGCGCCGACGAGCCGTCGCCCGCTTCCGACCACGCGACGTTCGGTGCCGGGCCGAAGCACGGCCGAACGTCTCCGGTCGGCGGCCACTCCCGGGGAACGAGCCCGTACGGTCTCCAGGACATGGCCGGCAACGTCTGGGAATGGGTGAGCAGCGTCCACGCGCCCTATCCATACGACGCCGGTGACGGGCGGGAGGACCCGGGCTCTCCGCTCGCGCGGGCTCTCCGCGGGGGCTCGTACGCCAGCCCGACGTGGCGGAACCTCCGCTGCGCGGCCCGTAGCCGGAGCGCTCCCGGGCGCCGTTCTCCGCACATCGGCTTCCGGGTCGCCCGGGACGGGAACTCCGACGACGCGCCATGACCGGACCCGGCCGCACCTACGACGAGCTCCGACGCTCCCACCGCTGGGTGCTGCCTCCCCTCTTGAACCTCGGTGTCGAGGTCGCCGACCGGCAGCCAAAGGAGGCACCGGCGATCCTCGTCACGGACGGTCGAGTCATCAGCCGGACGGTCAGCTTCGGTGAGCTGAGCGAGAGCTCGAACAGGCTCGCCAACGTCCTGTCCGCGGCCGGCGCCGTGCCCGGCGACCGGGTCGCGATCGTGCTGTCGCAACGCCCCGAGACCGCGATCGCGCACATCGCCGCCTACAAGCTCGGCGCGATCGCCGTGCCGCTGAGCACCGCCTTCGGCCCCGACGCGCTCGACGTCCGGCTGCGCGACGCCGCGCCACGGGTCGTACTCGGCGAGTCGGAGTCGTTGGAGCGCGTGCGGGCGCTCGGCTACGACGGCTCTCTGATCGACGTCGACCGCGACCTCGACCCGCTGCTCGCAGCGGCGTCACCCCTGTTCGAGCCGGCTCCGACGACGCCCGAGACGCCGGCGCTCCTCGTCTACACGTCGGGCACGACGGGACCGCCCAAGGGAGCGCTCCACGGCCACCGCGTCCTCGCCGGCCACCTTCCCGGCTTCGAGCTCTCGCACGACTTCTATCCGCAGCCCGGCGACCGGATCTGGTCACCCGCCGACTGGGCCTGGATCGGAGGGCTCTACGACGTCCTCATGCCCGGCCTGGCCCACGGGACGCCGGTCGTCGCCTTCCGGGCGCAGCGCTTCGACCCCGAGCAAGCCTTCGACCTGATCGCGCGCACCGCTGTTCGCAACGTGTTCATGCCCGCGACGGCGCTGCGGTTGATGCGACGGGCGGACGGGCCGCCGGGCTCGCTCCGCACGCTGGCGAGCGGCGGCGAGACCGTCGGCGAGGAGACCGCCGCGTGGTGCACGGAGCGGTTCGGGGTGCGCCTGAACGAGTTCTACGGCCAGACCGAGGCCAACCTGCTGATCGGGAACTGCGCCGCCTGGCCGGAGCGGCCCGGTTGGATGGGCCGCGCGTATCCCGGTCACGAGCTCCGGCTGGTGGACGGTGAGATCGCGGTACGCGTCGAGGGCGACCCGGTCGTCTTCCTCGGCTACTGGCGGAACGCGGAGGCGACGGCGGCCAAGGTCCGCGACGGCTGGCTCCACACCGGGGACCTCGCCGAGGTCGACGACGACGGCACGTACCGCAGCATCGGCCGGGTCGACGACCTCATCTCGAGCGGCGGCTACCGGATCGGGCCGGGCGAGATCGAGGAGTGCCTGATCCGCCATCCGGCCGTGTCGATCGCCGCCGCGATCGGCACGCCCGACGACCTGCGAGGCGAGGTCGTGAAGGCGTTCGTCGTGACGGTCCCGGGTGCCCCCGACTCGCTGGAGCTCGCGGCCGAGCTCCAGCAGCTCGTCCGCACGCGTCTCGCGCCGTACGAGGTTCCCAGGGAGATCGAGTTCGTCGACGAGCTGCCGCTGACCGTGACGGGCAAGATCCGGCGCGGCGAGCTGCGGCGGCTCGACGCCGAGCGCGGGTGACCGTCAGGTCCGGAAGCGAGCCCAGTCGAGCTCGAAGCCGAGCCCGGGAGCCTCTGGCGCGACCGCCGTCCCCGCGCGGAGGTCCGGCCCGCCGGTGCAGAGCAGGTGCGCCGGGTCGAGCGGGTTGCCGCCAGGGACGGCGTCGAACGCCTCGACGATCGTGCCCGCCGCGAGGGCGGCGAGGTGGACGCTCACCTCCGGATAGACGTGCAACGAGACGGGGACTCCGCGCTCCGCGGCGAGCGCCTGCACCGCGCGGGCCGGCGTGATGCCCCCGATTGCGGGGACATCGAGGCGCAGCACGTCGAGGGCACTCGCCTCGAGGAGCGCGCGGAACGTTCCGATGTGCGTCACCTCGTCTCCGACGCCGACGGGATGGGGGCCACGGTGGCGGATCGCCGCGCAGCCGTCTGCGTCTTCCGGGACGAGCGGATCCTCGAGCCAGGCGAGCGGCGTCTCGCCCCAGTCCGGGAGCTCGGCCAGCGCCTCGTCGCTCGAGCGCCACCCGTAGCCCGCGTCCACGACGAGACGGGCCGTGGGCGGCAAGCCTGCGGCGGCGGCCTCCAGGAGACGCCGCATGCGCGCCGGGTCGTGGTCGCGGGCGACCTTGAGCAACGAGTACCCGGCCGTCGCATAGCGCACGACGTCTTCGGCGAGCGACTCCGGGCTCCGGTCGGCGAGCGGGTACGCGGCGACCATCATCAGCGGAGCGCTCGGGTCGCTGCCGCCCAGGTGCCGCCAGAGCGGCATGCCGGCCGCCTGCGCGACGATGTCCCAGAGCGCGACGTCGACGAGGCCGATTGCGCGCACGACGAGTCCGGTGCGCCCGATGGCCACCGTCGCGCCGCTGCAGTCCTCCCAGCGCTGCTCCGGCTCCACCTCGCGCCCGACCACGACCGGTGCGACGAGCCGCTCCACGCACGCGGCGACCGGCCCGTTCCGGGTCAGGCAGTACGCCTTTCCGACGAGCCCGTCCTCGGTCTCGACCTCGACCGCGGCGTACTCGCGCTCCGTCACCACCATCGGGCCCAGCCGGAGCGGCGCCGGAAGCGGGAGGGTCGCAGTCCCGACCCGCACCTCCCGCACGCGCTGGGTCATCGCTTCACGTGCACGCCGTAGTCGGCGAGGAATCCGCCGTCGACGTAGAGCACCTGCCCGGTGACGTAGGCGGCCTGCGGCGAGGCGAGGAAGCTCACCATCGCCCCTATCTCGGAGGGCTCGGCAAGCCGGCCGGCGGGAATCCGAGCGAGGACGTCGGCGGGATCGACCGTGCCCGAGGCGATCGCCGCCTGCAGGATGCCCGTGTCGACGTAGCCGGGACCGACCGCGTTCACGCGCACCCCGTGCGGGGCCCACTCGACTGCAGCCGAGCGCGTCAGCCCCACGAGCGCCGCCTTCGTCGTCGCATACGGCGCCCGGCCCGGAGCGCCCCGCTCGGCGGCGACGGAGGCGATGTTGACGATCACGCCGCCGCCCCGCTCGATCATCAGGCGACCAGCCGCCTGCAGGCAGTTGAAGGCCCCGTGGAGGTTGACGTCGACCACCGCCGACCAGTCGTCCCACGTGAGGTCGACGAGCGGGCGGTGACGCGTGATGCCGGCGTTGTTGACGAGCAGGTCGAGGCTGCCGAGCTCGGCGACGACGGCCGCCAGCGTCGAGCCGACCTGATCGCGGTCGCAGACGTCCAGCTGCCGGTAGGCGATGCCCGTCTCGCGCGTTTCGGTCTCGCCCGGGACGAGGTCGGCCGCCACCACCTGCCAGCCCTCGTCGTGCAGGCAGGTCCCGATGGCCCAGCCGAGCCCGCGCGTTCCTCCGGTGACCACGGCGACCCTGCTCATCGGCCAACCTCCGGTTGGGCGCTCATGCCATGTTGACCCCGCCGTCGACGTTGTACGCCTGACCGGTGACCATCCGCGCTGCGTCGCTCGCGAGGTAGGCGACCATCGGCGCGATGTCCTCGGGCTCGAGGCGGCCGCCGATCGGGGTCAGGCCCTGCTCGTGTTCCTCGACCGTCCGTCCCAGCCGTCGCGCGTCGAACGCGACGCGGGCATCGTTCACGCGCGTCCGCACGGGGCCGGGGCAGACGCAGTTGACCGTGATCCCCTCGGCTGCGTGCTCGAGCGCGAGCACCCGCATCAACCCGATCACGCCGTGCTTGCTCGCGACGTACGCGCCCGAGAAGGGCGACGGGACGCGACCGTTGATCGACGCGACGGTGATGATCCGTCCCCAGCGCTGCCCCCGCATGTGCGGGAGCGCCGCCTTCGACAGGAGGTACGGCGCCGTCAGGTTGAGCTCGAGCGTCTCGTCCCAGAACGCGTCCCGGAACTCGGCCAGCGGCCGGGGATCGGCGCTGCTGCCGATGCCCGCGTTGTTGACGAGGACGTCGATCGGCCCGAACGCGGCAGCCGCGCGGTCGAGGAGAGACGTCGACTGCGCCCGATCGCCGAGATCGCACTCGAGCGCCACCGACTCGCCGCCGGCCGCGGCGATCTCCGCGACGACGGCGTCGAGCTCGTCCGTCGAGCGCGCCGCGACGACGACGGGCGAGCCGCTCGCCGCGAGGGCGATCGCGCTTGCGCGCCCGATCCCGCGCCCGGCCCCCGTGACGAGGGCGACACGGCGAGTCGAGACGGTCACGGCTGGGTCGGCGCGTACCGCGCCTCGGGCAGGCGGACGACCGTCGTCGAGTAGCCGTCGTCACGGAGCTCGATCAGGCGATAGCCGGGTGGGGCGGCGAGGAACTCCGCCTCGTCGCCCGTCGGGCTGAACTGGAGACCCGTAGACGGCACGGTGACGACCTCCGCCGCCCCGATCCGGTTCGACGACTCGTGGTGGACGTGACCGCAGCACACGAGCCGGATGCGCGGCTCCTCCACGATCAGCTCCTGGAGCAGCTCGGCGTCCTCGAGACCGATGCGGTCGAGCCACGCCCGCCCGAGCGCGACCGGCGGGTGGTGCATGAAGAGCACGACCGCGCGGGGCTGGTGCTCGGCGAGCTGTCTGCGGATCGAGTCGACCTGCTCGGCTCCGAGCCGTCCGCTCACGGCGCCGTGGAGGTGCGTGTCGAGGCCGAGGCACAGCCACTCCCCTGCGCGAAACGAAAACGTGATCCGATCGCCGCCGTCGGTGCGGATCCGGTCGGCGAACGCCGCCCGGAGCACGGCGCGGTCGTCGTGGTTGCCGGGAAGCAGCCAGAGGCGGTCGAGGAACGGCGCGAGCAGCTCCCTCACCGCCGCGTAGGTCTCGGGCAGCTCGTCGTGGGTGTGGTCGCCGGTGACGACGACCTGGTCGGGACGCAGACCCGAGCGCTGCACGTGCGCGAGCACGTCCTCGAGGAGCGCCCGGGTGGGGATCCCGAAGAGCCGCTCGTCGGGGTCGGCGAACGCGTGCAGGTCGCTGAGCTGCAGGATCTGCGTCGTCATCGTGCCTCGCGGCGCCTCGCGCCGGGAATCGGTTGCAGCCTACAACGCGCAGCCCTGGGCCGCCGCTTGACACCCCACCGCGCTCCGTCGTAGGCTGGCCGACCTCGCAAACGATTCCAGAGGACGTCATCGGCGCCCATGAGCACCTCGATCCCGCTTCAGGTAGCCCCTTCTGCCTACTCCGGACTGATCGGCTGCGGGCGGCGCGACACCACGCCGCCCGACGGCATCTACGCCCGCATGTGGGGTGCGGCGACCAACGATGTCGCGACCGGCGTCCATCGTCCGCTGACGACGACGGCGGTCGCGCTGCAGTCGGTCGCCGGTCGTCCGCGACTCCTCGTCGCGCTCGACATCGCGCTGCTCGGCGACCTGGGCGGTGCCGCCGACGCCGAGCGCGTGCTGGCGCCCGTGCGCGCGGCCCTCTCGCTGGAGCCCGGCGAGCTGCTCGTCAACTGCTCCCACACCCATGCGGCGCCCTGGGCGGCGATGAGCCGGAGCCACAACCCCGGCGGCGAGCTGATCGGCCCGTACCTCGACCAGCTCAGCACGGCGATCCTCGAGGCCGGGCGCGAGGCGATCGACGCGCTCGCGCCCGCGACGCTCACCTGGGCGACCGGCAGCTGCGACCTCGCTCGCAACCGTGACCTCCCCGACCCGGCGAGCCCGAACGGCCGCTTCATCTGCGGCTTCAATCCCACGGCGGACGCCGACGACACGCTCGTCGTCGGGCGCATCACGGCAGACGCCGACGGACGCGTGGTCGGCACGATCGTCAACTACGCCTGCCACCCGACGACGCTCGCCTGGGATAACACGCTCATCTCCCCCGACTACATCGGGGCGATGCGCGAGACCGTGGAGTCGCAGACAGGCGGTGCCCCGTGCGTCTTCCTCCAGGGAGCCTCGGGCGAGCTCGGCCCGGCGCACCAGTACGTCGGCGACCCGGCGGTCGCCGACCAGCACGGCCGCCGGCTCGGCTACAGCGCGCTGGCCACGCTCGAGGGGATGCTCCCCGCCGGCCACGCGCTCCGCTACGACGGCCCGGTCGAGTCGGGTGCACCGCTCGCGGTCTGGCTCCCGGCGCCGTTCGAGCCCTCCCCGGCGCTCGACGGCGGGCTCGTCGAGGTGCCGTTGCCCGTCAAGCCCCTGCCACCGCTCGAGGAGCTCGAGGCACAGCACGCGGCCGCGGACGACCGGCCGATCAAGGAGCGCCTCTTCCGCAAGATCCAGATCGTCCGCAACCTGGGCGGTGGTGACCACGAGCCCTCGCCGGCGTGGGTCTGGAGGGTGGGCGACAGCCTGCTCGTCGCGCACACGAACGAGGCGTACTCGTGCTTCCAGGAGGACCTTCGCGCTGCGTTCCCCGACGCGACGGTCGTCGTCATGAACACGAGCGGCGCCGAGGTGGGGTACCTCTACCCACCCGAGCTCGACGGCCTCGACCTGTACCAGGTGTGGCAGACCCCGTTCTCGAAGGACGCGCTACCGACGCTCACCGACGCCTGCATCGGCGAGGGCCGACGCCTCTTCGCGACCGGCTGACGGCCGGGCTCAGCGCACGACGCCGCCGCGCCGCACCCCGGTCGGCGCGCCGCCCCGCCACGCGCGCGCACCGCCGACCCAGACGCCGACGACACCGTCCGGCACACGGCAAGGATCGGCGTAGGTGGCCGTGTCGACGTAGCGGGCCGGGTCGAGCAGCACCAGATCGGCCCGCTTGCCGGGCTCGATCCTGCCGCGGTCACCGAGACCGAGTCGGTCGGCCGCGCGGGCTGTGAGCCGGGCCACGGCCTCCTCCACGCCGATCAACCCGTCCCGGAGTGCGAACCGGCCCAGGAAGCGCGGAGCCGTCCCGTACAGCCGCGGGTGCGGACGCGCCCCGAAGATCCCGTCCGAGCCGACGAGCTGGAGGCGGTGCTTCGCGATCGTGTGGACGGCGTCGTCGGAGGCGTAGTGGAGGATCATGGTCACGTCCAGCGCCGACTCGAGCATGAGATCGAGCGCGGTCGTCACCGGGTCGTCGCCGCGATCGTCCGCGAGCTGCGCGATGGTCTGACCGACCGCCGCCTCGTTGGGGGCTCCGGCGTTCGCGATCTCGATCCCGTCCGGCCCGAGCGTGCCGAGGATGTTCTCCCACCCCGGCACGCCGTTCGCGATCTCCTGCGCGATCCGGCGCCTCGTCGCTCTGTCGCCGAGCGCGCGAAGCGTCCCCGCCGCCCCTCCCTCCTGCGCCCACGCCGGCAGGATGCCGGCGAGCAGGGTGCTGCCCGCTCCGTAGGGGTACTGATCGAACGTCACGTCGACCGAGGTCGCGGCGCTCTCGAGCAGCTCGAGCAGCGGCACGACGAGGCGCTCGTCGGCGAGCGACTTGAGATGCGAGATGTGGAGCGGCGCCCCCGAGCGTCGTGCGACGTCGACCATCTCCCCCACCGCCTCCAGCAGCCCTTCACCCTCGTTGCGCACGTGTGGCACGAGCGGGGCACCCACCGCGGCGGCCTCCTCTGCGACGGCGACGAGCTCGTCCGTCGCGGCGAAGGCGCCCGGGAGGTACACGAGCCCGAAGGAGAGCATCCGCGCACCCGCCTCGAAGCCGGCACGCACCTCGCGGCGCATCGCTCGCAGGTCACCGGCTGACGGCGCGACGCGTTCGCCGCCCAGCACCAGGTCGCGCACGGCGCCGTGCCCGATCGAGGGGACGAGCGACAGAGCGGGACGGGTCGCGTCGAGCGCGTCGAGGTACTCCGCGACCGTCGACCATGGCCACGTCTCGGGTCCAGCGCCTTCCAGCGGCCGGAGGTACGCCTGCCGGTCGACGCGCCGGCCGGGAGCGACGGGCGCCGGCGCAAGCCCGTCCGGGTTGATCACCTCGGTCGTGAAGCCCTGGGCGAGCTTCGGGGTGAGGAACGGGTCGTCGAACGACCGCAGCGCCGAGTGCGTGTGCAGGTCGATGAAGCCCGGGCAGAGGAAGAGCCCGTGGCCGTCCACGACCTCGCGCGCCTCCGGCGGCAGCTCCTCCTCCTCGCGAGACACGAGGGAGACCTTCCCGTCGTCGACACCGACGTTCCCGCGGAAGGAGGGCGCGTCCCCGGGATAGACGCTCGCGCCACGGATCAGGAGCTCGAGCACGGGCTACGCGGCGACGAGCGAGCGGCGGAACGCAAGCGCCGTCGTCGTCATCCCCACGCCGATCAGCACCAGAACGACGCCGAACCCGAGCGGCCCGAGCAGCGCGGCGACGAGCAGCACCCCGACGAGGAATCCCGCGAGCCCGAGCGTCCCCACGACGAGGTTGAGCATCCCCTGGTGGTCATGGGCCACCTCGGCCGCACGGGCGCCGCCGAGCGACGCCGCGGCAGCGCTGTTGGCGAGAAGGAAGACGCAGTAGAGGAGGGGCGCGGTGAGCGCCGCCCGGACGTCGGCGAAGAGGACGACGGTCACCCCTTGCACCGCGCTCGCGGCGACGAAGGTCGAGATCGCGCCCAGGCGGCGCTGCGAGGCGCGGACGATCGGCAGCGTCAGCAACACGACGGCGACGGCCCCTGCGACGAAGGTGGCGCTCGCCTGGAGCTCGTCCAGCCCGATGTGCTCCCGCAGCACCGCCGGCATCATGCCGACCGCGGCGCCGCCGAACATGCTCCACGTCAGGGTCACCCACCCGATCCTGCGCAAGCGCCGGTTCCGTAGCAACGAGGTCATCCCGTCCGTCACGAGGTCGCGCACGAGCATGTCCGGGTCGGCGGCTCGACCGAGCTCCGGCACGACCGAGAGAACTGCGAGCGCGGCCGCGTAGAGAACGCAGATGCCGACCATCACCGCCTCCGCGTCGCCGAACCGGTAGAGCACGAGCCCGATGAAGCCCGTCCCGAAGAGCGCAGCCTGGTTCACCGTCGTCCGAATCGCGTGGGCGCGCAGGAGACCGTCGTCCCGGGTCGTGTCGGCCAGGCTTCGGAAGACTGCGCCCTCGGAGAGGTTCCGCGTCGTCCCCACCACCACGGCGGCGACGAGCACGAGCGCGAACCAGTCCCGGCCGGCGAGCACCGCCAGCGGATAGGCGGCGCAGGCGACGAGCGGGACGACCGTCACCCACCGCATCAGGCGGAGCGGATCCGCGTTGTCCGCCTTCGCCCCCGCAGGGACGGCGGTGACGAGCATCGGCACGTAGATGCAGGCCGTCGCGAGGGCGGCGGCCTGCGGGGAGCTTCCGCGCGCAAGGAGCATCCACGGCAGGACGAACATGAACTGGCCCTGCACGGCGGCCGAGAGGCTGTTGGCGCTGATCATCGCCAGCGTCCGTCTAGGCGTGTGGCGTCCTCTCGGCACCGCGGACGATCAGTGAGCGGAGCCCGTGGCCCACCGGGCAAGTGCGGCGACGAGCTCTGTCTTCGCTCGCGCCGCGCCGCCGAACGGCAGCCGCGCGTAGCCGGGAGCCTGGAAGTGGACGCCGTCGACGACCGGGACGCCGACGCGCGCGAGCGCGTCGGCGACCGCCTCGCCGGAGGCGGCGTGCACGAAGAGGAACGGCGCCGCCGCGGGCACAGCCGCCAGGAGACCCGGTGTCGCCTCGACGGCCGCGAGCGCGGCGGCGCGATCCGCGACGAGTCCGGCGTGGACGTCGCCCAGCCACTCCCGCGACCCCTCGAGCACGGCGAGCGCGGCGGTCTGGGCGGCAAGGTCGACGCGCAGGCACTCCCACTCGAGCGCCCGGGCACACTCGGAGACGCGCGCCGACGGGCCGGAAACGATTCCAAGCCGGAGCTGCGGCAACGCGAGGCTCTTGCCGAGGCTCCGAACGACCACGACGTCGTCGGTGACGCCGAACGCCGACGTGAGCGTCGCTCCGTCCCAGAGCGCCGCCTCGTACGCCTCGTCCGTCACGACCAGCACGCCCCGACGCTCCGCGACCCGGACGGCGTCGGTCACTTCCCGGTGCCCCGGAACGTGACCCGTGGGGTTCCCGGGGTTGCAGAGGAGCAGCACGCGCGTCCGTGCTCCGAACGCCGCCTCCAGCGCCTCGGGATCCCAGCGCCACCCGTCCGAGGCGGTGCCGTGGACGTAGACCGGCGTCGCGCCGGCGGCCCGGATGGGGCCTTCGAAGAAGAAGCACGGGGCCGGCACGACGACCTCGTCGCCCGGCCGGACGAACGATCGAAAGCAGAGAGCGAGCGCGTGCATCGCCCCGTTCGTGACGAGGATCTCTGCGTCGGCGTCGACCGCGCGTCCCGTCGACCGGCGGAGCTCCCCGGCGAGGGCGTCGCGCAGCCCGGCGAGCCCGCGCGACGGCGGCGCGGTCATCGGCCGGCGCAGGACGCCGGCGACGGCCTCGACGACGTGATCAGGGAGGGCGGGCGACGGTGTCCCGGCGAGCCGGACCGGCTCGATCCCCTCCGCGCGCGCCTCCTCGAGCGCGCGCTCCGCCTCGTACGTCGGGAAGCCTCGAGTCACGACGCCGTGACGGGGAGCAGGACGTGCGAGGGATAGCGGGCCGTGTGCAGGATCGTCTGCTCGGCGACCTCCATGCGCGTGCCGGTGGCGACGTCCTCGCCGGTGTTCAGGTTGCGCGAGAACCGAGGAAAGCTCGAGCTCGTGACGTCGATCCTGATCCGGTGGCCGCGCCGGAACACGTTCGCCATCGGGTAGCACCGGAAGCGATACTCGGCCACCTCTCCCGGCTCGAGGAGCTCGACCGACTCGCCCTCGACGCTGCCCCGGTAGCGCGCCCGGATGACGCCTTCGGTGAGAAAGATCGAGCGGCCGTCCGGGTAGACGTCGCACACCCGGACGAAGAAGTCCGTGTCGCGCGCCGACGACGCCGCGAAGAGGATCATCTCGACGGGCCCGATCACCTCGAGGTCTCGCTCGAGCGGCTCGCTCGTGTAGACCAGCACGTCGTCACGCCCTTCGAGGGCGCGCTGGTCGAGCGGGCCGGGAAGGATCCGTGTCTGGGCTCCCTGGGTCATCGTCAGAACGGAGTTGACGCCGCCGATCGTCGGGACCGGGTCGGCAGGGTCGTACGCGTAGCGGTCGCCCGGCTCGTCGGTGCCCGGCTCCGACCGCGAGAGCCCTCCGCCGCGTCGCAGGTGGAACGGCGTCGGCTCCGTGCCGGGCAGGGGCCATTCGCTCGCCCCCCGCCACTCACCCGCGCCGAGGACGTAGAGCTCGGCCGGAGGCCGTTCCTCCCAGCCGTTGTCGATCTCCTTCAGGTAGCGGTCGTAGAACGCGAGCTCGTGCTCCTGGATCACGGTCACCGCCGGTGTGAGGTCGATGTCGCCCGTGAACGTCTCCACCTCGGCCTCGTGCGACCACGGGCCCATCATGAGCCGGTTCGGCACCCGGTCGCCGATCGCCGCGAAGCTGCGCAGGTGCGAGCCCGAGTACGGGTCGAACCAGCCGCCCTGCTGGAAGATGGGCACCTCCACCTTCTCCGGTCGATGGCGGAACTGCTGCCAGTAGCCGTCGTTCGTCTGGTGCTCCCACCAGAGCCGCCAGTAGTCCACCTTGCGCCCGATCGTGACCTCGTCGAGCTCGATCAGCGGCAGGTGACCGAAGACGCGGTCGTTCAGGACGACGTCCCGCGCGGACGGCCCGGTGATGAGCCCCAGCGCACTCGTCCACAGCGCGGCGGCGCCGAGCGTCAGGGCGAGCTGGAAGGCTCCTCCGGTCCAGTACCCGTCCCAGAAGTAGTCGTCGTGGATCACCTGCGGCGCGATGCAGCAGACGTTCGGATGGCCGAGATGGGCGAGCTGCCACTGGACGAGGCCGCCGTAACTGCGGCCCCAGGTGCCGATGCGGCCGTTCGACCAGGGCTGATCGGCCGCCCACGTAACGGTGTCGTACGCGTCGCGACCGTCGTGCGTCCATGCCGTGAAGACCCCTTCGGACTCGTAACGGCCGCGAACGTCCACGGCGACCGCCGCGTAGCCGCGGCTCGCGAACCAGACGCCCCACGAGACGAAGCGCTCGCGCGTCGACTCGTACGGCGTCCACTGGATGATCGTGGGCAGGCCCTGGCCGCCGATCGGGAGGTAGACGTCGGCCGAGAGCGCGAGCCCGTCGCTCATCGGGACGCGACAGTCGTGGAGCAGGCGAACGTCGGAGACGGGCGCCGACGTCGCGCTCATGCAGGCGGCGCGCCTGCGCCGCTCAACGGCGTGCCCGGAAAGTGGCACGCAGCGTGGTGATCCGCGCCGTGGCTCTCCAGCATCGGGTCGACCTCAGCGCAGATCGGCTGCGCGATCGGACAGCGCGTGCGGCAGCGGCAGCCCGACG
>Ga0190271_10000998_pt1 | contig 15540 bp, 12 predicted proteins | sample Popmic356T_FD_133747 | JGI IMG/M metagenome (GOLD analysis project Ga0190271, IMG submission 133747) | Populus adjacent soil microbial communities from riparian zone of Weber River, Utah, USA - 356 T | ecosystem: Environmental > Terrestrial > Soil > Riparian zone | place: USA: Utah | collected...
CACGAGCTCGCGTAGCTCGTCGGGCGAGCCGTGCCGGCTCGTCGGCGCGAAGTAGCCCGTGCACTGGTAACCCCACGAGTCGTCGAACGGGTGCTCCGTGATCGGCATCAGCTCGACGTGCGTGAACCCGAGATCCTTGAGGTAGGCGGCGAGCTGCCCGGCGATTTCGCGGTACCCCAAGAAATTGCCGGCCGCGTTGCGGCGCCACGAGCCGAGATGCACCTCGTACACCGAGATCGGCTCCTTGAGCCAGTCTCGGCGAGCACGTTGCTCGAGCCACGCCGCGTCGTCCCAGCGGAACGTCGAAGGCGGCGTCGTGATCGCGGCCGTCGCGGGCCGCTGCTCGAACGCCGCGCCGTACGGGTCGGCCTTGAGCTTGAGCTCGCGGCTGTCGCGCGTGTAGAGCTCGTACTTGTAGAGCTCGCCGGCGCCGATCTCGGGCACGAACAGCTCCCAGACGCCCGAGCTGCCGCGGACGCTCATTGGATGGTAGCGCCCGTCCCAGTGATTGAACGTGCCGACGACGCTGACGCGCTCGGCGTTCGGCGCCCAGACGGCGAAGCGGATGCCGCGCACGCCGGCGATCGTGCGCTCGTGAGCGCCGAGGAAGCGATGCGCGTGGATGTGACTGCCGCCCGCGAAGCGCGTGAGGTCGCGATCGTCGATCTCGAGCGGGAACGAGTACGCGTCGTAGCCCTCGTGCCAACGGCCGTCCTGCGATTCCCAGCGAATGCGATACGGCGCCGCGATGCTGCCGCGTGGCCCTTTCCACTCGAACAGCGCCGTCCCCGGAACGCGCTCGAGCTCGACGGCCGGCTCGAGGAGCTGCACCCGCAATGCGTTCGGCAGCAGCACGCGTACCACGGCCTCGTGCGCGCCGGCCGAGTGGAGGCCGAGCACGCGCCGCGGCTCGTGGAGGCGGCCCTGGAGCAAGCGTTCGATGTCGGGATCGCGCGGGCTCGAATCCGCTTTGACCACGCGCTTACTCGGCGTCATACGTACGGCTCTCGGTTAGACAGGCGGAGTCCTTCGGTAGTAGCGTGTATCGAAATGAGGCAAATTCCGCGCCGCCGTCTCGTCAGTCAGCTCACGCGAAGCACGGTGGCCGTCGTCATGGCCGGCGGCCGCGGCCAGCGCCTCATGCAGCTGACCGACCAGCGGGCCAAGCCCGCAACGCCGTTCGGGGGTAAGTACCGCATCATCGACTTCTCCTTGTCGAACTGCGTCAACTCCGGCATCCGCCAAATTTTCATCCTGACTCAGTATAAGGCCCACTCCCTGATCCAGCATGTGCAGCGCGGCTGGGGCTACCTGCACGGCGAGCTCGGCGAGTTCATCGACATCGTGCCCGCGCAGCAGCAGCTCGGCGAAATCTGGTACCGAGGCACGGCCGACGCCGTCTACCAGAATCTCGACATCATTCAACAACATCGTCCCGAGACGGTCCTGATTCTTGCCGGCGACCACGTCTACAAGATGGACTACGGTCCGCTGCTCGCGTTCCATAAGGAAAGCGGTGCCGACATCACGATCGGCGGCGTGCAGGTGCCGATCGCGCAGGCGCACGAGTTCGGGGTCATGTCGATCGCCGCCGATCACCGTGTCGTGGCGTTCGACGAGAAGCCCAAGGAGCCGCAAGCGATGCCGGGGCGCGAAGGCGTGGCGCTCGCGTCGATGGGCATTTACGTCGTCAACCCCGAGTTCCTGCGCGAAACGCTCGAGCGCGACGCCGCGGTTCCGGACTCGCAGCACGACTTCGGCCGCAACATCGTGCCGGAGGCCGTCGCGAATCGGCGCGTCTTCGCTTACCCGTTCGAGGACGTCGAGACGAAAGCGCAGCGCTATTGGCGCGACGTCGGAACGGTCGACGCATATTACAACGCGAACATGGAGCTCATTCACGTGAGCCCCGAGCTCAACCTCTACGACGAAGCTTGGCCGATCTGGACCTATCAGCAGCAGGTGCCGGGCGCGAAATTCATCCTCGACGAGGACCACCGGCGCGGGCTCGCGATCAACTCGATGATCGCCGGCGGTTGCATCGTCTCCGGAGCCGTGGTTCGCGAGTCCATGCTGTTCTTCAGCGTGTTCGTCGACGAGGGCTCGGAAGTGCGCCGGTCGGTCGTCCTGCCCGAGGTGGAGATCGGCCGCAGCTGCTACATCGCGAACGCGATCATCGACGAAGGCTGCAGCATTCCGCACGGCACGGTCATCGGCCGCGATCGCGCCGCCGATAAACAGCACTTCCACGTCACCGACCAGGGCATCGTGCTCGTGACGCGCCGTATGTTGGCCGCACTACGGCGCAGCCCCTGAGCGCGGCGCGCGCATGAAGCTGCTCGCTGCGCGCCGGGCCGGTGTCCTGCTCCATCCGACCTCGCTGCCAGGCGATGAGGCTCGCGGCACGCTCGGCGCGGACGCGCGGCGCTTCGTCGATTGGCTGGCAGCAGGCGGATTCACCGTTTGGCAGACGTTGCCGCTCGGCGTCACGGACGCGTACGGCTCGCCCTACACCCTGCGGTCGGCCCATGCCGGCGACCCCCGGTTCATTGACGCCGCCGAGCTCGACGCCGTCGCCGAGTTGCCGACGCGGATCGAAGCGGCCGGCGGCCGCGACGCCCGCTACGCCTCGTTCGCCGCGCTCGCAACCGCCGAGCAAAAGCGCGCGTTCGCGAAGTTCGAACGCGCGCACCGCCGCTGGCTCGCGCCGTATGCCCTGTTCGAGCTGTTGAGCGAGCGCTTCGGCCAGGCGCCGTGGTGGCAGTGGCCTGTGCCGTACCGCGACCGCGACGTCGCGGCTTTGCGCGAGTGCCGCGCCGCGAGCAGCGAGCAGCTGCGCGCGCTCGTGTTCGACCAGTATCTGTTCGAGCTGCAGTGCAGCGCGTTGAAGCGCTACGCCAACGAGCGCGGCGTGTACTTGTTCGGCGACTTGCCGTTCTACGTCGACCGCAACAGCGTCGACGTGTGGTCGGAGCGGGAGCTGTTCGCGCTCGACGCGAGCGGCGAGCCGATCGGCGTCGCGGGCGTGCCCCCGGACTACTTCAACGACGACGGCCAGCTCTGGGGCAATCCGCTCTACGACTGGGATGCGATGGAGCGGAGCGGTTTTCGCTGGTGGCTCGACCGCATCGGTACTCAGCTCGCCCGCTTCGATCTGCTGCGCATCGACCACTTCCGCGCGCTGGAGTCCTACTGGGAGATTCCCGCGGGGGCGCCGACGGCGCGCCTCGGGCAATGGCGGAGCGGGCGTGGCGCCGCTTTGCTCACGGCCTTGCGCGCGCAGCTCGGCGAGATTCCTCTCGTCGCCGAGGATCTCGGCATCATCACGGACGACGTCCGGGCGCTGCGCGACACGTTCGAGCTGCCGGGGATGATCGTGCTGCATTTCGCCTTCGACGGCTCGGCCGACAATCCGTACTTGCCTGCGCAGCACAGGCACAACGCCGTCGTCTACACGGGGACGCACGACAACGACACGACCGTCGGCTGGTACGGCTCGCTCGAGCCGCACGCGCGCGACATCGTGCACGGCATTCTCGGCACGGGGCCGACGCCGCCCGTGCCCGACTTCCTCATCGATGCGGCCTACTCATCGAACGCCGCGCTCGCAATCATTCCGATGCAAGATCTGCTCGCGTGCGACTCCGGCGCCCGCATGAACACCCCCGGCACCGTCGTCGGCAACTGGCGCTGGCGCTTCTCCTGGACCGACGTCCCGCCGTCGCTCGCCGCTGTTTGCCGCGAACGCGCCGTTCGGTCGGGTCGCCTACCCTAGGCGCCGCTGCGCACGCGATGACCCTCATCGCATGCGGCGCGGCTCTCGAACGGCGCTTTCGGGACCGCCGTGAATACATCCCTGTAGGCTGCGTGGGCGACGTCCTGTCGCCCACGCTCCCGAAAACGCCGTTCGAGATCCACGCCGCCCAACCGACAGCGTGTCGCGCGCGCAAGAGGGCCTCGCCGCCTAATCGGTGCCGCGTTGGTGCGACCAGGCTAGGTCGGTGCGGCGGGTGCGAGGACGCTTGACCGGTGCGGTGTCGGTGCGAGAGGGCCCTCCCGAGACCGTAGGCGCACAGGGATGTGCGCCTACGAGCCGCAGGGACGCACTTCCGGCGTGTCTCGGGAGGGCCCTCTCGCGCCGGCGCCGCACCGCGCGATGCACTCACAGCAGTGAGCGGTACAGCTCTTCGTAGTGAGGGACCTGGAGGGGCCAAGAGAAGTCGGCCGCCATCGCGTTCTGGATCAGGCGCGACCAGGTGTCGCCGTCGGCGAACCAAGAGAGCGCCGTGGTGACGCCCCAAAGCACGCCCTGTGGGTCCGCGTCGCGAAAGACGGCGCCGTTGCCGAGCCGCGTCGCCGCATCGAAGTGCTGGATCGTGTCCGCGAGGCCGCCCGTCGCGCGCACGACGGGAATCGTGCCGTAGCGCAGCGCATACATCTGCGTGAGCCCGCACGGCTCGTAGCGCGATGGCACGACCGTCAAGTCGGAGCCGGCGAAGATCTCGTGCGCGAGCGCCTCGTCATAGCCTTCGATGAACGCCACCCGCGTTCGATGAGCGTCGGCGAGCCGGCGCAGCTCGCCGGCGAGCGCGGCGTCGCCGTTCCCGAGCACCGCGAAGGTCGCGCTCGTGCTCTGCAGCAACGTCGGCAATGCCGCCGTCAGCAGGTCGATGCCCTTCTGCTCGACGAGGCGGCTGGCCACCCCGATCAGAGGAGCGTCGACGTCGGGCGCGAGCTTGAGCCGCTCCACGAGCGCCTTCTTGATGCGGCGTTTCGGCGCAAGGTCCGACGCGTCGTAATGCTCGCCGAGGAACGGGTCCTGCTCGGGCGACCAGACCGCGTAGTCGACGCCGTTCAAGATACCGACGAGGTCGCGGCCGCGCGCGCGCAACACGTCCTCGAGGCCTGCGCCGAACTCGGGGAGCAGAATCTCCTCGGCATAGGTAGGGCTGACCGTCGTCACGCGATCCGCCGCGCGCAGCCCCGCGCGTAGGAAATTCGTCCCGCCGCCCATGCGCGCGTCGGCCGGCAGCACCTGCTCTAGCGCCGCAAAGCCGTGCTCGTCGAGGATCGCGTCGGTGAAGATGCCTTGATAGCCGACGTTGTGCAGCGTCAGCACGCTGCGCGCGTTGCTGCCGGGCGTCAGACGCTGGAACACCGGCACCAGCGCCGTGTGCCAGTCGTGACAATGCAGAACATCGGGCCGCCAGCCCTTGGCTGCGCTGAGGGCGACGGCGGCGGCCGACAGCCGCAGGAACCGGCCGGCATCGCGCGCGTCGCCGGTGTAGATGGAGTCCGAGGTCAGCTCGCCGAGATCGACGAGGAAAACACGGGGCCGCGCGCGGCGCTTTCCGGTGCGCTCGGCTTGCGGCCACGGCTCGAGCTCCGTCAGCAGGAACGGCCCGCCGAGCCCGTCGACGGTGTGCCGCTTGGCGCGTGGCGCCGGCGCAAGATGCGAGTAGCGCGGCAGGAGCACGCGAACGTCGTGCCCGCTCGCGCTGAGCGCGTCGCTCAGTCCCGCTACCGCGTCGGCCAGCCCGCCGGTTTTCGCCCACGGGGCGAACTCCGCGCAGACCATGAGGATCTTCATCGCGCTACTTGCGCTGCTCCATCGGAACGAAAGCTCGTTTCGTCGCGCCGGTGTAGATCTGGCGTGGCCGATCGATGCGCTGCGTTCCGCCGACCCGGACCTCGCGCCAGTGCGCGATCCAGCCCGGCAAGCGGCCGATCGCGAACATCACGGTGAACATGCTCGTCGGAATGCCGAGCGCGCGCATGATGATGCCGCTGTAGTAGTCGACGTTGGGATAGAGCTTGCGCTTGACGAAGTACTCGTCGTGCAAGGCGACTTCCTCGAGCCGCATCGCGATCTCGAGCAACGGGTCGTTGACGCCGAGCTTCTTCAGCAGCGCGTGGCACGCGTCTTTGATGATCCGGGCGCGCGGGTCGAAGTTCTTGTAGACGCGGTGGCCGAAGCCCATGAGCCGCGCATGCGCATCCTTGTCCTTGACGCGCGCCACGAAGGCATCGAGCTTCTCGCCGCTGTCCAGGAGCTGCGTGAGCATCTCGATGACGGCGACGTTCGCCCCGCCGTGCAACGGGCCCCAGAGGGCGCAAACGCCGGCCGCTACCGACGCGTGCAGGTTCGCCTGCGACGAGCCGACCATGCGAACCGTCGAGGTCGAGCAGTTCTGCTCGTGGTCGGCATGGAGCAGCAGCAGCTGGTCGAGCGCCCGCACGACGACTTCGTCGGGCTGATAGAGCTTGTGGGGCAGCGAGAACATCATGTGCAGGAAGTTCGCCGTATACCGCAGCTCGGTCCGCGGATAGTTGACGGGCCGGCCGATCGACTTGCGATAGCTGGCCGCCGCGATCGTGCGCACCTTGCTCATGAGCCGCGCTGCGGGCTGCATGAAGTGCTCGTTGTCCTCGGGCTGCATGATTTCCGGTTGGAAACAGCCGAGTGCGTTGATCATGGCCGAGAGGATTGCCATCGGGGGCGCGTTGTTTGGGAACCCGTCGAAATGGTGCAGCATGTCCTCGTGAATGAACTCGTGCTGACCGAGCAGGCGCCGAAACTCGGCGAGCTGCGTCGCCGTCGGCAGCTCGCCGAAAATCAGGAGATAGGCCGTCTCGACGAAGGTGGAGCGCTCGGCGAGCTCCTCGACGGGATAGCCGCGATAACGGAGGATGCCCTGCTCGCCGTCGATGAACGTGATGTTGCTCATGCAGGCGCCGGTATTGGCGTACCCGCTGTCGAGCGTGACCAATCCCGATTTGGCGCGCAGCTGCGAGATGTCGACCGCCGTCTCGGCTTCCGTTCCGACAACCGTGGGTAATTCGTAGCTCTTGTTTTCGTACGTTAGCGTCGCGTTCTTCGTCATAAGGAAAAGGAGCCTCCAACTCGTGGACGTATTCTACGCTGGCCCCCCGAGTAGTATGCGAGGCAGACGGTACAGTCGTCACGTGCGTGTGATGGTCGTGTATCCTCGCGACAGTGCGAAGAAAGTGCTTGCAATCTATGAGCCGCGTTTTATATTTACCGCCGCTTCGTTGCGGGTAGATGGTCTGCCCACCCAGGTAACGACGGAATTGCCGGGTAACGAATCAACAATGGGCCCACTGCCCTTGGACGACCGGTGAGCAAGCTGCTGTCCCTGGAGGAAGAGCCTCCGAGTTTGGCGCAAGCCGAACGCCCCCTGTCCCAAAAGTCCTCTTTTAGACACTCCGATCTCACCGGCCACAGCGCACCCGTTCAGCTGGCGCGTGCCGCTCGCGCGCGTTTCGTCGTCAGCCCCGCGAGCAATGAATTCCGCAAACGTCACTTCCCCGGCGTCAAAACAGCCGAGTGGAACGACTGGCGTTGGCAGAACCGCAACCGCATCCGCAGCCTCGAGCAGCTCGAGCGCATCGTCGCCGTGACCGACGAGGAGCGCGGTGCCATCCTCCGGCACAACGGCCCGCTGCCGATCGGCGTGACGCCGTACTACATGAGCTTGATAGATCCGGCCAACCCCATGCAGGGCTTGCGCCGCACGACGATACCGACGCTCGCGGAGTTCGACCGCACGCCGGGTGAGCGGGACGATCCGCTCGGCGAGGACGGCCACAGCCCCGTGCCGGGGCTCGTCCATCGGTATCCGGACCGGGTATTGCTGCTCGTCACGAACTTCTGCTCGGTCTATTGCCGCTATTGCACGCGAGCCCGGCTCGTCGGCGCGAGCGGCGAGAGGGCGCTGCGCAAGGCCGACATCGACCGGGCCATCGACTACATCGCTGCGACGCCCGCCGTGCGGGACTGCCTGATCTCGGGTGGCGACCCCCTGTCGCTCGACGAGGACCGCCTCGAGTACGTGCTGTCGCGGCTCCGGGCGATCCCGCATCTCGAGTTCATCCGTATCGGCAGCAAGCAGCCGGTCGTCCAGCCGATGCGCGTCACGCCGGCGCTGACGAAGATGCTGCGCCGCTACCACCCGGTCTGGATGAGCCTGCATTTCACGCATCCCGACGAGGTGACGCCCGAAGTCGCGGAAGCGTGCGGCCGGTTGGCCGACGCGGGCATTCCGCTCGGCAGCCAGACGGTGCTGCTCAAAGGCGTCAACGACGACGTCGAGACGCTGAAGAGGCTGTTCCACGCGCTCTTGAAGATTCGCGTGCGCCCGTACTATCTGTACCAGTGCGATCCCATCAGCGGGTCGGGCCATTTCCGTACGACCGTCGACCAAGGCCTCGAGCTGATCGCGCAGCTGCGCGGCTACACGACGGGCTACGCGGTGCCGAACTACGTCGTCGACGCCCCGGGCGGCGGCGGCAAGATCGCATTGCTGCCGGACGCAGTCATCGGCCGCGACGGCGACGATCTGCTCCTGCGCAATTTCGCCGGCGATGAGTGCCGGTATCCCGACCCTCACGGTACGCTAGGCAAGCCATAGCTTTCCGGCGCTCCTCGCCCAAGGTACGCACGTGCGGATCGGGTTCACCTACGATCTGAAGGACGACTACTTGGCGCTCGGTTTTGCCGAGCACCAGGTCGCCGAGTTCGATACGTTGAAGACGATCGACGCGATCGCGGACGCGTTGACGGAGCTCGGCCACGAGGTGGAACGTATCGGCCACGTGCGCGCGCTCGCCGCGCGGCTCGTCGCGGGTTGGCGCTGCGACCTCGTTTTCAACGTCGCCGAAGGCGTTTCCGGCTTCGGCCGCGAGTCGCAGGTCCCCGCGTTGCTCGAGGCGTACGGGATTCCATACACGTTCTCGGACCCGCTCGTCTGCGCCCTGACGTTGCACAAAGGCATGGCGAAGCACGTGGCGCGCGGCTGCGGCGTGCCGACGCCGGCTTTCGAGCTCGTGACGAGCCCGGCCGGAGCCGCGAAGGTCAGCTTGCCGCTGCCGCTGTTCGCGAAGCCCGTCGCCGAGGGCAGCAGCAAGGGTGTCACGGGGAAGTCGCTCGTCACCTCCAGGGCCGCGCTCGTCGAGGTCTGTACCGAGCTGCTCGAGCAGTATCGCCAGCCCGTGCTCGTCGAGGAGTACCTGAGCGGCCGCGAGTTCACGGTCGGCGTGCTCGGCACCGGTGACTCCGCCAGGGCCCTCGGAACCCTGGAGGTCGTGCTGCTCGAGGGCGCCGACGCGGGCGTCTACTCGTACCGCAACAAGACGCAGTGGGAGAGCATCGTCGAATACGGGTTGCTCGAGCCGAGCCCGCTGCGCAGCGAGGTCGAGGCCGTCGCGCTCGCGACTTGGGCGTGTCTCGGCTGCCGCGATGCAGGCCGGGTCGACGTTCGGCTCGACGGTGCGGGCCGGGCGCAGATGATCGAGGTCAATCCGCTCGCGGGCCTCGCCCCGGGGTACTCCGATCTGCCGAACATGGCCGAGATGGCCGGTATGAGCTATGGCGCGCTGATCGGCGAGATCGTGCGCTGCGCCTCGGCACGCCTCGATGTCGCCTAGGATCGTGCTGCTGCACGACGCCGCGGCCGCGGCGGGACGCCCCGACTCGAGCGATACGCTGCTCGAGGCGGCGGCGATCGCAGCCGCTATCGAGAGGCTCGGCTACGAAACGGCGACGCTGCCGGTCGGGCTCGACCTCGGCGCCCTGGAGCGCCAGCTCGCCGCGCTCGCGCCGCAGGCCGTCTTCAACCTCATCGAGTCGCTCGAGGGCCGCGGCCGGCTCCTTTCCGTGGTCCCGGCGCTGCTCGCGTCGCGCGGCGTCCCGTTCACGGGTTGCTCCGCGGAAGCGCTCGCCGCGACTTCGCACAAGCTCGCGGCGAAGCGGCTGCTGCGGCAAGCCGAAATCGCGACGCCGGCCGTGCTCGGAGCCGCGCCCGGCAACGGCACCAAGGACGGAACATGGATCGTCAAGTCCGTGTTCGAGCACGCGTCGCTCGGCATTGACGACGCCTCGGTCGTCGAGGGCGCCGCGGGCGCCGGCCGCGTGCTCGAAGGGCGCCGCGCGGAGTTCGGCGGCGACTGGTTCGCCGAGCGCTTCGTGCCGGGGCGCGAGCTCAACGTCGGCATCGTCGCCGCGCCCGAGGGTCCACGCGTGTTGCCCGTCGCAGAGCTTCGCTTCGAGGGCTTTCCGGCGGACAAGCCCGAGATCGTGGGCTATGCGGCGAAATGGCACGTCGACAGCTTCGAGTATCGCCACACGGTGCGCTCGTTCGGCGTCGAGCCAGAGCTCGCGGCTCGTGCCGAACGGCTCGCGCTGGCGTGCTGGGAGCTGTTCGCGCTCGACGGCTACGCCCGCGTGGACTTTCGCGTCGACGCTTCCGGCATGCTTTTCGTGCTCGAGATCAACGCCAATCCCTGCCTGGCGCCCGACGCCGGGTTTGCGGCGGCGCTCGCGGAGGCCGGCATCGGCTTCGACGAGGCGATCGCTTGGCTGGTGGCCGACGCGCTGCGCCGCGCGCCGCACGGGTACAGCGCGTGACGGCGAATCGCGTCCGGTACCGCACTCGGCCCGAGGCCACCGACGTCCCGGCGTTGCGCCGCCTCGTCGCATCGACGGGCGTCTTCAACGGCCAAGAGCGTGCCGTGGCGCGCGAGTTGCTCGAGGCGCGTCTCGCGCGCGGCCCGAAGAGCGGTTACTCGTTCGTCTTTGCGGAGCAGCAGGGCCGCCTGCTCGGCTATGCCGCGTGGGGCGATGCGCCGCTGACCGAGCGCACGTTCGATCTGTACTGGATCGTCGTGGCGCCGGCCTCGCAGGGGCAGGGCGTGGGCCGGGCCTTGCTCAAGCACGTCGAGCGGGCCGTTGCCGCTCGCGGCGGCGGTAGCCTGTACATCGAGACCTCGTCGCGAAAGGCCTACCAGAGGACGCGGCGGTTCTATCGCGAGGCCCGTTACGCACGGGTCGCGTGGCTGCGCGACTACTACGCGCCCGGTGATCATAAGGTGATGTTTTGTAAGGCGATCCGGGCGCAGACCTAGGCGGCGTGGGCGCCTGCCGAGGCCGGCTCCCCAGTGGCGCCGGAACCCTAAAGAAATCTTATAACTACCGGATTTCTCAAGTCATTTCGCGGCTTGACAGCTTTTTGCAACCGCCTATAGTTGCGCAGCCCGGCGCCTAGCGCGCCAAGGCGTGTCTAACGGGTGTTGCCGCCCGTGAGGCGCAACCGGACCGAAGATCCGGATTAGTGATCTGGCAAGGAGGGTGTTACCCGATGCGTAAGCCCAAGGAACAAGCCGACGAAGAGGGTAGCGAAACCCACTTCTTCGACGATCTGGAATCGAGCGACGACTCAGGCGACTCGGACGACGAGTCTGCCGACCCGCGTAAACCCAAGAAGCCGGCCCGCCAGCGCGTCGAGCTGCGCACCGAGCAGCAGAACCTGCGGCGCCAGCTCTCCGACTGGGACGACTACGCGCAGGACGACTTCGACACGAAGCTGTAGTCTGTCCAACTGCCGGCCGCGGGCCGGCGCTAACCACGACTTTCAGGCGGTGCCGTGAGCGCCAAGCGCAAGCGCAAACGTTCTGCCGCGCGTCCGGCTTCGCCGGCCTCGAGTTTCGTCGTGGACGCACAACCCGACGATGTCACCTGCGGTCCCGCCTGCCTGCACGGCGTTTATCGCCACTACGGTGACGAGGTGCCGCTCGATCGCGTCATCGCCGACATTCAGACGCTCGATCGGGGCGGCACTCTGGACGTGTTCCTCGCGAACCATGCGCTGCGCCGCGGTTACGGCGCGACGATCCTGACCTACAACCTCGATTTGTTCGATCCGACCTGGTTCTCGCTGCCGAACGATGCGATTCGCGAGCGGCTCGCGAGCCAAGCGAAGGTCAAGCCTTGGACCCGCTTACAGTCCGCAACGCGCGGCTACGACGAATTCTTGGCGTTAGGCGGCAAGCTCGTGCTGCTCGATCTCGAGCCGCCATTGCTGCGCCGGTACCTCGATCGCGGGCCCCTCATCGCGGGCTTGAGCGCGACTTATCTCTACCGGGCCGTCCGCGACATTCCCGACACGAACGCGGACGACGACATCCGCGGCGAGCCCGTCGGGCACTTTGTCGTGCTGACGGGCCATCGGCGCGACGTGCGGGAGATCCTGATCGCCGATCCGCTCGAAAACCCGCTCGTCCGCACGCGCTACTATGCGGTCCCAGTGCAGCGACTGATCGGGGCCATTCTGCTCGGCGTGATGACGTACGACGCGAACTTGCTCGTCATCGAGCCGAAACGTTCTCTGCAATGACGGCCCTGATCGTCGTCGACCATCCCGATGAATGGCCGTTGACCTTCGCAGCGGCCGAGGTCATCAGCGCCGACAGCTATCTGCGCGACGAGCGGCTCGCCGGCATGCGCCAGGCGCGCGTCTACAACCTCTGCGACTCCTACCAGTATCAGACGGCCGGGTACTACGTCTCGCTGCTCGCCGCGGCGCGCGGCCATCGTACGATGCCGGGCGTCGCGACGATTCAGGACGTCAAGTCGCGCTCGCTGCTGCGCGCCGACGACGAGCTCGAGGAGATCGTCGAGCGCTCGCTGCACACGATCAAGGGAACGCGCTTCGAGCTCAGCATCTATTTCGGCTGCAACCTGGCCAAGCGGCACACCGCCCTGAGCCGCGCGTTGTTCAACCTGTTCCCCATGCCGCTGATGCGGGCGACGTTCGCGAAGTCCTCGACGACGAACCTGTGGCGGCTGCGCAGCATCACGCCGATCCCCGTCGGCGACATTCCGAAGGACCATAAGGCGTTCCTCCGCAAGGTCATCGAGAACCACTTCGCGCGGCGCGGACCGGCGGGGCGCGCCGGCCGCAGCGTGAGATACGAGCACGACCTCGCGATTCTGACGAACGAGGACGAGCGCTCGCCGCCGTCGAACCGCGAGGCGCTGAAACGCTTCGAGCGTGCCGCGCGCTTGAACGGCTTCGACGTCGAGTTCCTGAACCGCGACGATTACGGCCGCATCGCGGAGTTCGACGCGCTGCTCATCCGCGAGACGACGGCCGTGAACCATCACACGTACCGGTTCGCGAGCCGAGCGCATTCCGAAGGGCTCGTCGTCGTCGACGACCCGGAATCGATCATCCGTTGCGGCAACAAGGTCTACTTGGTCGAGCTCGCGAAGCGGCTCGATCTCGCGATCCCGCCGACGATGGTCGTCGGCAGCAGCATTGAGACCGACGCGATCATTCGCGAGCTCGGTTTGCCGTGCGTGCTGAAGCAGCCCGACAGCGCCTTCTCGCAAGGCGTCTCCCGGGCCGATACGCGCGAGCAACTCGCGGAAGGGCTCGCGCGCTTGCTGGCACGCAGCGACCTCGTCGTCGTGCAGTCGTTCTTGCCGACGGAGTTCGACTGGCGTGTCGGCATCTTCGATCGGCAGCCGCTGTTCGTCTGCCGCTACTTCATGGCCGAGGGGCACTGGCAGATCTATCACCACGGTGAGAAGCGGACGACCGAGGGCGAGTCCGAGACGATCGCCGTCAAGGATGCGCCGCGCGCGGTGCTCGAGCTCGCGCTGAAGACGGCGAACGGCATCGGCGACGGGTTCTACGGCGTCGACATCAAGACCGTTGGCGGCCGTCATGTGCTCATGGAGGTCAACGACAACCCGAACGTCGACCGCGGCGTCGAGGACGCAATCCTCGGCGACGAGCTGTACGACCGCATCATGAAAGGGATCCGAGCGCGCGTCGATGCCGGCAAACAATTCAAGCCCGCCCCCTGAAGCGCCGCCAAGACGGCCGCTCCGACTGTTCGAGGCCTATGGGCTCGAGGTCGAGTACATGCTCGTCGACGGCGAGACGCTCGACGTCGCTCCCGCCGCCGACCAGCTCCTCGAAGCCGCCGCCGGCGAGCTGACCGACGAGTTCGCGAACGGCGACATAGCCTGGAACAACGAGCTCGCGCTGCACGTCATCGAGCTCAACTGCAACGGGCCGCGGCCGTCGCTCGCGGGCTTGGGCAAGGCCTTCGCCGCCAACGTGAAGCTCGCGAACGACAAGCTCGGCCGCGAGGGTTTGCGGCTCATGCCGACGGCGATGCACCCGTGGATGGATCCGAATGACGTGCAGCTCTGGCCGCACGGCACGCGCGTCATCTACGACACGTTCGACCGGATCTTCTCCTGCAAAGGCCACGGCTGGGCCAACTTGCAGAGCATGCAGATCAACTTGCCGTTTGCCGGCGACGAGGAGTTCGCGCGCCTGCATGCGGCGATTCGCTTCCTGCTGCCGATCCTGCCGGGTCTTGCGGCGAGCTCTCCGATCGTCGACGGCGAACGCAACGGCATTCTCGACAACCGCCTGGTCGTCTATCGAACCAACTGCGCACGCATCCCGTCGATCACCGGCGAGGTCGTCCCGGAGCCCGTGGGCTCCATCGGCGAATACCACGAGCGTGTGCTCGAGCCGATTTACCGCGACCTCGCACCGCTCGATCCCGAAGGTGTCCTGCGCCACGAGTGGGTCAACGCTCGCGGCGCAATCGCGCGGTTCGACCGCATGGCGATCGAGATCCGCGTGCTCGACGTGCAGGAGACGCCCGCCATGGACGTCGCTTACGCCGAGCTGATCGTCGAGGTGCTGAAAGCGCTGTGCGCCGAGCAATGGCTCGACCGCGAGCGGATGAATCATCGCTGGCGCACCGAGGAGCTCGGCAAGTTGCTCACGCTCGCGGCGCGGCAAGGCGAGGGTGCCGGCATCGGCGACAAGCAGTATCTCGCCGCCTTCGGCATGCGCAGCAGCGGCACCGAGCTCAAGGGCCTGTGGGAGCACCTGATCGAGACGATTTCCGCGCGCGGCTCGATCGCACCCGAAACGGGCCGGTTGCTGGAGCACTACCTGCGCCACGGCACGCTTGCGACGCGCATCGGCAAGGCCGTCGGGCTCTTGCCGACACGCGCCAAGCTCGCGAGAGTCTACGAAGAGCTCTGCGAATCGCTCGCCGAGGGCAGGCCTTTCGCGCCGCCTGCTCCGGCGCCTGAAAAGGTGATCAGATGACACGACGGATTGGGGTCCTTGGTTTGTGCCTGGCCGGCGTGCTCGCCGGCTGCGGTCCCGCGGACAGCGCAGCGCCCGAAGGGCCCGTCGCGCCGCGCTTCGCCGTGGACCCGTTGTGGCCGAAGCCGTTGCCGAATCACTGGGTCATCGGCTCGACGGTCGGCGTCACCGTCGATTCGCGCGACCACGTCTGGATCATCCACACGCGCTCGTCCTTGAGCGAACGAGAGGCGAAAGCCGGCGTGCTGACGCCGCTCGGCGAATGCTGCACGCCCGCGCCGCCCGTGCTCGAGTTCGACGCGCAAGGCAACCTCGTGGGCTCGTGGGGCGGGCCCGGCGAAGGCTACGACTGGCCGACGACGAATCACGGCATCGCCGTCGACCCGATGGACAACGTGTGGATCGGCGGCAACGGCCCCGACGACGCGCATCTTCTGAAGTTCACGCGCAACGGGCAGTTCTTGCTACAGATGGGCAAGCCGGGAGGGAACGCCGGCAGCCGCGACGCGACGAATTTCGGCCGCGCGGCGAAAGTGTCGTTCGACGTCGCCGCCAACGAAGCCTTCGTCGCCGACGGCTATCTGAACCGGCGCGTTGC
>Ga0190271_10000999_pt1 | contig 15539 bp, 12 predicted proteins | sample Popmic356T_FD_133747 | JGI IMG/M metagenome (GOLD analysis project Ga0190271, IMG submission 133747) | Populus adjacent soil microbial communities from riparian zone of Weber River, Utah, USA - 356 T | ecosystem: Environmental > Terrestrial > Soil > Riparian zone | place: USA: Utah | collected...
CGGAACAGTCGAAACCGCTCGGCGAGGCACCGGCCCAGCGATACGGAACGCCTTGCATCGACAGGGCGGCAGCGACGGCTCCACTGGCACCGGCCGCGACCGGGGCGGCGGGCGGAGGCGTGGCGGGCGCGGACGGCCTGGCGGCGCGGGCCGGAGCGGGCGCAGCGCCCCGGGCGGTGGTCGCGGTGGCGCCGGTGGTCGAGGTGGTGGTGGCGGCGGCCCGTGCGGCGGCGGCGGCAGCCTGCGCGGCGGCCCGCTGCTGGGCTTCGGCGGCGGCCTTGGCGGCGGCTTCGGCGGCCTTACGCTCCTGTTCGGCCTTGATGGCGGCCTGAAGTTCGGCGTTGGCGCCGTCGAGCAGATTCGACTGCTGGGCGACGCTCGCCTCGAGCTCGGAGCGGATCTTGGCCTGGCTGTCCTTCTTGGCCTGGAGCTCGGACTTGGTCGCCTCGAGCTCGGCGTTGCGGTCGGCCAGATCCTTCTTGGCGGCGTCGAGATCGTCGGTGAGCTGCGTCCGATCACCACGAACGGTGTCGAGCAACACCTTCTGGTTGACGCCCTGGTTGGGATCGTCGCCGCCGAGACCCGTCTCGGCGCCGGAACCCGCACCCATGAACGCCGCGACGACGTAGGACGAGGCCTGGGCCTTGGCGGTGTCCATCTGCGACTGGGCCTCGGCGACCGAGGCCTCGATCCCCTGCTGCTTGGTCGCGAGTTCGTCGAGGTCGTGCTGGGTCTGGAGGTACTGCTCGTCGAGGATGCTCGACCGCTCCTGCAGGGCGTCGAGTTGCGCTGCGATCTGGGCCGCCTTGGCCCGAAGGCCGCCGACGTCCTGGGCGGTGGCCGAGGTCGTTCCGACCATCAGACCGGCACCGAGCGCGACGGCGACCGCCGCAATTCCGATCCGGGCGATCCGACCTCTGCTGCGCTGCGGCGCGCGACTGTTTTCCTTGACCGACAACATCGTGGCGATAGTCAATCAGAACATGACGGACGTTACAAACCTGTGTCGATTCTCACGGGTTTGGTGACGGATCAGCTCATGACCGTCATGCGCCCCACTGAAGGTGGCAGACGCCGACCACGCGGAGGGAACTAGCGGGCGCTGTGGCTCATTCCCACTCGATGGTGCCCGGCGGCTTCGACGTGATGTCGTACGCCACCCGGTTGACCCCGGCGACCTCGTTGATGATCCGCGAGGACATCGTCTCGAGCACGTCGTAGGGGATTCGGGCCCAGTCCGCGGTCATGGCGTCCTCGGAGGTGACAGCCCGGATGATGACGGGGTGTCCGTAGGTCCGCTCGTCGCCCATCACCCCGACGGTGCGGATGTCGGGAAGCACGGCGAACGACTGCCAGATCTCGCGCTCGAGGCCGGCGATGCGCAGCTCCTCGCGCACGATCGCATCGGCCTCCTGGAGGATCGCGACCTTGTCGGGCGTGACCTCGCCGATGATGCGGACCCCGAGACCGGGACCGGGGAACGGTTGGCGCCACACGATCTCGTCGGGCAGACCGAGCTCGGTGCCGACCGCGCGCACCTCGTCCTTGAACAGGGTGCGCAGGGGCTCGACCAGTTCGAAGTCGAGGTCCTCGGGGAGCCCGCCGACGTTGTGGTGGCTCTTGATCGTGGCGGCATGGGCGGAGCCGGACTCGACGACGTCGGGATACAACGTCCCCTGGACCAGGAACCGGGCGTCCTCGATCCCGCCCGAGACGTCCTCGAACACGCGGATGAAGAGCTCACCGATCGCCTTGCGCTTCTCCTCCGGGTCGGTGACACCGGCCAGGCGGTCGAAGAACCGGTCGGCGGCGCGCACGTGGATGAGCTCGATGCCCTGGTGGCGCTGGAAGGTCTCGACGACCTGGTCGCCCTCGTTCTTGCGCATCAAGCCGGTGTCGACGAACACACAGGTCAGCTGTGGGCCGATCGCCGAGTGCACCAACGCGGCGGCGACCGCCGAGTCCACGCCGCCCGACAGGGCGCAGATGACCCGGCCGCTGCCGATCTGGTGACGGATCGCGGCGACCGACGCCTCGACGAAGTTGTCCATGGTCCACGTCGACCCGCACCCCGCGAGCTCATGGAGGAACTGCACGATGACGTCCTGGCCGTGGGGCGTGTGGGCGACCTCCGGGTGGTACTGGACCCCCCAGATCTTGCGGACCGGGTCCTCGAGCACCGCCACGGGGGCGCCGTCGGAGGTGGCGGTGGCGACGAAGCCGTCGGGCACCTCGACCACCGCGTTGAAGTGGCTCATCCACACGGTCTGGTTCTCGGGCAACGCATCGGTGAGCAGGGTCGAACGCGAATCCGGGATCCGGTGCATCAGCGTCCGGCCGTACTCACCGGCCCCGCTGCCACCGACCCGACCACCGAGCTGCTCGGCGATGAGCTGGGCGCCGTAGCAGATCCCCAGGATCGGGATCCCCAGGTCGTACACCTCGGGGTCCATCAGCGGTGCACCCTCGACCATCACCGACTTCGGGCCACCGGAGAGGATGATGGCGGACGGATTGCGGGCTGCGAGCTCCGCCGCGGTGATGTCGTGGGGAACGATCTCGGAGTAGACGTTCGCCTCGCGGACCCGCCGGGCGATCAGCTGCGCATACTGCGCACCGAAGTCGACCACGAGGGCCGTCTCCTGGGCACCGACCACCTCCTCGGCCTGGGCCAGCGCCCCGAGCTCGACATCTGGAAGCCCTGCATTCGAAGTGACTGCATCCGGGGCCCCTTCATTCGATGTGACGGCATTCGATGTGACGGCGTTCGAAGTGACTGCGTCCGGGTCGGCGTTCACGACTGGATCCCGTTCGGATGGGCGACCACCGCCAGATCGGCCTTCTGCATGTCCTTCACTGTCCCGTGCCCGGTGACCGCCATCGTCTTGCGCAACGCGCCCATCAGGTTGGACCTTCCGTCGGCGCGATCGGACGGACCGAAGAGGACCTGCTCCAACGTCCCGACCGGTTCGACGTGTTCGAGCAGACCGCGGGGAAGCGTTCGGTGGGCGGCCGTCATCGACCACACGGCGCCGCCACCGGGGGCGTCGGTGGCGCGGGCGAGCGGCGCTCCGAGCATCACGGCGTCGGCGCCGCACACGATCGCCTTCGCGATGTCGCCGCCGGTGGTCATGCCGCCGTCGGCGATCACATGGACGTAGACACCGGTTTCGTCGAGATGTCGCATGCGGGCGGACCGGGCGTCGGCGATGGCGGTGGCCTGGGGGTTGCCGACGCCGAGCACCGTGCCGGTCGTCGACGTGGTGCCGGAACCAATGCCGACCAGGACCCCGGCGGCGCCGGTTCGCATGAGATGCAGCGCGGCCTGATAGCTGGCGCAGCCGCCCACGATGACCGGAACCTCGAGGCGCCGGACGAGGTGCTTGAGGTCGAGGGGATCGTGGGCACCGTCGGCCACGTGCTCGGCCGACGTCACCGTTCCCTGGATCACCAACAGATCGGGCTCGGCCTTGATGATGTGGGGCAGGAGTGACTCGGTCCGCGCCGGCGTGACCGCCACGCACACGGTGGCCCCGGCCTCGCGGATCTGGGCGATCCGGGCTCCGATCAGCTCGGGGTCGACGGGTGCCTCGTAGATCGCCCGCAGCCGCTCGCCCGCGTGGTCGGGCGACAGATCGCAGATCTCGGCCAGGAACTTCTCCGGATCGGCGTAGCGGCACCAGAGGCCTTCGAGGTGCAGGGCGCCGACCGCGCCGAGGCGGCTCAGTTCGACCGCAGAGTCGGGACTGGTCACGCCGTCCTGAGCGGCGGCGATGACGGGCACATCGAACTGGTAGGCGTCGATCTGCCAGGACAGGTCGACGTCGTCCGCGTCCCGGGTGCGGCGACTCGGCACGATGGTGACCTCGTCGAGCGAGTAGCCCCGTCGGCCGGACTTGCCCATGCCGATCTCGATCTCTGCCACGTTCAACCCTCTGTCCGTCAGAACCCTGCCTGCAACCCGTTCGTGAGCACCGTCGCCGGAGCGGAGCGGGCGTCGGTCCCGGTTCAGGGAAAGGGGACAGTCTAGGCGGAGCCCTGCACCCCACCGGGAAGGCCGGACCCCGTTGAGCGGCTCGGCATCCGCGGGACCGAACGGACCGAGTCGATGGTTCGCTGGACCGGGACGTACCGTGGACAACCGTGGAACCGGACCGGTCGACCGACGCCTGGATCGCTCGCGACGCCGCGGTCGTGTGGCACGGGTTCACGCAGATGTCGACCTTCGCCGACAACTCGCCGTTGATCGTCGACCATGCCGACGGACACGACCTCGTGGACGTCGAGGGCAATCGGTACCTCGACGCCATCTCCTCGCTCTGGGTGACGACCCTCGGGCACAACGTCGCGGAGCTCGATTCCGCGATCCGTGACCAGCTCGACCGCGTCGCACACACGACCATGCTGGGGAACGGCAACCGGATCGTGGTCGAGTTCGCCGAGGCCCTCGCCCCGCTGGTGCCGGTGGACGAACCCCACCTCCTGTTCGCGTCCGACGGCGCCGTGGCGGTCGAGCAGGCGCTCAAGATCGCGCTGCAGTTCTGGGTCAACACCGGAAGGCCGGAGAAGCTCGCCTACCTCGCCTTCGGCGGTGCGTACCACGGCGACACCGTCGGTTCGATCTCGGTCGGCGACGGCGGCTTCGGAACCGACCTGTTCGATCCGTTGCGGTTCGGCGTGACCCGGGCACCCGGCTTCGACGATCCCGATGCCATCGCCAAGGCGTGCCGGATGGTGGTCGAACACGCCGACCACCTGGCGGCCGTCATCGTCGAGCCCATCGTTCAGGGCGCGGCAGGAATGCACCTGCTGCCACCCGAGTCGTTCCGGGAGCTCGGCGAGGTGTGCCGGGCCAACGACGTACTCCTGATCTGCGACGAGGTCGCGGTCGGGTTCGGTCGCAGCGGCACGCTGTTCGCGTCCGAGCAGTGCGGCCTGCGGCCCGACCTGATGGCTCTGGGCAAGGGCATCACGGGCGGGTACCTGCCCATGTCCGCCACGGTCGCGTCGGGCCGCGTCTACGACGCGTTCCTCGGTCCCGACCTCGGCGAGCGCACCTTCTATCACGGCCATTCCTACGGGGGGAACGCCCTGGCGGCAGCGGTGGCGTTGGCTCACCTCCGGATCCTCCGGGACGGGGACGTGCTGGCCAACGTGTCGGCCCGCCGCGACCAGTTCGCGGCGCTCCTGAACGACCGGGTCGCGCCGTTGCCGGGGGTGCGCGAGATCCGCCAGCACGGATTGATGATCGGCATCGAGCTCGATCCACCGGCCGACGGGCTCCGCTGGGGACGACGGGTGAGCGCCGGTTGTGTCGCCCGCGGCGTGCTCATCCGACCGCTCGGCGATGTCGTGATCATCGTGCCGCTGCTCACCACCACGTCGGACGAGGCCGAGCGGATCGTGACGACCGTGGCCGAGGCGATCGCGGACGTGACCAGCCCGGAACGCGTCGGGTCCGACGCGGGATCCTGAGCCGTGGGGTCATTCGCCGACGCCGTCGCGACCGCGAACGACGCCACCCGCGCCTCCGGTCGGTGGCGCACGATTCGTCCCCTCGCCGACGGGTCGGTCCGCACCTCGCTCGCCGACGGCACCAAGGTCATCCACTTCGCGTCGAACGACTATCTCGGCCTGTCCCAACATCCCAGAGTCGCGGCCGCCGCGCACGCCGCGATCGATCGGTACGGCACCGGCTCGGGGGCTTCGCGACTGATCGTCGGCGGTCGACCGGCGCACGAAGAATTGGAGGCCGCGCTCGCGGCATGGAAGGGAACCGAGTCGGCCCTGGTGTTTCCGACCGGGTTCGCCGCCAACCTCGGTGTGCTGGGAGCGCTGACCACCGCGGCCGGAGCCGACGACACGGTGATCCTGAGCGACGAGCTCAACCACGCCTCGATCATCGACGGGGTCCGTCTCGCCCGAGCCACGTCGATCGTCTTCCCCCACTCCGACCTCGGCCGGCTCGAGGTCCTGCTCCGCGACCGCACGGCCCGCCACGCACTGGTGGTGTCGGACTCGGTCTTCTCGATGGACGGCGACGCGGCCGATGTCGAGGCCCTGGTGGAGATCTGCGGACGCCACGACGCGCTGTTGGTCCTCGACGAGGCCCATGCCGTGCTCGGCCCTGCCACCCCGTCCGAGCCCGCGTGCGACCTGGTGGTGGTGGGCACGCTGTCGAAGACCCTCGGGTCGCTCGGCGGGTTCGTGGCCGGTCCCCGTGCCGTCATCGACCGGTGCATCAACGCGGCCCGGCCGTTCATCTTCACCACCGCGTCGTCACCGGCCGACATGGCGGCCGCCACCGCCGCCGTCGGCATCGTCACGTCGGCCGAGGGCGACGCGCTCGTGGCGCAGCTGCGGTCCAACGTCGACCGGTTGGTCCCCGGCCATCCGAGCCCGATCGTGCCGGTGCTGCTCGGCACCGAGTCCCGGGCGCTCGAAGTGTCCCAGGCGCTCGTCGATCGAGGCCTCCTGGTCCCCGCCATTCGCCCCCCGACCGTGGCCGAGGGGACCTGCCGGCTCCGGATCGCCCTGTCGGCCCTCCACACCTCCGGCGACGTCGACCAGCTGGTGGACGCACTCGACGAGCTCGGCGTCGGTCTCGATGGGTGAACGCCCGCTCGATGGGTAGACAACATGTCGATGGGTGATCACGATGTCTGACCCCCTCGCCCGCCCCGAACGAGTCGTCGTGGTGGCCGGAACCGGAACCGAGATCGGCAAGACATGGGTCGGGTGCCGCCTGCTCACGCACCTGATCGCCGAGGGTCATCGCGTCGCCGCCCGCAAGCCCGCCCAGTCCTTCGATACGAACGACCACACGACCGACGCCGACGAACTGGCGATGGCCACCGGCGAGGACGCACTCATCGTGTGTCCACCCCACCGCCGCTACGAGGTACCGATGGCCCCTCCCATGGCGGCCGAAGTGCTGGGCCGCCCGGCGTTCACCGTGACGGAGCTCGCCTGGGAGGTGGCGGCGTCGTGGCCTCCGGCGCCGGCGATCCACGTCGGACTGATCGAACTGGCCGGTGGGACCCGGTCTCCGATGGCGTCCGACGGCGACGGGGTCGACCTCGCCGCGGCCTGTCGACCCGACGTCATTGCGGTGGTCGCGGACGCCGGGCTGGGGACCATCAACGCCGTGCGTTCGACACTCGACACCCTCGCCGGTGTGATCGAGGGCACCGCGGCCGAGGGCACATCCGCTGAAGGCACGCTGACCCACGGCGGGAGCACCGAGGTCGTCGTCCACCTCAACCGCTACGACGACACCAACGATCTCCACCGTCGCAACCGTGCGTGGCTGGCCGAAGCCGACGGACTGGTGCTCACGGTCGAGATCGGGGAGCTCGCTCGACGGGTTCTCGGAAACGCATGAGAAGCTGACGACGTGCTCGAGCTCAGACCCGGATGCGAGAACTGCGACGTCGACCTGCCGCCGGCCAGCCCCGAGGCCGTGATCTGCACCTACGAGTGCACGTGGTGTCGTGACTGCGCGGAGAAGTTGGGTGGGATCTGTCCGAACTGCGGCGGCAACCTGGTCGCACGACCGATCCGTCCCGCCCAACTGCTCGACGTGAACCCGGCGTCGACGGACCGGATCCACCGGCCGGTCGACATCGATGCCCACCGCGCCACGCACGGCCTCGCCTGAGTCGGTCTATCGGCGAAGCGACTTGAGCAGCTGACGGGCGATGCTCGAGTTCATCTGCCAGACGATCCTCTGACCCGCTTCGGTCGCCTGACGCACGACGCCACCACCGGTCGCCTCCTCGATCCCGTCGAGCCCCGAGATGACCGCCTCGCGGGTGGCGTCGGTGGCCTTGTACCCCATCGTGGTGAGGCCCTTGACGATGTCGGACTGCGCGACCGGAGCCGGGGCCGCCGACGCGATGATCCGCAGGGCGTCCTTGGTCAGTTCCGCACCCTGGGTCACCGCCTCGACCGCCGTCAGCTCACCCTCGGGCGCCCCCTCGGTCGAAGCGAGCCAGCGGCGGACCTTGACGACGATCTCGCCGTGGGTCTCGCCATCGAAGGACAACGTGGGCATCGGAGCCTCCCGGGTCGCGGTGGGTCCGTCCGACGGTATCGCCGGCGCCGCTCGATCAGCCGTTCCGACGGCGGAACGTCGGGACGACGTCCTCGACGGAGTGGGCCGCGGAAGCCCGCCCATTGACTGAACAATGCACGTGTCTTACTTTCTGGTGGATCGCGCCGGGGGGCGCGAGACAAGGGGGACCACCATGACCGACGTCCTGGACGATGTCGTGCTCGATCCGTTCGTCGCGGAAGAGACGGCGACGAGTTCCACCACGGAGAGCGCACCACCGCCTCGCATCGAGACCGAGCGGGACCGCCCGCCGTCGCTCGCCACCGCGGGTGACTGGTTCCTGGCGGCGCTCTTGGTGGGGGCCGGCGCGATCCACCTCGCCCTGGCCCCGGCGCACCTGGCGGAGAACTCCTGGCTCGGCGCCGGCTTCCTCGTTGCGGCGTGGCTCCAGTTCGGGCTCGCGGTGTTCACGGTCCTCCGACCGGGCCGCGCCGTTCGGGCACTGGCACTGGTGGTGAGCGGCGCCCTGTTCGGTACCTGGTGGGCGAGCCGGACGGTGGGCCTGCCGTTCGACCTCCTCAACGGCGAGATCGAAGCGGTCGGGCTGGTCGACGCGACCTGTGCGGTCCTCGAGGCCTGTGCGGTGATGTTCGCCGGGTTCATGCTGCTGCGTCCCCGTTCGAACCTCCTCAAGGCGACGTCGCTGGGGGTCGCGGCCGCAACGGTGGCACTCGTGTTCGCCACCGGCGCGATCGCGTCGCCGTCGGCCACCGGCCACGCCCACGGTGCCGAGGACGCGGCACACGGCGCGGTGGACGACAACGGTTGGTCGCTCCTCCAGAACGGGCAGATGGCGGGCGGTCACGTCCACGCCGAGGAGGCGGCGTCGCCCGACGCGCTGACCGGTCCGCCGGTGCAGGGCGCCACCCGGGGCGAGCTCGCCGGGCAGCTCGCGCTCACCGCACCCCTCGTGGAGAAGTACCCCACCCTCGCTCAGGCGAAGGCCGCGGGCTACTGGCAGGCCGGGCCGTTCTCCCCCGGTCTCGGCGTCCACTTCAACCCACCGGGCATGGCCGGACTCAACACCGACGGCGTGATGGATGCCGCCGACATCGCCAACCCGATGCTGATCTTCGCCGGGATCACCGACGACTCGCCCCTGGCCGGGTTCATGTACATGGCCTACACCGACAGCGATCCGCAGGGCTTCGTCGGCCCGTTCGACGAGTGGCACTACCACACCGACGTGTGCATCGTGTACGGCCCCAACGGCATCGACACCCCGTTCGGGGCTGACGGCACCGGGGTGACCGAGGAGATGTGTGCCGAGCGGGGCGGCAACCTCATGGACTTCACCGGCTACATGGTCCACGTGTGGACGGTGCCGGGCTACGAGTCGCCCGAGGGGACCTTCAGCGCGCTGAACAAGAAGCTCACCTGCACCGACGGCACCTACTACAAGGTGCCGCTCTCCGAGATCGGCGATTCGGACACGACCTGCAGCAACGCGCACCGATCGTCGTGACCCCGGCCCCCTCGGGCCGGTCGACGGCTCGTGGTGACGCGACCCGCCAACGGATCCTCGACGCCGCCGAACAGCTCTACGGTGCGCGGGGTGTCGACGCGGTGTCGTTGCGCGAGATCCGCATCGCGGCAGGCCAGCGCAACACCTCGGCCCTCCAGTTCCACTTCGGCGATGCCGCCGGCCTCCAACTGGCGATAGCGCTACGGCACTTACCTCTCGTCGCTGAGATCCAGACCCGCCTGTGGGACCACGTCCGACGAGACGGGCGGGAACCGGAGGCCCCGGACCTCGTGGAGGCGTTGGTGCGTCCCTACGCCGAGTACCTCGGTCGGGGGGCGAGCGAGCGGGCGTGGGTGAAGATCGCGGCGGAGGGCTCGGCCCGTCCCGAGCGCGTGGTCGACGAGTTCCACCAACACGCACCCCCGGTTTCACTCGAGGTCGGTGCCGCCCTCCACGGACAACTGACGGTGTTCCTGAGCCCGGACCTCGCCGTCCAGCGGATCATGGACGTCGCGGTGGCGGCGTTGCACCTCTGCGCCGACCGGGCCCGGGCCGAGGAGCGGGCGATCGCGACCCGACAACCCCTCCCGATCGGGCTCGACGAGTGGACCGACAACCTCGTCGACATGGCCAACGGCGCGATGCTCGCACCGAGCCGGCGCCACGTTCACCAAACCCAGTCCTGACGTTCAGGTCAGCGGTCGACCCGGATCGACGGCGCGACGTACCCCGCCCGCCCGGCTGCTCAGCCCGCCCGGTCCCGCGCCCGGCGCTCCTCGCCGACGATCAGACGTGAAGCGCGGTCGTAGGTGACGTAGTTCCACGCCCAGTTGACCAGCACGTTCACCCGGTTGCGGAAGCCGATGAGCATCACCAGGTGGAGCGCCAGCCACGACAGCCACCCGAGCGGACCCGACAACCGGATGCCGAAGGGCAGCTGGGCGACGGCGTCGTGACGGCCGATCGTCGCCATCGTGCCCTTGTCGCGGTAGTGGAAGCGGGGCGGGGTCGAACCGTCGAGGCGGCCACGAATCACGCCGGCCACATACCGCCCACCCTGGATGGCCACCGGTGCGACCTGGGGGTAGAGCTCACCCGAAGCGTCGCGGGCACCGGCGAGGTCGCCGATGACGAACACCTCCGGATGTCCGGGCAGGGTCAGGTCGTCGCCGACGCGGACGCGACCACCCCGGTCGAGCCCGGCGGCGAGGTCGCCTCCGGGTCCGACGCACTGCGCAGCGAGCATCTCGGCGAGCGGCCCGGCCTTCACGCCCGCCGTCCACACGAGGGTGGTGCACGGGATGCGCTCACCGCCGCCGAGCTCCACGAACTTGCCGTCGTAGCCGGCAACCATCTCGCCGAGCACCACCTCGACGCCTCGATGGGCCAGGGCGCGGCGGGCCGTGGCCGACAGCTTGGGGTGGAACGCCCCGAGCAGACGGTCCGTCGGCTCGACCAGGACGATTCGGGCACGCCGTACGTCGAGGTTCGGGAAGTCGCGCCGCAGGACCTTGCTCACGAGCTCCGTGTAGCCACCCGCGAGCTCGACCCCGGTCGGCCCGCCGCCCGCGATCACCACGTTGAGGGTTCCGCTGTCGATCGAGGACGGGTCCACCGCAGCGCGTTCGAACTGGCGGAGCACATGGGTGCGCAGCGCCACGGCGTCATCGAGGCTCTTCAGGCCGAAGGCGTGCTCCGTGATTCCGGGGATCCCGTAGTCGGCCGTGACCGCTCCCGCCGACACGACCAACTCGTCGTAGTCGATCGGGGGTCCGTCGCTCAGGGTGAGCCGTCGGGCGGCGAGGTCGATGTCGGTCACGCGGCCGAACCGGACGTCGACGTTGTGCTGGCGCTGGACCACCCCCCGCACCGGGTAGGCGATGTCATCGGCGTCGAGACCCGCGGTCGCGACCTGGTAGAGCAGCGGCTGAAACGTGTGGAAGTTGTTGGCGTCCACCAGCACGACGTCGATGGGCGTGTCGGCAAGGGACTTGACCGTCTCGACGCCGCCGAAGCCGGCGCCGATCACGACGACGCGGTGGCGCCTCTCGAGCGCGGTCGAGCCGTCGGTGGGGGCCGATCCGGTCCGGGCTGTGATGGTCGACGCCGTGAAGTTCGGGGAGTCGGGCGCCACGTTGACCTCCTGTCGGGCGGGCGGGGCGAACCCGGATCGGGATCACCCGATTGATACAACGCTGTGACCGACGGTACCCATCCCGTCCAAGGCCGGTCGTATGACTTGCGACTAGCCTCCACCCATGGCAGCGCTCCCCGATGACGGACTCCAATTTCCGGACGATCCCGCCGCCCGTTTCGGCTCCCTCGGACTGACGTTCGACGACGTCTGTCTCGTCCCCGGGGCCTCCGACGTGGTCCCCTCCGAGGTCGACACCTCGACCCGCCTCACCTCCGACATCACGCTCGCGATCCCGCTGATGTCGGCCGCCATGGACACCGTGACCGAGGCCCGACTGGCGATCGCGATCGCACGGGAGGGCGGCCTCGGCGTCGTCCACCGCAACCTGTCCATCGCGGACCAGGTCACCGAGGTCGACAAGGTCAAGCGGTCGGAGTCCGGCATGATCGTCGACCCGGTCACCCTCGGACCCGATGACCTCGTCGCCGCCGCGCTCGACCTGATGGCGAAGTACAAGATCTCCGGCGTTCCGATCGTCGACGGAACCCGACGGCTCGTCGGCATCCTCACCAACCGCGACCTGCGCTTCGAGGACAACCCCCGCCGGCCGATCCGCGAGGTGATGACCTCCGAGGGCCTCGTGACCGCGCCGCTGGGAACCACGCTCGAAGAGGCACAGACGATCCTCGGACGGCACCGCATCGAGAAGCTGCCGGTCGTCGACGCCGAGGGCCACATCACCGGCCTGATCACCGTCAAGGACATCAACAAGAAGCTCAAGTACCCGAACGCCACCAAGGACTCCCAGGGCCGGCTCCGCGTCGCCGCCGCGGTCGGCGTCGGTGACGATGCGGTCGAACGGGCTCACGCACTGGCCGAGGCCGGGGTCGACATCGTGGTGGTCGACACCGCACACGGTCATTCCAGCGGCGTCGTCGACACCGTCCGCAAGGTCAAGGCGAACCTGGCGATCCCGGTCGTGGCCGGCAACATCGCGACCGGCGAGGCCACCGCGGCGCTGATCGATGCCGGAGCGGACGCCGTCAAGGTGGGTGTCGGACCGGGCTCGATCTGCACGACGCGGATCGTGGCCGGGGTGGGGGTGCCCCAGCTCACGGCCATCCAGGAATGCTCGCGGGTCGCGGCCCGCCACGGCGTCGGCATCATCGGCGACGGCGGTGTCCGCTACTCCGGCGACATCGCCAAGGCCATCGCATCCGGAGCCGACGTGGTGATGGTCGGCAGCCTCCTCGCAGGCGTGGACGAGACCCCGGGCGAGATCGTCCTGTCCCAGGGTGAGCGGTACAAGGCCTACCGGGGCATGGGTTCGCTCGGTGCCATGAGCGACCGGTCGTTCTCCAAGGACCGCTACTTCCAGGGTGACGTCGAGACCACCGACAAGGTCGTCCCCGAAGGGGTCGAGGGCCGGGTTCCCTACAAGGGTCCCGCCCACAAGATCCTCTTCCAGCTGGTGGGCGGCCTCCGCTCCGCCATGGGCTACACCGGGGCCCAGACCATCGCCCAGTTGCAGGCCGAGGCCCGGTTCGTCCGGATGAGCCCGGCCGGTCTCCGCGAGGCCCATCCCCACGACGTGACCATCACGGCCGAGGCCCCCAACTACTGGATGTAGCGACCGGCTCACCGACCGATCGCGCCGAACAACCGACCCTCAGGACCCGCGCGGATTGGCGAACGCCTGTGCTGTCTCAATTTTCGTTGCGCCTCGTCTCTCGGCTCAACACCGACGCTCTGCTTGTGGGTCGCCTCGACGAACAGGCCTCGTTCCTCGGCCTTCCGCTCGGCTCCTCAAGCCAGTTCGTCGAGGAGGTCGAGGAGTGCCTCCACGTGGCGCCACTCCGTCGTACGTGCGCCGACGCAGATCCGGATGACCGCCCGCTCGTCGAGATCGGTCCGTGTCAGCAGCGCCCGACCCGACTCGTTGACCGCGTCGAGCACCTCGAGCGTCCGGTCGTCGCCCTCGACGTGTCGGACGCAGACGAGGTCGAGCATCGGCGGCGCCGCGACGACCCAGCGCGGATCGGAGCCGAGCCGGTCGACCGCACGGGCGGTCCATTCGACGTGGTCGCGGATCATCGACCGGATCGCCTCGGCCCCGGTGAGGCGAAGGACGAACCAGACCTTGAGCGACCGAAACCTCCGGCCGAGCTGCATCTGCCAGTCGCGGTAGTCGATGACCTCGCCGGCGTCGTGGTGCGCCGAACGCAGGTAGGTCGGTGTGATCGACAGGGCATCGATGAGCGACGCCCGGTCGGCGACGTACAGGACGCTGCAGTCCACGCCGACACCCATCCACTTGTGCGGGTTGAACGTGTACGAGTCGGCGTGATCGAGCCCCGCGAACAGCCCGCGGTGCTCCTCGCAGAGGGCCGCCGACCCCGCCATGGCGGCGTCGACATGGAGCCACGCACCGGTGCGACGAGTCATCTCGGCGATGTCGGGGAGCGGGTCGACCGCCATCGACGAGGTCGTGCCGATGGTCGCCCCGACGTAGGCCGGTGTGAGGCCGGCCGCGATGTCGTCGGCGAGGGCTGCACCGAGTGCCGCCGGATCGAGCGCGAACGCGTCGTCGGTCGGCACGAGCCGGAGGTGCTCGGGCCAGAACCCGGCCAGGTGCGCACCCTTCTCGATCGACGAGTGGGCGTGCTCGGACGTGTACACGGTCAGGTCGGACAGTCGGCGGTTGCCCCCGGCGCGCTCACGAGCGGCCATCAGCGAGACGGTCGTCGCCGAGCTCGCCGTGTCCTGGATGACCCCTCCGCCGGGGCCATCGGACCGGAACCGGGCCGGTAGACCGCAGAGATCGACCAGCCAGTCGAGCACGTGGGTCTCGAGCTCGGTCGCGGCGGGCGACGTCGCCCACGACATCCCGTTCACCGACGTCCCCGAGCACACCAGGTCGGCGAGCACCGACGGCCAGGACGTGTTGGCCGGGAAGTAGGCGAAGAAGTTCGGCGACTGCCAGTGCGTGAGGGCGGGGACGATCAGCTCGTCGACGTCGGCCAGCACACGCTCGACGTCCTCCGGTGAGGTGGGTGCGGACGCTGGCAGCCTCGACCGCAGCCATCCGGGCTCGACGTCGGGGCCCACCGGCAACCGTTCGAGCCGCCGCCAGTAGTCGGCCACGAACGCGAGGACCTCGGGACCCCATCGCTCGTACGCCGCTGCGTCGGACTCGGCGACCGTCCCGTCAGGCCGGCCCGTCGGATCCGTCACACCACCCCACGCTCCTCGTCCGGTGTCAGCCAGCTGACCACCCCGACGTGACGGGCAGGATCGAGGTCGTACGCCGATCCGACGTCGGTCCCGGTGAGTCGGGCGAGCATCTGGCGGAGGATGGTGGCCGTCGCGCCCCAGATGGTGTCGCCGATCAGCTCGAAGAAGAAGATCGGCCGGCCCATCTCCTCGCTCCCCCACCGCTCCTCGCGGAACACTTCGGGCTCCAACAACTCCGACAGCGCGACGAACAGGACCTCGTCGACCTCGCCGACGTTGAGCCGCACGGACGGGCGCGCCGGAAGCAACCCGATGATCGGGACGATGTAGGCCCGCCGCGTGACCGTGGTGAGGTGGTCGAGCTCGCCCAGGGGTTCGACCGACTCGGCGTCGAGGTCGATCTCCTCGCACGACTCGCGCAGCGCCGTCTCCAGGTAGGTCTCGCCGGCCTCCGCCCGGCCTCCCGGAAAGCTCACCTCGCCGCGATGGGTCCGCAGCCCCCACGCCCGGCGGGTGAGGACCACGTGGAGCTCTCCCCGCTCGACGTACAGCGGGATCAGCACGGCCGACGGTGAACCGCCGTCACC